>Ga0068877_10001460_pt1 | contig 19472 bp, 11 predicted proteins | sample NOAtaG_FD_66437 | JGI IMG/M metagenome (GOLD analysis project Ga0068877, IMG submission 66437) | Freshwater lake microbial communities from Lake Erie, under a cyanobacterial bloom - NOAA_Erie_Diel6S_1000h metaG | ecosystem: Environmental > Aquatic > Freshwater > Lake | place: USA: Ohio, Lake... | reverse complement strand
CGCCATGCGTCGAGATAGCCGGCGGGCGCCTCGCGTTCGAAAAACATGCGAGCGGCATCCGCGAGCACGGGGCAGTTGCGGCAGTGGATGTAGGTCGCGAGTTCCGGGCAGCTTTTGTCGCCGCTGATGCCGATCGTCCGCCAGCAATCGGGCTGAGGCGGCGCGACCGGGGCGGGGCGGGCACGGTGTGCGTCGCTCATGTCACCTCCTTGCGGGCCAGCACGCGGGCTGCCGACTGTCGATAGGTCTCCGCCATCGTGTGGTCGCCACGCTGGGTGGCCAGCAGCGCGAGGGCGAGCAGCGCCTCGTCGTGCGAGGCGTCGAGGTAGAGCGTCTTGTGGAAGCAGCCTTCGGCGCGGTCGAGGTCACCGGCGGCCTGATGCAGCATGCCCATCAGGAAGAAAAGCCGTGGTGACGGCGGGAGAGCGGCCCGCGCCTCCTCGCAGACGACGATCGCGTCGTGATAGCGGCCGGCATTCGCCAGTTGGCCGGCCCTCGCCAGCACGTCGTCGAGCGTCGTCGACACGGTGGCCGAATCGGCCGCTGCAGGGGCATTCGTCGGCCGCGGCGGCGCGCCGGTGGCAGCGCCGGCGGTCGGCGGGGTGCCCGCCGCCGGAGCGCGGCGACGGCCTGCGGACGCGAGGGGCCGTGGAATGGCGGCACGTGGCTGCGACCGTGAGGCAGCCTGGCTGGCGACGCCCCGGCGCAGGGCGAATACCGAGGCTCCCCCCGCCGGAATCCAATTGCCCCGCAAGATCGGCGGCTCGGCGGCTCCGAGAACGAGCAGGCCGTCCGGCTTCAGGAGCGAATCGATCACCGCTTCGACGCGGGCCCGGGCATCCGGTCCGAGATAGATGAGGAGATTGCGGCAAAAAATGACGTCGTAGGCCTCGCGGTCCGCGTGAAAGGCCGGATCGAGCAGGTTGCCGCGAGCGAACGCCACCTGCGTGCGGATCGTGTCATGGAGCACGCTTCCGCCCGGACCGCTCGCGAACCAGCGGTCGCGGAACGACAGGTCCGCGTTCCGAAAGGCGTTCGCCGAGTAGCGGCCGGCGGCGGCGCGGGCGAGTGCGACGCGGCTCACGTCGATGGCGTCGATCGTGAACTGGCCGGGCGAAAGGCCTGCATCGAGCAGCCCCATCGCGATCGAGTAGGGCTCCTCCCCGCCGGCACAGGGCGCCGACAGGATCCGCACCGGAAGCCGCCCGGGCAGGGCCGCGAGCGTGGTCGCGAACCGGCTCACGAATTCGAACACCTGCGGGTCGCGGAAGAACCAGCTCTCGGCGACGACCACCTCCTCGACGAGCGCGTCGCGTTCCTGATCATCGGCACCGATCCTCGCCGCGTAGGCGGCCGGCGTCTCGATGCCGAGCGCCGCCATCCGGCTGCGGGCGGCCCGCTGCACGGCCGGACGACCGATCGTCGAGACATCGAGGCCGATCCACCGCTCGAGCGCCCGCTCGACGACGGCATCGGCATCGACGGTGGGCGGCGTCCGAGTCATGAGCCGGCCTCCGCGACGGACGGAAAGAGCCCCGTGGCCAGGTCGGGGGGCAGGAGCCGATCGACCTCGATCAGCTGCACCGTCCGTCCGCCCAGCCGGAACATGCGGCCGAGGAACGGGGCCGCCGACAGGTCGAGCGGCGGCAGCGATGTCTCCGCGTCTTCGGTCGAACGGATCGAGACCACGTGTTCCGCGACCAGCCCGAGCCTTCGCGGCGATGCGGCCCCGGGGCAGAGGAAATCCACCACGATCACCCGCGTGCTGAGCCGCTCCGCCGGCGGCTGATCGGCCAGCCGCACGCCGAGGTCGACGAGCGGCACGAGGCCGCCTCGATACGTGAAGATTCCCCGCACGTAGGCCGGCATCCGCGGGAGCGGCCGCGCGGGCACGAGGGGCAGCACCTCGACCACTCGCCGCGACTCGATCGCGTAGTCCTGGCTCGCGACGGTGAAGGTGAGGAGTTGCATGACAGGAATCAGCGCTGCCCGGGGCCGCGCTCGGCGGTCGAAAGCGAAAGGATCGTGAACGTAACGAGGCGGAGCCGGCCGGGGGTCGCGCGCAGCCGCCGGTGAATTTTGACTGCCAGAGTTGGCGTGCCATCCCAATGGAGCCTGCGTCGTCAAAATCCGCCGGCGGCGAGCACGTGCCCCCGGCCGGCGGTTTACGCGAGTAGACCCTGCGGGCCCCCTCAGCCTACACGGTGAACCGCGACACCTCCTCCTTGAGATCCCCCACGGCTTCGCGGAGGTGGACGGTCGCCTTGTTGAAGTCGTCGAGCGAGGAGGCGGTGCGGGAGGCGCCCTCCGCCAGGCGGATCATCGCCTCGCGGATCTGCTCGGCCCCCTGCGACTGGGCCCGCATGCCCTCGGTCACCTGGCCGAAGCGGCCGGAAATGCCCTGCACGGCCCCGATGATGTCGCCGAGCTTGGTGGAGACGTCGCCGATCTCGTGGACGCCGGCACGGACCTGCTCGGCGAACTTGTCCATCTCCATCACGCCCGACGAAACGCTGTTCTGCATCTCCTTGACCATCCGCTCGATGTCGAGCGAGGCCACGGCCGTCTGGTCGGCCAGCCGGCGGATCTCGCGGGCCACGACCAGGAAGCCGAGGCCGTACTCGCCCGCTTTCTCCGCCTCGATGGCGGCGTTGATCGAGAGCAGGTTCGTCTGGTCGGCCACCTTCGTGATCGTCGTGACCGCGAGATTGATGTTGGCGGCCCGCTCGCTGATCACGGCCAGCTTCGAGCCGAACGACGACGTGCTGGCGGCGAGCTGCCGCATCGTGCCGTCCATCGCGGTCAGGCTGCCGCGGCCCTCGGCGGCCATGTCGCCCGTGTGCCCGGCCATCTCATTCACTTCGGTCATGGTGCGAAGCAGCTCCTGGCTGGTGACCGAAATTTGCTTGACGGCGGCCACGGCCTGGCTGGTGGAAGCGCCGTAGTCGGTGATCACCCGCTGCTGTTCGGTGGACGTGGCCTGGATCGCGGTCGCCGTCGAGATGAGGGCCACGCTCGATCGCTGGATCCGGCCGATCAGGCCGCGGAGGTCGCTCGTCATCTTCTGGATCGCGGTGAGCAGGGCGCCCGTCTCGTCGTCGGAGCTGGCGGTGACTTCGGCCCGCAGGTCGCCGCCGGCCACCTGCTTCGCGATGTCGACGGCCGTGCGGATCGGGTTGGAGATGGTGCGGGCCACGAGCAGGGCGGCGAGCGTCACGCCCACGATCGTGGCCAGCGACAGCGCCAGGAGCGCGGCCCGCTGAAACCGCACGAGGGCGAACGCCTCGTCGGCATCCTGCTTCACGAGCAGGCCCCAGCGGAAGCTCGGCAGGTAGTTCCAGGCCGCGGCCGCCTGTTCGCCGCGGTAGTCGGTGACGAGGCCGTAGCCCCGCTCACCATTGGCCGCCCGTTGGGCGCCGACCGCGGCGACGCTGCCGAGCGGAATCTGCATCTTGAAGGCCGCGTCGGGGGCATGTCGCAGCGGCACGGTCACGAGGATCGAGTTGCCCGCAAGCTGGGCCGCGACGATCTCGCCGGTGTCGCCCAAGCCGGAGAGATCCGAGAGCACCTGCCAGATTCGCTGCGGACCGATCCCTAGGGCGAGCACACCGCTCACCCGGCCTTTGTCGAGGATCGGGCAGGTGACGAACGCGAGCGGCTCGGCGGCTTGGCCGTAGGTCTGGAAGCCGCCGAGGTCGGCCTGGAGCAGGGTGCGGGCCCGGTCGAATCCGGCTGCAAGCTCCGACGAGGCCAGCGCCCCCGAGAGCAGCGGCACGCCCGTCGGGACCGAGTCATCGAGCGCGAAGACGACCCGGCCCGCCTCGTCGATGAGGAGCAGCTGGCTGTAGCCGAAGGCCTTCGCCACGTAGGTGAAGTAGTCGAGGTACTCGCGGCCGGCCTCCACCAGACTGGTGCGCTCCACGGCAGGAGCGTCGGCGGGGATCGCGGCGAGTGTCTGCAGGGCGCTGACGAAGGTGGGACTGCGGGCCAGGGCGGTGCCATCGCGGACGCGTTCGGCTGCATAGGCCTCGAGTTCCCCGGCTTTGCCGGCGGCGATCTGCACGAGGTTCGCCCGCACCGCGTCCTCGAGGGCGGTCGCCGCGATCCGCGCGGTGATCGCGGTGAGGATCGCGCACGGGATCAGCGCGATCACCAGGAACCAGAAGACGAGCCGTCCCGCGATGGAGCGGCGCAGAGGCTGATCGGCGACGTCGGTCGTCAGGGCCCGGCTGGTCATCGTCCGCTCCTGGCGTCGGCCGGATCGGGAGATGCCGGAGGGGCTGTCCAGCGGCCGCCCCAGCGCTGGTGCAGATCGGCGACGAACCCCTCCCAATCCGAACGCGACCGTGAAATCGGGAACGGCACGGGCCGCACGGCCGCACGGCTCGACCAGACGACGTCGAACTGGCCGTCGGCCCGGATGCGGCCGATGAACACCGGCCGCCACGTGTGCTGCGTCTCGGGATCGACGGCGATGATGCCTTCGGGCGCGGCAAGACTCTGGTGCCGCAGGGTGGCCCGCACCTGCCGCACGTCGGCGGTGCTCGCCTCCCGCACGGCCTGCGCCCACAGCTTCACGCTGTCGTAGGCGGCCACCATCACGTCGGAAGTCGTGCGGTTGGCGCCGTAGGCCGCCTTGAAGGCCGTGACGAACGCGCGGTTTTCGGGTCGGTCGATGCTCTGGAAATAGTTCCAGGCGGCATAGTCGCCGACCATGTCCACGCCCGCGGCCGTGGCGAGTTCGTTCTCTCCGATCGCGAAGGTGACGACGGGCGTCTGTTCAGGTCGGATGCCGGACGCGCGCAGGCCCCGGGCGAATGCCAGAGCCGAGTCGCCGACCACGCTGCTGAGGATCACGTCGGGCTTGGCGGCGGCGATCCGCTTCACGATCGCGTCCATGTCCGTGCCGCCGAACGGAATATATTCCTCCCCCACCACCTCGGCCCCGATCGCCCGGAGGTGGTCGGTGACGATCGCGTTCACGCACCGCGGCCAGATGTAGTCGGAGCCGACGAGGAAGAACCGCCTCGCCCCCAGCACGTCGTGGCACCATTGCACGGCCGGCGTGATCTGCTGGTTCGGTGCGGCACCGGTGTAGACGATGTTGGGCGACTGCTCCATGCCCTCGTAGGCCATGGGGTAGACGAGCAGGTGGTCGGCCGACTCGACGACGGGCAGCACTCCCTTGCGGCAGGCGCTCGTCCAGCAGCCGAAGATCACGGACACCCGCTGCTCCCGGATCAGCCGCTCGGCCTCGCGGGCGAACGTCGGCGAATCGGAGGCGCCATCGGCGATCACCCAGCGCACGGGCCGGCCCAGAAGGCCGCCGGCGCGGTTGATCTCCTCGAGCGCCAGCACCTCGGCATCGATCATCGCGTTTTCACTCACGGCCATCGGCCCCGACCGCGAATGAAGGATGCCCACGACGATCGGCCGGCGGTCGACGAGCAGGCGGTCGAGGAGCAGCCAGGTCAGCGCCACGAGACCGCAGCCGATGGCTACGAGCAGCCATGGCCGTCGACGCGGCGGGCGGATGGCGATCCGGTGGGCAGCGGAGGGGGGCGGCGGATGGTCGACAAGCGTTGCGGGCATGACACTGCAATCTTTGCCCAACTTTGCCCGACAAGCGAGCTTTGCGCCCGCGGAAAATTCGCTGCGATCGACAAGCCGGGAACCATCGTCACAGGACGCCCCTCCAATCTGAGGGGGGCGGCTTCGTGCTGGCGACGAAACTCGGCTTGCGGTACCCTATCTCGGGTTGCTCAACGTACGTGGGGTGGCAATCGCCGGCATCGGTCAAGCGAGCGAACGAGCACATGCCTTCGACGACGGAAAAACAGTCGCCTGCCGCCGCCATCCAGCGGATCGTCGGCGTTTCGGCGTGGGCAGAACAGGTGCGCCGGTCGATCGAGCTCGTGGCGGTCCATCAATCGAACGTGCTCATCATCGGGCCGAGCGGCACCGGCAAGGAGCTGATCGCGCGGGCCATCCATGCCTGCAGCCGTCGCACGACGAGGCCGTTCATCCCGGTCGACTGTGCGGTGACGACCGGCACCCTGTTCGCGAGCCACATGTTCGGGCATTTGAAGGGCTCGTTCACCGGCGCCACGTCAGCCACGCTCGGCTGCTTCCGTGCCGCCGACTCCGGCACGATCTTCCTCGACGAGATCGGGGAGATGGAGCTGGAGCTCCAGGCGAAGCTCTTGCGAGTATTGCAGCAGCGGGTGGTGGTGCCCGTGGGAAGCCACCAGGAGATTCCGGTTGACGTTCGGGTGCTGGCCGCCACGAATCGCGACCTGGCGCAGGAGGTTCAGGCCGGACGTTTCCGCGAGGACCTCTTCTACCGCCTCAACGTGGTGACGATTCGCACGCTGCCGCTGCGCGAGCGGCGGGAAGACATCCCGGTGCTCGCCGACCGCTATCTGGCCGAACTGGCGGCCCGGCATGGCATGCCACTCTGCACGCTGGCCCCCGCGGCGATCGAGGTGTTGCAGGGCTACGCCTGGCCTGGCAACGTCCGCGAACTCGAGAATGTGCTCGAGCGGGCGGTCATGTTTTCGTCCGGGGATGAAATCGACCCCGACGCGCTGACGGGACTGATGGGCGCTGGCATTCCCGCCGCGATCGAGCCCCGCGGCCCGACCGCCATGACCCTCGCGGCGAGCCAGGGAATCGTGTCACCCACGCCCTTGTCCGGCGTCTATCGGGTCGAGCCCAAGCTTCAGCCGTCCGTTCCCGTGGCCACGCCGACGTCCGCGACCGCAGCACCGGCCGACGCCCAGGAGAGCTGGCCGACGCTGGCCGACGTCGAACGGATTCATCTCGAGCGCACGCTCGCCGCCGCGATGCGCAACAAGTCGCTCACCGCGAAGATGCTCGGGATCGACCGGTCCGTGCTGCGGCGCAAGCTGCAGCGGTACGGGCTGGACGAAGGCGCCGCGCCGGCGGACGAACGGGATTAGCCGGCCTTCGAGCGAAGGTCGGAGGTCTCCTCTTCCGGCACCCGAAGCCTGAGGGTGGGGCTGCTGGGAGGAGCCCGACGCTCCTGGGCAAAGCCGCGGCTGCCGCCGCCGAGGAAGTCGCGGAGGTGCACGACCGGCCCGGCCGTGAACTCCTGCCGGAGGGCTTCGAGCACGTCGCGCCACGGCAGACCCCTGCGGTAGATGACGCGGTACGCGGCTTTCAGGTCGGCGATGTCGTCGGCGGTATGGCCGCTGCGCCGCAGGCCGACCACGTTCAGGCCGACGACGCAGCCCGTCTGGCCGTCGAGCAGCATGTACGGGGGCACGTCCTGGACGACGCGGGCATGACCCCCGACCATCGCCAGCCGGCCGATGCGGCAGAACTGATGCACCGCCACGGCCCCCGAAACGAACGCACGGTCCTCGACCGTCACGTGGCCGCCCAACAGCGCGTTGTTCGCACAGATGCAGTTGTTGCCGACGGTGACGTCGTGGGCGAAGTGGGCCCCAGCCATGATGTAGTTATGGCTCCCTACGACGGTCGCAGTCCCAGGCTTCAAAGCCCGATGGATGGTGACGTATTCGCGGAACACGTTGTGGTCGCCGATCACGACGCGACCCACCTGTTCCGGCCGCGCCGCGTGCTGCGGCGCCCCCCCGATCACCGAATGCTCGGCAAACTCGTTGTGGCAGCCCGCGGTGACTCCCGATTTCACGACGGCGCCGCTCGCGACGCTGCAAAAATCGCCGAGTTCGACATCCGCCTCGACGGTGGCGAATGCTCCCACTTTCACACCCGCACCGAGCCGGGCTTGGGGGCTGACAACGGCAAGGGGATGAATGCTCACTGCGTGCCTTTCGCCGTCGCGGTTTCGTGTCGGACCCGGGGTTTATCGGCTGCCCGGGCCCTCGGATTCAATGCCAATTGGCCCCCTCCGCGACCGCCTTGCCCGACTTTCCCATTTCGCCAGCCAGGGTGGGCGGCGGGCCGGTGGACGAGGCCGCGTCGCCGCCGTCGCCACGGCCTTTCGGGAGCCTATACTCGTTGGCTCCGGGATTCCGGGGCCCGTTCGGGCCTTCGCCCGATTGGCACACGCTCAGGAGACGCTGCGTCGATGGCAGAGACAACGAGCCGGGAGGATCGCTATGCGGCCGCGGAGCGGCTGAAGGACGGAGGCGATCTCGCCGGAGCCGTCACGGCCTTGGAGGCCCTGGTGGCCGATGCTCCCGATTTTGCCCTCGCCCATTCGGCGCTTGCGGCCTGGTGCACCAGGCTCGAGCGGCACGACGACGCCGTCCGTCACGCCCGACGCGTCTGCGAACTCGAGCCGAATGACCCCTTCAGCTACACGGCCCTGAGCGTCGCCTGCATGCGTGGTGGCCGGATTGCCGAGGCTGAGGACGCCCTGGCCCGCTCGCGAATGCTGCAAGGGGGCGGGCGGTAAGAGCCTCATCCGTCTCCAGCCTGCCCGGCCGAAGTGACCTGCTCGGTGGCGGGGCCGAGGGCTGCCTCCAGTTCGGCGAGGCGGCTGCGGTCGGCGGCGGAGAGGCGGTCCTCGGCAAGCCCTTGTTTGCGGCTCGACGCCAGCGACTTTCGCGCGGCCGCCGTGTCGCCGGTGCGGAACTGGGCATAGGCGAGGTGCAGAAACTTCACGTCGCTCGGCTGGAGCACCGCCTGCTCGAGATCGGCCACGGCCTGCTCGTCCTCGCCGACGGCGAGGTGCACGATGGCTCGCGTATCGAGCAGATCGGGGTGCGGTCCGAGCGTGCTGATCGCGGCATCGATCAGCTTGCGGGCCTCGGTGGCGGTGGCGGGGGCCGCCAGATGGAAGGCGAGATTATTGGAGACGATCGCGGTCTGCATCGTCGAGAGATCCGACCGCTCCAGCAGTCCGCGGTAGATCGCCTCCACATCCTGCGGCCGGTTTTGCAGTCCTCGCAGTTCGGCTTCGAGCAACGGGATCGCGATCGATCCGGGATCGATCCGCCGTGCCTTGGCGAACCAGCCGTCGAGCCTCGCGGCCTCCGTCGTGGCGGTGTTCTTGGAGCGGGCCGTGGAGACGGCGGCCGACAGCAGCCGTTCGAGGGGCAGGTCGTCCCACCGAGTCTCGAGCAGGTCGAGCGCCTCGGTCGCCCGGCCGTGGCGGCCGAGGAACTCGGCTCGCGCAATGACGCCGTCGGAGGAGAGTGTCGCCAGCTTGGTCAGCACCTGGTCGGCGGCCTTGGGAAAGTCGATGTCCTCCATGAGCCGGGCGATGGCGGCGAGCTGCCCTGCTTGTTCTGCCGACACGTTGTCCTTGGGCATCAGCTTGCGGGCGGCCTCAGCGGCCGCCGTTCGGTCGTTGGCCGCCGCCGCGATCCGGGCCTCGAGCGCCAGCGTGACCGGGGCCGTGGGGGCCGCCTTGGCCAGCCGCTTCAGCCATGAGCGGGCATTCTCCAACTCATCGTGGTCGATCAGCTTCTCGACGAGCATGCCGACCACGGCCGGCGGGGCGCTCGGAGCCGAGAGGATCGACATGAGCTCGTCGCGAGCCTCGATCCAGCGGCCCGTCTTTTCGAGGAGGCCGGCCAGCGTCAGACGTTGCCCGGTCGAGAGGGGCTGCTTCTCCTTGAGTTGCTCGATCACCTCGATGGCGCGTGACCAACTCACGGGCTCGGGGCGGTTGACGAGCAGTGAAATCTCCATCTGTGCGTCGTCGCTCTCGAGGCTGCCGTCGGCGAGCGCGTTCTGGCGGATCAAGGCGATCGCTTCCTCCAGATCGCGATAGGTTCCGCGCTCCGCCACGAGTTCGGCCATTTTTCGCCGCGCCCAGGTCTTCGCGGTCCGCGCGTTGGGCAGGTCATCCGACCGTGCGAGCAGCTGCTCGAGCGCCTGCCGCGCATCCTTGAGTCGGCCATGACGCAACAGGAATTCCGCGTTGGCGCGATGCACGGTGATATCGTCCTCCGCGAGCTTGGCCGCGTCGCGATACTCACGCCCTGCGTCCTCGAGTCGCCCCAGCATTTCGTAACCCTGCGCGAGCACGAGCTGTCGCTGCGGCTCGGGCAGGGCCTTGGCGGCGTTGTCCAGCGTGTTCTCGGCGGCCCTGCGTCGGCCATCGCCCAGCTGGTGTGCGAAGAGAGCCAACCAGACTTCCGTTTTCTCGGGAGCCAACTCCACCGCACGGGCCAGCACGTCACCCGCCCGCTCCGACTTCCCCGAGCGATCGAGCAGCTGGCCCAGCCAGAGCAGCTCGCCGGGATTCGTGGAGTCGGCCTTCACGCTTCGCTCCGCCAAGACGACGGCCTCTTCGAGTTTGCCCGCCTGGAGCTCGAGTTCCGCCGAGAGCCGCTCGAAGCCGGCCGCGCCCACGCCGCCCAGCGAGTCCAGTGCGGCTCGGGCCTCTTCGGTGCGGTTGGTTGCATACAGCAGCCCGACGAGTTGCCTGACGATCTCGGGATTCGCGGGATCGAGCCGCAGGGCCTGCTGCAGCCGCTCGATGGCAGCTTCCAGATCCCCCTTCAGCCCCTCCACCTCCGCGAAAGACCGCTGGATGAGGTGCCAGCCCGGCCGCTCGTTTTCCGCTTCGATGAGCAGGTTGCGGGCCTCGTCGAGCAGTCGGCGATCGTCATCCGAAAGATTGATCCGCCCTTCTTGCTGTTCGTTTTTCTGCTGCCCGGCTCGCACTTCCAGGATCTTCACGCCTGCTTCCGCGACCAGCGACCGCGCGTTGGTGGGGCCCGCGACGGCGCGAATGTCGGCGGCCGCCGCGCGAGACTTCTCCACGTCGCCGGCGCTCAGCGCCAGTTCGAGGATCGCCGTGCGTGATCGCAGGTCGTCGGGCTGGAGCGCGGCGGCCTTGCGCAACAACGCCTCGGCCTCGTCGCGGGCGCCCCGCGCGAGCTGCAGCGACGCCAATGACGCCAGCACCTTCGCGGCCTCGTCACCGCCGATCGCCTCGGCCCGCGACGCGATCGCGGCAAGCGACTTCGAGCCCTCTTCGCCCGGATCGGCGGCGGCGATCTGGGCCTCGATGATCATCATCCCGCTCCCCTGCCGCTGCGGCTCGGGAATGCGATCGAGCACCTTGCGGGCCGCGTCCACTCCCTGATCCCGGAGCGTGAGCGTGGCGAGCGCCGACCAGATTTGCGGCTCCGCCGTGGGCGAACGCGTCGCCTTCTCGAGGAGAGCGATCGCGGCCGCATTTTCACCTTTCCGTGAAAGAATGTCGGCCCGCAGCAGGGCGATCTGTGTCGGCGACATGACCGGCGATTCGTCGAGCGTGTTCACGAGGGAGTCGAGGGCCGACCAGTCGCGGTCGGTGGCGGGGAGCTTGAGCTGTTCAGCGAGGCGGAGCTGCACCAGCGGGTACCAGACCTGGGGAATGGCCGGCAGGCGATCGGCCGGAATCGATGCGGCGACCGACTCGAACTCGCGAAGGGCTTCTTCCGTCTGTCCGGCAGCCGCCAACGCGGAGGCAGCGCCTGCCCGAGCCGCCAGGGAGGTCGGATCATCGACGAGGATGCGGCGGTTGATGTCGAGCTGCTCGTCGAACTCCTGTAGCTGCTCGTAGCACTGGCCGAGGCAGAGGTCGATCTGGCGGGTGAGATCCGTAAGGCCGGCGGCCAGCGGCCGGATCTGCTCGAATTTCTGGAGCGCCTGTGGCCAGCGCTGGCGGGCGATCAAGAGCCGGCCTTCCAGGAGTCCCACGGCCGGACTCGTGGAGCCGTAGAGTTCCTTGATCCGGGCCACGATCTGGTCGGTTTCGTCGATGTTATTCTGCTGCAGGAGCACATCGGCGAGCATGAGGAGCAACGACGCCTTGTTCGGCAGTTCAGCCGTTCCCTTCCGCAGGGCCTTCTCCGCCGCTGCCAAGTCATTGCGCTGCAGGGCAACCGAAGCCATCCCGCGATACACCCGCTCGTCGGCCGGAAACAGCTCTCCGGCCCGTTGTGCCAACTGCTCAGCATTGGCGAGATCCCGTCGCGCCAGGGCGAGTTCGAAGCTGCCGAACACGACGTTGATGTCGTCGGGGGCGATGGCGGCCGCTTTGTCGATGTCCTTGGCGGCGGCGTCGAAGTCGGACGCCTGACGATGCCATCGGGACATCGCGAGCCATGCCTGGGCGTCGTCGCTGCGGCGTGTCACCATTTCGGTGAGCACGGCATCGGCGGATGGCGGATCGGAAAACCGCTGCTGCAGGATGGACGCGAGCAGGATATAGGCGTCGGTCGAGCCCGCCGTTTTTTTGGCCGGATCAAACGCCCGCTGAGACATGTCGTACCCGATCAGCTCGCCGGCCAGCTTCGCGGCTGTATCGAAGTCGCCGGCGCCAGCGAACGACTGCGCCAGCAACAACTGGATCATGTCGGCATCGATAACCGGTGCGTCGGCGTCTTCGCCCTCGCCCTTCTGGATCGTGCCGGCCGCGAGCCGCTCCTTGAGCACGTCGAGGTGCTCGCGGGCGTCGACCGCGCGACCAATCCGGAGCTGGAACTCGGCGAGTTTGCGCCGCAACGCGTCCTTCTCGGGATTTCGCCGCACCGCCTCTTCGAGCGTGTTGTAGGCCCGCGACAGGTCGCCCTGAGTTGCGTCGGCAGCGAGCGCCCGCTCGAGTACCAGTTCGGCATATTCGGCATGCACCTCGGCGTCCCCGGGCCGCATGCCGAGATAACGGGCGAAAAGCCCGAGTGCTTCCGCGGCCTTGCCTTCCTCCAGTCTCTGCCTCGCCTGCTTGGCAAGGGTGCCCGCATTGCGATCGACCTGATACCGGTTGAGAGCGACCGTGCCTCCGGCGAGGAGGGCGAGCCCGAGAATGAACAACAGCAGGAACCGAATATTGACGCGTTTCACTGACCAAAACCCTCGAAAACCGCGGGACAAAACCCGATGCAGGACCGCGAAAGCCGCCCGGAGCAAACCGCCGGAGAGACTCCCCCGATTCTAGACGAACCGGGCAACCTCCGCCCGTCTTCGCCAAGCTGCCGAATTCCTGCGTTCCCCGGGGTTTTGCCCCCGGGAACGGTTCCCCGCGGCAGAAAGCGGGCGGGAGCTTAAACCGGTGAAAGTTCAGCCTGTGGATTTCACGATAGGTGAAGCGGTGCCGGTTGTGCCGCCTGGGCGAGCCCTGCGGTCAACCGGAACGAGTGAAACCATGCCACCCATGATGCCCTTCACGCATCCGCATCGCGAACGTCACCGCAGCCGCCCGGCGCTCGTCGCCTATGGGGCGTGGCTGCTCGTCTGTTCGACCGCGTTCGCGGCCGACTTGTCCAGCTCCGCAATGCGGGCAGCGGCGCCGGTTCGCGGCCCGAAGCCACGGGTGATGTTCGATCCGGCGGTGACCCCGGCCGGTGGAGCCGGCTGCTGCGGTGCCGATGGCAAGGCCTGCGGCCACGTGCAGCCTGCGGGCTTTCATCACGCGGCCGCTTGCAGGGACGGCATGTGCGTGCCGTCGTGTCCGGTGCGACCCGGGCAGTTCGGCTACTACGGCACCCAGTGGCGGCGGTGGTCGGACCAGGGTGTGATCCAGACATCGGCCACGGAGGCAGCGACGCCAGTGGCACCGCCGAGGTCGGCCGTGCCGGGTGTTCAGGAGGAATCTCCGGCACGACGCGGTGCCTCACCGGCAGACGATGCCAGTCTGCCTGATGACACGCAGCCCGCCGAACCCGCCGAGATCGAGGCGAACCCCGAGGCTGACGACGAAGGGGCCGCAACGAAACCGCAGCCCCCGCTCGGGGCCGGGGCAGCCGACACCCAGTTCGCGGGCCCCTGGAGCCGCCTCATCGCCGCCGCCCATCTGCCCGAGGGTTACGAGCCACCCGCAGCCCCGGTCGCGGACGATCAGTGAGCCGCTGATTCGGCGCGGGGGCGGTAGATCTCGGTTGCCAGGCCGAAGAAATTCTCGGCCGAGAAGGCGACCGTTTCGCCCAGCGTGGGATGGGGGTGGATCGCCTCCATGAGGTCGCGAGCCGTGCAGCCCATCTCGATGGCCAGCACTCCCTCGGCGATGAGCTCGCCGGCCCCGGGGCCCACGATGCCCACGCCAAGCACCTGCTCCGACTCCGGATCGACGAGGATCTTCGTGAGCCCGTCGGTGCGACCGAGCGCGTGGGCGCGTCCGCTGGCGGCCCACGGATAACGGCTGATCTCGACACTGCGACCGGAGGCCGTCGCTTCCTGCTCCGTGAGCCCCGCCCAGGCGATCTCGGGATCTGTGAACACGACGGCCGGAATCGCCCGCGGCGCGAACAGCGCGGCCTCGCCGTGCAGCGTCTCCACGGCCACCTTGCCCTGGTGGCTGGCGCGGTGGGCGAGCATCGGCTCGCCGCACACGTCGCCGATCGCGAGGATGTGCGGGTCGGCGGTCCGCTGCTGGCCATCGACCTCGACGAAGCCCTTGGGGCTCACCTTCACGCCCGTGTTCTCCAGGCCGATGCCGTCGGAATTCGGCCGGCGGCCCACGGCCACCAGTACCCGGGAGAACTCGCGGGACGACGGGCCGTCGGGCCCCTCGAACCGCACCTTCACGGCCGAGCCCGTGTCCTCGAGGCCGACGACCTTGGTGCGGAGCATGATCGACTCGAACAGCTTCTCCAGCCGCTGCTGCAGCGGCTTCACGAGATCGCGGTCGGCTCCGGGCAGGAGCGTGTCGGTGAGTTCCACGACCGACACCTTCGAGCCGAGTTCGGCGTAGACGGTGCCCATTTCGAGGCCGATGTAGCCGCCGCCGACGACCAGCAGCGACTCGGGCACGTCGGCCAGTTCGAGGGCGCCGGTCGAATCCATCACCCGCGGGCTGCCGATGTCGAATGCCGGAATGCGGGCGGGCCGCGATCCCGAGGCGAGAATGCAATGGTCGAACGTCAGCGTCTGGCTCGCGCCCCCCGGCGCGACCGCGGCGATCTCCAGCGTCTTGGAATTGGTGAACCGCGCCGTCCCGTTGATGACCGTCACGTTGCGCCGGCGGGCGAGCGTGGCCAGGCCGCCGGTGAGCGTAGAGATCACCTTGTCTTTCCGGGCCCGCAGGGCGGCGATGTCGATCTTTGGCTTCGGCAGGTGAATGCCCCACTCCTCCATTTCGCGGCACTCGGCGAGCACGCGGCCCACGTGCAGCAGCGCCTTCGAGGGGATGCAGCCGCGGAGCAGGCAGGTGCCCCCGAGGCGGGCGTCGCGATCGACGATGGCGACCTGCATGCCGAGGTCGGCGGCGAGGAACGCGGCCGCATAGCCGCCCGGACCGCCACCCAGCACCACCAGGGGAACGTGCATCGCGTCTGTCTCCAAGGGAAATCTGCCGTAGATGGTGCGGTTGTTGTAGTTGCGGTCGGTAGAACCTTCAAGGAATCGCGGTCTTTCGGTGGGCGCCGCCGGTCGGGGGCACGTGCTCGCCGCCGGCGGATTTTGACGTCGCATGCTCAACTGACGTGGTGCGCCAACTCTGGCAGTCAAAATTCACCGGCGGCTGCGCGCGACCCCCGACCGGCTCCCCCGCTTTTCAATGCGCATGAGGACGGTGAGGGGGTGCCCTTGCCGGCTCGCCGGCGTTGGCCGGCAAGCGCAGGCAGGATGCCGAGAGCGCAGCCGCCATCGAGTGAGCGAAGGGCATGGATGCCCTGAGCGAACGTCCGGCGAGACGGCAGGGGCACCCCCGACCCTTCCCGCAGGAGGTCGAACCGCAGCGGAATAGCTCTGGCCGGCGGTATGATCGGCCGTAGACGCGAGAGTGGCGAAATTGGCAGACGCGCTGGATTTAGGTTCCAGTGCCGCAAGGCGTGCGGGTTCGAGTCCCGCCTCTCGCATGGCTTACGAAAGCGTGTGATTTCCCGGTTTCCGCGCCCAGCGGGGGCGGGGCGATTCGGCCTTTACGCCCCCCGGAATCGTCGGAATAATGCGAAAAGTTCGCCCATCCTCGCGGAGTCCATCATGTCCGTTTCCGACGCCGACCAGACCGCCAGCGACGTGATCGACGCAGCAAACGGGGCTGGCAGCCTGCCCCGCGGGGCCCACAGCCCGATGGCCATCGGGCAGATGGGGGATGCGGCGAGCGGGCAGCCGGAACGCGTCGACGGGGTTTCCGCCGTCGATTCCGACCCCACCGAGACCCGCGAGTGGCTCGACTCCCTGCGGTACGTGATCAACAGCCGCGGCGGCGACCGGGCCGCCTACCTGCTGCATGCGATCGAGCAGGAGGCCTATCGGCTCGGCGTGGCGATCCCGTTCTCGGCCACCACGCCCTACATCAACACGATTCCGGCCGACCGACAGCCGCCGTATCCGGGTAATCGCGAGATCGAGCGGCGGATCAAGAGCATCATCCGCTGGAACGCGATGGCGATGGTCGTTCGCGCGAACCGCGAGGACAAGAGCATCGGCGGCCACATCTCCACGTTCGCCTCGTCGGCCACGCTCGTCGAGGTGGCGATGAACCACTTCATCCGCGGCCGCGGCGACGACTATTCCGGCGACCAGGTCTACTTTCAGGGCCATGCCTCGCCGGGCATCTACTCCCGGGCGTTCGTCGAGGGGCGGCTCTCCGAGAAGAAGCTGGAAAACTTCCGTCGTGAACTTGCCGTCGGCGGCGGCCTCTCCAGCTACCCGCATCCGTGGCTGATGCCCGATTTCTGGGAGTTTCCGACGGTGTCGATGGGCCTTGGCCCGCTGATGTCGATCTATCAGGCCCGGTTCAACAAGTATCTGCAGGATCGCGGCATCAAGGACACGAGCCGGCAGCACGTCTGGTGCTTCATCGGCGACGGCGAGTGCGACGAGCCCGAGACGCTCGGAGCGATCACGCTGGCCGCCCGTGAGCAGCTCGACAACCTGGTGTTCGTCATCAACTGCAACCTGCAGCGGCTCGACGGCCCGGTGCGCGGCAACGGCAAGATCATCCAGGAGCTGGAGGGGGTCTTCCGCGGCGCCGGCTGGAACGTCGTCAAGGTGATTTGGGGCGAGGATTGGGATCCGCTCCTGGCGAAGGACGACAAGGGGCTGCTCGTCAAGCGGATGAACGAGGTGGTCGACGGCCAGTATCAGAAGTACGTCGTGATGCCGGGCGGCTACATCCGTGAGCACTTCTTCGGCGTCGATCCCGAGCTGTCGGAGATGGTGGCTCATCTCTCCGACGAGAAGCTCAAGAAGCTCAAGCGGGGCGGCCACGATCCGGAGAAGGTGTTCGCCGCCTACGACGCCGCGATGAAGTGCCACGGCAAGCCGACGGTGATCATCGCCAAGACGATCAAGGGCTACGGCCTCGGCGAGGTGGGCGAGGGCCGCAACGTCACCCACCAGCAGAAGAAGCTCAACGAGGAGGAGCTGCGGGCCTTCCGCTCACGGTTCGGGATTCCGATCTCCGACGACGAGGTGGCGAAGGCGCCCTTCTATCGCCCGCCGGAAGACTCCGAGGAAATGCGGTATCTCCGCGAGCGGCGGGCCGCCCTTGGCGGGCCGGTGCCGAGCCGTCCCACGCAGGGGCCCGTGCTCAAGACGCCGGCGCTCGCCGACTACCTGGGCTTCATCGAGAAGAGCGCCGGCCGCGAGGTCTCGACCACCACGGGCGTGGTGACGCTCCTCGCGTCGCTCCTCAAGGACAAGCAGATCGGCAGGTACATCGTGCCGATCGTGCCCGACGAATCGCGGACGTTCGGCATGGATCCGCTCTTCAAACAGTGCGGTATCTACGCCCACACGGGCCAGCTCTACGAGCCGGTCGATTCCGACCAGCTCCTCTACTATCGCGAGGCGAAGGACGGCCAAATCCTCGAGGAGGGCATCACCGAGGCGGGAAGCATGTCGAGCTTCATCGCAGCCGGCACGGCCTACGCCAGTCATGGCGTGCCGATGATCCCGATGTTCATCTATTACTCGATGTTCGGCTTCCAGCGGATCGGCGACCTGATCTGGGCGGCGGGCGACATCCGGGCCCGTGGGTTCCTGCTCGGCGGCACCGCCGGCCGCACCACGCTCAACGGCGAGGGGCTGCAGCATCAGGACGGCCACAGCCAGCTCTTCGCGATGGCCTTCCCGACGGTCAAGGCCTACGACCCGGCGTTCGTCTACGAGTCGACGGTGATCATGCTCGACGGCCTCGAGCGGATGTACGCCAAGGGCGAGGACTGGATCTATTACCTCACCATCTACAACGAAAACTACGAGATGCCCCCGATGCCGCCGGGCTGCGAGGAGGGCATTCTCAAGGGCATGTACAAGCTGCGGTCGGTGGCGGCGAAGGGCAAGCCGGTCGCGGCGAAGCTGCCGCCCGTCAACCTCTTCGGCTCCGGCTCCATCCTGCGGGAGGTGATCCGGGCGGCCGAGCTGCTCTCCGAGCACTGGGGCGTGGCGTCCGACGTGTGGAGCGTCACGAGCTGGAAGGAGCTGCGCCGCGAGGCCCAGGAATGCCGGCGGTGGAACATGCTGCATCCGGAGTCCGCGCCGCGGCGGAGCTACCTCGAAGAATCTCTCGGCAAGGCCGACGGCGTGTTCGTGGCGGCGAGCGACCACGTGCGGGCCGTGCCCGAGCAGCTCGATCCCTGGATTCCGGGCGGACTGTTCGTGCTCGGCACCGACGGCTTCGGTCGCAGCGAGACCCGCGGGCCGCTCCGGCGGCACTTCGAGGTCGATGCCGAATGCATCGCCGTGGGCGTGCTGTCGCGGCTGGCGGCGGTCGGTGCGATCGGCACGCACGTCGTCGCCGAGGCGATCAAGCGGCTCGGCATCGACCCCGACAAGATCGATCCCGCGTCGGCCTGATGCCGCCGCGGGACACGCCGCGGGCCGCGTGGGCCGGCGGTGGATCACCCTTCTGACCAGTTCCGTCTTCGACCAACCGAAAGAACCTCGATGGCTACCGAATTCAAGCTGCCCGACCTCGGAGAGAACATCGCCTCGGGTGACGTCGTCACCGTGTTCGTGGCGGAAGGCGACGTTGTGAAGCCGGGGCAGGCGCTGCTCGAAGTCGAGACCGACAAGGCGGTCATCGAGGTGCCCTGTCCGCCGGGCGGTCGGATCGCCAAGGTGCTCGTGAAGAAGGGGGAAACGGTCAAGGTCGGGCAGACGCTCGTGGTGCTCGAGGCGGCCGGCTCTGCGCCCGCCGCCGCCGCCAAGCCGGCGGCGAGCCCGCCGCCTGCTGCCGCAGCGGCCCCGAAGCCCGCGGCCCCGGCTCCCGCCCCCGCGGCGAAGCCCGCTCCAACACCCGTCGTGGCCCCCGCGGCAGCCGTCGCTCCGGCGCCCGTCGCGACAGCGATCGCCGAGGAACCGGCCTCCTCAGGCGGCAAGGCGGTCGAGCCGGCCGGTCCCGCGGTGCGGCGGCTGGCCCGGGAACTCGGTGTCGATCTGGCCGCCGTCCGCGGCAGCGGCCCCTCCGGGCGGATCGTGCGGGAAGACGTGATCGCCGCGGTGCGGCAGGCCGGCGGGGCAGGTTCGGGCGGTCGCACGCAGCGTTCATCGACGGCCACGGAGCGGGACGACTGGGGCCCGATCCGCCGCGAGCAGATGTCGCGGATGCGGAAGACGATCGCCGCCAACATGGT
>Ga0068877_10001455_pt1 | contig 19520 bp, 10 predicted proteins | sample NOAtaG_FD_66437 | JGI IMG/M metagenome (GOLD analysis project Ga0068877, IMG submission 66437) | Freshwater lake microbial communities from Lake Erie, under a cyanobacterial bloom - NOAA_Erie_Diel6S_1000h metaG | ecosystem: Environmental > Aquatic > Freshwater > Lake | place: USA: Ohio, Lake... | reverse complement strand
GGCGGCACCACCTGCTGGCGGGCCTTGACCATCTCCTCGACCTGTTTGCGAACGAAGGCGGGGTCCATGGCCGCCGCCGCCGGGTCCTTCATGCGCTCGCCCAGGAGCGTCTGGATGTCCTTGGTCAGGTCGACGGACGGTTCCCTGGCCCCGGCCCGCGCCACGAGGACCTCGTTGCGCAGCTTGGACTGCTGCTCGGGCGACAGTTCCCCGGTGCGCAACTGGAGCAACCCGAAGGCGACCGACCCGGAAATGGCTAGCATGCCAAGGTTCACGGCCATGATGCCGACCCACTTGCCCAGCCAGATCTGCCAGCGCGGGATGGGCTTGGAGGCGATGAGGAAGAGCTGCATTTCCTCGATGTCGCGTGCCAGCGTCCCGCAGGCGATCCACAGGGTGGTGAATCCCAGCAGGGCCGTGATGGCTCCCAGCGTGTAGGTGATGAGGATCTGCGTGAATCCCTGGGCCGAGCCGTCGTGCTTGATGGCGCTGGGCAGGATGAAGACCAGGGCGACCAGCAGGCCGAGCAGTGTCACGACCAGCCGCAGTCGGAAGGCCGCCTGGACCGTCAGCAGGGCCACGGCCAGGAGAGGGCGCACCGATTTCGGCGCGAAGTCGGGCACGCCCGCCAGGTGCCGGGCCTTCCACTCCGGAAGGGGCTCGCCGCCGAGTTGGACCACCTTGGCCACCGCGTCGGCCGCGCTGCGCGCGGGCACGGTGCACAGGTAGGAGTAGCCCCGTCGTTCCGCCGACAGTTCGCGGAATCGGCGGGCCGAGAAGCCGATGGCGATGCCCTGGACGATCTGGCTCACCAGGAAGGACTTCCAGCCGGCCCGGTTGGCGTAGAGCACCGCGCCGCTGACGAGGTTGAGCACCAGGAAAAGGATGCCAAGCAGCGGCAGGCGCAGCCAGAAGGCCCAGATCCAGTCCAGCACGGCGGCCGCCCACGAGAACCCCAGCGGGATGGCCAGGTGCTGGCGGTCGTCGTTCCGGTAGATCTCGAAGCGTCGCGTCATGGGCGGATCACTTCCTGTCGGTCGGTCCGCCCTTGCCGCCCAGCAATCCGGACAGCGCGTCGTTGGCCTTGGACAGATCGACCGCCGGAGGGGCGGCCGTCGGTTCCGGGGTTGCCGCAGGGGATTCCTTCGGCACGGCGGGCTGGTGCCGCACGAGCGACTCGAGCACGTTCGCCGTCGAGGAGGGTTCCGGGGTCGAAACCTCCGGGGTGGCCTCGGCGGGCGTCGAGGCCGGACGCGACAGGCGCTCCAGCACCGATTGGCCCTGGCCAGCCGCCTCGGGTCCGCCGGCTTCGCCGGTGCCCCGCAGGTATTCGGCCACCCGGTTGCCGCTGGTCGCCCCGCTGGTCTCGGCCTGACGCCGTGCCGCCTCGACGACGCCCAGGAAGTAGGACTCGAGGTTCTGGGTGGGGTTCTCGAGGCGGACCGTGTCGCCGACCTCGGCCCGGATGAGGCTGAGCACCTTGTCGGTCGTCTCGCGCGAGAGCACCGGGGCGGTGATGCGGACCGAGTCGGGCTTGGCGAGCAACTGGTGCAGCGGTCCCTGGGCCTGGATGCGTCCGCCGTAATAGATCACGGCCCGGTCGCAGACATCCTCGACGTCGCTCAGGAGATGGCTCGACAGGATGACCGTCTTGCCGCGTCGGGCCAGCGCGAGGATCAGGTCCTTCACCTCGCGGCAACCCAGCGGGTCGAGTCCGGCGGTCGGTTCGTCCAGGATGACCAGGTCGGGGTCGTTGACCAGGGCCTGGGCGATGCCGATGCGTCGCTGCATGCCCTTGGAGAATTCACCCACCGTGCGTGTGCGGGCCTGGTTGAGTCCCACCATCTCGATGAGCTGCTCGGCGCGCCGGCGCCGCTCCGGGGCGTCGATCTGGAACAGGCTGCCGAAGAAATCCAGCGTCTCGCCGGGGTTGAGAAACCGGTAGAGGTAGCTCTCCTCGGGCAGGTAGCCGATCCGCGCCTTCGTCGCCACGTCGCGCGGCGACTGGCCGAAGACGGTGATGTGGCCCTTGGTGGGGTAGAGCAGGCCGAGCAGCAGCTTGATGGTGGTGGACTTGCCCGACCCATTCGGCCCTAGGAGCCCGAAGACCTCGCCCCGGCGGATCTCGAAGTCGACGTTGTCGACCGCGCGCGCCTTGGGCCGGCCCCAGAAGTCCTTGAACACCTTGGTCAGGCCCGTGGCCCGGACGACGACCTCGTCGTCGGGAATCGCGGCCTTCGATCGGGCTGCGGCGGAAGCGGCTGTGGTCATGGTCTTGGGCTCGGTGCGGGGGCCTTAGCAACGGGGTCGACGGAACGCCCGGGCGGTCCGGTCGGCACCCTGGACGGCCGGTTCAGGCGGGTTGCGGTGCCGTTCGGGTGGGAATGGAACCCGTTGAGGCCGGGGTTCCCGTGGCTTCGGCTTGGACGAAGGGCTCGAGTTCCTCGCCCTGCCGGACCAACCGGGCGCTGTTGAAGACCACGAAGAGCGATCCCACGTTGTGGAGGATGGCCGCCACGATGACGTTCAGGTAACCGAACGATGCGGCCGCCAGACCACCGAGGATGAACACGACACCAAACAGGAAGTTCTGGTTGATGATGGTGCGCGCCATGCGGCTGAGCCGGACGAGGAAGGGCAGGCGGCGCAGGTCGTTGTTCATCAGGGCGATGGTTGCCGAGTTGATCGCCACTTCGCTGCCCGCCGCGCCCATGGCGATGCTGATGTCGCCGGAGGCCAGCGCCGGGGCGTCGTTCACGCCGTCGCCGATGACCGCCACCCGGTGCCCCTTGGCCTTGGTCTGACGCACATACTCGACCTTGTCCTGCGGCAGGCACTCGGCCACCACCTCGGGCACGCCGATTTCCTTGGCGACGCGCTCGGCGACGGGGCGGCGGTCACCGCTGACCATGGCGATCCGGCGGATGCCGGCGGCCTGCAGTTGATCAAGCGCCTCGGAGGCCTCGGGCCGGGTCTGGTCCTGCAGGCCGATCCAGCCGATGCAATGCCCGTCCCGGGCCACGAACAGCAGGCTGTAGCCGGCCGTCTCATCCAGGTCGACCGACTCGAAGAGGTCACCCGCCACGCCCTGGTCCTTCAGGAAGGTCGCGCGGCCGATGAGGATGCGGCGGCCCTCGATGAGCGCGCTGACGCCCTTGCCGGCGGTCTCGCGGAAGTCGTCGGCCTTGGCCAGCGGCACGCCGGCCTCCTGGGCGAGGGCCGTGATGGACCGGGCCGTGGGGTGGTTGGAGAACTGCTCGGCGCTGGCCGCGCAGCGCAGCAACTCGGCCGGAGGGATGCCGTCCAGCGGGTTGAGACGGCTCACGGCCAGCTTGCCCGTGGTCAGGGTGCCGGTCTTGTCGAAGACGAAGGCCGTGATGCGGGCCGCAGCCTCGAGATCGCCGATGTTCTTGACGAGGATGCCCAGCCGCGCGGCGGCGCTGAGGGCCGCCACCATCGCGGTCGGCGTCGCCAGGATGAAGGCGCACGGACAGGCCACGATGAGGATGGCGATCACGCGGTTGAGGTCCTGGGTGAAGCCCCAGACCAACGCGGCGATGATCAGCACCAGCGGGGTGTAGTAGCCCATGTACTGGTCGATGATCCGCATGAAGGGCAGCTTGGTCTTCTCGGCGGCCAGGATCAGGTCCCGGACGCGGCCCAGGGTGGTGTCCTCGCCGGCCTTGCTCACCTTGACCTCCAGCAGGCCGTTCATGTTGATCGTGCCCGCGAAGACCGCCTCGCCGACGCCCTTGTCCACCGGGAGCGATTCACCGGTGATGTTGGCCTGGTTGATCGATCCCTGGCCCGAGACGATCTGGCCGTCGGCGGCGATGTTGTCGCCGGGGCGGATGCGGATGATGTCACCCACCTTGAGCTCGCTGACGGCCACCTCGGACTCGCTGCCACCGGAAAGCCGGCGGGCCTTGGTCGGGGTGAGCTTGATGAGCGACTGGATGGAGGCACGGGCACCGGCGGCCGTGCGGGTCTCGATGATCTCGCCCAGCAGCATGAAGAAGGCGACGATGCCTGCGGTCTGGAAGCCGCCCGCGAGGCTCGAGCCTTCGCCCTTCATGCCGTAGTTGCCCGAGACCGCGCAGGCCAGCACGCCCAGCGCGACCAGCTCGTTGATCGACAGCAGGCCCTTCCGGAGGTCCTTGAAGGCCACCACCATGATGGGCGTCCCGAGGATCACCGCCCCGATCATGGCGCTGAAGGCCGCGACGGTGGTGCCGCGCTCGAAGAGCCAGTCCACCGCGAAGGAGTTCAGCACGAAGATCAGACCGACGATCGTCGTGGAGAGCTTCGCGTTGGTGTGCGAGTGGTCGAGGCCGCCGTGGTCGTGGCCGCAGTCGGCGCAGGACGGGTCCTTCTTGGCGTCATCCTCGAGGCTGAGGAGGCTGGTGACTTGCATGGAGGGAGATGTGGTTCTTGGGGTTGCCGGATCAGCGGCCGGTCTCGGGCCGCTTCTGGGGCTGGGGTTCCCGGTTGAGCTGGATGCGCACCTCGCGACGGCCGCCATCGGCCCGCGAAGGCAGGAAGAACTTGTCGGGTGCGTTGGTCAGGATGCGTGTGATGGTGTCGACCCGCAGGCGGTCCCGGTACAACGCCGGGTTCTGCCGGTAGGTGGCCAACTGGTCCTCGAAAAACCGCGACTCGGCGGCCAGGCCCTGCACGAGTTGGTCGGCGGCGGCCTGTCCCTGGGCCACGATGCGGTCTGCCTCACCCTTGGCCTCCCGGGTCACGCGGTCGTATTCGCCCTGCGCGTCGTTGATGCTCTTGCTGCGGGCCTGTCCGGCCGTGATGACCGCATCGAAGAACCCCTTCACATAGCCGGGGGCCACGCGCTCCACGTCGAGTCCCTCGATGAGCACCCCGAGGTTGGCCACCCCAAGCTGCTCGGCCAGACGCTGCCGGACCGCGTCCCGGAAGCTGGCGATATCGCCATAGATGGCGTCGGCCTTGGTGCGGGAGGCTGCCCAGGAAATGGCGTTGTTGAGGCAATTCACCACGATGTTCGAGGCGGCCGCGAAATTGAAGGTGTAGGCCACCGGGTCGCCGATCCGGTACCGCAGCGTGGCCCGGACGTGCAGGATGTTGCCGTCGCCGGTGAGCACGTAACCGCCATCCGACGGGTTGAGCTGGGCGTTGTCGGGAGCGCCGGTGACGCCGGCCGCCTCGGCGGCGGGATCGACCGTGTACCAGGCGTTGGTGGTGCGGACGACCTTCGAGTCGCCGACACCGATGCGGACGATCTCGTCGATGGGGTAGGGCAGGGCGAAGTGCAACCCGTTGGTGCGCAGGATGTCGCGACCCTCGCCGACGGGCTTGCCGAAGCGCAACACCACGGCCACCTCGTTCGGCTTGACCGTGAACACGCAGGAGAAGACGAAGGCCGCAAGGAGGAAGGCACCCAGGATGCGGATCAGCACCAGGCTGCTGCCCAGCGCCTCGGAGAGCGCCTGGCTGGAGGCGTCGTCGGGGGAAATCCTTGGGCTGCCGGCCCGGAGGTTTCCCGAGGGAATGGTTTCGTCGGCCATGGGAGCAGGGGATTCAGCGGCCCGGGTTGGTCGAGCCGGCCGAGGTGGCCGCGGCGTCGCCCCGCAGGAGGTTCAGCGGGGCCGTCTTCTCGTCGAGGATCAGCGTGGCTCGGTCCTTGAGGCTGGCCTCGAGGCTGTTCAGGGAAATGAGGAAGCGCGCGAGGGACTCGTCCTGGTTGAGCACCTTGTAGAACTCGGTGGCCTTGGCCTCGGCCTCACCCCGGAGCACCAGCGCCTTGCGCCGGGCCTCGGCGAGGGTCGTGTCGCGCTGCAACTCGGCCTCGGAGCGGATGCGCATCGCCTCGGCGGTACCCTCGGCGATGAACTTCTTGCTGAGGCGCTCCCGCTCGGCCTTCATCCGCTCGAAGACCTTGGCGGTCTGGGATTCCGGAAGGCCGAGCTGCTTGATGCCGACGATCTCGATGGCGATGCCGTATTCCTTGAGGGCGGTGACGGCCATCGCGTCCTTCATTTCCTTCTCGATCTGCTCGAACTTCACCTGGCTGGGATCGGGAGCGATCAACTCGGAGAAATCGTGGCGGCCGATGACCGAGTTCTGGATGTTTCGAACGACGCTCTCGAGGCTGGCCTCGGCACGCAGGATGTCGCCGCTGAACCGCTTGAGAAACAGTTCGGCATCGGCGATCCGCCAGCCGACGAACACCGAGAGGATGGGCGACTTCTTGTCGCGCGTGAGGGTTTGCTCGTACTTGCGCTCGAAGTTCTGCAGGCGCCGGTCGAACTTGTAGACGTTCTGGATCGGGTACGGCAGGCGGAGGTAGAGCCCGGGCTCGGTCTTCGGCGCGCCGCTGATGCTGCCGAAGGTGGTGACGACGGCCACCTCGGTGGTGCGCACCTGGAAGGCGAACAAGAGGAAGAGGAAGATCGCCAGCAGCAATCCTCCGATGATCAGGGTGGGGGTACGGGGCTTCATCTTCGAAACAGGGGAATGGGGGAAGGTGGGAAGGGTGGGGATTCGGGTCTCGGGGGGCCTGTCACTTCTTCGGCTCGTCCTTCTTGACCGGTTCGATGGTCACGTCGAGCAGGTCCTGTCGGATCTTGTCCTCGAGGTTGAAGAGCAGGACGTCCTGGGTGTTGGTCGGCAGGATGACGATCTTGCGGGACCCGGCCGAGGCGCGGGCGAAGGTCTCGAGATGGTTCCGGGCGGTGAAGACGCCCGGGGCCGTGCGGAAGGCCTGCAACTGCGAGGCGAACTGCGTGGCCCGGCCCGAGGCCTCGGCGACCTTCTGGGCCGACACGCTGCGGGAGTCGTTGAGGGTCTTCTCGGCGGCGGCCTTGGCGGTTGGGACCGTCTCGAGGGCGTAGGCGTCGGCCTCTAGGATGCGGGCCTCCTTCTCCTGCTCGGCCCCGATGACCTTCTCGTAGGCCTCGGCGACCTTGAGTTCCTTGGTGCCGATCGGCGGGTGGATGTCCTGAAGGCCCACGTAGATGATCTCCGCCCCCAGACCGACCTTGTCGGCGGCGGCCTGGATGGTGGAGCGGAGATCCCGAGCCGCCTGTTGCCGGCCGTCGGACATGATGGTCTCGATGTCCACGCTGGCCATGTAGCGGACGACCTCCCGGTTGGCCAGCCGCTCGAGGAGGAGTCTGGGCTCCCCGTGTTGGTAGGCCCATGCCCGCAGGTCCCGGATCAGGTACTGCACCGGGATGCTGACGGTCAGCAGGTTCACCGGCACGATCTGCTCGCCTTCTGTCGCGTTGGTGGCGACGTTCTGCTCACGCGATGCCACGAGCAGGTTGAATTCCTCTTTGTAGTGGGCCCGGGTCCAGAGGACCGTCCGCTCTCCTTCGAGCTTTTCGTCCGGCACAAAGCCCACGTTGAAGCTCTGCACCTCGGAGACCGGGTGCCGGTGGATCAGGTCGATCGGCCGCGGGAACTTGAAGGCGATTCCCGGATTCAGCACGCTGCCGACCGGTCGCCCGAAGCGCTCCCGCAGACCCTGCTCGCCGGCGTCGATGAACACGACGCAGTCGCTGGCGGCCAGGATGCCGATCCAGATCAGCACGAAGCGGGTGAACTTCTCCTCAAGGAACCGGTAGAACCAGCTCTCGCTGACCCGGAAACCGAACTGGTAGTCGAGGGCCTGCGCCGCGGTGGCAAAGAGGCCGGTCGGTTGGCCGAGGAGTCCCACCAGACGGCTCTCGTAGATGAGGCGGACCTCCTTGCCTTGCACCCGTGGCCGGTACGCCTCGAAAACCAGCGCCAGGAGCGTCTCGATGGACACCACCGCCAGCAGTGCGGTCAGGACCCAGGCGATCTGACGGTCATACCGGGGGAATCCGAACCATTGCAACGCCTCGCTCGCCGTCGCCAGGAAGGCCAGCAGGGAGCTCAGCATCAGGGCCGACCCACCGGGGCGGAGAAGCCGGATGCCCTCGAGTTGCGCCAGGCGGCAGGCGTACTTGCCCAAAAGGAAGGCCACGAGGCTCAGGCCGGCAAACATCGCCATGCCCAACGTCGACGGGGCCGAGGCGGAGGCGACCGTGGCCTTGAGGTCCCGGTAGAAGTAGGCGACACCGCCGGCCTGCATCAGGAAGAGGACCAGCGTGAGCCCCGGCACGAACCACTTCTCGAAGAGCAACCGCGCCTTGCGGGCAGGGAAGGCCTCGTCGGCAGTCGAGTCGAACAGGGCGGCCTTGCTGCGCGAGCGCGCCAACTCCTCCATCTCGATGCGCTCGGTCTCCTCGGAGGCCTCCAGGCGCATCTGGAACCAGGCCACCAGGGCGGTGACCAGGCCGACGAGGGTGAAGGCGGCACCGAGTTCGGCCGTGGCCGAGTCGGCCATCTTCGAGACCACCTCGAGGCCGATGGCCAACCCGAGCAGGGCGATCCAGTTGAGGGTTCCGGTCTTGAGGGAGTGTCGTTCCATGGGCGGTCGGGCGGGTGGAAAAGGGAGGGATCAGCTCAGTTCACGGTCCTCGAAGAGCCAGACCCCGGCGGACAGGGCCGCGGCGATGCAGGACACCATGTACAGGGCGGCACGGCCGACATAAGTCCAGGGGATGCTCTTCTTGTCCTCGAGGGCATCGGCGAGCCAGAACTGCTGCCAGTTGGGGATCAGGGCGTAGGCGGTCTTGGCCCAGAGGCTCCCGGCATCGGCGGCGGCCTTGAACAGGTAGTCTCCCATCAGGCCCGCGATGAACAGTCCTGAGCACACGGCCAGCGTGGGGACGGTGTCGAGGCGGGTGGAACAGGCCAGCGCCACTGCCGCCAGGATGAGCAGGGCGAAGAGGATCAGCACCGCCGCGGGCACCATGCGCCAGTCGACATTGGCCATCTCTCCAAAGGCCCGTTCGTCCTGGATGAAGAAGTGGATGCCCAGCACCGCCAGCGTGGTGAAGAGGATGAAGGCGAACACCGCGTCGGACACGAAGCCCCGGCGCAGGAAGAAGTTGAAGAACCCGGCCACCGCGTAGGCCAGGACGCCGGCTCCGCCATAGATCAGCAGCGACTTCACGTCGGTGTCGCCGTAGGCGTCGAAGGCCATCCGGCCGGCGAGCAACGCCGCGACGATGTTCGCATAGGTCATCAGCGCCAGCGACGCCGACAGGCCCACGTATTTGCCCGCCAGGAAGGTCCATCGGCCCACCGGCTTGGAGAGCACCGTGAGCGCCGTTCCCGAGCGGATCTCCTGGGCCACGCTGGAAGATGCGCACAGGACCGCCCCGAAGAGCCCGGACAAGAGCATCAGGGCCAGCGACATGTCCTTCACCAGCTTGGGGTCTTCTCCGAATCCGAAGTAGGGAACCGCCGCGATGAACACGCAAAAACCGGCCGACGAGGTCATGAGCAGCAGGAAGATCGGCTGCCTGACCAATTCCATGAACGCATTGAGTGCGATGGATGCGAAGGATCGCATGGTGGACGTGTCGTGAGCGCTGGAGATTACGGATGGAACACGGTGCGTGAAAGTCAATTCACGGACACGAAAACGCAAGTCGTTTGCAAAAACATCTCAACGCCGGTTTGCAGGGCTGGCCAAGGTCCGGGTGCTCGGGCACGGTGCCCGGCAATCCATGAAGTTGCTCTCCCTGAATCCGCGGGTCTGGTTGTTTCAGCGCGTCGGAGGCCTGTTGGGCTCGGTCGGCCTCATGCTGTCGGCGGTCATCATCACCCGGGCCGAAGGTCCGGCGAAGGTGCGGCCCAACGTGATTGTCATCCTCGCCGACGACCTGGGCGTCGGCGATGTGTCATGCCTCAATCCCAGGAGTGCCTGGAAGACCCCGGGCATCGACCGGATTGCCCGGGAAGGACGCAGGTTCACGGACGCCCACTCCGCCTCCGGGGTGTGCACCCCCAGTCGCTACACGTTGTTGACCGGTCGTTATTCCTGGCGCGGCCGGCTCAAGTCCGGCGTCCTCCACGGGTATGACCCGGCGTTGCTCGAGCCCGGTCGCCTGACCCTGGCCGGGTTCCTTCGGGACCAGGGCTACGCCACCGGCATGGTCGGCAAATGGCATCTGGGACTCGACTGGGAGCGCACGGGCACGGCGGTGGATGCGGTCGATTTTTCCAGGCCCTTCGCAGGTGGACCTCTGGCCCATGGATTCGGTCGTTACTTCGGCATCAGCGCGTCCCTCGACATGCCGCCGTTCGTGTACCTCGACCAGGACCGCGCGACCACGGTGCCGGTCGACCGGATAGAAGCCAGCCCATCACCAAAGATGTGGCGCACCGGCCTGATCGGCCCCGATTTCAGGCATGAGGAGGTCCACCCCCGGTTCCGCCGGGAGGCGCTGGAATGGATCGATTCGCGGGCCCGGGCCCGTGCTGTCGACGGCACTCCGTTCTTCCTGTACCTCGCGCTGGCCTCTCCGCACACGCCGACGGTTCCCACGCCCGAGTTCATCGGCCGGAGCGGCGCCAACCCATACGGTGACTTTGTCGCCCAGGTGGACGCCACGGTGGCGGACGTGCTCGAGGCCCTCGACCGGCACGGCATCGCGCGCGACACGCTCGTGGTCTTCACGGCCGACAACGGATGTTCCCCGGCGGCCAACCTCGGGGAACTTCGCCGCTTCGGCCATGACCCCAGCGCGGGATTCCGCGGCCACAAGGCCGATCTCTTCGAGGGCGGGCATCGAGTTCCATTCCTGGTGCGCTGGCCCGCCGAGGTGCCCGCGGGTTCGACCTGTTCGCGGGTGATCGGCCAACTCGACCTGATGGCGACCCTCGCCGAGGTCCTGGGCCGACGCCTTCCGGCCGGGGCAGGGGCGGACAGCGTCGGGTTCCTCGCCCAACTGCGGCGTGGGGACCGGGCAGGGTCCGGGCGCCGATCGCTGGTGCACCACTCGAGCCAAGGTTTGTTCGCATTGCGCGAGGGGCCGTGGAAGCTCCTCTTCACGCCCGACAGCGGCGGGTGGAGCGATCCCAAGCCCGGCAGCAAGGAGGCGGCGCGATTGCCCGCGCTCCAGTTGTACCACCTCGGGTCGGATCCTGCCGAGCGCACCAACCGGATCGCCGCCGAGGGGGCGGTGGCGCGCCGGATGACCCGGCGGATGGGGCGAATCCTCGCTGACGGTCGGTCCACGCCCGGCCCCGACCTGGCCTTCGACGCGCCGGCCGAATGGCCGCAGACCACGCCGTTCCGCCCACGTTGATCGCCGTCCGGAAGAACCGCCGCACCCGAGCAGGAGGTCCCGGTGTGGAGCAACCCGGTGTTGCGCTTCCGGCGCCGATCGGGATGACCATCCAACGACGTCGCACGAACCCATGCCCAACCCGCCGCCCCCCCACGAAGAAGCCCCGAGGCCCGCGGGGCCGTCCGCCTTGCGCGTCGCCGCCGTGCAGATGGTCTTCGCCGGTTCCATCGGAGCCAATCTCGCCAACATCGAACAGGCCGCGATCCGGGCCGCCCGACGGGGCGCCCAAGCGATCCTGTTCCCGGAATGCGCCACCACCGGGTATGCGTTCGACTTCGGGACCCTGACCCCCGCGGTCTTGGACCCGGCCCTGCAGGGGCTTTCCCGCCTGGCGTCCCGCCTTCGCGTGAACCTCCTGGTAGGCTCCCCGATCTTCCGGGGGCGGCGGCTCCACAACGCCCTGCTGGTCTTCGACCGCACCGGACGCCTGGTCCACGCCTATGCCAAGTGCCAGCTCACGCCCTCCGACCACCGGTGGTTCACGCCGGGCGAGGGCATCTCGCGATTCGACCTCGACGGGGTTCCGGCCGGCGCCTTCATCTGCCATGAACGCCGCTATCCCGAGCTGGCCCGCGTCCCGGTGATGGCGGGTGCCAGGATTCTCTTCCATCCGAACGCCGGCATGGATCCGCTGGCCGTTTCGCGGCGAAAGCGCGGCGGACGTGACGGCATCGCCGTCCGCGCCTTCGAGAATGCCGTCTTCTACGTCTTCGCCAATTCGGTCGGCCCGCAGGGTGGCGGCCGATGGTCCGCCGGCGATTCCAAGATCGTCCGTCCCGACGGACGGGTGCTGCGGTTGGCCGACCATCGGAGCGAGGCCGTCCTGGTTGCCGACCTCGACCTCGCCGCGGCCACCGGGAAATACGCGCTCGAGAGCCTCGAGCATCCCCGATGGCTGGCCCGGCACTGGCGGCGCATCCTCCCGGACCTCCTGCGACGGGCGCGCCGCCAGGACGCTTGGTTCACTCGTCGATTCCCGGGGACCGGCGGTGCGGAGGTCCCCCGGACCTGATCCCGTCGGCACCGACGGTCCTGAGATCGCCTGGCCGGTCCGATCCTTCAGAACAGGCTTCCCCCACCAACGAAACGGCGGGAGGAAGGTTGAACCCTCCCCCCGCCGTGCAAGCCCCTTCCGGGGACGTCCCTACTTGCGCACCGCGCGGAAGAACCGCTGCGAGTCGCTCGGGGTGATGCTGAGCGGGCTGGTGCCCGTCACATCGATGAACGGACCGCCCATGCTGGCGGCCGACTGCAGCGTGCCCTCGAAGGTCACCGTGAGAACGCTGGCGCTGCGCTCGACCCTCACCGCAGGCGGCGTGGCCGGGGTGCCCTCCTTGATCACCTCGAGGGTGAAGCCATCGAGGATGGCGTTGGTGTCGGTGATGCGGTCGGGGGCGGCGGTCTGGCCGGCGGGACCGTCGCCGACGATGACCATCTTGTCGCGGTAGGTGGTGATCTCGGCGCCGACCATCGCCCCGGTGTTGCCCGGGTTGACCCCGCCCTGGATCTCGGCCGGCAGGAACGCCTCGGTGATCGGCACGCCGTCGACGGAGATGTTGAAGCCGCGTCCGGCGCAGCACTGCTCATAGAAGAGCATCTGCAGCTTGTACACGCTGCCCGGCACGAGGTTGGCCAGTTCGACCCGCCACTGAGGGGCGAACCGGATCGACTGGGTGACCTTCTCGATCACGTTGTCGGCCTCGCTGTCGCCGTACTCGGGCGTGCTCCAGCTCGGGATGTTGTTGGCGGCGATCACCTTGACACCGGCCACCGTGTCGGCGGTGAAGTTGGCGTCGCCCGCCTTGCCGGCGGCCCCGGCCGAGCTGACGTTGACCGCATAGACGAACTTGCCCTGGAGGTCGAGACCCTCGCCCGGGTCGCCCCCGGTGAAGCCGGCCACCACCACGTTGCGCACCTCGGTCGGCTTCTCCGACTTCAGCGGGTCCGAGCCCGAGGAGACTTCCTTGCCGTCGGAGCTTCCGTCCCCGTCGGTGTCGGCCTGGTTCGGGTTGGTCTTGTGGGTCAGCACCTCGGCGCCGTCGGAAAGCCCGTCGGCGTCGGTGTCGAACTTGGTCGGGTCCGTCTTGTGGACCTTGGCCTCGTCGCTGTCCTTGAGCCCGTCCCCGTCGGTGTCCGCCGCCAGAGGGCTGGTGCCCGACTTGACCTCCTCGGAGTCGTTGAGGCCATCCCGGTCGGTGTCGGCCACGTTCGGATCGGTGCCGGCGGCGTATTCCTGCGCTTGGGTCAGGCCGTCCTTGTCCGTGTCGGCCGTGGCGGCCTGGGCGGTGTTGCCGAAATAGAGCTTCTCCCAGCCGTCGGGGAGGCCGTCGTTGTCGGTGTCGGTCTTCGGCGCGACCTTCTCGAGGGTCATCGCGTTGAAGATCGGGTTGCGGTCTCCGAAGGCGGTGGTGGCCGTGCGGCCGTCGAGCCGCAGGGTCAGCTTGGAGTCCCGTGCGAAATGGATGCGGGTGATGAGCGCCTCCTGCTTCCGGTTCCCGCTGCCGCCGTGGATCTTCCCCGGGTTGAAGTCCTTCACGATCAGGCTCCCGTCCTGGAAGACGTCGAAGCCGCGGTCGCAGCAGTCCTCGCCGAAGAGCATCTGGATCTGGTACTGTGCGCCCACCTCGAGGTTCTCCAGGGTGAGGGTCACGTCAGGCAGCGTGGCGCTGCTCCAGGCACTCCATCGGATGCCGGAGGTGGCCGCGGCGAGATTGACGTCGTTCTCGGTGTCGCCGTAGTTGACCCTGTACCAGTTGGCGATCGTGTTGGCGGCGATGAGGGTTGCCCCCGGGACTTCCGACTCGGTCACCGGCTGGAAGTTGGCGTCCCGCACCTTGACGTTGGCGCCGTCGCCCCCGGCGAAGGCCAGGGCGTAGGGGAAATCGCCGTCCAGGTCGAGGCCCTCGCCGGGGTCACCCCCGGTGACGACCCCGATGCTGGTCAGCAGGGGCTTGCTGTTCTTGTCCGCCGGGTCCGTTCCAAGCGACAGTTCCCGCGGGTCGATGGTGCCGTCGCCATCCGAGTCGGTCTTCGTCGGGTCGGTCTTCAGGGTGTTGACCTCCGTGCCGTCGGCGATGCCGTCACCGTCGGTGTCCCGCTTGTTGGGATCGGTCTTGAGGGTCCTGACCTCGTCGCCGTCCGTGAGGGTGTCTCCGTCGGTGTCGGCCTTCGTGGGGTCGGTGCCGAGGGTCTGCTCCTGCAGGTTGGCCACGCCGTCGGCATCCCCGTCGCCCGTGGGAGTGGCGTCGAGGTTGTTGAAGAACTTCTTCTCCCAGTCGTCCCGCAGGCCGTCGTTGTCGGTGTCGGTGACCGGCGACAGGCGCTCCAGGGTCAGGCCGTTGACGATGGCGTTGCGGTCGCTGATCTCGGGATCGTCGGCGGCTGGCCCGTCGAGCACGATGGTCAGCGTTTCGCCCTGGGCGGTGAACTGGTGGGTCACGGCCGCACCGTTGGCCGCCCGCCGCTCCATGAAGTCGCCGTCGCCGGCCTGGATGAGTCCGGGGCGGAAGTTGGTCACCTCGGTCTTTCCGTCGATGACCACGTTGAAGCCGCGACCGGGGCAGCACCACTCGGCGAAGAGCAGTTGCAGCTTGTACTCGACCCCCTTCTCGACCTTGAGCTTGAGCGTCACCACGTTGGGGGCGCCGGACCAGCGGATGGAGTTCAGGACGAACCCCAGGCGCTTGTCGTTGTCGGTGGCACCGAGGTTCATGGCCGCCCAGCCGCCGATTTCGTTCTGCGCATCGACCGACACGCCGAGGGCGTCATCGGCCCCGAAGTCCGCATCGCCCACCTTCCCGGCCGCGCCCGGGGTGCCGATGTTGAAGGCATAGGTGAAGTTGCCCTGGAGGTCGAGACCCTCCCCGGGGTCGCCCCCGGTGAAGGCAGAGACGGTGGCGGCGATGGCGTTCGTTGGCACGAGGCTGAGTGCCGTCGCGGCCAGGAACGAGGAGAGAAGTCGTTTCTTGGACATGATGGGACAAGGGTTGCTTGAACCGTTTTTGGGGTGAATTCGAGTTGGTAGATCCATCGCAGGCCCACTGTCAATGGCCCGGTCTCGGGGAGGCGGGCCGGACCAGCCCATCCCCGGGGAGGACGGCCCGGCCAAGGCCGGGCCTGGACGCGAAAAAGGCCGGTTTCCTTGGCGGAAACCGGCCTCTCGAAGGGTCTGTACCGTGGGGTCCGCACCCGGGTTGGGCCCGGGCTGTGCGAACCGAGCCCGCCTCAGCGGACCCGGTAGAACCGGGCCGCCGCGGTCGGGGCCACCTTCAGCGGGGAGACCGCCCCGGCGACCGGGGTGAAGGGACCGGCCAGGCTGTCGGCCTCTTGCAGGTTGCCACCCGACCAGGTCAGCACCGCGTCGGCACCGTTCAGGGTGATGGACACCTTGGCGGGCTCGGCGGAACCGCCGGCGATGGCGATGGCGTACTGCCCCTGCACCTGCGCGGCCGAAAGGGCCTTGGGGTAAACCGCCACCTCGTCGATGGCTCCGGTGAACGCGCCGTCCCAGCCGTTGCCGGTGGAGCCGATGGCCCAGTCCGCCCCGTTGACCGCGAGGGCCTTGCCGGCGCCGGCCGCCGAGGCGATCTCGGTGCCGTTGCGGTACAGGCGCCAATGGGTGCCGTCATAGACGCCGGTGAGCTGGACCCACTGGCCGGCCGTGAGGTCGGCGGCGGGAACCGGGGCCAGCGCCCGCTCCACCAAGGGTTCCGGCGCGCCCGACGTCTGGGTCGAGCCGAACGAATAGTTCAGGGCGCCGTTGACCGACTCGATCCGCAGGGAGACCTCCGTGGTGTTCGTGTTCACGGCGAGGATCTGCTGCGACTGGCCGAAGATCTGGGCCAGGAACGAGCTGGCCGTCTCCGGGCCGCGCGCGACGATGCGGGCCGGCGAAGTCTCGGCTGCCAGCTGGCCGGGTTGGATCCAGGCGCTGAAGGTGGCACGGTCGGAGAGCTTGAGCCCGCCGAGGTCGTCCAGGGCCCCGAAGGCCTTGTTGGCGGACAGGTCGAGCGCGGCGTTTCCGGCCTCGAAGCCCTTGAAGGCCGGCGGACGCGGTCCGGTCGCCGAGGTGCCAGACAGGACGCCGTGGCCGGCGGCGGAGGCGGCGAGGCTGCCGGCATTGGCCAGCGGGGAGACCGCCCCTTCGTTGAAGCGCAGGTAGGTCGCCGGGCCTTTGCGCTCGGGCCCGGTGAAGGGCGCGGTGAGCACGAGGTTCTCGTAGGGCACGGCCGGGTGGGCGTTGGTGCCCGCCTGGTAGTGGGCGAGGACCTGCTCCGGGGTCAGCAGGTAGTCGCCGTAGATGGCGAACTCGTCGAGATTGCCCTCGAAGGGGTTGTTGCCCAGGCCGGACTTGGCGTTGTAGGCCCCGATGCCCAGGTCGGCCGCCACGCTGGCGTCCTCCGGTGTCTCGAGGTTGGCCGCATAGAGCGCCGAACTGTTGGTCTTCACGGCGACGCCGTTGACGTAGGCCGTCAGGATGCCTTCCCACTGGCTGTTGCCGTTGCCACCCGGGTCGCCGTTGTCGGTGACCGGCTGCCAGGTGAAGGCCAGGTGCTGCCACTCCCCGATGCGGTAGTCGGTCTCGGTGTTGACGTCCGAGCCGCTGCCGCCAGCCCCCCGGAACATGCGGAAATTCCACCCATGCCCCTCGGAGGCGGGGTAGGAGGTGTTGGGATTGCGCTGGAAGATCACCCAACCGGTCCGGCCCGTGCCGCCGACGAAGCGGTTGTTGGCCGGGCATTGCCCGCCCTGCTGGTCCTTCATCGGGCGCACCCAGAACTCCACCGACAGGGGCTTGTCGGCCCCGGGGTTGTTCCGCGCGGTCCACGGGATCGTGGTCGTGGAGTTGCCGTTGCGGTTGTGGTAGGCGACCGACCCGTCCGTGCCGCCGGCGGCGATCGCGCCGGGCGCCGGATGACGCACCTCGGCCGTGTGGGTGCCGTGGCCGGCTGCCCGGTCCTCACCGTAGTTCACGGCGATGTCCGCTCCCGGGGCCTCCTCGTCCAAGGTCAGGTACACCGACGGTTGGTCGGCCTTCACCAGGCTCGAGTAGGAGACTGTCCGGTTGGCGTTGGTGGCATTCTGGTAGTGGGCGAGGATCTTGTCGGCGCTCAGTTTCGCCGGGTAGAACGCGAACTCGTCCACGCCGCCGAAGTACGGATTGAGGCTGGTGCCGGCCGTGTTGTTGTAGTTGCCGATGGCCAGGCCCGCCTCGCCGAAGACGGCCACCGACGGGTCGTGATCGTTGCTGTTGGCCACGTAGCCCGGCTGGGTGCCGTCGCTGCCGCCGGTCCACGCCTTGGTCACGGCCTCCTTGCCGTCGATGTACATGGTCACCGTCGCGTCCACCACGTTCTTGGGATCATAGACCACCACCACGTGGGTCCACTTGCCGATGAGGTACGGCACCCCGCTCAGGACATCCAGACCCGAGCTGCTGCCGGCACCGCGGAACATGCGGAAGTTCCAGCCCACGCCCTCGCTGCCCGCGTAGCTCGCGTCGGGCTTGCGCTGGAAGAACACCCAGCCCTGGCGGTCCACCCCGGAGTAGGCGAACCGGTTGTTGATGGGGCATTGGCCGTTGGCCGTCTGGTCGCTGGTCGGGTAGAACCACGCTTCGATGGTGAACGGCTTGTCGTTCTTGGGGTTCACGGCCGCGTTCCACGGGATCTCCGTGCGGGAGGTGAAGTCGAAAAAGGCGGCACGGCCGGAGTCGCCGGCGATGGCGCCGGGCATGGTGTGCACCCGGCCGAGGTTCTGCGCGGCAACCACGCCGGCGGCGAGCCCCGAGTTGAGGTGGTTGGTGCCGCGAGCGGTGCTGTCGCCGAGGCGGTAGTAGGCCGCCGGACCGGCGGAAACCACCGAGTTGGCGTAGTCGGAGGCCTGGGCGAGTTGGGGCAGGGCCGCCAGGCAGGCGGCCGCGATTCCCCAGCGTGAGGGAAGGATGGGTGTTTTCATCAGGAACGCAGCCAACCTTCCAGACTCGCCGACGCCGAGAAAGTGTTTTGTCGGTGTGCCCGAAAGCGTCACCAAAGGGCCATGTTTCCGTCGCCTTCCGCCCCTTCCGGACGGCGAACAGGGGATTCGGGTGAATTTTTGGTCGCTGTGGCGGTCAGCCCGTGGCAATTCTCGGGAATCCACCGAGCGCGCAGTGCCCGTGGTTCCGACGGAACGGACCAGCGGGGCCGCTGCGGCCATCAAGCCTATGAGATCCATTCGACTGGTCCTTTCCTCGCTGGCGCTGACCCTCGCGGTCGGCGCCCAATCCCTGCTGCAACTCCAACCCGGCGACCACGTGGCGATCGTGGGCGGGGCCATCGCCGACCGGATGCAGCACACCGGCTACTTCGAAACCCTCGTCCACGACCGCTTCCCGGACCACCGGTTGGTGTTCCGCAACCTGGCGGCGGCGGGCGACGAGGTGGCCAACCGCCACCGCTCGGAGAACTTCGGCTCCCCGGACGACTGGCTCGGCCGCGTGAAGGCCGACGTGATCCTGGCCTTCTTCGGGTACAACGAGTCGTTTCGGGGCGCCGAGGGACTGCCCAAGTTCAAGGCCGATCTCGACGCCTGGGTCAAGCATGTGCGGTCGGGCAACTATTCGGGCAAGGGGTCGCCAAGGGTGGCGCTGATCTCGCCGGCGGCCAACGAGCGGCATCCGGACGCCAACTACCCGGATCGCTCGGTCAACAACGCCAACCTCCGGCTCTACGCGGCCGCCATCGCCGAGGTGGCCCGCGACAACGGCATCCCCCATGCCGACCTCTTCGAGCCGTCCCTGCGCCTGATGACCGCCGCGACGGCCAAGGGCCGCCCGCTCACGATCAACGGCTTTCTGCTGAACGAGGAGGGCGACAAGGCCCTGGCCCCGGTGATCTTCAGCGGGCTGATCGGCGGCAAGGTGCCCACGGGCGACATGGAGAAGCTTCGCCGGGCGGTCAACGAGAAGAACTGGCAGTGGCACCAGCGCTACCGCACGGTCGACGGCTACAACGTCTATGGCGGCCGCTCCGCGCTGGCCTACCAGGCGGGCAAGGGCGGGTTCATCAGCGACCGGAACGCCCCGGCCCCCTACATCTCCAACTACAAGGTCATGCAGGAGGAGATGTCTCAGCGTGACGTGCTGACGTCCAACCGGGACCTGCGGGTCTGGGCCGTCGCCCGGGATGGCGACCTCAAGGTGGATGATTCCAACCTGCCGGCGATCACCCGGGTCGATTCGAACAAGCCGGGACCCAACGCCGACGGGAGCCCCGTCTACCTGGGTGGCGAGGAGGCCATCGCCAAGATGACCGTCCACTCCGGCATGGCCGTGAA
>Ga0068877_10001451_pt1 | contig 19553 bp, 13 predicted proteins | sample NOAtaG_FD_66437 | JGI IMG/M metagenome (GOLD analysis project Ga0068877, IMG submission 66437) | Freshwater lake microbial communities from Lake Erie, under a cyanobacterial bloom - NOAA_Erie_Diel6S_1000h metaG | ecosystem: Environmental > Aquatic > Freshwater > Lake | place: USA: Ohio, Lake... | reverse complement strand
CCGATGTAGCGCGCCTTGCCCGCGCGCACCACGTCGTGCAGCGCCTCCATGGTCTCTTCAATCGGGGTGTGGTCGTCCCAGCGGTGGATCTGGTACAGGTCCACGAAGTCGGTGCCCAGGCGCTTCAGGCTGGCATCGATCTCGGCCAGGATGGCCTTGCGCGACAGGCCCGCGCCGTTGGGCCCCGGGCGCATGCGGCCGTGCACCTTGGTGGCGATGACCACCTCGTCACGCGGCGCAAAGTCGCGCAGCGCGCGGCCCAGGATCTCCTCGCTGGTGCCGTCGGAGTAGACGTTGGCGGTGTCGAAGAAGAACAGCCCCAGGTCCAGCGCGCGGCGGATGAAGGGGCGGCTCAGCTCCTCCGGCAAGGACCACGGGTGCGTGCCGCGCTCGGGTACGCCGTAGCTCATGCAGCCCAGGCACAGGCGCGAGATCTGCAGGCCGGTGCGGCCCAGGCGGGTAAGGGGAAGGGTGGGGGCTGTGGTCATGTTGGAGGGCCGGCTGAAGCAGGCCTGAGGTGTGGCGGGTGTTTGACGAGTGTTTGACGGGTCGTGCAACAACGTGCTGATCGTAGGCCGGATCAGCCGCCTGACATTACCCTGCGTGCTGACCGTTTGGCCAGAAAACAGGCCCGCCTGATGCTCAACTCCAGCCTCCTGCCTTGACCACCAAGGACAGCCCCGACAGCATCAGCAGGCCCTCGATCACTCGCCGCGTAGTGTGGGGTGACAGGCGGTGGCGCACGTGCTCGGCGCACTTCAGCGCCGCCAGGCTTCCCGGCAGGGCCACCAGGGCCGTCAACCATATGGCGGGGTCCGCCAACAAACCCGCCATCGCAAACGCCAAGGTCCGCCCGCCCATGCTGACCAGCCCGGCAGCGGCCATGGTGGCGCGCAACGGCCCCATGTCCAGGCCCCTGCGGCTGAGATAGATGACATACGGCGGGCCGCCGATGCCAAACATCGACGAGGTCAGGCCCGAGGCCAGCCCGGCGGGCACCGCCCAGCTGCGCGAGAGCATTGCGGCCCGGTCGCCCGCCACAAGACTCCACACCGCGTACACCAGGACGAACACGCCCAGCAGCAACATCAAGGGGCGCGGGGCGATCACCAGCAGCAAAAGCGAACCCGCCACCAGGCCGACTGCACAGGCAGGCAGCAGCCTGACCACCTCCTGCCGCACAGCCTGCCTCGGCTGAGCGCTCAGCACGCGCACCACGTTCACGCAATCCAGCAGCGCAAACACCGCCAGCACCAAGCGGGCCTCGTGAAAGTGCAGCGCCAGGGGAATGGCCACCAGCCCCGAGCCGAATCCCGCCACGCCGTAAACGAACGAACCCACCGCCGCGAGCGCGACGAGCAACAGGAAACCGGGGGGCAGCAGATCCATGCGAGCGAGCGCCATCATCGCCGACACGATGCCCTCGGGGACGACACCCCAGGGGCTCGTTCACTGCGCCGCGCCACGCAGGCTTCGCGCATTTCGAAGGCGCCATGGACCCGGTCCAAAATCCGCTCCGCCTCAGACACCCCACACAGGGCCAAGCCAGGATCCATCCGATGCCTCTAGACACGCCCGCTAGCACCTCCTTGCAGCCAACCACGCTCTGCCTTGAGACCGAGGACAGCCTTCGGGCCTCGCCAGCACGGTACATCCGCCAGCACATCCGCACAGTGCCTGACTGGCCCGCACCAGGCGTGCAGTTCCGCGACATCACGCCTTTGCTGTCCAACCCAAGGGTGTTCAGGGTGTTGATCGACCAATTCGTACACCGCTACTTCGACGTCAAGCCCGATGCCATCGCCGGGCTGGACGCGCGCGGCTTCATCATCGGCTCGGTGGTGGCCTACGAGCTCAACATCGGCTTCGTGCCCATCCGCAAGAAGGGCAAACTGCCCTTCACCACGGTGCAGGAGTCCTACGAGCTGGAGTACGGCAGCGCCACGGTGGAGATGCACACCGACGCCGTGAAGCCCGGTGACCGCGTGGTGCTGATCGACGACCTGATCGCCACGGGCGGCACCATGATGGCGGGGCGGCGGCTGCTGGAGCGGCTGGGCGCCACGGTGATCGAAGGTGCGGCCATCGTGGACCTGCCGGAACTGGGCGGCTCGGCGCGCCTGCGCGAGAGCGGGCTGGAGCTCTTCACGCTGGTGGATTTCGAGGGGCACTAAGCACCCGCCACAGGTTCCACCCCGCCAGCAGCGGTACCAGCGCCACCACCACAAAGCCCCAGCCCCAGCCGGCACCGGCGCGCACGGCTTCGCCAAAGAGCAGCGGGCCCGCCATGCCTCCGCCAAAGGTGAAGAACTGGGTGGCGCCTGAGATGCGGGGCAGGTCTTCGCGCGGCACACGCTGCGCCAGGGCGGCAAAGAACACACCGTTCCAGCCCATGGCCGTGGCCGCACAAGCCAGGGCCACGGCAGCCACCACGCTCCAGGGGGCGTCTCGCCAGCCCAGGGCCACTGAGCCTAGCGCCACAAGGCTCAAGGCCATGGCCAGGCCCAGCCCCACCAGCACGTGCCGCGGGGCCAGCCAGCGATCACCCATGATGCCGAAGAGGATGCGGGCCAAGGCGCTGGCCACTTGCGAAGCCGCCAACAAACCGGCCGCTGCTGCCAGCGACCAGCCCAGCCCCAGGTTGAGCATGGACACCAGAAAAGTCACGAAGACCTGCTGCGTGGTGGCAAAGGACAGCGACGCCAAGCTCATTGCGCGCAGCACCGGGTTGCGCCACACGCTCAGCAGCAGCGGCCACGAGCCGTCGTTGGGCGGCGGGGGCATGCGCGGCGGCTCCAGGCGCCGCACGGCCGGCTGCACCGCCAGCGCCGTGACCACGCACGCAGCCCCCACCGCCACCGCCGTGGCGCGCCAGCCGATGGTCACCAAGCCCAGCGGCATGAGCAGTCCGGCCAGCGCCACCCCGATCGGCACCCCGGTCTGCTTGGTCGAGAAGTACAGGCCCCGCGCCGTGGCCGGCACGTGGTGGTTGAGCACCGCTGCTGCCGCCGGGTTGACCAATCCATAACCCACACCGATGAGTGCGGCCGCCGGCAGCAGCGTGCCCACCGGGCCCAGCCCCGCCAGCACAGCCCCCGCCGCGCAAGATAGCAGCGCCCACTGCGTCAGGCGCAGCGCACCGATGGCGGCCACGCCATGCCCACTGCGCAGCCCCGACAACATGGCCAGCAGGTACCCCACCGCGGCATACAGCCCGATGCGCTCTGGCGCCACCCCCAGCGTCGGCGCCACGGCCGGCGCCAACACCGAAGCCGAGGACAGCGCCAGCGTCACCAGTACCTGCACGAGCAGGGTGACGGCCAAGGCGAGCCAGGGGTGGAGGGTGGGCATGTGGGAGATGGTGAGGGGTGTGCCTGAGGGGCTTGATGGGATCAGGCCGCGCGCTGGCTGCGGCGGATGGACGTTGTGATCAGCGCAGGCTACTTCCCAATACAGAACCTCGAGATCGGCCGTAAGCCCTTGTCGTTGCTGGGCCTCGGCGCGGGCACGCCGGGCATGTGTACGCACACGTGTACACGCCCCACGCCCTTAGTCACTTTGCTTCATCCCCCGTCGTCCACGACAGGACTTGATCGGCCAAGTTGGCCTCGCCAATGTCCTTCAGGTAGGCCCTGATCTCATCAGCCTCGACAGGACCGAAGTGAACATTGGCAAGAGCCTCCGGTGAGTCCCCCTCGAGCCACAGGCCGCACTTGAAGCAGGACAGCGCCTGGACGAACACCTGCGGAAGAGACCTCTCCTCTTCCAGTTCGAGCGAGACGAGAAGGCTGTAGTTGCCGCAGATGTGGCAAGTGCCGGTGAAGTCATGATGCCGCTCGCCGGTCTCGAACTCTCGCTTGGCCTGCTCGGAAAGTCTGAAGTCTCGATCGCCCTCGTCCTCAAGGTAGCCGTCGCGGTCCCAGAACTCGGCGATATAGGTCCGGTTGAAGACGATTAGACGAGAGAGGCATCCAAGAACATTTCCTGGGATTGGAAGATCGCGCGACTCGCGCCTGAAGTGCTCCGCGACGTTCTGCGCGACTTCGAACTCCCGATACACCCTGCGCATCACGAGCGCTTCAACGGTCGTGCCGTCCGGGAGTACCGATCCAAGGAAGGTCTTCAGGAACGGGAAAGCGACGAGCACGATCGCCTCGACCTCACCCATCGACGTCGCCCCTCGGCGACCAGCGTGCACGATGTCGTTCCTCAGTGCATGGAAGGCCTCCAGCCTCTTTCGCCAGGGATGGATGACCTCGCGATAGAGATCGGCAACCCTATCTACAGCCTCCAGAAAGGTGATGGTCTTGTCGATGTCGAACGGCGGGATGCTGAGCGCCTGTCCTCTCGGGTGTGCAGCGAATTCCTGCCGCAAGATGCGCTTCAGGTCGTTGTACTCGAGTCCCCTTCTGTCGGCGATCAGGGCGCGATGAACCCTGTCGAGCTCGGCCTTGAGACTCAGCTCGATGGCCGTGTGGAACAAGCTGACCGCCTGCGCGTGGCTGCCGCCCGCCATGACCCAGACGGCCGCGTCCAGGGTTTCGATCGCTGACGCAAGAAGGGGGGATCGCTCCCGCCGGATCGCCTCCATAGCCTCGATCTTGCTGTGCACCTCGTCCGAATCGAATGGCATTCGCAGTCGCTCCCGTTGACTCTCGGCTCTCAGCGTTGACCGGGCATCGCCCCGGCGCCACCCACACCCCGCTCCGGATACCTCTCATACACATGCTCGAACATCGCCGCGCACTTCTGGTTGTAGAGCTCGGGCGTGTAGGCGCGCGGCAAGCCGCTGTCGAGGGTGTCCTCGATGGCGAGCTTGATCTGTGAACGCGCCGCCGACTTCTGCCGCCAGCTCAGCACCAGCAACTCCTTGAGCCGCGCGAGCAGGTCGCGGGCGACCTTCTTCACCTCGGTGCGCTCCTCGGTCGAGAGCTCGGGCGAAGGCCGCGTGAGGATGTCGAAGATGACCAGCTCTTCCTCGCTGAGGTTCTCGCGCACATGGCGCTGCGCCTCTTCGTCGAGGCTGCCGGAGAGCTTGACCAGCTCCTGGAACAGCTCCTCGATGCTGCGGCTGCCGGCGTTGTAGCTCTCGATCAGCGCCTCAAACTTCTCGGCGAAGTCAGCCCGCAGGCGGTTGGCCGCGATCATCTTCTCGAGCTGTGCCCGCACGGCCGCCTTCAGCACCTCGATGTCGGTCTTCTGGTGCTTCGACTGCTTGAACTTCCTGGCCAGCGCCTCGAAGTTGATCTTCGAGAGGTCGAGCGCCGGCACCGAGCCCTCGCGGATTTCGTGGCCCGTGATCGATGCATCGAGCAGTGCATTGATGCCCGCCATCACGCCGCCGATGTCGGGCGGGTTGGGGTTGAGCTTGGCGCGGATCGCCTCGGCCAGCGTGGCCAGACAGGCCACGCGACCGGTGTGCGCAAGGGCCGAGAGGTCGGGCTTCACCGCGCGGTACAGCGTGCCCACCAGCCGCTCGTGGCCGAAGAAATCGCGGCGCAGCGCGTCGGGCGAGATCAGCTCGTTCACGCCATCGTCGATCTTCTTCAGCCGCTGGAAGTCGCCCACCGGCAGCGCTTCGATGCCGGCGAGGTCCACGCCCTTGCTTGCGCAGTAGGCGCTGGCGTCTTCCACCGCGCGGGCCAGTGCTTGCGCCAGCTCGGCCTTGTCACGAACCGGGTTGGCACTGCCGCCGCCCTTGCCGTAGATGGCGAGCGCCTTCTCCAGCGACGCAAAGACGTTCGCATAGTCCACGATCACGCCGCTGTGCTTGCCGGGGAACACCCGGTTGGCCCGGGCGATGGTCTGCATCAGCGTGTGGTTGCGCATCGGCTTGTCGAGGTACACCGTGGAGCAGCTCGGTGCGTCGAAGCCGGTGAGCCACATGGCGCAGACGAAGACCAACCGCAAGGGGTCGGTGGTGTCCTTGAACTTCTCGTCCAGCCCAGGCTGCGAGTCGTTCATGCGCTTGCGGTGCGGCTCGATGTCCAGACCCAGCGCCGCCATCTGCGCGATCTCGTTCTGGCCCGGCGACACGATCACCGCCATGTCGGTGGTGTTCAGCGCATCGAGGCGGCGCAGGAGCTCGGCCTTGCGCACATCGCGCCGGGCCTGCTCGGCGGATCGATCGTCCCCCAGCGGGCGCAGGGCCAGCTCGCCCAGCTCGGCCCGCACGCGCCTCGTCTCGTCCGCCCAATGCTGGCGCACCTTGTCGTGCATGCGCAGCGCGGTGGCCTTGTCGATGGACACCACCATCGCCTTGCCGAAGAAGCCGCGGTCGAGAAAATGGCGCACGATGTCGCGGGCCACGGCTTCGAGCCGGTCGTCGCGGGTGATCAGATGGTATTGCCGGCCCAGCTCGCGCTCGAGCCGCGCCTCCTGCTCGGGGTCGAGCGAGGCGTTCTCGATGAGCTCGTAGATCTCGTCGTTGAGGTCGGCGTTGACCAGCTGCAGCTCGGGCGTGCGGTTCTCGTAGAACAGCGGCACCGTGGCGCCGTCCTCGATGGACTGCTGGAAGTCGTAGACCGACACATAGTCGCCGAAGACCTCGCGCGTGCGCTCCTCGCCCGCGATCAGCGGCGTGCCGGTGAAGGCCAGGAAGGTGGCGCGCGGCAGGGCGGCGCGCATGTTCAGCGCCAGCGTGTCGTACTGGCTGCGGTGCGCCTCGTCGGTCAGCACGATCACGTCGCTGCGATCGCACAGCACCTCGGCGGTCTGGAACTTGTGCACCAGCGTGAAGACGTAGCGCTGGTTGCCCGCCAGCAGCTCACGCAGGTGCGCGCCGCTCACCGCATGGCTGTCGGCCGCCTCGCCCACCGCGCCCGTGGCCTTGAAGGTCTTGGCGATCTGCTCATCAAGCTCCACCCGGTCGGTCACGATCACGAAGGTCCAGTTGCCCGGCAGCGTGCGTAGCACCTTCTGCGCGAAGAACACCATCGAGAAGCTCTTGCCGCTGCCCTGCGTCTGCCAGAACACGCCGCCGCGGCCGTGGCCCATGGAGCGCGCCTGCAGCATGGATGCGATGGCATTGTTCACACCCAGGAACTGGTGGTTCTGCGCCAGCACCTTCACCAGCGAGGCCTTGTGCTCCGAGAACAGCGTGAAGTTCTCCACCAGATCGAGCAGCCGGGCCGGCTGGCAGGTGCCGCGCAGCATCACCTCCAGCGATACGCGGCGCGGCTCGTCCTCGCGCTCGATGCGCTTCCACTCCACCCAGCGCTCCCAGTCGGCCGTGAGCGAGCCCACCCGGCTGTCGGTGCCGTTGCTCGCGATCATCAGCCCGTTGAAGGCGAAGAGCGCCGGGATCTGCTCCTTGTAGTGGGTGAGGTTCTCGTCAAAGGCCGCACGCGCCGGCACGCCGGGCTTCTTCAGCTCGATCACCACCCACGGCAGGCCGTTCACGAAGCCCACCAGATCGGGCCGGCAGGTGTAGAGCGCGCCCGTCACGCTGAACTGGCTGACCAGCAGGAGGTCGTTGCCCGCCGGGTTCGTCCAGTCGATCACGCGCACGCGCTCCGTCTTCTGCCCACCATGCACCGGGTCGGGCACCGAGACGGCCACGCCGTCCTTGAGCAGCGCATAGACCTCGCGGTTAGCGGAGGCCAGGCTCATGGCCGAGCGGTCGCGGCTGAGCTCGTCGACGGCCCGGGTGAGCGCCTCGGCCGCCACACCAGGGTTCAGCCGTTCGAGTGCCGCGCGCAGCCGGCCCGCCAGCACCACCTCGCCCTTGGTCTCGCGGCCCAGCGTGGATGCCGAGTGGCTGCCCGAGCCGAAGATCTCCTCCAGCGCCGACACCGTCTGCCAGCCGAGCGCGCCGAGCAGCCCGATGGCGGGCTGCTCGACGAGCTGGTCTTCGGTGTAGGCGTGGGTGGTCATTGGGGATGTTGGGCCCTGCGATCCGGCTGGTTCTTTTCTGCAAATACGACCACGACGACGCCCGCAGAAAAGCGTAAGTGCTTGACCTGCAACGCTTTTTTGATCGGCTTTTCCTTCATGGGCGGCCTTTTATCCTGCATCCGTACCGACCAGCACCCAGCGAGGCGCCTTGCGTGACCCGGCATTGCGGATCCGGCGTGCACGGCGCAGTCGCGTCAAGAGAAGGGCCACCTTGTTGCGCTTCTGCGATTCATCGAGTCGATCACCGAGCTTTTCCAGGAGCAGGTCGTCGATGTCGCGCCGCGTGGCCGCGCCGAAACGGGAGAGCAAGTCCAGAACCAGCTGCTCATAGAACGCATCGTCCTGCCCTCGCATCAGGATGTAGTCAGCCTTGGCTGCCGTGACCTGCGCCACCGCCGCCGACACGTGCACATTCGGCCTGCGGCCCTCCACGAGGCCGGCGCGGCGCAATCGCCGCACGCTGGCCTCATCCACGTCCAGACGCTTCTGGATCCGGTCCAGGGCGAGGATGTCCTCGAGCGCCAGCGTCGTGTTCTGGATGAGCATGCGCGTGTAGGCCGGGTCGATCACACGACCATGCACCGTGAGGCGGACGACGCCCGACTCGCTGAGGTCGTAATCGGGCAGCGGGAAGAAGCGCCTGGCCTGGCCCTCGAACATCCTGTGGATGCCGTAGCCCATCGTGTCGATCATGTTGAGCTCGGCCATCGCCTGCGCAAGGAACGGATTCCGGTAGCGCCGCGGCGTCACCGTGCCGCGCAGATAGTCGGTCGGCTCACCTTCGTAAAAGCTCCCCTCGCTCTCGAACACCAGCCGATCCACCTGCTCGGTCACAACGACTCGCGCGTGCCGGTCGTAATCCTGGTGCGCGATGCAGTTGTGAAGCGCTTCGAGGATGATGTTCTGGTCGTACTTCGCGAGCTCGACGGGAAGAAGACTGCCGTCAGGCAGTACGCGAAGCTGGATGTTGCGGATCTTGCGGTACAGCTGCGTCGTCGCCAGCAGAAAGGGCGGGCCCAGATGCTCGTAGGCACGTTCTTCGCCCTCGAGTCGCCAAGTAATCTGCGCGGGGTGCGGGGACAGCAGGTGCGCCGATTCAGCCCGCCCGAGCAGCAGGAGCGCAGCCCGGGTCACTTGCCCCTTCCGGGTCAGTCGAGCGCGGTCGAGCAGGGTCTCCAAAGGCCAGTTGGCGATCTCTTCGGGACGAAACCGGTTTGCATGCTTGTCTGCAAACGCTCGTCGGGCCTGCGCGATCGCAACGGGGTCGAGATCATCAAGGCTTGCGCCTGCGACCACCTGTGCCGACCAATCCGTCAACGCCGTCTGGGCACGGATGGCGTCGAGCTTGTCGAGCCCGAGCGGCACCAGGCTCTCGCCGGCTCGGGCGTAGTAGTGCCCTTGCCAAGAGATGGGCATGCCCATCGGGGCAGGCGGAATCTCGAACATCAGCACCCGCCCTTGGGCATGGCTCACCACGTGGATGTCGCGAAAGCTCACGCTCGGCGCCGTTCCTTGCGCCATCTGAAGCTTCGTTCCCTGTAGCCGGTCGGGTTCCACTCGGTAGTCGGTGCCACAGACCGATCGGCTGCGGTTGTCCACGCCCAGAATCAACCAAGCGCCGCTGAGCCCGCGCAGGTTCGCCTCGTTGGCGAGCGCCGAAAAGTACTTGCCCATGTCCGAGGTCGAAAAGCTCTCGCCGACACGCTTGAACTCCACGACCTCGCTCTCCCATTTCGAGATCAAGAGATCGAGCAGGGCCTCGAGCTGATGCGAAGCGGCGGATGGCGTGTGAGCAGTCGACATGTCGCCCTCAGATCCGCCCTGGCAGCGACCCGCAAAGCGCCGTCAGATAGCCGGCACTTAAATGAAAAAATGAAGCCGGACAGGCACTTGGGTGCAAGGGACGGATTTGACTTAAATAGGCCTCCGCCCTCGCGGAGGGGCAACCTGGACAATACTCCCTCACGGCAACCCCTTCACCACCGGCCGCAGCACCTGGTCCATCTTCACCAGCCGCTGCGTGAGCCAGCCCAGGTACTCGTCCCAGCGGCTTTCGTCCTCGATCGACGCGCCCGGGTACCAGGCCGCGATGCGGCAGGCCTTGGCATCGGGCAGCTCCTGCCAGTCCAGCGCGAAGCCCAGCGCGGATTCGATAGCCTGCTTCTGTGACGACAGGTGGGCGAAGTGCTGCTTGGCCTGCGGGCCCGGCATCCACAACTCCACGCCCAGGCGTTCATCGCGGGTGTTCGCGGTGATGTTCAGGCCGAAGCCGGAGCGGCCGATCGAGTTGTTCAGCCAGTGCTGCGGGCGCGGCTTCTGCGGGCGGATCTGCGGGGCGTTCTTGGCCAGCCGCTCGATCAGCGCCGTCCAGAACTTCAACTGCAACTGCTTGGTGGGCGAGGCGCTGGCGGCGGCGCGCGCCTGCTCGCGGCCGGCCTTGGCCCAATCGTTGGGCTTGACCACCACCTCGAACTTGGGCGCCAGGGGCGAGTCGCCAATGCGCCACAGCTCGATATGCACGCCGAAGAAGCTCAAGTCGTCGGTGGTGTTGTCGTTCAGGAACTGCAACGCAGTCACATGCTCGGGGCGGAAGGCCTCCGCCACCCAGATCACCTTGCGCGCACCCACGCCCGCCGCATAGGCCAGGATCTGGCCCAGGTGTTTGTGGTCGGTCTCGGCCAACTGGTTCTCGATGACCACCTGCTGGTCGCCATCGGTGCACAGGATGTCGAGCTTGAAGTCGCCCACCCAGTGCTCGGTGGCCACGGCCTCCAGCTCGCTCAGGCCCAGTGCCTGCGCCAGCGCGTCGAGGTTGGCGGCCTCGGCCAGCCAGGGCGTGAAGTCGCCGGCCTCGTGCTTCCAGGCTTCGCGCAGCGGCACGCGTTCGAGCTTGCTCAGGGGCTTGCCGGACGGCATGGCTCAGGCGGCCTCGAGTTCGTCCAGCGCGATCTGGCCGGAGAGGAGGCGGGGGAGGAGGAGATCGCGGGTGCGGCGGAGGTTTTGGACTTTATGACGGAGCGACTCGATCACCGAGTGCTGAGGCTGCGTAACTTCCGCGAATCGCTGCTGAGTGGAGATCGGTGGGACGATGAAGTCCATCGCTGCGAGCTCGCGGCGGGTGATCCTCAGCCGAGTAGTCCCAGACGCCTGCGCCGCTATTCTTTGCAGATTCGCCCCTTCATTCCATGCCTGCGCAAGGAAGGAAGGCAGGATCGCCGCGGGGTCCGCCCGAATGATGGCCACATCAACTGCCGTAATCATTCGCCAAGGCATCTTTGTCACCAACCACGCGCCCGATCGGATCCGGCATCCGTGCAACTAATAGGTCACCAGGGACGAGCTCAGTACACCGAAGTCGCTGGAATGTTTCATCTGTGATGTAGCGAAAGTTTCCTGTCTCGACAAACTCACCCACGCCAACATTTGAGATTTGCAGGAGGCGAAAGTCCTGCCCGCCTTGATCCTTCGTTTCGATCCAGTCCCCGTCTTGAACTGATCGACACAACACATCTAGACGCCTCACCTCCCACCCCTCCGGAATTTCCCCCAGCGGCGACGCGACGCGCGGATGGGTCTCGTGGCCGGGGAAGCGGAAGTGGACAAACCACTCGCGGTAGAGGGCGCGGGCCATCGACTCCAGGATCTTGATGCGCCGCTGGCTGTTTTCGATCAGGTCGTCGTAGGCGGAGAGGATGCTGGCGATGCGGCGTTGAATGGGCAGCGCGGGGAACCTGACTGGCACGCTACGGAGAATCCCAGTATTCAGGTTGGGCATGGTGGCGCCGACCGCTTGGTTAGTGATCCAGTTGATGACGTCTTCTTGGCGCAGGTAGTAGTGGAGAAATAGCGAATCAATTACCGAGTCACCGAGGCTGAGTCGTAAGCAGCCTGTTCCGCATAACCAGCCCGCTTGTTCCGGGCGGATTAGGGCTTGTCGACCGATATCGCCGCGACGTCCATAAACTATGTCGCCACTGCGCAGCTTGTGACGGGACAACCGCTCAACGTGATCCGGCGCGATACGCGCGATCGTGTCAGCTGCGATTCGCCCTTCAATAATGTCTTTCGGCATGACTACGGGAATACCGTCTTCCGAATAGTCTGACTGATGCAGCTGCGAACCGAAGGGGCCCGTCTGAATGAGACCTTCTGCCTGATCGCATATCTCGCCCAGCGTGGCTTCCGTCCAGGCGGCCATCCTCACGCCCCCAAAATCACCGCGACATTCGCCGCAATCGTCCGCTCCAACTCCCGCGCCTTCGCGTTCAGCTCCTCCAGCTCCTCGTTCAAGCCCTGCAACTGCGCGCGGAAGTCCTCGTCACTGACCTCCTCCCCTGGCGCCACGCCCACATAACGCCCCGGGTTCAACGACCAGCCCTGGGCTTCGATCTCGGCGAGCGTCGCGGCCTTGCAAAGCCCGGGCACATCGACATACGCCGGCTGCGCGCCGAACACCTCCTTCAGCTTGGCCTCAGCCTCGGCGCCGCCCAGGGTGTAGTCCGGCGCCTCGCCGCGGTAGAGCCGCGCCACATTGGCGATGAAGCCGATCTGCGCGGGCGTCCAGTCGCGGTGGGCACGGTCCACCTGGCGGTAGATGTGGCGCGCGTCGATGAAGAGCACATGGTCGGAGTGGTGCGCGCGCTGGGCCTTGCCCCGGTCCAGGAACCACAGCGTGCAGGGCAGCGCGACCGTGTAGAACATGTTGGGGCCCACGGCCACCATCACGTCCACCGAGCGCGCCTCGACGAGCTTCTGGCGAATCTCCTGCTCGCTGCTGCGCGCATCCGATGCCGAGTTGGCCATCACGAAGCCGGCGCGGCCTCGCGCGTTCAGCGCCGAGTGGAAAAGCTGGATCCACAGGTAGTTGGCGTTGTCGGTGCGCGGCAGCCCGAACGGAAAGCGCCGCGCCGGGCCCACCATGTCTTTCAGCCGCTCCTTGTCCACGGCGTTCACGTTGAAGGGCGGGTTGGCGAGCACGAAATCGAACTGCTCGGTGGCCGCGTGCGGGTCGTCGTAGTAGCTGTTGACGTTGCCGCCGTGGCGGATGTCGCCCTCCAGCCCGTGCACCGCCAGGTTCAGGCGGCACAGACGCCCGGTCTCGTCGGTCTTCTCCACGCCGCAGATGGCGAGTTCGGCGGCCGGGTTCTTCTGGTGCTCGGCCACGAAGCGGGCCGACTGCACGAACATGCCGCCCGAGCCGCAGGCCGGGTCGAGGATGCGGCCGTGGAAGGGCTCGATCACCTCGGTGAGCAGCTTGACGATGCTGGAGGGCGTGTAGAACTCGCCGCCGCCCTGCCCCTCGCTCATCGCGAACTCGCCGAGGAAGTATTCGTAGATCCGGCCGAAGGCGTCGAAGTCCAGCGACACCGGAATCTCCGAGACCTTCTTCAGCAGGTCCTTCAGCAGCGTGGGCGTGAAGAGGTAGTAGGTCTTGGGCAGGACGCCCGCGAGCTGCGGGTTGTGCTTCTCGATGGCGCGCATCGCGTCGTTGACCTTGGCGCCGATGTCGGCCACCTCGGGCAGCGCGAGCAGGGTGTCGTAGCGTGCCTCAGGCGCCAGGTAGAGCACGCCCTCGGCCTGGTAGGCGGCGGGGTCGTCCACCCGGCTGCCGCGGCGTGAGCTGCTGCCGGCGGCGTCCAGCTTGTCGCGCAGCGCAGCGAAGCGCGCCTCGGCAAAGCGCAGGAAGATGAGGCCGAGGATGGGGCCCGAATATTCCTGGGCTTTCAGGCCGGAATTGGCGCGGAACTGGTCAGCGGCATCCCAGAGGCGTTTTTCCAGGGTGGCGGAGGCGGCGTCTTTCTCGGAGGGGGCTGTCCAGCGCATGGGTAGGGAGGCCTTGAAGAGTGGCTCTCAGCGGGCACTGGGTCACCCGAGGTTCACCGCGTTGCCGCGGTCTGGCATCTGACCCAAAACCTGAAAAGATGTCCAGGAAGTCTACGGCCCGTGAGAGAGGGTAAGCGGTTGCGGGCGGTCGGGATTTCTACTTCCCAATACAAAACTTCCCAAAGATCTCGCCCAGCAGATCATCCGCCGAGAACACGCCGGTGATCTCGCCCAGGGCCTGGTGGGCCAGGCGAAGTTCTTCGGCCAGCAGGTCCAGGGCGGGGGCGGGTGATGACAGGTGCACTTGCGCGGCTTCAAGGTGCTGCGCACTGCGCTGCAGGGCCTGGACATGCCGGGCGCGGGCGATGAAGACGCCCTCGGGCGCGGCCTGCCAGCCGGCGGCTTGCAGCAGCGCCTGGCGCAGGGCCTGAAGGCCCTGGCCGGTGCGGGTGGACAGGGCGAGGCCGGGCGCGCTCGGCGGCGCCACATCGGCCTTGTTCCAGACATGGATCACGGCCACGCCCGGCGGCAGGCTAGCGTCGATCTCCCGCTCGGCGGCGTCATAGGCCGCGTCCTGCCCGGCGCGCGTCAGGTCGTGCAGAAAGAGCACGCAGTCCGCCGTGCGGATGGCCTCCCAGCTTCGGCCTATGCCGATGCGCTCCACCTCGTCGCTGGCCTGCTCGTCGCGGCGCAGGCCAGCGGTGTCGGTCACATGCACGGGCACGCCTTCGATCTGGATGGACTGGCTGACACGGTCGCGCGTGGTGCCGGGGATGGGGGTGACGATGGCCAGCTCCGCCCCAGCCAAGGCGTTGAGCAAGCTGCTCTTGCCCACGTTGGGCTGGCCGGCGATCACCACGCGCAAGCCTTCGCGCAGCAAGGCCCCCTGGCGCGCCGCGGCCAGCACCCCGGTCAGTTCGGCCTGGATGGTCTGCAACTGCCCTCGGGCATCGGCCTGCTGCAGGAAGTCGATCTCCTCCTCAGGGAAGTCCAGCGTGGCCTCCACCAGCGTACGCAGGCGGACCACGCGCGCAGCCAGGGCGTCCACCTTATGCGAGAACGCCCCTTCGAGCGCCCGGCCGGCGGAACGTGCGGCAGCCTCAGTGCTGGCGTCAATCAGGTCGGCCACGGCCTCGGCCTGGGCCAAGTCCAGCTTGTCGTTGAGGAAGGCGCGCTCGGTGAACTCACCCGGCGCGGCCAGGCGCAGCCCGGCGGCGCGGGGGCGGCCGGTGACGGGGTCCACTTCGGCAGCCGCTTGCAGGCAACGCGCCAGCAGCAGTTGCAGCACCACCGGCCCGCCGTGGGCCTGCAACTCCAGCACGTCTTCGCCGGTGTAGGAGTGCGGTGCAGGGAAGAAGATGGCCAGGCCGCGGTCGATGGCCTGGCCTTGCTCGTCCAGGAAGGGCAGCAGCGTAGCCTGCCGCGGCGCAAGTGAGCGCCTGCAAACCGCCTGAATCAGCCCCGTGAGATTCGGCCCCGACACCCGCACGATGCCCACCGCCCCGCGCCCGCTGGCGGTGGCGATGGCCACGATGGGGGCGTTGCGGTCGGCCAGCATGGTGAGGGCCTGGTGCCGTCAGGTGCGCCAGCCCAGCCGCTGCACCGGACGGTCCCCTGCCGGCTGCTCGGCTACTTGCCCAGCACCCCCAACCGCTTGTTGATGAACCACTGCTGCGCGATCGACAGAATGTTGTTCGTCAGCCAGTACAGCACCAGGCCGGCCGGGAAGAAGAAGAACATGAAGGAGAACGCCAGCGGCATGATCCACATGAGCTTGGCCTGCAAGGGGTCTGGCGGGGTGGGGTTCAGCCAGGTCTGCAGCAAGCTGGAGGCCGTCATCAGCAGCGGCAGGATGAACCAGGGGTCCTTCACGGCCAGGTCGGTGATCCAGCCGATCCACGGCGCCTGGCGCATCTCCACGCTGGACAGCAGCACCCAATACAGAGCAATGAAGAAGGGCATCTGCGCCACGATGGGCAGGCAGCCGCCCAGCGGGTTGACCTTCTCCTCGCGGTACATGCGCATCATTTCCTGCTGCATCTGCTGCGGCTTGTCCTTGTAGCGCTCGCGCATCTCCATCACGCGCGGGTTGATGGCCTTCATCTTGGCCATGGACTTGTAGGCGCTGGCGTTGAGCCAGTAGAAGGCCGCTTTCAGCAGGAAGACCAGCGCCACGATGGCCCAGCCCCAGTTGCCCAGCATGGAGTGCAGCTTGTCCAGCAGCCAGAACAGGGGCTTGGCCAGCACGGTGAACCAGCCGTAGTCCTTTACCAGCTCCAGGCCCGGGGCCAGCGCGGCCAACTTGTGCTCTTCCTGCGGGCCGGCGAACAAGCGCGACTCGAAGGCCTTGCTCGCGCCCGGCGCCACCTCGCCCAGCGGCACCACCATGGCAATGCTGAAGTGGTTGTCAGCCACCTTGGCTGAACGGAACTCGCGCTGCACCTTCTCTGGCAGCAGCCAGGCCGAGGCGAAATAGTGCTGCACCATGGCCACCCAGCCGTTGTCGGCGGCCTTGTCGTGGCTGGCCTTGCCCTTTTCGATGTCCTTGAAGTCCACCTTGGTGAACTTGCTGGCGTCGGTGTAGACGGCCGGGCCGGTGAAGGTGAAGTAGAAGGCTGACTCACCCTCGGGCGGGTTGCCGTCGCGCGCCAGCTGCAGGTACAGCTGCGGGCTGACGGGGCTGCTGCTTTCGTTGAACACCTCGTGCTTGACGCCCACCACATAGTCGCCGCGCTTGAAGGTGTAGGTCTTGACCATGCGCCGGCCGTCAATGGCGGGTGACTCCAGCTTCAGCTCGATTTGTGCTGAGCCGTCTGCGAGCTTGCGCTCGCTGGTCAGCACCTTCATGGCCGTCAGGTGGTTGGGCAATTGCACGCCCGCCTGGCTGGTGATCAGGCCGGTCTGCGCCAGGTACAGGCGCTTGGCGCTCTGGTCGAAGATCCGCACGTTGCGCGACGTGTCGTTCTGGTCGGTGTGCTTGAGCAGTTCGAGCTGAACGATGCTGCCGCCCACGGTGTCGATAGTGGCCTTGACCACGTCTGTGGTGATGACCACCTTCTCGGCCGCCACCACGGGCGCATTGGGCACCGCGGCAGACCCTGCAGCCGTACCGGACACGCTCGCCGCGGGCACACCGGCAGGTGTGGGCGCTGCGGCCGCTGGGGTGGGCAAGGCCGCCGGCACGCCTGCCGGGGCTGGCGCAGACGCGGGCGGCGCAGAGGCGACGGGCTTGGCCACCGGAGCACCAAAGATGGAGGGCTGTCCGGTGTGCTTGTTCCAGGCATCCCACAGCAGCACCAGCGACATCGTGAAAACCACCCACAGCAGGGTGCGGCGCATATCGGTCATGGAGAGGGTTCCTGAGGAGACAACGGGGAAGATTCGGGGGGCCTGGTGGCGGGCGCCGGTTCGGCGGGTTGGCCGCGGCCAGTCAAGCCAAGGCGGCTGAAGAGTGCGGGGGGCTGAATGGGCACTTCATCACATCCGCCCGCACACCAGGGATGACACCGCAACAAACGGCCGGCCGCCAGCGTAGCGCCGGCGATTGCACCATGTCTTTCCAGGGCTGTAAGGGCGTACTGCGAGCAGGTGGGTTCAAAACGACATGCATTGCCCAGCCAAGGCTTAAGCAGCAAGCGATAGGCTTTGACGACCACCAGCAAGCCCTGCCGCGGCGCGTCCAGCAGTGCTTGCGCGAGTGGCCCGGTACCGAGCTTCATGGTGCACCAACCACCGGGCAGGCGGCATCAGGCTTTTTGCGGGCGGGCTGCCCGTCATTGCTCACGCCTTGCGCTGCGGCTTTTGCGCCAGGATGACCCGCAGCCTTCACCAACATCCGGTCCAACTCCTGCCGCACCACAGCGCGCAGCGCGTCTGAGGCAGCAGAGGGGTACTGGGTGACGGCAAACGGCTGGCGCAACCGAACCAACCACATGCCGCCAGGCAGCGCTGACTCCACCCGCCCGGCAGCCGCATAGACCTGCCGCTTGATCAAGTTGCGAGTCACGGCACGGCGCGCATGACGCTTGGGGACCACACATCCCAGCCACCGGGGAAACCCCTTGTCGGGGCTTTCCTGTTGAGGGATTTCCCCAGAGTCTTCCACAGCCTGTGGACAGATGTCTTGACGACCTGTGGATAACTCAGGCAGCGTGCTTTTCTTTTGGGCGTAAGCAGGCCGCACCGGCTTCTCCACCAGATGGTGGATCGCGAAGTGTGCGCTTCTGAACGCTGGCGGCACCGCCAGCAGCCGCTTGAAATCGGCGGCCTGGAGCAGACGGCCGATCATGGGGTGTCAAGGTTCTGCGTCGAGACCGTCTGACTGGGCAGACGCTTCAGCACGGGACTCCGAGCACGGGGGCCGCGGATCGCTGCGACGCAGAAGCAGGCCTGTTGAGGCCTGTCAGACCTGGGAAAGGCGCTTGCGCCCCTTGGCGCGGCGGGCGTTGATGACTGCACGGCCGCCGCGGGTCTTCATACGCACCAAGAAGCCATGCGTGCGGGCCCGGCGGGTCTTGGAGGGTTGGTAGGTTCGCTTCATGGCCATGATGGACTCGGCACTTCTCTAAAAAAGATGGGACAGACCCGAAATTCGGGAAACCCGCGATCATATCCAAAAACCCTTGTCTCTCAAACACTTGCACCATGTTCCGTGGCTTTGGCGGGGCATTGACGGATGAGGTGAGATTGTGGATAACTACGGTCCGAGCCGTCGATGGAACTCTTGTCCGGGCGCTCGCCGAGAGACTTTTCCACAAGATGACGACCGACCTCTGGACCCTGGGCCGCGAACGCCTGGCCACGGAACTGCCAGCGCAGCAGTTCAACACATGGATACGCCCCCTGCCCGCTGCCCAGGTCACCCTGGCCGAGGACGGCTCGGGCGTGCATGTGGCCTTGCGTGCACCCAACCGCTTCATCCTCGACTGGATTCGCAACCAGTACGCAGGCCTCATCGAGACCGTGCTGGCCGACCTGGCTCAAAAGCCTGTTCGGCTGGAACTGAGCCTGGCCCCGCGCGAAGCTTCCATGGCTTTGCGGGCGTCCAGCGCCGCAACGTCGCTGCGCGTACCGCTGGCAGATGGTCAAGCTCAACAGGGCAGACCCGTGGCCGCCGGCACGCTGGTGGAAAGCGCGTTGTCTGCTATCGAGGGTACTCAGGGCACGTCCACGGCCAACACCGCAGGCCGTGGCAGTGCGAGCCGAGAGACCCCTGCCACGCCCGCGGCCACGGTCCACAAGCTCAACAGCACGCTCACGTTTGACACGCTGGTGGCCGGCAGGGCCAACCAGATGGCCCGCACGGCAGCGCTGCATGTCGCCGGAGCACCCGGGGTCATGTACAACCCCCTGTTCATTTATGGTGGCGTGGGCCTGGGCAAGACCCACCTGGTGCATGCGGTGGGTAATGCGCTGCTGGCGGATCGGCCTTCGGCCCGTGTGCTGTACCTGCACGCTGAGCAGTTCATCAGCGACGTGGTGAAGAACTACCAGCGCAAAACCTTTGACGAGCTCAAGGCGAAGTACCACCAGCTGGACTTGCTGCTGATCGACGACGTCCAATTCTTCGCGGGCAAGGAGCGCACCCAAGAGGAGTTCTTCAACGCCTTCGAGGCTTTGCTGGCCAAGCGCGCGCACATCATCATGACCAGCGACACCTATCCCAAGGGGCTGGCTGACATCGATGAACGTCTGACATCGCGCTTTGATGCTGGCCTGACCGTGGCCATCGAGCCCCCTGAGCTGGAAATGCGCGTGGCCATCCTCATCCGCAAGGCAGCCGCTGAAGGCACCCAGATGCCCGAGGACGTGGCTTTCTTCATCGCCAAGAACGT
>Ga0068877_10001448_pt1 | contig 19572 bp, 23 predicted proteins | sample NOAtaG_FD_66437 | JGI IMG/M metagenome (GOLD analysis project Ga0068877, IMG submission 66437) | Freshwater lake microbial communities from Lake Erie, under a cyanobacterial bloom - NOAA_Erie_Diel6S_1000h metaG | ecosystem: Environmental > Aquatic > Freshwater > Lake | place: USA: Ohio, Lake... | reverse complement strand
GGTCCGCAAGCTTCCATGACAACGAGATCGATTTTGTGTTTCTTGAAAACAGTCGTGAGGTAGTCGCGATCCGTTGCTGCGTTGAGGAAGGAGTGTTTTCGAGTTTTTGTGTCGAAGAAGTAGCACATGGTATTGAACTTACCGAGGTCAAGAGCGAGAATTTTCATGTTAGTGGTTCCATGGGTTTGGGGTTGGAATTTTGTGACGTTTCTGCGTCGTAAGTGCAGAACAAGATCACGGGTTAAGGTCGCCAGATTTTATTCAAAGGGCCTCCACCCCAAACCCAGGACTTACATGGATTCTTTTTGCCTGAGACGTTCGAACCACAATGAGCAAAGAAATGCCGAATGATATTTCAACTAACTCGATTGATGCAACAGCTCAAGTTACGAATGTCGTTCGACGGCGTGGGCATCGGTTGGTCGTCAGCGAGAGCAATTGACTGGTGTGTAAAAATTTTTGATTTCTGGCGACCGGTTGATTATCCCAATTAGAGATGCGGGTAACCCATGAATCACTTTGCGGTCTTTGAGCTATCGAGGAAACACGGACCACCTCGTATTGATCTTCGTACTGCAAAGATCATAGATTCGTATGGCTTTGAAGGTCGAGCAACTCGAGCGATAAATCACCGAGCACTCAACGACGTTTCAAGAGATGACTTGGATTTCTATGGTTGGTTTTATGCGTTCCTGGGATTCGAGGACTTGCTTTTTTACCTCTACCCCATCGCTTTGGAACTCGACAAAAGCAAGTCTCTCGACTGTATCGATTCGTTCATGTATTCACTCTATCGGTTTGTGCCTGCAGAGTCATCGAAACTAGACTCGAGTGATCAGCAGGCGTTGATCGAAGGACTTCGTTGGATTTGGGACGCAGTACCGTTGGGGTACACAGATTGGGTACAATGTCCGAACCTTGTGAAAGCAATTGGTATTTCGGTTTCATGGGACGATCTATCATAGGATTGCAACCAACTCATTAGCACGACTGCGATCTGAGGCCAACTCAATCACTGTTATTGGAGTCAAGAATGCAAATCGCACGAATAGCCATCTGCTTCTTCGCATTGATTGCTCTCGGCGGAATTGCACTTGTGATTTCACATCCTTACTTGCCCAAAATGACAGCAAGATCATATGCGGAGCGAGACTATCAAAGGTTGGTTAGTGAAGGGAAAACGGAAGTCTACGTCGCATCCCCTGAACTGATTGAGAGGATTGTCAAAGACAAACCATTTGCGGCAAAGATCACGACAGTGCATCTTTCAGGTCCAAATGGAGGCACAATGGATTTCGCCTCACTTCGTGATTTACCTAACCTTTCGACGCTGGAAGTTACTTATGGTCATCAGATCGAAACCCTATTGCCAACAATCAATACGATGGGGGCACTGAGGGATGTGAGGTTTTACTACTGCGGGGTCCCCGAAATAATCCTTCAGTCGACAGACAATGTAAGTCTGACTTCACTTGCCATTCATTCGTACCAACCATTGACCGATGCCGATCAGCTAGTGCGTGAGACGATGGATCGATTGCCAAATTGCACGATTAAGCTCACCAACGATTGACCGAGAAAAGACCGCAATCGCATGAATGCAGATCCCTACAGACCAACCATGAGCGAGTCGTCGAAATCATTGAAAAGCATCCCTTGGCTTCGTCGGTTTGAGTCATTCGATCCACATTTTCCTGCTTCTTCGTCGGGTAATTCTCAAACACGAGGTCCGAAAGTTCAGTAGCAAAATGAATTGGTCCAGTCCCGTGACGGTGCTCAATGAAGTCCAATCCCAACGACTCATAGAATCCAAGGACCTGTTCGATATCGGTTGTTCGAATGACAAGTAGTCGGAATTGCGGTGTTTTCATGGATATCCAGTTCGACGGAATTGGAGCGATCCTAGCCCAGCATTGACGGTGTGAGTTTGACAAAGCAAGTGGTTCAGTCCAGAATCCTAACATAATAATTTCGCACTGCGACAGTCATTCGTTCTGTCCAACTTTTTATGCACCAGCGGCATGCATAGCCGCCTTGAATTGACTGAGTTTGAATCCCTTCAGCGAACTCTCGATGAGTTTCGCTTGAGCATGGCAGAGTATGTCATGCTCCACTTGATACGCTTTGAAAATCGTCCTGTTATTGAGGCACCAGGATGTGCCTTGGCTTTGCTGAAGCAAACTCGACTAGCACCCTACCTTCCAACCGAAGAAGAATGCATCGATTCGATTGGGCGACTTTGTCGTCGTGGACTAACCAAGATTGTCGATCTGCCTACCCTAAAACGAGTAAGGAAGCATCTTTCGTCTTTTGAAGGTATCGGCCCAACGGCAGGCTTGCCCCTCATTGGCGAGCTTGATTTTACCCTCGAAGGTGCTGAAACTTCTCGTGCAATTCTGAACTCCAAAAAGAGCGACAAAGAACGAGATCACTTTTGGTTCCATACAGGTGCTTTCATCTACCGACGCAATGCGATCAAACTCATCGGGTATGATTTGAATCAGATGCTCCATGAGGTAAAATGCTGCGAATTCGTTCCCGTAGAGCCATACGAACGAATAGGGATTTGGCGGTCCCAATGGTGGCGAGAAATCCCATCGGGATATTCGATTCGTTGTCAGCCAATGGATTGAGAGATTCGAACGGACCTGCATTGTGAACAGCGAACTCATGAATCAACCCAATCCTTACGAAACTCCTCGATTGGAAAGCGACACTGGCTCGATTGAGACCATGAGCGAATTTGGGGGAAATGCATGTCCACTTTGTGGCAATCCAGCATCTCGATGGAGGGTCTGCAACACGATTCGAGGGAAGATTTGTGAGGGTTGTGGTGCAAAACTTTGGTTGGTTCTTCCACCTCGTTATCAATGCTTGCTCGTGCTCATAGGAATTGGAATCACATCAATTGCCAAATGGTTCGCACCGATTGCAGTGCCTGCACCGCATTACTACAGCTTCCTGTTACCAATACTACCCATAATGTGTTCGATTTCTATTGCAATGCAGATTTGGTTTGGCAAGATCATTGCGTCCAAGTCATCACGCAAGAATTTGCCATGAACTTCGGAAAACGAAGAATTTAGGTTGCAGCCAAAAACTGGACTGTCATCCCATTGCTTTGGGGTAAAACAGGTTAAAAACATCGTGCAGTTACAGTTGAACTCAATCGAGATCCAGCATTGGATTAGCACAAGATAATCGAGCAATAATCTGGCATGAAAAACTTACTGATCCAGCTAATTGCATTTTTGTTCATTGGGTTGACGCCTACTATCAGTTGGGTCGCTGTGCCATTGTATGTGATGCTCAACTTACTTTTGGCGTTTTCATCGATTACGGCCCTTCTAGCTACGTCTAGGCAAACTGATGGACAGATTGAGTTCGAAAGGACCAGCTTTGCAGGAAGACTTTTCCAAATCTGGTATTGGACCAATGTTGCGATTGCAACGCCCTGCATCGTTTATGCATCGACACTTCTGATATTTTGGACGCAGCAAGGCAATCATATTGTGACTAGCCGTGAAACTTGTGAATTGAACAACCTGTCCGGTAGAATGGACGTGTTATATGGGAGATCAAAAAACGATTCAAACCCAAGGGCCACCAAGACGCTCATCGCTTTGATCTTGTTCGATCCAAATCGCTCTTACGAAAAGACTTCATTCTCCGGAGGTGATGGCACCGACGTTTCAGCGACCAACGTCCAGTTGGACGCCAAAGGGGAAAATACATTTTGTTATGGATCAGGTTGGAATCGAACAAGCGATTTACTTGCAATTCAAGACAAACAGTTTACTCGGACCAAGGGCAACGTTTTTGTGATTTTGCAAACCGACACTTATCCCTACGACATCATCCAACTGCCAGCGATGTGTAACGCAACGAAATCCGAAGACGTGATTCGCTTTGCAAAGGAACAGTGTGAAAAGATCGGTGAAGAGCGATTGAGGTCACTCCGAATCACGAAGTGAATCAGAATCGTCAGCTTTCAAAATTTGAAACTTCGATGGCTCGTTCAAGTAAGTTGATATCGATATCCCACCATCCTCGCAAATCAACCAACGGCAGATAAAGCTCGCTGGATGCGATCATTTCTGCGGCTTCGATAGTAAGGCAACCAATACAGTCTGATTCCAATTCTCGTTTGAGAGCCGCAATCACTCGCATGTCTTTGCGTTGTGCCAATCCAACCAGAGCTTCACCACGAGTGTCGAAGTCAGGATCAGTGAGCCGATCCGCAAGTGCGTCTCGAATCTGCTTGGTGTCGATCTCAATAAGAGTACCAAGAGCAAAAGTAGCCCAGTCTCGCACATGTTCGCAAGAATCGTTGCTCAGTTTGATGAGAGTTTCGATAGCTTGTGGAACTTCGTGACCATTGTGTATCGAGAGTGCGAGTACCGTGCCATGTCGAACTTCTGAATCTGGATGTGTCGAGAAACCGACAACAAGTGGAATGGCATCGATATCGTTCTGGTGTGACAACGCCACAAGTATAGCCCTCAGCACCTCTGCATTCTCGTCGAAAGTTAACATCTTACGCAACACACTCTTGCACTGCTCTGGGTCTGTCCTTTTGGGGCTCCCTAGTTGCCCGAGTATATCGGCTCCAAGACGACGCTCTCTATTGGATGTGCTTCTCGTTAACTGCATCGCAAGCTCCAACACTTCTGGACCGCCACGCCAGTGAAGGGAACGAACGGCATCCCAGGCTATTTCCTCGTCCGTTTCAGTCAGTGCAACCGCGACGAGTTCAGCCGTCGTGCGTGGTTCGTTTGGGGAACTTGATGCCGGTGTCATCGTTTGCTTATGGAACGTGTCTATGAAGTGGTTGGAAGAAATAGCCTAAGCCATTCGTATTGTCTTGAGGCTCCGGTTTGATTGCTTGGAGCTTAGCCATAAAAATCGACGGCACAGCATTTTATGCGGCAATCCCCTTCGTAACAAATGATCGCGTACTAATTAGCTAACCACGCTTCAGGTTGTGAGGTGGAAGGATGAAGTCGCTTAACAAGAAATCAGCCGCAATATTTTCGAAGTGCATCGCAGACCTTTTGGAGCCTGGGGAAAGTCGAAGAATTGGTGACGCAAGTAATGGATTTATGCCGCTCTGTGTCGAGTGTATCGCTCGATGGCAGGAGAAAGGTCGAATCTACTCCTTGGCTCATTACTCTGAACAAAATAGCGACTTGATGGCTGATCCGGAGATGTGTTTCTACGTCGGACCTCAAGGCGACGTGTTTGCAATCAGTTATCGAAATGATTTTGTAGTAGTCAATCAAGTGGCAGCAGAACCGATCGAAGAATCGAGTTGGCGGTTCAATGCTAAGCTCCAAAAAGAGCTGTGTGCTTTTGCACAAGACTGGCTTCGAAACATCGAAGAGCAACAAGAACTGTAGGCATTGCACTTCGGCGTCATCTACTACACGAATACAGATTCGTGCACACCGAGTGTTGTTGGTTTTAAGAATCGTCTTCTAATGATAGGGTTATCCATGCAATTCGAACCTTTGGCTTTAGATCTCGACGGAACGATCGACGAGGCTCCGTTGTTCTTAAGATGGCTATCCGAAAACTGGCCTAGTAAGGTATTCATTCTAACCTATCGATCCGATAGGACGAAGGCAATTCAGGATCTTGCAAATTTCAAGATTCGTTATGACGAGCTTGTTTTGGTGTCGTCCTTCAGGCAGAAGGCCGAGATCATTGAACGTGAGGGAATCGTCGTGTACTTTGACGACCAAGACGAGATGACAAAGGACATTCGAGACTCAACGACGGTTTTCAAAATCCGCAACGGTGGAAACTTCGATTTCGAAACTCGCAAGTGGTTGTATAGTGATGAAACCGGTCGAAGGCTCTAGACTTATCGGTTAATGGTCTCGATCGAAAATTCGAACTTCAATTCCCAGTGAGTTGACCGCACTGACCCAGTTGTCGATGAACCAATTTTGGTCTGTTGCTGAAAGACCTAGATTCGCCATCGCAATGGCATGGAATCGACGAATTCCATTTGGCTCTTGCATGGCTCTCCTAACCTCTGACATGAAATTCACTTCTTCCCATTCTCGCAACTTCACGATCGTTCCAACAGTACGCATTGACTTGTCGAAGACTCAGATCTTGGTTTTGGCAGCAGTTACAGCCCGAAAAGTTCGATTGGTCAAGAATGTGTAGATGTCGGAACAAGAGGGCATGTCGGCTTTGGGTGCGTCCGTAGGATGGCTATGCCAAATGCAAGCTTCTGATTCGACGGTTGAAGCAAATGTTGATTCGCATTTTTGGTATCGAATGAGGTTTTCCGTGATGAACCCACCATACTCAAAATCAGGGGCAGTAGGAAGTAACTGATAGACTGCCTCCTCGCTCATATCTGGTGAGATTGGAGTGGGCGGCAATTCACACTCTAGGTCAAATTCGTCCGTCGCCATCTTGTCGCGGTAGAGAAGCCGGTGCTGCTCTTGGTCCATAAATGGCGATGGTAGATACGGGGCATGCTTGGCGTGAGTCATTGATATCTTCCATGTTCGGGGCGGCAGGTTTACTAAAGAGCGATAGGTTGGGTTTCTGAAGCGACGTGTAGTCATTGCCTTCTGCCGATAATTTCTCGTTGATAGCGTTACCACGCAACTCACGCGAACGTAACTCACTGCAGTCGTAGAGGTACTGTCAGAGGCCGAGAACTGCCGGATCGTTACAAGAGAAATCGCCCAAGTCACATGCGACAAAACGCCACACTCCTTGAAGGGTCTGTGCCAAAAACTCAAGGAAAACTGGGGTTTTTCTCCATGGGATAGCCAACGGGATAGCGGATGGCGGTTTACGTGACGGAACGCATACGTACTTGATGGAAACGGTCGATTTCGAGTCCAATATCGTCCACTATCGCAGTTATGCCAAGCGAAGACATTAGGCGACAGATCTCGTCAAAGCCCTGAATATTTGGGGCTTTTTTCGTGTTTCCCCAGCGAAGCTGGAAAACCCAGTCGGTGCTCGTCACTGACCTCGCCCTGTTTCTGAGGGAGAGAATCCAACCCGCAAGGTCGTCAGCGGCCAACGCTGGGTGCTGAAGGAAGCGATAGTACATGGATCGGTGGTCAGCCTTATGAACGCATTGCTCTGCAAAGTACCAGCCAAAAGACGCAATTAGCCGAAAATATCGAGAGGAGTTTGGTGCTAACTGTCGCGCAGGCTGTGCTATGGTGATACACGCGGCAAGCAGTCTATGGGTTGCGGAGAAGCAAAAGAACGCAAAGTGCGATTTTTTTCAACTTGGTCTCTGTTTTGCAACATCGTCAAGAGTGTTCTTTGAGGCTTGTCAAACTGCAGTACGTTGCGGCAGTCGATTTTCGGAGCCTCAATCAAACTGTCTTTTAGGAGAAGTAACATGAGTACAACGCTAAGCCCTCAGAAAAACTCGCCATCGCTTGCTGACCGTGATTCGTTCTCTCTGATGCGGAAAGAAATGAACGAAATGCTCTCCAATTTCTGGGGAGGGGCTCCCTCGGCTTGGATGTCAGGTAACCTTTCGTTGGCCGTTGATCTGACTGAGCAAGAAAATGCGTTCGTGATGAAGGTTGATATTCCTGGTCTCGAAGCGAAGGACCTCAATATTCAAGTTCAAGGGGACACGGTGACCGTTAGTGGTGAACGCAAAGAAGAGAAAGAGACTAAGGAAAAGACATTGTATAGGATGGAGCGTCGTCAAGGCGCTTTCTCTCGAAGTGTCACGTTACCTTGCAGTATCAACGCCGATGAAGTAGCTGCGGAATACCTCAGCGGCGTTCTAACTCTGACTCTACCGAAAACGGAAAAGTCCAAAGCAAAGAAAATCGCTGTCAAGGGCTGACCTAGCCTTTAGAATTGTCTCGAATGGAACAAGGTGAGTAGGTCGCGATCAGTTAGCGACCTACAACGAGACTTGCACTTAGGATCGGGCATTTCACGCTGCGTTCAATCTGAGGTAATGGTGGAGAGAGTCTTCCAAGTTAGCGGCGTCAGCAAGGTCTACCGTATGGGAGATGTGGAAGTGCACGCGCTGCGCGGTGTTGATTTAGAGCTCTACCGTGGTGAGTTTGTTGTCGTTTTGGGTGCTTCAGGAAGTGGGAAATCGACCTTACTTAATATCTTGGGTGGGCTAGATACCCCAACCAGCGGGACGGTCAAGTTTCTTGATCACGACTTGACGAGCGCGGATGAAGATGAGCGCACCAAGTTTCGTCGCGATCATGTGGGTTTCGTTTTTCAGTTTTACAATCTGATCTCAGGTTTGACTTCCCTTGAGAACGTAGCTTTGGTGGCAGAAATTGCACAGCACCCATTGGATCCGATTCAATCCCTTGAAATTGTTGGGTTGGGAAATAGAGCTTCTCACTATCCATCGCAGCTATCCGGAGGCGAACAGCAGCGAGTAGCCATCGCACGAGCCATCGGCAAGCGCCCCGATGTGCTTCTGTGTGATGAACCGACGGGGGCGCTAGACATCAAGACGGGGATTGTTGTGCTCGAAGCGATCGCGCGAGCCAATAGTGAACTCGGAACTCTTACGGTTGTAATCACTCATAATGCATCCATTGCAGATATGGCGGATCGAGTTGTAACGATGATTGATGGCCAGATTTCGAAGGTCGAAGCCAAGTCGTGTAAGCGATTGCCTCGCGAATTGGTATGGTAATGCATGTTGCTTCATCGAGTACTCAAGTCTGACCTTAGGCGCATGTGGCAGCAGTCCGTGGCTATCAGTTTTCTGTTAGCCTGCGGCATAGCCACCTTTATCATGTCGACGAGCGCGATGCGTTCGCTGGGTGTCAGTCGCGATCGGTACTATCGCGACTATCGATTCTCGGAAGTCTTCGCGGCTCTAACTCGAGCTCCCCAGAGCCTGGCCACTCGTCTGGCAAGTATTCCAGGAATTGAACAATTGCAGACGCGCATTGTGCGGAGTGTGTTGCTTGATATCCCTTCGATGATTGAACCAGCCTCTTGTCGTTTGGTCTCGATTGAGAACGATCCAGCTCAAGGCCTCAATCGAATTTGCTTGCGGAAAGGGCGATTCCCAGATGCACACTCACGAAATGAGGTTATCGCGAGTGAACCTTTTGCGGATGCTCATCGCATTCAGCCCGGCGATGATTTGATAGTCAACATGGATGGTCGCAAGGAGAAACTAATCATCGTAGGCATTGGGATATCCCCCGAGTTCGTCTACACCGTTCAGCCGGGTTTGTTGCTCGCGGATGATCGGCGATTTGGGATTCTCTGGATGCCACGACATTCGATGGAAGCAGCTTTCAACATGGAAGGAGCCTTTAACAATCTCACGGCCACTCTTTATCCGAATGCGTCGATCGCCGATGTGCTTTATCACGTCGACAGATCATTGAAGCCTTATGGAGGTGCCGGTGCATACACCCGTCGAGACCAAGAGTCCGACTGTCGCTTGAGTGACGAGATGCATCAAATGCAAAGCATGGCGTATGTGACTCCATTCATCTTTTTGTCAGTCTCTACTTTTCTATTCAACATTGTTCTTACACGGATGATTCACCAGCAAAAGGAACAGATCGCTTCGTTGCGTTCGTTCGGATTTACTCGCTATGAATTAGCTTTTCACTATTTCAAGTTCCTGGTATTTCTTGTTGCCTGTGGGTCCTCCGTTGGATGGCTAGCTGGTTGGCGGCTATCGATTTGGATGACGGATACCTACTCGATTTTTTTTCGGTTTCCGATCGTTGTTCACGCATTCGCGTTTCGAGAAGCAATGGTGGCTTCGCTGATCGGATTCCTGGCTGCAACCGTGGGCGGCTTAGGTGCCTTGAGGCAAGTAGTTCGATTGGAACCAGCGGTCGCGATGCGTCCCGAGCCACCACAAACTCTTGGGAGCGACTGGCTCGACCGTGCGGGCCTCGGCAAGTTGCTTTCTCCTATGGGTAAGATGATCTTGCGTCGTGTCGAGAGCAACGCAATGGCCACTACACTTTCGATTCTTGGCATTGCCATGGGGGTTGCTGTCTTGGTGCTAGGATCCTTCATGGAAGATACGATAGCATTTGTCATGGATGTACAGTTCGGCCGTTCGCAGCGCCAGGATATCATGCTAACATTTAATGATCCGAAGTCGGCTAGTGGATTTTACGATGCGACCCATCTGCCTGGAGTTACGCGAGTTGAGCCATTTCGCGCGGTACCAGTGCGAATTCGGCACGGAACGAATCAATATCGACTCACTTTGATGGGGTTAACTGAGCGTCCAGAACTCTATCGGATTCTGGACGAGGAGCAGAAACCAATCACTTTTCCCGAGGGCAGAGGACTTACCCTGACGAAGAAGCTTTGCGAGCTGTTGGATGTTCAGAGGAACGATATGGTCACCATCGAGATTCTCGAGAATGACCGGAAACCTGAAACCATGCAGGTATCTTCAGTCTTCTCCAACTATACGGCTCCTGCTGCGTTCCTCAATCAGGCGGACCTTCATCGATTGATGCAGGAGAGCGATCGGCTGTCAGGTGTATTTATGTCGGTGGATTCGAAAGAAGTCGATTTGCTTTATGAGGCGGTCAAAGAAACCCCGGCCATTGCTGGTGTCCTCGACAACAATGCAGCTCGCAAGAGCTTCAAGGATTTGATACAGGCTAACACTCGTATTATGCGTATCGTGAACTCGATTTTTGGGGTCGTGATCGCGATTGGAGTTATTTACAACGCGGCACTTATTGCATTAGCGGAGAGTAGTCGCGATTTGGCGACGCTACGTGTGATTGGTTTTTCAAGACGAGAAGTAGCGACCGTCCTCGTGGGAGAGGTAGCGATTATCACATTGTTGGCCATACCGATTGGATTGCCGGTTGGATACGGTTTTTGTTACCTTGCGACCTTGGCAATCGACACTGAAACACATCGATTTCCGCTGGTTGTCAGTCGGCACACATTTGCTTATGCCACACTTGTCATTCTGATGGCTGCGCTGGCATCGACCTTGATTGTGCGTCGCATGCTCAATCAACTGGACTTGGTGTCGGTTCTGAAGGTAAAAGTATCGTGAAAAAGTTTTTGCAGAAACTTCCTTGGATCATAGCAGCTTTACTATTGCTGGGAGGGCTTTTCTATGGCTATTGGCCTGAAGCCGTACAAGTGGATTTGGCTCAGGTTCGAAGAGGGCCGTTGCGAGTCACTGTGAGTGACGATGGAGAGACACGTATTCGTGAGAAGTACGTACTTTCCGCACCGATGACTGGCCAACTTCTGCGTGTCCAGCTGCACGCGGGTGATGAGGTCGAGACGGGAAAAACAGTCATCGCGCAGATTGTTCCATCGGCTCCGAGTCTGCTTGATTCTCGAGCACGTGCTGAATTGGAAGCGAGAGTTCAAGCAGCCGAGGCAGCCAAGATGCAAGCTGATGCTGCTTTCGAAAGCGCGTGCCAATTGGAGGGTATAGCGCAACATAGCCTCGAGCGAGCCGCCAAACTTGTCACGTCGGAGGCGATCTCCCCGCAAGAACGGGATGAAATCGAACATCAAGCTGCGGTGGCGAGAGCCAATGTTCGTGCCGCAGAGTTTGCAGTCAAGGTAAGATCCTTTGAGGAGCTGCAGGCAAGAGTCGCGTTGGGCCGAATCCAAAATATGGAGAGCGAAGATCCTGGTAGTGTGGTCACTTTGCTCGCGCCTACGAACGGTCGAGTATTGCGAGTGCTTCGAGAGGACATGGGAGTCGTTCCGGTTGGCACCGCGCTGGTTGAAATTGGCGATATCTCTGACCTGGAGTTGGTCGTGGATATCCTGTCCACAGAAGCCGTTCGTATCAAACCCGGAAACCCAATAGAAGTCCTTCATTGGGGTGGCCGAGAAACATTGCATGCGATCGTCAGACGAGTCGAACCCGCTGCCTTTTTGAAGGTCTCGGCGTTGGGTGTCGAGGAAAAGCGAGTTAATGTCATTGCCGATTTTATTGAACCTCAATCGAAACGTGATGGTATCGGCGATGGCTTTCGTGTCGAAGCGAATATCATCGTTGAAGAGACGAGTCCCGAGTCCCTTCGTGTTGCCTCTGGGGCCTTGTTTCGAGACAGTAGCGATTGGTATGTCTATCGTGTCGTAAACGGTAAAGCAAGAAAAGCAAAAGTAGATATCGGCGTCACCAATGGGATAGATACTGAGATTCTTCGCGGCGTGACGGATCTCGACATTGTCATCGTTTATCCGACTGACCAAGTATACGATGGAGTTCGCGTACAATCGTCGGAATCGAAATAGTAGGATTCCAAATGCATCGGAAGTTTGCGATGGCCCAGCAGTAAAGCTTCACGTTGAACCATTTACCGTGTGTTCGTTGCGGAATGACTACGGTCGTTTCTCGGTATCACATGAAGCATATAATTCCAAATCTGCAAATTGTTCAGTAGTGCTTCAAAGTCAGAATTTTTCTTTAGCCAGTGTACCAACCGACCATCAATCCAGTCACTCAGGTTGAGTACAACAAACATACTCGTAATGAGTACAAGTCGGCTTTGAATGGCTATCCAAAAACCAAAAATGCACCAATCAAACGAATGCTGCAAATGATGTTGTGGAACGTGAAGTACTTGTGTTGTTATACGCCCCCGATTTCGACTAGGCTAGTAATCAGTTTGGTGATTTCTTTTTCAATGCAGATTCGTTTTGGCCAGATCGTCTGGTCTGCCGCCTAAGAATCTGCTGTAAACTCCGGAGAAAGCGTAGAGCTCAGTTGGCACATATGTCCGATTCATCAATTCAGAAATGGCTATTGGCGGAACATCAGCACCGGAACCAAACGACACTTGAGTTGCGATCGGTGTTCGATCAACATCGCCAACGCGTGATGCATTTGCTCAAGCGAGTTGCTCGTGAAAAAGCAGGAAGATTATGCGTGTTGGGAGCCGGCAATTGCAATGATTTGCAGTTGGACGAATTGCTGATCGCGTTCGAATTAATCGTCTTGGTCGATATCGATCAAGCTGCAGTGAAGTCCGCCGTGGCCCATTCTATCCCAGAGACTCAACGCGATAGGATTCACGTCGCGGACAGTACCGATGTGTCTGGTGTTTTTGAGTATTTGCAAGCGATCGATAAGAATGACCTTCACACCATCCAGACGAGTCATTTGTTACATCTGCTAAGTCGCCAGCAGCACATTCCTATGGCTCCATTCGATTGCATTGCATCCACTTGCTTACTGTCGGAGTTGATCGACTCGGTCTTTCTGGCGATGGGGGGTAATCATCCAGCTCTCGCCTCGGTGATTCTGGCTCTTCGAAGGCAACATTTACGCACGATGGTTCAATCGCTCTGCGCGGGCGGTTTCGGGTTGGTTATCTTCGACTTCATATCAAGCCAAACGTTGCCAGAATTGATGTGTATTGATGAAAGCATCTTGAATTCAGTTTTGGTCAACGCAATCAACGAGAAGAACTTCTTTACGGGTCTCAATCCGTTCGCGGTTCAAGCGGAGCTGCAAACGCATCCCGATTTTTTGGGGCTCGTAACGGACGTACGGCTCCATTCACCGTGGCGATGGGACCTAGGGCACAAACAGTTTGCAGTCTCCACCATCAGTTTTCGTCGCAGTTTGACATAGCCGACACACGCCATCAATCTCGGGATAAATGGTTTCGGGCTGTATACCAAGTGTAACTTTGGGCGGCTATGACCGGTTTGCAGGGGCGTACAGATAACTTAGCGTGACTAACGGCCAACAGAGCCGGTTGATCGACCGGAGCTATCTCGAAAGGTCGTTCGCGAGCCATTTCCGTTTGCCGTTCCCAGGGACCGGCCGCTCGCATTGCGAAAAGTTGTCTTGGAGAGATCTTGAATTGCCGTGCCGAGGCTTTTGCCGCTCGAGGATCGGAATGTCGTTTTTCCTTTTTGGTTCGTTGCTGTTCCTGCAGAACGCCCACTCGAATCTCGGAATGTTGTCGTGTTGCCCGAAACCGTCGCAGTTCCCGTCAAGCGTCCGGAGCTATCCCGAAAAGTGATACGATTGCCCGACTGTGAGATCGTGCCTTGCGTTCTGCCGGAAGTGTCGCGCACAACGGACTTGCCATCCTGGGACGCTGCTCTCGCAGAGTTCCATTGAGAATGGCGTATCAATAGTTGGTCACCGTCGTCCTCAGAATGAGCACGACTCGCCCCAACCAAGGCGAGCAGCCCGAGGATGGTAGCACGAACGAAACTGCGAATGATCATTTCCATAACCTATGTGTTGTAGAGAACAGCCTCGCGCCCCGATTTGCGAAGACGCATGGATTCAGCAACGTATTTTCGAAGTGCGAAAAATCAGTTTCCTACAATGCAAGTCATGTACCGAATAGAGAGAAGAAGCCTGAAGTATCAGTCATGCATCTTGAACTCCGGTCATCGCATGGTCACTCTAGTCGTCGCGGTACATCTCTTGTTCGACGCACCATCGATTGCCTCGATCCAGATATCATACTCGCCAGCCACCAAAGCTAAGTTGACAGCATGGGATGAGTATCGCGAACGAACAATCGATTCTGCCTCTCCTAATTTTTTGCTCCACACGTCGTAGACGACATCGTTTCCAGCGCTAGTCCATTTCACTTCGAGCATCGAATTTGATTGAAGCAAGGATTGAATTTCGAATTCGACGGGCAACACCGAGTCCTTGATGACATATCGATCCATTGTCATCGAGAACCCAGTTTCGTTTCCAACGGCTGCCGTAAACAAATGACCACCATCCTCGAGATCACTAAAAAGATCGATGATCGCAGCGTCGGTTAGTTGGAACGATCCGTCCGATTGTACGAATTGCGAGGCATTTTTCTTGGCTCCTTCATTGTGCGACAACCACAATTGCTTGGATGCACCTCGGATCTTGCCGGAAATCGCGAGACTACGAGTGAATCCATCTTCGGTCCCAGTATTGCTCATCACCAACGTTTCAAAAGGCAGCAGAGCCTGACCACTACCCGCATTGATGTTGTTGACCAGCATCAGAACGTCTAGTCGTGTACACAACGTCGGACAATATCATCGGATTTGCCGCGCTCTGTACGACTCGGTCTATCGTTCCGTTACCATCCAAATCGAATCGATAGGTGTACATATTCGATCCGCCCGTCGGCATTCCCGCAATCTGTACGTCCATTTGCAATGGCCGTCCTGCTCGCGCGGCCGACCGTGGAGCGATCAAGATCTCATGATCTACAAGCAGTTCGCTACCGACTCGGAATGTGTAAGTAACAATCTCACTCGTTGTTGTCGAGCCGTCTGATGCAAGAACTCCAGTGGCTACGAAGGCGACTTTGTATGTTCCTACCTTTGTGAATCCGAAATTTATGTGAGCATGGCTTCCGGCATTAACCACGTATTCGTCGTTGGCACGAATGCCATCGGAGGATGCCATGACCAGCGATGGTGTTGTCGATGTCGCGCCATCAAGCCAGATCGAAAAATGACCTGGGCCGGAAACAGATGCTAGCCGCAATCGTATAGCGTCTCCAACAAAGATGCCCTCTGCTAGCTCTTCGGCCCCGAATCCAAGATACACGAGATCGGTATTCTCCGATTGTGGCAGAACATAAAACACGTTTCCATTGACGCTGCTACCGGAAACGACTTGGAATGGATCATCGCTCGCCACGGGAGCTCGTCCATTCATGGCTGCGGGTATCGTATAAGGATGTGCACCTCCTGCTAAGTCGATTTCAAAGTAAATAGTCTCAACACCACTTTCGATGTACGGATCAATACCTTCGTCGTAGAAACCGTTACTGTTCACGTCTCGAAATCCACTGGTTACAAAATCGACTTCATAGATCCCTGATTTGCTGAAACCGAAGTCGAAATGCTGGTGGCTGCCTTCCTGTAGCCACATCGCATCTGAAGCCGTTAAACCGTCACTGCTCGCCATCCAAATTACGGGAGCACCAAGCCCCAGATTGAACACCGAGACATGACCGCCGTTTTGAGAACGAACATCGATCATCTGAAACTTGAAGAATGCGGCAGTATTGTTCACTCTTGGATCGGTAACCGTGATCTTCCGTGATTGCAGTCCCTCGTGAGTCGGAGCCAGTGAAAACAACGATCGTCCGAGAAGTCGACTCCAAGAAGTTAATATTAAGCGCTTCATCCGCCCCCGGCTTGCAGATGTACTCGTTGAGAATGTAGCTGGTTCCTTTGTTCGCCATCCGGGTTTGCCCCTTTGGGTCTTCCGGGCAGATTCGAACGCTGTCGACGTTCTCCATATAAGGTGCTAATGTATAAATCCAAGTCGTTTCGAAGTCGGTCGTCGCGTGTGTAGATCTCGGAAAGCGACCTTTGAACGAGTTGCAATGCATGTGAATCGCCAAACCGATCTGCTTGAGATTATTCGCGCACTGAATGCGTCGCGCAGCCTCACGTGCTTTCTGAACTGCGGGCAGCAAAAGCGATACGAGAACTCCGATAATCGCGATCACGACCAGCAACTCTACCAAGGTAAAGGCTGAGTATCGATTTGGAGTTGATGGTTTCATGTCAATGTTTCGATATTGGAGTTTTCGTTCAACGGTCGGCGTTGCATCTCCAAAGAAGGGTCTAGGGCCGGAAATACGCAGGGATTACTTGCACAGGAGTTGCAATTGCGGTAGATTTCTGGTTGGAGTCTGTGTTGAAAACCTTTCTGTCTACCTTTCAGCAAGATGCATAAAGCGTCTTCCGATAGGCTTTTGCGAACCCACGAATAGAAAAACTTAAATGCAACGCAAATTACCTGTGACTTTGCTTTCTGGATTTCTAGGTGCTGGCAAAACCACGATGCTGAACCACATTTTGCAGAACCGCCAAGGGCTCAAAGTCGCGGTGATCGTGAATGACATGAGTGAGGTCAATGTCGATGCGAGACTCATTCGAGATGGAGGTGCACAACTGAACCGAGTTGATGAAAAGCTCATTGCGATGAGTAATGGTTGCATTTGCTGTACATTGCGAGAGGATCTGCTGCTAGAGGTTCGCGAGTTGGCGTTGCAAGGGAAATTTGATTACTTGCTCATCGAGTCGACGGGAATTTCAGAACCGCTGCCTGTCGCTGAGACATTTACATTCACGGACGAGAATGGCGACCAACTCAGCAATATCGCGAGACTCGATACGCTGGTTACGTTGGTCGATGCGGTGAACTTTGATCAAGATTATTTTACGGAGGACAGTTTGCAGGAGCGTGGAATCGGAGTCGACGATGAAGACGAACGAGGTGTCGTTCATTTGCTGACCGATCAAATTGAATTCGCCAATGTTTTGGTGATTACTAAATGCGATTTGGTAGATGAATCAGTCGTCGAAGAGTTGGAGGAGTTGCTTCATCTGATGAACCCGCGAGCGAAGATCGTTCGGTCTTGCCAAGGGAACATACCGATCGAACAGGTTTTGAACACAGAAGCCTTTAACGAAGAGTGGGCTGCAGAGAGCAAGAATTGGCTAACGGTCAAACGTGGCTCGGAAACATCAGAAGCAGACGAATACGGTTTTCAAAGTTTCGTCTTTACCGCGCGGCGTCCTTTTCATCCCGCGCGGTTCCATCGTTGTGTAGAAGGCGAACACTTTACCGATGTGATCCGTTCGAAAGGGGTTCTTTGGTTGGCAAATCACAACGACCATGCTGCAGAATGGTCGCAAGCAGGGGTTCTCTACAATATCCATTCAGCCGGGATTTGGGCAGCTTCGGTTCCTCAAGACGATTGGCCAGACATTCCTGGTTTTCGAGAAGATGCAATAAATGTCTGGCAGGCCCCGTGGGGTGACCGTCGGACCGAATTGATCATTATCGGCCAAGGGTTGGATGAAGAAGCGATTAAGGACGCGCTCGATGATTGTCTGTTGACCGAAGAAGAGTTGGCACTAACTCCAGAGCGATGGGCCATGTTCCGCGATCCACTGCCAGAGTGGTGCGATTGAATCTAGCTGGATATCTCAGAGATTAGATGCATGAAGAAGAATGAACCTCCAAATCCATACTTGGCATCATCATACTTTCCAAGTAGCGTTCTTCGTGGGCGAGCAGGAGCAATCATGGTCGCATTTGCAATCGGTTGCTATGGCTTGGCAGGACTTTTGTATGTTTGTGCTAGGTCATGGACTTTTCACACGCCGTATTCTCAAGAAACCACGTGGGAAGTCTCGTTGCCAGGTCGGATCTCTTTCTAGATGAGTTCTTCGCGTGGGATGCTGGCTCTGGCTTTGCTGGGTTCGCTTGGGACTCTATTTCTGTTGCTTGCGTTCATTCGTGGGAGGCTTAGCAGTAGCAAATCGGAGAACGATCGGCGAGGAGGTTGATAGCTAGCTCATGTAGGATCGAGTAGAATGAAACGCGACATTCATTCTCCATAAGGTCGCGCTATGCTTCAAGCAGACGAAAATGTTTCGCCTCAGCAATTCCTGCCAGCGTATTCTTTACGTTGGATCTTTATCGTGATGATTCTCATCGCGGTTGGCATTTCCGTTTACATGCAGAACACGATCGATCGGACACTCTTGGTTGTCCTCGCATTGATGGGTGTGATCGCTTGTAACTTTGTTTTGTTGTCAGCGATCGGTTTTCTGGTGTGCAACCTGTTCGGAACCTTGGGCGAAATCTTGGACCCATCCAAACATCAACCCCAGTCACCATTCGCAGGAGACCGGTTGCCACCGCAAATCGTTCCACGTAAAGAGTAAACCACGTGAATCCAGTGCCCGATGTTCGTATCCAAGCGTTTCTACGCAATGTATTGTGCATAGTTTTTTGCTTCGTCATAACGAACGTCGTTTCCACGGCTCAGGCGCAGACGTTTGTCACTCGCAAATACAGTGGCATGCCATCGCTGCGAGTTTCTGTTTCTCCATTGCCGGATCGTAATGGTGCAACGGTTCAGCAGGTAGAGATCTCGGTCAATTCTGTTCCAGCGAAAACTGTTTGTGCTGTTGACCGGGAACTGGATGTCGTTTTGTATATCGGCTCGTTCGGCGATAGCTCTATGGCCTTTCATGCCAAAGTTGAGATACCAGCAGGCCAGTTCAGCGGGACTACCACCATTCCGATCGTCCGTAGAGATGCGTATTGTGCATGGACCATCGATGTTTTTGAGAATGGCAGAAGTATACAGCAAGGGGATCCGGTCGTTTCGTCCGCCAATCCCCAGCGAACAACCATTCAGTTGCTGGAGTACTCGCAATCAAATTATGCAGACTCATTGATCTCTAAGGCCACTGACCAAACGAACCCTTATGCGAATCCGTTGAACCAGTACCAAGCGATTCCTGTGACGAAGCGAGATCCCGCATCAGCGTTCGAAGAATGGCGACCTTACATGTCGTATGATGCTGTTTGTGTACCAGGGAATAGTCTCTCGGAGCTCAGTGCCAAAGCTCGCAAAGCTCTGTCGCAGTATGCAATGGCGGGTGGAACCATAGTTGTCTATGGCTCTTCCGACGTGGATCGATTGACCATCGATCAAACGTTCTCTGGCGGCCAGCTTATGTCGCCGGACCACCGATGGGGAAGCCTAATGCACAATGGAGAGAAGTACTGTCTCCGACGATCTCATGGTGGTGGGCAGATCGTGATTGATTCTA
>Ga0068877_10001444_pt1 | contig 19613 bp, 12 predicted proteins | sample NOAtaG_FD_66437 | JGI IMG/M metagenome (GOLD analysis project Ga0068877, IMG submission 66437) | Freshwater lake microbial communities from Lake Erie, under a cyanobacterial bloom - NOAA_Erie_Diel6S_1000h metaG | ecosystem: Environmental > Aquatic > Freshwater > Lake | place: USA: Ohio, Lake... | reverse complement strand
TCGTCGCGCCGGCTCCGCGGGGCGCTCCCGCCCCGGTCGCCACGCCCGCAGCGAAGGCATCCCCGCCGGCCGTGGCACCCCCGGCCGCGGCACCGTCCCCCGCCGCGCCCCCGGCCCGAGGCCCGGCACCCTTCATGCGGATCCAGGCGGTCGAGACCCCGCTGGTCGCCGACTCGATCGACACGCTGCTCGAGGGCCTCCGGGCGCGCGGCGCCTCGGACGTGCACATCGTCGCCGAACGGCCACCGCTCGCCCGTGTCGCCGGAGCGCTGCGGCCGATGGGCGAGCTGCTCAGCGCGGCCGAGGTCGAGCGCCTCGTGCTGCCGATCGTGCCGACGCGGCTCCGGCCCGACCTCACGGCCAACGGCGCAGTCGACTTCTCCTTCGAGTCGCCCGGCGCCGGACGCAGCCGCGTGAACCTCGGCCGGCAGCGCACCGGACTGAAGGCGGTGTTCCGGCTCATCCCGCGCACGACGCCGACGATCGAGTCGCTCGGCCTGCCGCCGGATCTCCGCAAGGTGATGGAGCACCACCAGGGTCTCGTCGTGATCACCGGCCCGACCGGGCACGGCAAGACGACCACGCTCGCGGCGCTCGTCGACCTCATCAACTCCGAGACCACGCACCACGTGATCACCGTCGAGGATCCGGTGGAGTACGTGCACGAGCGCAAGCGCGCGATGATGAGCCAGCGCGAGGTCGGCTCGCACACGCGCTCGTTCCATGCGGCGCTGAAGGGATCGCTGCGGGAAGACCCGGACGTGATCGTGGTCGGCGAGCTGCGGGACACCGAGACCGTCCGCATCGCGCTCTCGGCCTCCGAGACCGGACACCTCGTCATCGGCACGATGAACACGCCGAGCGCCGCCAAGACGATCGATCGGCTCATCGATCTCTTCCCGCCGGGCGATCAGCCGCAGGTGCGGATGACGCTCGCGGGCGGCCTGAGGCTCGTGGTGAGCCAGCGCCTCGTGCCGCGCCTCGACGGTCAGGGGATGGCGGTCGCGGTCGAGTTGCTCCCTGGCATGGTGCCCCTCTGGAACCTCATCCGCGACGGCAAGACGTTCCAGATCCCGAGCCTGCAGCAGCGCGGCAAGGGCCTCGGCATCATCCGGCTCGACGACTCGCTCGTCGACCTCGTCAAGAACGGGGTCACCTCGCTCGAGTCGGCCCGCGAGGTGGCGGACTCGCCGGATGAGGTGACCGCCGCGGTCGAGCGGAAGGACGCGCCCGAGACCCCGGCCGCCCCCGAGCCGACCGGCGGCGCGCGGGGGCTCTTCGGCAACGTCTTCGGCGGAAAGAAAGGCTGACCGATGGCCCGCATCGACGCGCTCTTCCAGCAGCTCCTCGACAAGAAGGGATCTGATCTGCACCTCGGCGTCGGCTACCCGCCGCTGATCCGCGCGCGCGGCGACCTCGAGCCGCTGCGCGAGGCCCCGGTGACCACCGAGGAGATGGAGTCGCTGCTCTTCGAGATCACCTCGCCCGAGCAGAAGCGGACCATCACCGAGACGCTCGATCTCGACTTCGCCTACTCCTTCGGCGACAAGGCGCGCTTTCGCGCGAACTACTTCTACAAGACGACCGGCCTGGGCGCGGTCTTCCGCACGATCCCCACGAAGATCCTCACCCTCGACGAACTCGGCTGCCCGGACGTGATCCGCCGCCTGGCCGAGCGGCGCTCGGGGCTCGTGCTCGTCACCGGGCCGACCGGCTCGGGCAAGTCGACGACCCTCGCGGCGATGATCCACCACATCAACCGCACGCGGGACGGACACATCCTCACCATCGAGGACCCGGTGGAGTTCGTGCATCAGCCGCTGCGCTGCGCCGTGACCCACCGCGAGGTCGGCCCCCACGCATCGAGCTTCGCCCACGCGATCCGCAGCGCCGGCCGCGAGGATCCGAACGTCATCCTCATCGGCGAGCTGCGGACGAACGAGACGATGAAGCTCGCGCTGCAGCTCGCGAGCTTCGGCATCCTCGTCTTCGCGACGGTGCACACCAACAGCGCGCCTTCCACGATCGACCGGATCATCAACGCGTTCCCCGCCGACGAGCAGCCGCAGGTCCGCGGCATGCTGGCCGAGAGCCTGATGGGCATCGTCGCCCAGCAGCTCCTCAAGAAGAAGGACGGCTCGGGACGGCTCGCCGTCCACGAGATCCTGATCGGGTCGACCGCGCTCGCCTCGCTGATCCGCGAGAACAAGATCTTCCAGATCCCGAACCTCATGCAGGGCGGCGGTGGTCAGGGAATGCAGATGATGGACGCGGCGCTCGCGATCGCGCTCGAGCGCGGCGACATCTCGCCCGACGCCGCGCTCGCCAAGGCCATCGACAAGGACACCTTCGCGAAGATCATCGTGGAGAAGGGCTACCCCGCGCCGGTCACCTGAGGGCGGACGCGGCGCGGGGAGAACGCGCGGACCTCAACGCTTCCGGCCTCGGCGGCGGGCGAGCAGGCTCTCCGCGAGGGAGGCCGGCGGCGGCGACGCAGCAGGCCGAGGCGGGGAATCGGCGGGAGGAGGCGGGGCATCCGCTGCGCCGCCGGGCGGCGGCGCAGCCGGCGGGACGCCCGGAGAAGACGCGGCAGCCGGGAGTTCCGGAGCCGGCGCGGAGCCGACCGTGCGCGGCGGTACGTCGCGCACCGGAGCACCGGACGAGGCCTGCGCCGGAACCCGTCCGCGGAGGCGCTCGGCGAGCCATCGGGGCGTCACGAGCCGGCGCGCCGCGACGCTCGCGAGCAGCATGAGGACCGAGGCGAGCACGAGCGGGCGCCAGAGCGGCGACCACGCCCACACCGGCGCGGGCCGTTCGCGGAAGAGCGCGCCGAGCTCGCTGCGGACCTCGCCGCCGCTCACCCCGGCGATGCGCGCGAGCAGCTCGCGGTTCGTGCCCTCGCCGCGGAGCTCGTCGCCGCGGGCGCGCACGACGCCCACGCTCCCGACGAGGGCCCCGGTGCCGTCCGCGTCGAGCTCCCGCACGGTGACGAGGTACGGACCGGGCACGGAGGCGTCGAAGCGCGCCTCGTAGCGGCCCGGCCCGGTCTGCGCGACCGGCACCGTCGTCGCGCTGCCGTCGGGCCCCGACACGACGGCAGCGAGATCGAGGTCGTTGCGAAAGCGCCCGTCCGCATCGAGCGCCTCGACGCGGACGCGGCCGGTGCCGCCGCTGGTCGCGACGAAGAGCTCGGCGTCGGCGCTCGCGGGGGCGCGCGAGAGGAAGCGGCCGAGCTGCCCGAAGAGCGCGTCGCGGCCGCTCCAGCCGAGCCACGGGCGGCCGAACGACGCGCCCGCGTCGGAGGCGAACACAGCCGAACGGCCCACGCCGAACTGCCAGGTGAGCAGCAGTGGATCCTCCTCGCTCGCGGCGAGCAGGACGCTGGCCCGCGGCCGGGCGTTGACGACCACGTAGCCGCCGAGCGCCGGAGCCCCCTCGAGGTCGATTCCATCGGTCACCGGCGACGGGTTTCCGCGGATCGGGACGAAGGCCTCCTCGACCACGGCAGCGCGGCTCGCCTCGACCGTCTCCTGGGTGAAGATCCGCGGCAGCTCGCGCAGGTCGTCGACCACGTAGAAGCGTCCGCCGCCGATCCGCGAGAGCGTCTCGAGCTCGGGCGAGTCGGGCCCCGCGCCCATCGAGACGACGCTGGTGGTGATGCCGTGTTCCCGGAGCGCGCCCGCGACGAGCCGCCGCGACTCGACCATCTGCTCGGAGTCCGAGCCGTCGCTGAAGAGGAGGAAATGCCGCAGCTGCGTGGGCTCCGCGGCGAGCGCCCGGTAGGCCGCCTCGAGCGCGACATCGACGAAGATCCCGCCGCCGCCCGGTCCGGCGCGGCGGACCCGGCCCGCGATGGCCTCGGGCTGCTCGACGACCGTCATCGGCACGGTCCAGGTCACGCCGGTGTCGACGTGCGCGACCGCGATGCGGTCCTGCGGAGCGAGCAGCGCGGCCGAGCGGGCCGCCGCTTCGTTGGCGAGGTCGAGCTTCATCACGCCCGGGCTGACCTCCACCGACATCGATCCGCTCCGATCGATCGCGATCACCATCGCGAGCGACGCGCGGTCCCGGCGTCGCCGCAGATCGAAGGTCGCGGGCAGGGCCTCTTCGACCGGGGTCGAGGCGTAGCCTCCGAGGCCGAACGCGTCCCGCACGCCGAGCATCAGCAGACCGCCACCGAGATCGCGGACGTAGGCGCGGAGGGCCTCCATCTGCGACTCGGCGAGCTGCCGGGCGTCGAGATCGCTGAGCACGATCAGGTCCAGCCCCGCCATCTCCGCGAGATCGATGGGCATGCCCGCCGGGCCGACCGAGCTCACCTCGAGACCGGCGCGGGTGAGTGACGCGGCGAGGGCCGCGGCTTCGTCGGGCCGCTCGCTCACCACGAGCGCCCGCGAAGCGCCGCTCACCCGCACGAACGCGCCGCCCTCGTTGTTCTCGGAGGCGGCGTCGAGCGCGGCGTCGAGGGGCTCGACGAGGACGTCGTAGCGGTGCACCCCGGGCGCGGGCGCGAGCTCGCGCAGCGTCAGCACGTCGGTCCCCGCGGCAAGGCGCGTGTCGGCCTCGGCGATCGGCACGCCGTCGCGGAGCACCCGCACGCGGACCTCGGCCTCGACGCTCGCGCGCGTCACCGCCCGGATCTCGATGGGCTCGCCCGGGTCGGCGAGCGGAGGCACCTGCACGCGCTCGACCGCGATCTCGGGGGCGGGGGCACGCTCGACCGGCAGGACGTCGATGGGCACGCCGCGGCCCGCGGCGAGCTGCGCCGCCAGCAGCGCATCTCCGTCGGTCTCGACCCCATCGGAGATGAGGACGATGCGCCCCGCGTAGCCCTCGGGCAGCTCGGCGAGCGAGCGCCGGATCGCGCCCCCGATGTCGGTCCCGTCGCGGGGGATCGACGCGCGGAGGGTCGTGAAGTCCGGCATGGGCTGCGGCAGCACCTCGGTCGCGCTCTCGGCGCCGAAGGCCACGAGCCCTGCGAGGTCGTCGGAGCGCATTCCGTCGAGGCTGCCGCGGACGCGCGCCAGAGACGCCTCGGCGCCGTCGCTGCCCGCGCGCTCGACCGAGCGGCTTCGGTCGACTGCGAAGACGATCGCGACGCGGTCGAGCGCGGTGCCTCGCTCGAGGCGGGCCACCGCGAGCGCAGCGGCCAGCGCGGCGAGCACGAGGAGCCCCTGCACGAGCCGCCTCCGGGTAGCCACGAGGGTGCTCGGCAGCGCCCGCACGCGGAGCAGCACCAGAAGCGCGAGCGGCAGCCCCACGAGGAGCAGCAGCGGCGCGGCCAGGCGCAGGGTCACGCCGTCGCTCCCCGGCGCGTCGCCCACAGCGTCTCGAGCGCGAGCACGACCAGCAGGCCGAGCGCCAGCCAGGGCCAGGCCTCGCTCGGCTCCTCGGCCTCGCGCGCGGCCAGCGCCGTCCCAGCGCCGTCGTCGACGACGAGCTCGGCGCGCGCGCGGAGATCGCTCTCTTCCGCATCGAGCAGGTTGCGCAGGGCGAAGCGCCGCACCCCGCCCGCCAGCTCGACCGGGATCGCGCCGGGCAGCGCGGGCACATCGACGATGGCGATGCCGCCGCGGGCGAGGGAACGGTGCATCGATCCGTCGGGCGCGGTCGCGACGACCTCCGCGCCCTCCGGCGCCGGAACTCGGAGCGCCTCGCCGATCCGTCCGGGCGCGATGCCCCCGGCGGCGCGGCGGCCGCGGCTGCCCTCGAGGAGGTTGCGGAAGAAGATCACGAAGCCCGCTTGCCGAGGCCAGTCGCTGAGGTCGGGGTCGAAGCCGACCACGGTGATCGTCCCGTCGGGCCGGCTCGTGCTCGCGATCGCCGGGCCTGCGTCGGTGGTGACGAGGGGCGTGTAGGCCGCGAGCGACAGGGGCCGTAGCGAGGCGACGTGCAGCGCCGCGAAGCTGGTGAAGCGCAGGCGCGGGTCGGCCTCGTCCCAGGTCATCACGCGCGGACGGAGGACCGGCGCCGGCAGCTCGACGCCGAAGAGCGGTCCGTCCGGCGCGATGACGAGCACGTCCCCGGTTGGTGCCGTCTCGGGGCTCGCCCCCGCCAGCACGAAGAGCCCGTCGAGCGCCGGCTCGGAGGGCGAGCGCTCGGCGAGCGCCTCGGCCGAGAGGGCGAAGAGCTCGGCGTCGGGATCGGTGAGCAGCACCCGGCGCACGCTCTCGGGCACGGCCCCGACCAGGAAGACTGGCAGCCGGCGCGAAGCGGGGCTCGGCACGACCGCCACGTCGTCGAGCGCGAGGGCATCGGGCCGGTCGTCCGCGCGCCGGATCCGGAGGGTGACGAAGGGCGCCTGCCCCGCGTCGTCGGGCGGCAGGTCGGCGGTCAGGAGCGCGCTCGACGGCACGCCCGGCGTCAGCGTCACGCGGCGCGAGGCCCGCACCTCGCCCTCGACCTCCGCGCTCACGAACACGTCTCCAGCCTCGCCGCCGAAGCGCTCGAGGCGGGCGAAGATCTCGACCCGATCCGGCGTGCCCTCGCCGGGATTCGTGCGGGCGTCCACCGCGAGGATCGCGTCGTTCGCCGGAGGGCGGTCCGCCCCGACGCGGACGACCTCGATCGGTACGGCGCCCGGCAGCCGCACCGTCCCCGCGAACGCGGCGTCGGTGATGACGACGATGCGCGAGCCGGCGGGCGCGCCGGCGAGTCGCTCGCCCGCGAGGGCCGCCGCCTCCTCGAGCGCGGCACGACCTCCGCGGACGTCGAGCCGATCGATCGCGGCCTCGAGGCGAACGAGGTCGGAGCTCGGCGGGACGATCACGCTCGGCTCGCCGGCCCCCTCGACGATGCCGAGCTCCCCGCCGGGCGGCAGGGTGCGGGCGAGCGCCCGGAGCGCGGCGCGCGCGCCATCGATGCGGCGCCCTTCGTCGTCCTCGGCCGCCATGGACGCGGAGGTGTCGAGCACCGCGAAGACCCGTGCTCCGGCCGGCACGTGCCCGAGCCCCGCCGGGCGGGCGAGCGCGAGCGCGCCGAGCATCAGGGCCAGCGCTTGAAGGAGCAGCGAGACGTGCGGGACGAGGCGCTGCCACGGGCGCTCGGCCCGCAGATCGCGCTGCGCGAGGGCCCAGAGCATCGTGGAGCCGACGGGCCGCGGGGTGCGACGGCGCTTGAGCACGTAGAGCGCCACGAGCGGCACGAGCAGGCCGAGCCATGCGAGCGAGAGGGGCTCGAGCAGGCTCATGGGGCAGGGGCCCCGGCTGTGCTCTGGCCGCGCAGGTAGGCGAGCAGGGCGACCTCGAGTTCCGCATCGGAGCTGACCCGGCCGTAGTGCGCGCCGCGCTTCTTGGCCCAGTCGGCGAGGGACTCGAAGAACGCCGCGAGGCGCGCCCGATACGCGCGGATCGCGGCCTCGTCGAGCGTCACCTCGATCTGCTCGCCGCGCTCGACGTCCTCGAGGACGAGGTCGCCTCCGGGGCTCGGCGCGAGCTCCTCGCGGTCGAGCACCTGCAACAGGACGGGCTCGAATTTCGAGGCGACGAGGCGGTCGAGCGGCCGCGCGAAGCCCGCGGGGTCGAGGAAGTCGGACAGGACGATCACGACGCCGGGCTGCGGCCGCCGCGACAGGAAGAGCTCGATGGAGCTCGCGAGGTCGGTGCCGGATCCGTCGGCGCAGAGACCCTCGAGCTGCCGGAGCAGGGTCCCGATCTGCTTCTTGCCCCGCTGCGGCGCGAAGGCCTGCGAGAGACCGGCGCCGAAGGTCAGCACCGAGACGCGGTCGCTGCCCGAGAGGGCGACGTAGCCGAGCGCAGCGGCGAGGCGCTTGGCGGTCTCGACCTTGGGCGGCGTGCCGAGGGACATCGAGCGGGAGGTGTCGAGGAGCAGGTGGACCGCGACGTCCTGCTCCGCGACGTAGAGGCGCAGCACGAGCTCCTCGAGCCGCGCGTAGGCGTTCCAGTCGATGCGGCGCACGTCGTCGCCCGGCGCGTATGGGCGGTGCTCGGCGAACTCCGCGGAGGCGCCGCGACGGCTCGAGCGGCGGAGGCCAGCAGCGCTGCCAGCGAAGCGCCGACGGACCGCGAGCTTCAGCCGCGCGAGGCGGGCGAGGAACTCGGGGCTGAGCAGCGCGCTCACGGCGGGCTGTCGGAGGATCCGGAAGGCAGCGCGGGCTCGGACGGCGCGGGCTCGGACGGCGCGGTCGGAGCGGGCGCGACGCGCGGCGGCTCGAGGCGCGCGAGGAGGCGGCGCCGGTGGTCGTCGACGAGGTGCGCGACCGAGCGGCTTCGCGCCTCGACGAGCAGCCAGAGCCCGAGCGACGTGACCCCGTACAGGATCGGGGCGAGGAGGATCGCGCCGAGCTCGTCCTTGCCCAGCCGGCGGCCGTCCTCCACGAAGCGGACCGCGGCGAAGAAGGGACCGAGCGGCCCGAGGCCGAGCAGCGGCGGGAGGTGATCGTCGGCGTGCTCGAGCGCGAACGGGTCGAACACGGACACGACGAGGAGCGTGGCGAAGCCGAGGCCCGCGAACGCGACGAGGGCCAGGATCCGCGCGGCGCCGCCGCTGCGCAGCACGCTCCGGAGCCACGCCGCGAGCGACGCAAGGGCGGCGAGGACCGCGGTGCCGCCGGTCGCGAGCGCGAGCATCGCGAGGTCCGCGGCGTCCTGATCGGAGGACGCAGGAAAGCGGAGGCGTCGCGGCAGGCAGGTCCCGAGGCAGGCCGCGCTGATCGCGACCGCGAGCAGGAGCACGGTGAAGCGGAGGGTCGGCCCCGCGCCCGGACCGAACGCAGACCAGAGCCATCGCGCCGGACCGCGCTCCGGCGCCCCGAGCCGCGGCGGCAGGGGCGGCTCGTTCGCGAAGACGAGGGCGATGACGAGGAAGACGGTAGAGAGCGCGAAGCCGTTGAACAGCACCGAGGCCGCGCCGGCGTCCTCCGCGTCCGAGAAGAGCAGCGTGGCCCCCACGACGGCGAACACGGTACCGGCGGAGGCGAAGAAGGCCCAGGCCTTGAGCCCGCTCGAGCGATCGACGCCGGGCGCCTTCACGCCGGCGATCGCGCCGGCGAGGTTCAGCCACACCAGCGTCGCGACGACGAAGGCGGGCAGGACGACGAGGAGCAGCCAGGCGTCCGGCGCGTCGATGCGCTCGGCGAACGCCGAACCGAACCAGAAGGGGCCGTCGAAGGGCGTGCCCCAGGCCCGCTGCGCCGGCTCTCCGAAGGCGATCACGGTCCCGCTGCCGAAGAACGCCAAGGGGACGAAGGCGAGCGTCGTCAACGCGACCGCGACGCGCGTCGATTCGACCCGCACGGACACCGCCACGCCGAAGGACACCGCGACGGCGAGCGCACCGAGCAGCCACGCGAAGGCGAGGAGCACGGCGATGGGCGAGACCCCTCCGAAGAGGAACGAGACCCCGACGACGGGGGCCACCGCCACGACCACGAGGAGGATCGAGGCAAAGAGCGCGAGGAACTTCCCTACGACGATGCGCGACGGAGACATGCCGGAGAGCAAGAGCGACTCCCAGGTCTTGGTCTCCTTCTCGAGGGTGAACGCGGAGGCGGCCTGTCCTGGCGCGGCGAAGAGCAGCACGAAGAAGAGGGCCGAGAAGAAGATGTGGTACGTGATGCGTCCGATCTCGGCGGGGGACGAGAGCCCTTCCGTCACGAGCGAGCTGCCCGCGAGCACCGCGATCGCCACGAGCGCGACGACGACGGTCAGGAAGCGGACGAAGAAGGGCGTCCGGAGCGTCGCGCGCAGCTCCTTGAGCAGGATCGGGTTCGGATCGCGGACGAGAGCGCGGAGCGCGTCGGACACGCGCTGGCGCACCGATGGCGGAGGGGCCGCGGAGGGGCTGGTGCCGAAGGCACCGCTCGGGCGCTCGCTCGGCCCGGGGAGATCGGCGGCGGCGCTCACTGGACCTCTCCCTTCGTCACCTCGAGGAAGATCCGCTCGAGGTCGTTCGTCTCGGGCTCGACGCGGAGCACGCGGAGGCGCTGCTCGATGGTGTGCTCGACGAGCGCCGCGAGGGCCTCGTCACCGCCCTGGTAGACGAGCTTGAAAGAGCCATCGGGCTCCCGCGCGACCGACTGCACGGCGGGCGCGCGCGCGAGGCGTGCCTCGGCGTCCTCGGGCGGCGCGAGGAGACGCAGCTTCACGCCCCGCTCGGGCCGCAGCGTCTGGGCGATCGAGTCGACCGAGCCGCCAGCGACGAGCCGGCCGCGCTCGAGGATGGCGACCGAGGTGCACATGTCGCTGAGCTCGGTGAGGATGTGGCTCGAGAGCAGGATGGTCTTGCCCAGGCGGCGGAGCTCCTCGATGAGCTGGCGCATCTCGATCCGCGCGCGGGGATCGAGGCCGTTCGCGGGCTCGTCGAGGACCAGGACCTTGGGGTCGTGCAGGAGCGTGCGCGCGATCGCCAGCCGCTGCTTCATGCCCTTCGACAGGGTCTGCACGAGCTTGGAGCGGATCGAACCGAGCTCGGTGAGCTCGATGACCGCCTCGATGGTGCGGGGACGCTGCACGGGGCCGATGCCATGCGCCGAGGCGAAGAACTCGAGGTACTCGTCGACCGTGATCCGCTCGTAGACACCGAACGAGTCGGGCATGAAGCCGATCACCTTGCGGACCTCGTCGGGCGCGTCGACGACGTCGAGGCCATCGACGAGGACCCGACCGTCGTGCGGCTCGAGCAGGGTCGCCATCATCCGGATGGTCGTGGTCTTGCCCGCGCCGTTGGGACCGATGAAGCCGAAGATCTCGCCGGCCGGCACGTGGAACGAGACGTCGTGCAGGACCTGGAAGGATCCGAACCAGTGGCTGACGTGCTGCACGTCGATCACGGGGTACCTCCCGTCGTGGTGTCCTGGGATGGGTGCGTCCCTGCGCCGAGGGTCTCGAGCAGATCGCTCGCGATCACCTCCGGCGTCCCTGCGGGGACGCGGCCCTCGGGCAGCGAGAGCGGCGCGAAGGGCAGGGGCGCCGAGACCCGGAGCAGGCGGCGGTCGAGCTCGGGCGCGAACGCGGGCGAGGCGGCCAGCGGCGCCGGGGGATCGATCCAGGCGTAGAGCCCACCGCCGCGGCTCGGCACGAGGCCGCCGCCGAGCACCGCCTGCATGCCCATGACGAGGGCACGCTCCCCGGGCGCGCCGAGAAGGGAGACGAGGGCCTCGGTGTTCGCGTCCCCGCCTGCGCTGCCGAAGGAAACCGGCATCGCCGCGAGCCAGGGGCCGGTGACCTCGGGGATCGGCGCGCGGCCGCCCGGCGGGATGTCGCCGATGGGGAAGCTGTGCCCCGTCGGGTCGACGAAGAAGGCACTCCGGAGGGTCTGCGGGCTCGCGTTCACGACCGCGACGAAGCGGCTCTCTGCGCGCTCGAAGCGCACGCCGCCCGGGAGATCGACGAGGCTGTCCTCCCGTACGAAGACCGTGTCCCAGAGGCCGCCGCGCAGCCCGTCGGCGTCGATGCGGCCCTCGCGGTGCACGAGCGGTCGCTCCGCCAAGCCGGAGGGTGCAGCGATGCGACGCACGGCCCCGCGCTCGGGGCCGGTAAGCTGGAGCGAGGCAGGCCGCGTGAAGAAGAGACCCGTGTAGGCCCGGCCCACGCCGCGCTCGGCGCCCTCCTGCACCTCGACGAACGCGAAGCGCCGGTAGCGCATCTGCACCCCCTTGCCGACGAAGCCCACGACGAGCAGCAGCGCCGCGCAGGCGAGCGCGAGCGCCGGCGTCGTGACGAGCGCGAGCGTGGGCTGGTTGCGGCGCTCGATGAGCTTGAAGTGCACCGGCCCGATCACGACCACGTAGGCGAGGAGCAGGAGCGCGACGAGGCCGAGCGAGTTGCGGTAGCTCTCGTTCGGATCGAGGGCGCGGCGCATCGCGCCGAAGAAGGACTCACCGTTCCACCCGATGAGATCGCCACGGTCCCGGCCGAGGCCGAAGGGCAGGCTCGGGCGCACGCGGGCGTCCCGCTCGTCGAGGAGGCGCGACACGAGGGCGAGCGGCCAGCCCTCGTTCGCCCCCGCGTCGCCGACGGGGCTCGCGAGGTCCACCGGCACGAGGCGGACGAGTCCCAGCCCGTGGGCGTGCGCGCAGCCGTGGCCGTCCACGTGATCGGCGCCCGTGCACGAGATCGCCGGCGTCCCCTCGGGCGCGGCGCCGGCCGGCACCACGCGCTCACTCGACGCGCTCACCTCGCCGAAGTGCTCACGCACCATGGGCAGCGACCAGTCGCCCGGCGTTCGGGCGCTGAGCACGAGCGTGCCGCCGGCGAGCACGTAGTCGTCGAGCGCCCGGAGCTCCGCCTCGCGCGCGCGGGCGAGTGTGGGCAGCGAGGCGATCACCATGGCCACCGTCGCGTACGCGAGGGGCTCGGTGGGCAGGAGGGGATCGCCGGTGCGGGGGTCGAGCGACGCGCCGCCGACCGGGACCGCGATGGTCCGCTCGGCGGGCAGACCGTACGTGTAGGGTCCCCCGCCGGTGCTCGGCTGCTCGCGCTCGAGCCCGAGCAACGCCGCCCTCAGGCGGGCTGGCTGCTCGGCGATGACGACGATCGGCGAGGCCCCCGCGGCGTAGGTGACCGAGGTCGTCCCGAAGCCGAGCCTCTCGCCACCGACGACGTAGCGGGCCTCGATCCCGGCGCCGCTCGTCGGGACGAACACGACCACGGGCACGCGGCGGCTCTGGCCCGCCGGCAGGTCGATGGGCACGGCGTGCAGCTCGGGGTTCACGTCCCAGTCGGTGACCTCGAGCACGAGCTCGCCCGAGAGGTTCTCCGCGCTGCGGCTGGTGAGGGTGACGAGCACGGCGCTCCAGCCCCCTTCGACGAGGGCCTCGGCGCCGAAGAGTCCCTCCACGCTGACGGTCACCGGGCCATCGGGCGCCTGCGCAGCGGCGGGCGAGACCGCGAGGCCGGCGAGCAGGCACGCGAGGGGCAGAACGCGGAGAGCCACCTCAGCGCTCCATCTGCCGCACCGACGCGGGGAGCTCCGGGACCTCGGCGAGCAGCTTCTCCACGATCGCGTCGGCCGACAGGCCCTCCGCCTCCGCCTCGAAGCTGGGGATGATGCGGTGGCGGAGCGCGGGCAGCGCGACGCGGCGCAGGTCGGCGAACGACACGTGCTTGCGACCCTGACCGAGCGCGAGCGCCTTGGCGGCGAGCGCGATCGACTGCCCGCCGCGCACGCCGGCGCCATGCCGGAGGAGCTTCTTCGTGCTCGCCGCAGCCTCGGGCGCGCTCGGGTCGCTCGCCCGCACGAGGCGGGCGATCCACCGCGAGAGCGGCGCGGCGACGACGACCTCCCGCACCTCTCGCCGCAGCGCGAGGAGACTCGCTCCGTCGATGACCCGCGGCACGCGCCCCTCGCTCGTGCCGGTCGTGCGCTCGAGGATCCGGACGAGCGTGTCCTCGTCGGGCTGGGGGACGAGCACCTTGAAGAGGAAGCGGTCGAGCTGCGCCTCGGGCAGCGGATAGGTCCCCTCCATCTCGATCGGGTTCTCGGTGGCGAGCACGAAGAAGGGCTCGTCGAGCACGTGCCGGTGCCCAGCGATCGTGACGGTGCGCTCGGCCATCGCCTCGAGCAGCGCGCTCTGGGTCTTGGGCGTGGCGCGGTTGATCTCGTCGGCGAGCACGAGCTGGCCGAAGATCGGGCCCTTCTGCAGCTCGAAGCGCTTGCGTCCGCGCTCGTCCTCGACGACGACGTTCGTCCCGACGATGTCGGCGGGCATCAGGTCAGGCGTGAACTGGATGCGGGAGAACGACAGCTCCATCGCCTGCGCGAGCGAGCGGACGAGCAGCGTCTTGCCGAGCCCCGGCGCGCCCTCGAGCAGCACGTGTCCGCCGGCGAGCAGGCACACGAGGACCTCCTCGACGACCGCATCCTGGCCGACCACGACCTCGGCGAGCGCGCCCTTCAGGGACGCGATGGCCGACTCGAACGCACTCTGGGTTTCGCTCATCGCTCGCTCCTCGTCACTCGTCGAAGTAGGCCCGCACGTGCTCGCGGTAGGCCTCCGGGATGCGGGTCCGCTCGATGGCGCCCGCCTCGGACGCGGTGCCCGCACCCGTCGCGGATCCGCTCGCCGAACGCGGCGCCTCGGTCCCGTCGGGATCGATCCACTCGGTCGTCGAGAAGGAAGGCAGCCCGGGCAGCACGCGCGGACGCACCCGCGCGAGCGGGCCGTCCCCGCCTCCGAGCGCGTCCGTCGACCCGCCCTCCGGGCCGCGTCCGCCGCCCCCCGATCCGCCACCAGCGCCCGACCCGGACCCGGACCCCGCCCCGGACCCGGACCCGGACCCAGCCCCGGCCCCGGACCCAGACCCGGACCCGGACCCCGCCCCGGACCCGGACCCGGACCCGGACCCGGACCCGGACCCAGCCCCGGCCCCGGACCCGGACTCGGCCCCGGCCCCGGACCCGGACCCAGCCCCGGCCCCGGCCCCGGCCCCGGACCCGGACCCGGACTCGGCCCCGGACCCGGACCCGCCCACCGGCATCGGCATCCCGCCGCCTCCCGCGGCGGTGGCGGCCTGCAGTGCGTCGAGGTGCTCGAGCGCGGCGCGCAGCGCGGCCTCCATCTCGGCCGCGCTCATCGCGCCCGCCGGCGGGCTGACGGCCTCGCCGCCAGCCTCGGCGGGCGGGAGATCACGCATCGCCGCCGCGAGGCGCTCCCGCTCCTCCGGGCTGAGCGCGCCCCACGCCTCGCGCATGGCGTCGACCATCGCGCGGTTCAGCCCGCTGCCGTCGCCCTCCCGCTCGAGCCGCTCGAGGGAGCGCCCCAGCTCTGCGCCCGCGAGCTCCGGCATCGCGTCGACGAGCTCGCGTGCCAGCGCCGCCTCCTCGCTGCGCCGCGCGAGAAGGCGCGCGTCCGCCTCGAGCTCCGACGCGAGCCCTTCGTCGCCCGCTGCCCGCGCCGCGCTCGCCGCCGCGTCGAGGGCCGCGCGGGCGCGCTCCCGGTCTGCGGCCTCCCGCCGCGCCGCCGCTCGCTCGGCGGCCCGCGCGCGCCGCTCCGCATCACCGTCCCGAACGGCCTCGGCGAGCTCGGTCTCGGCGGCGAGCGCCTCGGCCGCACGCTCCCGCGCGCGCAGCGCGTCGGGCGAGGCGGGCCGCCGCGCTTCCTCGAGCGCCGCGCGAAGGGACTCGATGCGGTCGAGGGCGTCGCGTCGCTCGAGGCCCGCCGCGAGCCCCTCGCGGAGCGTCCGCGCGTGCTCGGCGGCGACCTCGAGCGCGGCGCGTCGATCTTCCGGAGCCACCTCGGGTAGGCGCTCGAGACGCCGCAGCGGCTCGCCGACCTCGAGCCGCACCTCCTCGCGGTCCGCGCCCCGGCCGCTCGGTGCGGGCACGGGCACGAGCGCGGAGGCGAGGAAGGTCGCGAGGGCCATTGGCAGCGCCCACGCATCGCCGAAGACCACACGCGGGCGCACCCGCTCGGGCGTGGCGGCCGCGAGCGACGCCTCGGCCGCCGTGCGGGTGCCCTCGGGCGATCGCTCGCCGAGCTCCCACGCCGTGACGAGCGCCTCGCCCGCGCCGAGCCGCCGGTCGAGGAAGAGCACGACGTCGGCCTCGCTCGGCGCCTGCCGCCAGGCCCGCCAGGCCCCGACGAAGGGCGCGAGCGCGAGCAGCGCGGCAGGCACCCAGCGGGGCCCGCCGGGCCGAGCGAGCGCGAAGAACAGGCTCGACGAGCCGAGCACCGCCGCCCACCCGGCCAACTCCGCCACGAGCGTCCGCGCGAGCAGCGCGCGGCGCACGGTGCGCGCCAGCGACGGCAGGGCGGCAAGCGCAGAAGGAGGGGCCACGACCGAGGGCATGGTACGCGAGCAACGAGTGGAATCTTGGCCTTCGTTCCGCGCGCCTGCCTCGATGCAGCGAGCGGGTGCGCCGCGGGGGTCGATGGGCGCATCGAGGGGGCGAGCGGTGCGCCGACGACGCTCCTCGCTGCGCACGTCGCCGGGGCGGATGCCACCAACGCAAACGGCGGCCGGACCAGGTCCGACCGCCGCGCGGTGTTCACCGAACTGGCTCGCCGTCAGGGCGAGAGGTTCCGGGTGCGCCAGCCCCAGCTGCCGCCGTCGATCGCGGTGCGCACGTAGGGGCAGCCCACGGGGTCGAGGCCGGCGAGCTCGGTGACCGTCGTGCGCTGGCCGACGTGGGCCCACATCGCGTCGTTCCACCAGGTGTCCTCGGTGACGTAGCCGCCGCGGCCGTCGGGGCCGCTCCAGCCGGTGTGGCTGCCGAGCACGACCGAGGTGCCGATGCGGATCGGGCCGTAGTCCGGCACGGTCATGCCGCAGTGGGTGGGCACGCCCGGGAAGGCCGCGCCGAGGCCGATCGCGGGCAGGATGCCTCCGAGCGGAGGGACCGCCGCCGCGGCCGCGCTGATGTTGAGGGTGTAAGGGGCCGTGCCGCCCATGGAGTACGAGCCGATCCAGACCTGGTGCTGGCCGACCGGGAAGGCGTCGACGAGGCCGGGGTTGGTCATCTCGAAGTCGTCGTTGCAGAGCACGCGGCCGTCGCTCAGGCGGATCACCATCGTGGTGTCGATGCTCGAGCTCGCGGTGACGCGGAGCGAGGTGAACGGCGCGGTGACGTTCAGGATGTGGTTCGGCGCAGCCGCGATCCAGCCGCGGCAGAGCGGGCCGTTCGTGGACGCGTCGACCGGGCCGCCGGCGGTGCCGGAGAGGACCATCGGGTCGGGCGCGAAGCCGGGCGCGAGCGCGACCATCGGACCACCGGCCGTCGGGGCTACGGCGGTCCCCGGGGTCCCGGGCGGCGGCGGCGTCGCGGGCGTCGCGGTGCCACCACCCATGCAGCATCCGCCCAAAGCCAGCGCGATCGCCGCGCTCAGAATCGTCGTCGTCGTCCTCATCCTCGACCTCGTTTGCAGCTCCGTGACCCGTCGATTCGGCCGCGCCGTGCGCGACCGGCCTCGCTCGCCACCCGCAGGCATTCCCGGGACGGCGACGAGCGGCGCGATCCTACGTCAGGACCCAGCGGGAGGCCCCCTTTTTTTTTCGGCACGCTGCCCGGGAAAAAGGCGCGGTGGAGCGGAAGGTCCCCTGCTATCTCTCCGGGCCGTGATGTCCGGCCTCTGGTTCCGCTCCCGTCCCCGCCCCTGGCTCGGGGTCCTCGGCCTCGCGGTGCTGCTCGGCTGCAGCGGGCGCGAGCGCGAGCTCCGTGAGTGGACCCCAGCCGACCACCAGCCCGCGCCCGGCGGCGCCGGCGTCCCGGACGACGAGGAAGGCCCCGGGGCCGGCGCGGCGCTCTTCGCGGTCCACTGCGCCGGCTGCCACGGCGCGTCGGGGGCCGGCGACGGGCCCGCCGCACCGCCGATGGCGCGGGTCCCGAGCCTGCGGGATCCGGCGGCCGCCGCGCGGCGAACCGACGCCGACGTCGAGGCGATCATCCTGCGGGGGCGCGGAATGATGCCCGGCTTCGCCGCAGCGCTCTCCGCCGAGGGCGTGCAGGCCCTCGTCGCGCACGTGCGGACGCTGGCGCCGCCCGCTGCGGTCGCGCCCTCGCCCGCGGCGCCGGAGCTCGCCCCGTGAACCCGTGGCTGCTGCGCCTCTTCCGCATCGCCGCCGTCGCGATCCTGGCGTTCCTCGCCTACTACGTCCTGGAGTACTTCGGGCACGCGTGGGCGATCTGGCCGCTGGCGATCGTGTTCGGCGCGCTGTGGATCGGAGAGGCCCTCCTCGGCGTGCGGAGGAGAAAGACGCGCGAGGCGAACTGGGATCGCTGGGAGCGCGCGGTGCACGACGAGGCGGCCCGCCCCGAGGCGATCCGCGAGGTGCGCGAGGCGATCAAGGCCGCGCGGCGCCTCGGGCCGCGGCTGAAGCTCGACGTGGCCCACCTCTCGGTCGTGCTCGCCGAGCTCCACGACGCGAGCGGCAAGCCCCTCGAGGGCGCCCGCGTGCTCTCGCAGGTCGCGGTCGAGGAGCTCGACAAGGCCCAGGCGGCGGTCGTGCGGCACGCGAAGGTCGTCTGCTACCTGTCGGCCGGGGAGATCGAGGACGCCGAGAACGCGCTCGCGATCCGCGACGCGGCGAGTGGCGCCGAGGACATCGACGTGCGGCTGAACCTGCTCGGGCTGATGATCGCCATCGAGAAGGGCGAGGCCGAGCGCGCGCTCGCCGACGCCGAACGGATCGGTGAGGGCCACGACGCAGATGTGCAGATCGAGGCGCTCGTGGTGCAAGCAGCCGCGCTCGACGCGCTCGGCAAGCGGGGCGAGGCCCTCGGCCGCCTCGACCGGATCGACCCCGCGACCCTCGCCGACCTCGCCCGGCTCGGTCAGCCTCGTGTGCGCCCCCTCGCGCAGGCCGCGCTCGATCGCAGCGCGGACACCTGAGCGCGAATGGCCTTCCGGGGCGATCGGGCTAGCATCGCGCCGCCATGATCCCCCGCTACACGCCCAAGGACTTCGCCGCGCTCTGGAGCCCCGAGACGAAGTTTCGTACCTGGCTCGAGGTCGAGCTCGCCGCCTGCGAGGCGATGGAGAAGCACGGCGTCGTGCCGAAGGGCACGGCCGCCGAGGTGCGGCCGGTGATGGCCCGGCTCGATCCGGCGCGCATCGACGAGATCGAGCTGAAGACGAAGCACGACGTCATCGCCTTCCTCACCCACGTCGAGGAACTCGCCGGGGCGCCGGCGCGCTGGCTGCATCGGGGGATGACCTCGAACGACGTGCTTGACACCTCGTTCGCGCTGCTGCTCGTGCGGGCCACCGACGCGATGCTGGCGCGGCTCGACGGGCTGCTCGCGGCGCTGCGGGTGCGGGTCGAGGAGCACCGGCGCACCCCGCTCATCGGGCGCTCGCACGGCATCCACGCCGAGCCGACCACCTTCGGCGTGGCGCTCGCGGGGCACCTCGCCGAGCTCGCGCGGGGCAGGCGCCGTCTGGCCGCGGCGCGCGAGGAGATCGCGGTGGGCAAGATCGCGGGCGCGGTCGGCACCTACGCGCACCTCACGCTGGCCATCGAAGCGGACGCGCTCGCCGCGCTCGGCCTCGTCCCCGAGACGGTCGCGACCCAGGTCGTCGCGCGCGATCGGCACGCCGCGCTGCACCTCGCGATGTCGCTCGTCGCGGCCGGCATCGAGCGTCTCGCGACGAACGTGCGCCACTGGCAGCGCACCGAGGTCGCCGAGGCGGAGGAGCGCTTCACCGCCGGTCAGAAGGGCAGCTCGGCGATGCCCCACAAGCGCAACCCGATCCTCAGCGAGAACCTCTGCGGCCTCGCGCGGGTGGTGCGGGCGACCGCGACGCCCGCGCTCGAAAACGTGGCGCTCTGGCACGAGCGCGACATCAGCCACTCGTCGGTGGAGCGGATGCTGACGCCCGACGCGACGGCGACCCTCGCGTTCATGCTCGAGCGCACGCGCGGGCTCGTCGAGGGGCTCGTCGTGTACCCCGAGAACCTGAAGCGGAACCTCGACCGCACCGGCGGCCTCTGGGCGAGCGAAGGGATCCTGCTCGCGCTCGTCGGCAAGGGCCTGCCGCGGCAGGACGCGTACGTGCTCGTGCAGCGAAGCGCGATGCGCGCCTTCGCCGGCGAGGGCGACTTCGTCACCTTCCTCGAGGCCGACCCGGAGATCCGGGCGCACCTGACGAGCGAGGAGATCCGGAGCGAGCTCGACCTCGAGCACGCGCTCCGGCACTGCGACGCGATCATCGA
>Ga0068877_10001439_pt1 | contig 19650 bp, 17 predicted proteins | sample NOAtaG_FD_66437 | JGI IMG/M metagenome (GOLD analysis project Ga0068877, IMG submission 66437) | Freshwater lake microbial communities from Lake Erie, under a cyanobacterial bloom - NOAA_Erie_Diel6S_1000h metaG | ecosystem: Environmental > Aquatic > Freshwater > Lake | place: USA: Ohio, Lake... | reverse complement strand
TGCGCTCTTCGGCGTCGTACTCGCCCTCGAGAATCGCCTTGAGGGCCTTTTGCGTGTCTTTCAGGGCGATGTCGGTCATGAAGCCGAGGCGCCCCTGGTTGACCCCGACCAGCGGTACGCCGTGCGGCGCGACCAGTCGCGCCACCGACAGCATGGTGCCGTCGCCGCCCACCACCACCGCGAGGTCCGCACCGGCGCCGAGTTCGTCGATGGAGGCGGTCGCGTGGGCCGCAAGGCCGATGTTCTCGGCGGTGTCGCGCTCGATGAGCACGTTGTAGCCGCCGTCCTTGAGGAAGGCTGCGATCGCCGCAAGCGGCTCGGCGATGCCCTGGCTCTGGTATTTACCGACCAGTGCGATCGTGCGGAAGGCGTTTTGCATGACGCGCATTAAATCACATGGCGGGATAGCTCCGCCCGCGTGCACACCGGCCGGCCCGTGGCGACATGTGCAACAATCCCCCGCATCCGACAGGCCACCGACTCCCCTCGCCGATGATGTTCCGCCCGCTGCTTCTCCTCCTGCTGCTGCCGGCCGCGGTCGCGGCGCAGGGCAACGCCCTGCGCATCGGCCTGGCGGCCGACGTGACCTCGCTCGACCCGCACCACATCAACATCGGGTCGAACAACAACGCGCTGTGGCACGTCTTCGAGGCCCTCACCCATGTCAATGCGGATGCGCGCCTGGTGCCCGGGCTGGCGGAGAGCTGGAAAGCCGTCGACAAGACCACCTGGGAATTCCGCCTGCGCCGCGGCGTGCGCTTTCATGACGGATCGGAACTGACGCCGGAGGACGTGATCGCCTCCATCGAGCGCGCGCGCGCTTCCGAGAAGTCCGGCGGCCAGTTCGGTGCGTTCACCCGGGCGATCGTCGAAATGAAGGTGGTCAAGCCCAACGGCGTGGTGTTCCGCACCGCCGCCCCGTACGCGATGCTCCCGTACGACCTCAACTCGATCTTCATCATCAGCCGCAAGGCGCAGGCCGCCACGACCGAGGAGTTCAACGCGGCACGAGTATCGGCCGACGGCACGCCGGCCATCCCGGGCACCGGCCCGTTCAAGCTGGCCGCCTTCAAGCGCGGCGACCGCGTGGAGATGACCCGCAACGATGCGTACTGGGGCCCCAAGCCCGCGTTCGAAAAGGTCACGCTGCGCATCCTGCCCAACGACGGCCCGCGCATCGCCGCCCTGATGGCAGGCGACGTCGACATGATCGAGAACCTCCCCACCAGCGATGCCAACCGCATCAAGACCAGCGGCGTCTTCTCGGTGGCGCAGAAGATCTCCTGGCGCACCATCTTCTTCCACATGGACCAGTCGCGCGACAACCCGCCCGGCCTGACAGCCAAGGACGGCAAGCCGCTGGCAAAAAATCCGTTCAAGGACCTGCGCGTGCGGCAGGCGGTGTCCAAGGCCATCAATCGACCGGCGATCGCCGAGCGTGTCATGGAAACCCTCGCCATGCCGGCCGGCAACATCGTCGCGCCCACCGTGTTCGGGCATGTGGCGACCCTCAAACCCGACGCCTACGATCCGGAGGGCGCGCGCAACCTGCTCGCCGAGGCCGGCTTCAAGGACGGTTTCGCACTGACGCTGGCGGCGCCCAACAACCGCTATGTAAACGATGACCAGATCGCCCAGGCGATCGCGCAGATGCTCACGCGGGTGGGCATCCAGACCAGGGTCGAGACCTTCCCGATGAGCGTGTACCTGGGCCGCGCGCGCAATGGCGATTTCCCCTTCCTGATGCTGGGCTGGGGTTCGTTCTCAGGCGACCTTGCCCTGCGCGCCCTGCTGGCGACCCCGAACGCCGACAAGGGCTACGGCGCCTGGAACTGGGGCAAGCACACCCTGCCCAAGCTGGACGAATTGCTCGATCGCGGTTTTCAGATGACCGACGAAAAGCAGCGCGAGGCCAACGCCGCCGAGGCGGCGATCCTGGCGCTGAAGAACATGGGCGTGGTGCCGGTGCATCACCAGATCGCCACCTGGGCCATGCGCAAGGGCCTCACCTACGGCGGACGCACCGACGAATTCACGTTCGCGCACGACGTGAAACCGCAGTAGCCCCGAGCCCCCAGGCCGGCGGCGGGGAACCCGCCCGGTGCGGGGCGCCGCGCGTCGCATGCCCCACCCCCCACCCGGACCCCCATGACAGCCGCCTTCGCCACCCGCCACCGCGCCCTGCGCGCGCTTCTTGCCAGCGGACGCACCATCGCCGCGCCGGGCGCCAGCGACACGCTGAGCGCGCGGCAGATCGAGGCCGCCGGATTCGAGTGCGTGTACATCGGCAGCTACGCCACCGCCGCCAGCCGGCTGGGCCTGCCCGATACCGGCCTGCTCTCGCTGCAGGACATGGTCGGCCAGGCCCGCGGCATCGTCGACGCGGTGAACATTCCGGTGATCGCCGACGCCGAAGGCGGTTTCAACGATGCCGCCAACCTCTGGCGCACCGTGCGCGAGTTCGAACGCGCCGGCGTATCGGCCATCCACATCGAGGATCATGCCTACGGCAAGCACGCCGAGGTGCCGCAGCGCCTGCACCCGATCGATACGGTGGCCGGCCGCATTCGCGCCGCCGTCGACGCCCGCGAAGACCCGAACTTCATGATCGTCGCGCGCAGCGACGCCTACTGGGTCGCGCAGGATCTCGATGACACCATCGCACGCCTCAACGCCTATGCCGAGGCCGGGGCGGACATGGTGTTCCCCACGATGCTGCCGCCGCCGCTGCTGGCCCGGGCGCGACCGCGCCTTGCGCGGCCGGTGATGGTGGTGGACTCGCCTGGCCACACGCTGGCCGACGAAGCCGCCGCCGGCGCCGCCATCGTGCTGTATTTCGGCTTTTCGCTTCTGGTTCAGTACCAGGCGGTGCAACAGGCGCTCGAGACCTTCAGGCGTTCCGGTGATGCGGGCGCCGTGCCGGGCTTGCGCGAGAACGTCGCGCGGTTTGAACGCTTCATCGGCTATGCCGATTTCACTGCGCGCACCCGCAAGTACGGCGCGGGGTGACACAATGCGTGCGCCGCCGCCAGGCTTGGCGTCACGCTCCGTCCGCTTCCGCATCCACCTTTCCGCAGCCACGCGCCAAGTCGCAACCCAGTGAACTCCCCTGTCCGGCTCTTCCTTGCGGTAACCCTGCCGCTGGCGGCGTTCAACCTCATCAACCAGGCCTCGCGCACGGTGATGTCGGTCATCGGCCCGGTGCTGGCTACCGAGTTCGCGATGTCGGCCAGCGAATTGGGCATGCTGGCCGCCTGCATGTTCGCGGCCTACGGCGCGGCGCAACTGCCGGTGGGCGTGGCACTGGACACGGTGGGGCCACGCCGCATCCAGGCCGGCGCCTGCCTGCTGGCGGCCGCCGGGTTCGCGGTGTTCGCGCTTTCGCACGGGCTGGCCGGCTTCGCCGTTGCGCGCATCATCCTGGGCATAGGCATCTCGGCCGCCCTGATGGCCATCATCAAGGCGAACACCCAATGGTTCGCACCGGCCCAGGTGGCCAACATGACGGGGCTGGCGATGGTGGTCGGGTCGCTCGGCAGCGTGCTCACCACCGCGCCGGTGGAAGCCGTGCTGCCCACGCTGGGCTGGCGCGGCGTGTTCTGGCTGCTGTGCGCGGCCTCGCTCGGCACCGCGGCATGGATCTTCCTGTCCGTGCGTGACAAGCCCGCGAGCGCGCCGCGCCGCAGCCTGTCCGCGGAGGTTGCGGTCATCGTCCAGATCGTAGGCTCGCGCCGCTTCTGGCGCTATGGGCCGGCCGCCGCCATGCTGTCGATCATGAATTTCGCCTACCTGGGCCTGTGGGCGGGGCCCTGGCTGCGCGACGTGGCGGGCTACGACGGCGTCACCCGCGCCCACACCCTGTTCTTCTACACGCTCTCGCTGATGGCGGGCGGCTGGCTGGTGGGCCTGGCCGGCAGCCGGGCACAGGCGCGCGGACTGCCCGCCATCATGCTGCCGACACTCTGCACCGCAGGCCTGCTGGCCGCACAGGTCGGCCTGGCATTGCAGCCGACCCATCCGGCTGCGGTCATGACGCTGTGGGCATTGTTCGCCTTCTGCGCCGCGGGCGGCCCAACGGCCTACATCGCCGTGGGCCAGATGTTCCCGGTGGAACAGACAGCCCGCATCGCCACCGCCATCAATACGCTCACACTGTGCGGCGCCTTCGCCCTCCAGGCGGCGATTGGCGCGATCCTCGACCTGTGGCCGCGCAACGCGACGGGAGGGTGGGATGCCAGCGGATACTCGGTAGCCCTGGCCGTGTCGGCTGCCGTCCAACTCGCGGCCGCGCTGGCGGCGGGCCTGGGATCGGGGCGCCGCTGAAGCGCCTGCGCGCCGTCTTGCTCGAAAGGGAACCTGCATAACATGGGCACGTTCAGCAGCGAAGACATCGCTTACCGAAGCTTCGACGGCCGGCCGCTGCTCGGCCGCGCATACCGCCCCGCCGGCACAGCCCGGGCGCTGGTGGTGGAAGTGCATGGCGGGGCCTGGACTTCGGGCGACCGGTTGAACAACCAGCCCATCCACGAGGCCCTTGCAGCCCATGGAATCGCGGTATTCGCGCTCGACTTCCGCATGGCGCCGGCGCATGCGTACCCGGCCGCGGTGCGCGACGTGAACTTCGGCATCCGCTGGGCCAGGGCCCGCTGCGCGGCGCTTGCCGGTGCCGTCTGCCCCGTGGGCGGCCTCGGCACTTCGAGCGGCGGGCAGCTGCTGGGGCTCAATGCGCTGCGGCCCGACGACCCGCTCCACACCCAGCCCGACGCGCCTGATAGCGACGAAACGCGCGGCGCGAACGCGCGCCTCGATTTCGCGATCGCCTGCTGGCCGATCCTCGACCCGCTGGCGCGCTACCGGATGGCCAAGGCCAAGGGCATCGCCAATCTGATCACGGCACACCACGCATTCTGGCCCGATGAAGCCGCGATGGCACAGGGCAATCCACGCCTGGTGCTCGAGCGCGGCGAAGCCACGGCGTTGCCGCCGCTCTTGATCATCCAGGGCGAGGCGGACGAGAACGTCGAACACCAGCGCGCCGACGAGTTTGCCGCCGCCTATCGGGCCGCCGGCGCACGGGTCGAGCTAGCAAAGTTTCCCGGCGAGCCGCATAACTTCGTGGCCAAGTCGCCGGCCGCGCCCGCTTCGCTCGCCGCGCTGGAGCGCATGCGGCGCTTCATCGACGCCCAGCTCCTATGACCCACGCCGCCGGCGGGCCCCTGGATCGAAAAGGAACCTTGATGACGCTTCTCAAGACACTGTCCATTCCGGCTCCGGCCGGCATCGCCGCCGTTCTGGGGGCTTTGCTGCCAGCCGCCGCCGCTCCCGCGCAAACGTATCCGAGCCAGCCGGTCAAGCGGGTCGTGCCCTTCCCCGCCGGCAGCGCCACCGACAACATCGCCCGCATCCTCGGCAAGGAACTGCAGGATGACCTCGGCCAACCGTTCCTGGTCGACAATCGCCCGGGTGCCCAGGGCATGGTCGGCAGCGACATCGTCGCCAAGGCGGCGCCGGACGGCCATAGCCTGCGGGTGGCGGCGGTGTCCTTCGCGGCCATCGCCAGCATGGTCCGCAAGGTACCGTTCGATCCGGTGGCAGACTTCACGCCGGTGAGCCGGATGGCGACCACGCACGCCTGGCTTGCCACGCTGGGCCCGAAGGGCCTGCCGGAGGCCATAGCGCGCCGCCTGCATGAAGCCACGGTGCGGGCCATGGCCAAGCCCGACGTGCAGGCCAGGCTCGCCACCCTCGGCTTCACGCCCGCCCTCATGGGACCGGCAGATGCGGCGCCCTTCATCAAGGCCGAGGTCGGCAATATCGCCATGATGGCGGCGCTGACGCGACTCAGGTTCGCGGCCATTCGGCCGGGGTGCGCCGCCTGAGACAACAGAACGCCATCATGACCCGCGAACAGAACATCGCGCTCGCCGCCCGCCTGATCCGGGAGGCGGACGGCCTTCTGATCGGCGCCGGCGCCGGCATCGGCATCGACTCCGGCCTGCCGGACTTTCGCGGCGACCACGGGTTCTGGCGCGCCTACCCGGCTCTCGGCAAGGCCGGCATCTCCTTCTATGACGCCGCCAGCCCAGCGACCTTCGAGTCCAATCCGCGCCTGGCCTGGGGTTTCTATGGGCACCGGCTCGACCTGTATCGCAAGACGGTGCCGCACGACGGCTTTCGCATGCTGCGGAAGATCGCCGCCAGGCTCAGGCACGGCGCCTTCGTCTTCACGAGCAATGTGGACGGACAGTTCCAGAAGGCCGGCTTTGCGGCCGGGCGCATCGACGAGTGCCATGGATCCATCCATCACCTGCAATGTCTGGGCGCCTGTACGCCCAAGATATGGCCCGCCGACGAGTTCATTCCGGAAGTCGACATGGAGCGGTGCGAGCTGCTGTGCGACCCGCCGCGCTGCCCCGTGTGCGACGGCATCGCGCGGCCCAACATCCTGATGTTCGGCGACTGGAACTGGGTGCAGCACCGCGAAATGCAGCAGGCCGGTGCGCTTGCCGAATGGTGCGACACCGTGCGCAATCCGGCCGTCATCGAACTGGGCGCGGGCACCGGCATCCCGTCGGTGCGCAACTTCTGCGAGCAGATGCGCCGCCCGCTCATCCGCATCAATCCGCGCGAACCGAAGCTGGACGGCGCCAGGGGCATCGGCCTGGCGATGGGCGCCCTCGACGCGCTTGGCGCCATCCATGCGGCGCTCGACGGCACGAAGTTCTTCACGGAAACCTGAGCTCATGGCGACAGTGATCACTCAGGAACTGGCGCCCGACTTGCGCGGCCCGCTGCTGCCCATTGATGACAGCGGCTTCGACCTCCACAGCCATAAGATGAAGCACCACAGCGACGGCCACCAGGAGGGCGATGTCACCGAGCGCACCTTCCGGCACGCCGACCGGCTCGATCTGCACCGGTCAAGCATTCACCCCGATCCTGCGCAGCCGTGCACCACACCGGCATGGCGGCACGCGCTCATCGAAAGGGCGAAGTCGCGGGGGCAACGCGGATAGACAACGCACACCAGAGTCTGCCGGGTCGTCCATAGCCGCGCGGGATCGGGGCACACCTCGCCCGTAAGGTGAAAGGAGCCGCCTGCGAGATGTCCAACCGCAAGGGCAAATGGCTCGTGAGCTCACCGGGCTCGACCACCATTTCCCGCGCCAACGACAACCTCAACGTGATCTGCCAGAAAGACGGGATGGAGCCCGGGCGTGCCGCGGTGGTATCGGCCACCAAGGGCTCGATGTTCGGCAACATCATTTTCGGTGGCGGCATAGGCGCCATCATCGATCACAGCAACGGCTCCGCGTACGAGTACCCGAATTTCGTGCAGGTGATGATGGGGCTGTTCAAGACCCTCGACCCGGCCCTGACCCAGAACGGCGGCACGGAAACGGCAGCCGCTCCCAGATAATCCGGAAAATCTTCTTGACGATTAAGGGAGTTTTTGCTAACATTCTCCCTGCATTAAGAGATGGGCATCAAACAGGTTTGTCACGTTTGATCGCCCCGCCAACCTGCCAAGAGTTCCTGGGCAAGGTGGTCGGATGATGCGGTCGCCAGGGTTGTATACGGCGGCAACCATACGGGAAAGGAGCCCTCCCGGTGCGTATTTGCCGGAGGGCTTCGTCGTTTCTGTTCTGGAGTTTTTCCTCGTCATGGACCAGTCGCGCTCACCGTCGGGATGTCGTTTCGCTCGAAGCCGCGTGTTGCCGCGCGTCCAGGCCTCGCCTTGACGTAGGCAACCGGGGCTTCCTTCGAACTTCACCCGCCGCGGATTTCCCGTGGCCGGGGCGGGCGTCGTCGCGCCTGCGTTCGGAGAACTCACGCTCTTTTATTCTTTTCGGGAGGAAGCATGAAACACAGAGACCCTTTAGTGGCCGACATCGGCCGCACGGATGCGCCGCGCGCTCGTTAAACAGCACAAGCCCAGGGGGATTTGATCCGGATTGCGCTCCGCGCCTCGTCTGCCCAACCCCGCCAAACAGGAGATCAACATGCAATACAACTTAGATTTCGGCCGCAGGTCGAGGCGCCTTCCGGGCTGCCTGAACCTCAGTGGCGACCTGCGAACCGCAGGCGGGCGCGTAGACGCGCGGACCTACGAACACCTGTACGAGCAACTCGCGGACTGGCTCGACCGGTCCTGCTGCGGCGCGTACATCTCCCGCGCCGACCTGCGGCGCCTGGCGCTGCCCGCGGATGTCGCGGCCATGATGCGGCGGATCATGTTGCTCCACGACGCCACCATGGCACACGCCGGGGCGATCGCCGATGTCTGGCTCAACCTGGCCCGCGTCGAGCGGGTTCGCCGGGAATTGCCGCAACTCTGGCCGCTGGTGGGCCTCGCCGCCGTCCATCACGACCTGACCGGCCCCGCCGATCCGGTGGCGCAGCTGAAGGCCAATTTCCGGCGCGCGGGTGTCAACGGCCGGATTTGGCGACTCCTCGCCGCCCAGGGATTCGCAGGCGTCGCGGGCGTTTGCCGTATCGCCGCCGGCGACCGGCTGACGGCCATCACCCGCTGGCTCGCCTCCCTGTCGGCGGTTGATGCGGACTGGCTGCCTGGCGCCGATGTGGTGGCTGCGCTCTACGCGAGCGCGGAGCCGGACCGGCATGGCCGCCGCGAGATCCAGCCCGCGCGCTTCCTGGGCGAGGACATCCCGTATCTGCGCAGCGCGCTTCGCGAAGCCAGGATACGCATGGCGGAGGGCACGCTCGACGAATTCCTGCGCTGCGACCTGCCGCGCGCTGAACGCTGGTGGCGAACCGTCTGGCCATGTCCGGACGCCAACCAGGCCAGCGCGGGATGGCGCTGGATCATGGCGCGCACCCGTGCGTGGGAGGCGCAAGAGACGCAGCGGCGCGCGCGTGCAGCAGCGCCGCTGTGCCGCCCTGCCGTCAGCCGTTTCGCCGCAGGGCGGTACCAGGCGCGCGCCCTCACCAGCAGCGTGGCGCTTTGGGAGGAAGGCGAGGCCATGCGCAACTGCCTGGACAACTACGATGCCCAGTTGGCGAGCGGCGACCTGCTGATCTATTCGATCCGCCTGGCGGCCGGCGGCAAGCGCAAGGCGAGCGCCGGGTTTCGGCGCGCCCCCGCAGGAACCTGGGCCTTCGAGACGGCCAGGGTGCTCGCCAACCAGCCTGCGCCAGCCGACGTCGAGACCTTCTGCCGCAGTCTCGCAGCGGTCATCAACGAGGCGGAAGCGGTCCGGGCCGCGCGCTGCGACGGGGTGCGTCGGGAGGCGGCTGCCAACGACGCCGGCGCATGCCTGCAGGCCGTCCCCGCGACCAGTTTGCAGAACGGGCTTGACCAGGCCGCGGCAAGCCTCGCGGCGTAGGAGCGCACCCGCGCTCCTCCCGCGAGCGTCTGCGCGGCATCGTGGCGGCCCTGCCAGGCGGCCTGGCCACACTATGCGCGACGCCCGCGATCGCGCTGACGCCGGACCCGGCGCGAAATCCGCCCGATCAGGCTCATTTAGCGAGCCTGCCGCACGAACCGGTAGTCACAACCGATCTTCACCGCGATGCGGTTGGCATCCTCGACGGATTTCTCCAGTTCGGCGGCACAGTAGCTGCTGCCCGGCCGGGCGCCATAGACCAGCGCGATGCCGAGCGCCTCGAGCAGGTCTCCGGTTTCAGTCTCCATGAGACGCAACGCCGCTTCCCGGCCATTGACCGGGTTGGGGAAATAGCCTTCCTCATAGTCCCAATCCGGCCCCTCGGCGAGCCATGTTTGCAATGCCAGCCACAGCGGGGCGAAATCCTCCTCCGGCATGCCGGCGAGCCACAGCCGCGCCGCGCGGTCGGGGTCTTGCGGAAGTTTTGCCAGCTGCCTGCGCAGCGCCACGGCGACGATGGCCGCCTCGTCGCCGTCTTCTTCCAGCGCATCGATGGCCGCGCCTGCCTCGTCGCGATAGGTTTCGAATGCGGCACGCACATGGTCGGTGAGCGGAACGCATTCGTCCATGCGGTCGAGCAGGCGCGCAGGGCCCGCCAAATCCTCGCTGCGCAGTTGGTAGATTTCCGCGCGCGTCCGCAGCGGCTTGAAACCCGCCAGGGCGAGCGCGTTGCCGCTTGCCACCTCCAGAACGGTGAAAGCGCGACCGCGACGTCGGGTGTTTTCAGGCATTGTCCGCCCCCATGCGCTTGAGCGTCTCCCATGAGAGCCGGTACTTGGCCAACCGGTCGAAGTCCTTCTGTACGGGTTCCGGAATCCGCCTCAAGTCCATGTTGTCCTCCAGATCGGCCAGTTTCACCATCCGCGCAATCGGGTTGGCGCCGGCACGGGCGATGAAGGCGGCATAGTCCTCGCCTTCACGCTTGGTGAGGCAAGCCACGGCGTCAAGCACCTCGTCCGGGAAGCCTTCTGCGCGCAGCTTCGCAAGAGTCCAGGGCGTGTCCTCGACCACATCGTGCAGCACGGCCGTGATCATCGCCGCCTCGGTGGTCTGCTTCATCATCATGCGCAGAGGGTGCAGTACGTAGGGCGCGCCGCCCTTGTCCACCTGGGTGGCGTGGGCGCCGGCGGCGATCTCGATGGCGCGGGCGAGCAGGCTGGGGGTTGCGGTGTTCATGCGGAAGCTCCTTTCGTTGAAGCGCATGCGCGGGCGGCCGCGTTGGCGGCGCGCCGGCTGGCGCGATAGGCGGTGCGTGCGCGGCGCCGCAACAGGCGGTCGAAATCGGGATAGAACACCGAGTCGGCCCGGAAAAACCCGAGCTGGCCGTGGAGGTCGCCCTCGTAGTTCATGTCCAGCAGTTCGTAGAGCGGCCAGGCTTTCATGAAAAAGGCCGTCAGTTCGTTGAGCGTGAGGGGGCGTTTGACCTCACGCTGGGTCTCGCCGGTAAGCGTATCGCCGCCGTATTCATCGACGATGCGCACGGCGATGCGCCCGGGCTTGCGGCGCGCATAGACGCTGGTGACATCCCCGGTGGTGGAGCGCAGGCTGATGCGCGCGATCTCGACTTCGTCTTGCTCCATGTCCGGCAGGTACTCGCCGCCCATGAACATGGGATGGATGCTGCCGAACATGCGACGTTCGTCCTCGGAAAGCGCGGAGGTGGCGAGAAAGTCCGGGATGTCATCGTGCCGGCCGGCGTCGATGAGCTCCTGCAAGGCGCGCTTGCGCTGCGCCCCCTTGACACGCGCCAGAAGGTGTTTTTCAAGCCCGAGCGGCCAGAAGTAGGAGGCCGGGCGGAAATTCAGGTCGATGGGCGCGGCAACGCCGCTCGATTGGGACATGCGTGGATCTCCTTTTTAGCGCGGGTTCGGGCGAAATGCCCAGGGGCCGCAATACGGATCAACTCCCCCTGTGCTGCTGGTGCTGCTGGTGCTAGTGCTGCTGGTGCCGCAAAAACAAAAAGCCCTCCGGTAGACGCGTCACGGGAGGGCCGAAGTCCCGTTTGGTTGTCGCGCCTGCTGCATTGGCGACCGCATCGCTTGACCACCTTGCCCAGGAATCATTCGGCAGGTTGGCGGGGCTGGGTTACGATCCACAGCCCGTCTCTTGATACCTTGCACATTATGCGCCTTCGTACCGGAGCAATCAATGCCGGTATGCGCAGAAACAACATTGTTGATGAGGCTCATCTGGCGAGCCTGCGGCATGCTGGACGGACATCGGCACGACTCAACATCCACACCCGTCAGCACCGCCCCCAGGGCAGCGGGAACGTGTAGAACAAATCAACCTTCGATGCGTTTTCGATGACAAAACGCTGCTCGACGGTCGCCTCGAACATCAGGCCGCGGCATGCGTGCTGCCTGGGCCGAAGCTGCGCGGCGTCTTGCCGAACATGGCCAGAACGCGCGCGCGTGGCCCGACCTGGCCAATGAAGGCCACCAAGACCTGGCATGGTGAAAACCGGTTAAGCTCATATGAACAAGAAATCGCGGAGACCCTATTGCCCGCAAACCCCTTTCGTAGCCGGCACTCGCGCCAGCCTTGCCGTCGCAAGCTGACCTGGCGCTTCCGGCCGGATTGCCAGCGCAGCGGTGGCCGAGGCGGCGCCGGACGGGTACACGCTGCTCTTTACTTCGCCGGCGCACGACATCAGCCGTCGCCTGTACGAGCACCTGCCCTGCGAGCCCGCCAAGCACTTCACGCCGCTCGTCCGCATGAGCAACCCCACGCCGGTGCCGCTGATTGCCAAAACCGCGCCGGCAACCCGCCTCCCGCACACCACATGGCCCACCACATCAAGGCCGACATAAAGGAGCACGCAACATGACAGCACCCCTGATTCGAGTACACGAGTTTGTCGCCGATATCCTCAAGGAGGCAGGCGTCGAATGCATCTTCGGCGTGATGGGCGAGGACACCGCGCCCCTGATGGTCTCGGCCTCCGCGCGCGGCATCCGCTGCGAAGCGGCGCGCCACGAAAACCAGGCCGTGGCGATGGCGGACGGCTATTCGCGCGCCACCGGCCGCACGGGCTATGCCTCGGTGACCGGTGGTCCGGGCTTCACCAACGCGCTCACCGCCATCAACACGGCCCATCGCGCGAACTCGCGGGTGGTGGTGATCGTGGGCGCCGGCCGGCCGGGCGAGGACGACCATGCCGAAGGCGTGATTCGCAAGGCCACCGGCGCGAGCTGGCTCAAGCACTTCCCGCAAGGGCAAACGCTCGAGATGATGGGCGTGCCGGTGTTCAGGCCCCTTGCAGGCAGCGCGGCAGCGGCCGAAACGCAGGGCGTGCTCGCGGCCGGCCGCGCCGGCACGGCGGTGGTGATCTTCGGCCGCCAGCTGCTGCTGGAGCAGGTCGATGCCGCGGCGGCCAAGGCGCCCCCGGCCGCCCCCCCGGCGCCGCTACCGGCGCCCGACACGGACGCGATCGCGACCGTGGGCGAACTGCTGGGCGAGAACTGGGCGATCAACCGGCCGCTGATCCTGGCCGGCCGCGGCGCGCTGCGCAGCGGCGCCGCGCCTGCCCTCAAGCGCCTGGGCGAGCTGACCGGCGCCCTGCTGGCGACCACGCTGCCGGCCACCACCATGTTTGAGGGCGATCCGTACAACATCGGCATCTGCGGCACTTACGCGACGCCGGTCGCTTCCGACCTCATCACCCAAGCCGACTGCGTGCTCGCCTTCGGCGCCGGCATGAACGTGTGGACCACCTACAACAATTCCCTGTTCCCGCGCGCGCATGTGATCCAGGTCGATGCGCGCAAGGAAGCGCTCGGCAAGACAGTCGACATCGACCTGGGCATCGTCGGCGATGCCCGCGCGGTGGCCGAGGCCCTGGTCGCCGAACTCGAGCGCCGCGGGCATTCCGCAGCCGGGTTCCGCACGCCGGAGGTGCGCACGGCGATCGCCGACTTCCGCCCCGAGGCCGATGTGGTCGAGCGCAGCACCGGCGAGCGCGTCGACCCGCGCAGCATGATGCTCGAAATCAGCCGCCTGCTGCCCGCCGGGCGCATCCTGTGCGTCGACGGCGGCCAGCATGGGCGCTTCGCGGTGCGCTACGTACGCACCACGCAACCAGGCAATTTCATCCAGGCGGTCGACGCCGGTTCGATCGGGCTCGCGATGGGCACCGGCGTGGGCGCGGCCGTCGGCCGGCCCGGGGAGCCGGTGATGGTCGCCGTCGGCGACGCCGGCATGATGATGTCGCTCGGCGACCTGGAAACGGCCGTGCGCCTGCGCCTGCCCATCCTGGTGGTGGTCAGCAACGACGCGGCGCTGGGTGCCGAGGTGAACGTCCTGTCCGACCTCGGCATGGATACTGCGCAGGCGCAGATTGCCGCGCCGTCATTCGAAGCGATTGCGCGCGCCATGGGCGCGCAAGCGGCCACGATCCGCTCGACCGCGGACCTGGTGGTCGTTTCGCGCTGGCTGGAATCGCAGCCCAAGGGCCCGCTGGTACTCGACTGCCTGGTCAACCCGGAGATTCGCGCGCGCTGAGGCCGCCGGTTGCGCGCCATCGCGACCTCCATTGCGGACAGGCGCGCAGGCACAGGGGCCGGCGCGACGCGCGCCGCCGCTGCAATGCGGCGGCGGCCAGGCGGCTATGCAACTTTTACATAACTGCGCGCTGCTTATCAGCCGCTAAATTAGAATGGGGCGCACCCGCTTCGCGAAACCCTTTTTCCGGCGTCTTCTTCGTGGGCTCGGGCCACAGACTTGGAGTAGCGCGCTTGCCCTTTTCCATGGCCACACCGGGAACGACTGCCTACCGTCGTCTCCGTGAGTGCATCGACCGCGCGTCGGACCCCTCGACCGAGTCCGCCTCATGTTGCCACGCAGCATTCGCGGAACCGCCAGGACCTGCGTTTCTGGTCAACCTGAGGGCGCGAACATTCCGCTCGTCATCCAAGACCTTCGCGTTCCTGCAGATCGGGCTGGAAGGCAAGATCCTGCGCTTCCACCCCTTCGCGGCGTGCGCCGGCCCGCATGAGTTGCGCGTCACCGAAGGCATTGGCCTGACCTACCTGACGGAACCGGCCTCCGGCCGTACCTGGGTCTCCACCCTCGGGCCGTTCCGCACCGCGCGCCGCGAGGGACGCGAGGCAGCGGCTGTCGCGATCGCAGCCCCCTACGATAGCCTCGACACCGCGCGGCAGTGCGCGCCCAGGCTGGTGGCCATCGCGCAATGGCTCAAGGCGCATCACGAAAAACGTCCCGTCCCGCTGCTGGACGGGCAGCCGCTGCATGTGGAACTGTCAGGCCAGGTGGTCGCCGGCCTGCATATCATCGACAGCGACACCGGCCGCCAGATGGTCACGCTGCGCAGCCGGTCGCTCAAGGCCGGGGCGGCCCTCCTCAAGCCGCAGCGCGACGCCCTGCAGGTGACGCAGGGCGGCGTCGTGGTCTATTTCCCGGTCAAGGACCTGATCCAGCGCTGGGGCACCCAGTTGACCCGCAGCGCGATCTATGCCTGCCCCGAAGACGCGCGGCGCCGCGCCGCCGAACTGCAAGCGCACCGGCAACTGGGGCAACTCGCCGCGCAGGCCCTTTCGTCGGGCGTGGAGCCCGGCGCCGCGCTGCTCGCGCAAATGGAGCAATTCGGCAGCACCGCCGACCCCGTCTGCAGCGACCATCGCGGCAGCATCGGCATCGCGCTGGCACTGCCCAAGCGCTTCGGTGGCGCCCGTCGCGTCGCATTCCGGCTCAAGGATTACGGCCCGCACGCACGCTTTGCGCCTGCCGTGTCATGGATGCCGCATCAGGGCTTGCTGGTGATGTGGACCGCCGCGAGCGGCGACGTGGTCGCCTTCGGGCTCGGCCGTCACGGCGTGCGCCGCCTGGGCGTGTTCGATTCCGTCAAGGCCGCCCGCAAGGCCGCATCGGCGCATCCGGCCACGCTCATCAGCGATGCCTTTGCCCGCCGCCGCGCGCGCGACCCGGAAGGCGAGCTTGCGGCGCGGATCGCCGCGTTCAACACCACGAACCTGGCCCTGAACGCGGACAGCGGCCAGGTCCCGCTGCACAATGTCTTTACCGGCGCGACGCGCAGGTTTCGCACGTCCTCCGCGCGCGGAACCTGGACACCCCGGCTGCTGCTCACCTCCGCAGGCCCCCTGCTGATCCTGCTGGCCGATTCCGCCGCGCGGCAATCGACATGGCTGGCCTACGGTCCGTTGCGCGACCCGCCGGAGGCGGAGGTGCTGGAAGCCTGCGCCGAGGGACGCGGCCGGATGTCGCTCGAGGCGCTGTCGGTCCTGCTGTCGAAGGAATTGGGTGTGCGCGTCGATACCGTCGACCCGGATGCCGCGGCCACCGCCAGGCTGGATGCCGTGCAGCATGTGCTGCGCAAGGTCATTCCCGGGGATCTGTTCGGCCTGCAGCGCCTGAATCCCGACGCCCAGGTGCGCTTCTTTTATGATTTCGCGCGCTCGCTCAAGCAGGACCTGCTGTCGGACGACACCGCGCGCAAGCGCGAAGCCATCCTGGCTGCGGAGTATTTCTACTTCGGCAAACCGTGCGAGCAGTTGCTCAACGTCCATGCGCCGCTCCTGAAGCAGGACCCGGCGGCCTGGTCGGTGTTTCTCGGCGAGGGCGGCCGCGCCGACACGCGCGTCAAGGAAATGATCCGCGGCCTGGCCCTGCTGGAATCCGAGCGCCCCCAGCGCGGGCTGCCGAGCTTCATGCGGCCACGGTTCGCCAGGCTACTGGATTCGGTGGCGCATGTGACGCCCGACCGGCTCTGAGATGGCCCGTTACCGCCAACGGCGGCGAGTCGCCGCTAACCCGTGTTCAGGCGCTCAATACGCCATGCCAACGACTCCTGCTTCGGCCAGAATCGCTTCTCGCCTGGCAGGAGTATTTTCTTGCCTTCGAGGCTGGTGAGGCGCTGATACTCCGGAATGCGGTCATCGAGCGCGCGGTTGACGCGCCACACGAAATCCGGATCCGGCGCTATCAGGTTCTTGTCCATCGCCCAGTGCATGTCCGGCGTGAGCGCCATGCCGTTGCGCGGATCGTCGTCGGCGCCCGCGCTGAACGGATGGATGTGTGCCGCCTCCACCATCGGAGTCCCGTCCGGCAGCACGATGCGCAGGCCGCTGGCGGCGCAGCGGAAGTCGTAGTTCTCGATCACCACTCGACGAAACGCCGGGCTGCGAATCGCTTCCGGCGGCTCGCGCGCTTCCAGGCGCTGCGGCTCGAAGGATCGCAGCTGGCGCTCGTACAGGCTGATCTGGCGCCCTTCGTTGGCCACCGCCGCCAGGTCTTCCAGGCCGCGGTCGAACCAGTGCTGCGCCAGGGTCTCGGCCAGAGCCTCGATGTTCGGCGCCACCTGGAGCAATTCGAAAAGTTCGGTATCCAGGGTCGCGCAAGCGATCACATCGGTGATGTCGCGATGGCCGTGCACGCCGGTCATTTGCGCCAGCTGCGCCTCGCGCCCCGGCAGCGGCTGCAGATGCCAAAAACTGGCGGTCCTGCCAGCGCCCCGCGCCATCGCGCGCAGGTCGCCACGCAGGTAGAAGAACGGGAAGAAGGCGTTCGGATGGTCCTGCTCCGTCCGTACCGCCTCGAAATAGCGGTTGTACCTCTCCAGCAACGGCGGGCCATAGACAATCCTGTTGACCGCCAATCCCCCGCCCCTCGCCAGGTCCAGCACGGCCAGCAGCATGCAGATCTTGTGCGGGCTGCGCCGCCCGTTCTTCGAGTTGACGTTAAGGGCGCAGAACTTGCGCTGATAGTCCGCCAGGCTCACCGCGGGCTCCAGTAATCCGCCTTGCCGGGAATCAACCAGCGCACGCCGCCACGCGGGTCCGGCACGTCGCCGGCATAGCGTGGAATCAGGTGCATGTGCAGGTGCGAAATGGTCTGGCCGGCGGCCACGCTGTCGTTGAAGCCGATATTGAAGCTCGCCGGGTTGAACTCGTGGTCCAGTTGCCGCTTCGCATTATCGGGCAGCGCCAGCATCGCGCTGCGTTCCTCCGAGGTGGCGGCGAACAAGCTGCCCACGTGGCGCCGCGGCATGACGAGCGTATGGCCGGGCGACACCGGATAAGCGTTACGCACGCAGATCGCCAGGGCATTGGCGTCACGGATGCGAGCCGCATGCACCGATGTCTGCATGGATTCGTATCGTAATGGAAGTCGGGTGCTTCGGCGCAGCGCTGCCGAAAAAACAAGCTTTCCAGCGACTGACCAAAAACACCGCCACGAGTCGACAATTGGCTCATCGTGCGAGCCTCCCGGACGGTAATCTGACTTCACGGCCAATCCCCATCATCCTGTTCAAACCGCACTGGAACATACACCGATCCGGGAGGGCCTTCTTGTACGCAAAAATCCGCGTCTCAAAACCCGGAGGCGGTCGTGGTTTTGGAGACAAAAAATGCACACGAAAATGGTACTTGAAAATCAGCCTTTTCAGAGGAGAAACGCGATGATTTTCGCCGCCGTTTTCCTTGCTTTTTTGGGTCCGATAACGTATGATTCTTCAATGTTGAAACGCCTCGAAATTGCACTGGATTTTGTTGTCAAAAACAGTGGTTTCGAGCGCCCGAATCCTGCAAAGCCTGCGCAACCGCCGCAGGCTTTTTCATCCATTGCCCGGCACGCCATTCGCCTTTGCGAGCGCGTAGTCCGGGTCGTCAAAGAACACCCGTCCGGTTTCGGCGTCGCATTGCGACGCGCCGATTGCGCCGCTCTTTTGTGGCAACCGGGAACGCATCCTCGCCGGATGCGTTCGGCTGTTTTCTAGCGGTTTTGCGCCCTCGGGCGCCCCCTTCGTGCTTTAACCCGGATCGCGCTTTGCGCTGATCGACCGGCGTTGCTCGTCCGCATGACGGGCAGGCAACGCCGGTGCTTTGCCCGCAGTGGGCTGATGCCAGGACCGAACCTGTACCTGAACGCCAAACCAGCGTTCACGGGACGCTTTACGCCTGCATTGCTTGCCCATCGAAAGCGAAGCACACATCGACCAATCGCGATCCGACTCAGCCGGCCGCCCTGCGGCCCGTCATCGACGCCACCGGAGAATCATATGAACCACATCCAATCCGCCCTCGCCCAGCTGACCCTGGGGCAGCCGCAGGCCTTCGCCAACATGGCCCTGTTCCCGCTCATCGCCCCGCATGCCGAGGCGCCCGACTACCTGGTGCTGGAGGAGGCGCTGAGAAGCGAGGTCGGCCACATCACCGAGATTTCCGAAGGCGGCAGCGTGCCGGAACTGGCCTTCGAGAACAACGCCCCCGCCCGTGTGCTGCTGGTCGATGGTGAGGAACTCATCGGCGCGCGGCAGAACCGCATCCTCAACATCAGCATCCTGGTGCCGGCGGGCAAGAAGCTCACGATTCCCGTCTCGTGCTGCGAGCAGGGCCGCTGGGGTTACACCGGTTCCCGGCAGTTTGCCTCGTCCGACAGCGCACTGTTCGCCCGCGCCAAGGCGAAGAAGATGCTGCGGGTGTCGGAATCCATGCGCAGCAGCGGCGAGCGGCGCTCCAACCAGGGTGAGATCTGGGACGACATCGCGATGAAATCCACCCGCCTGCGCGTCGAGTCCGAAACCAGCGCCATGGCGGACGTGTATTCGCAGCATCGCGCCCGCCTGGACGACTACGTGTCGGCCTTCAAGCTGCAGCCCGGCCAGTCCGGCACGGTGGTGGCGCTCGACGGCAAGGTGGTCGGCCTCGAACTCTTCGATGCGCCGGCAACCTTTGGGCGTTTCTTCCAGAAACTGTTGAAGAGCTTTGCGCTGGATGCGATCGACGTGGAACAACCGGTGACGAGCGTACCGGCCGCCGAAATCGCCAAGGCCTTCCTGGAGCATCTGGGCGCCGCCTCTGCGGAGACGTTCGCTGCCCTGGGCGATGGCGAGGACGTACGGCTGCAGGGCACGGATGTGGTCGCCGGTGCGTTGGTGGCCGACGGCCGTGTGCGCCACCTGGCCGGGTTCCGCACCGAAGGGCTTGAAGAAGAGTCCACGTCCTGGCGTGCCCGCAAAGTGCGCGCGCGGCAGTTCTCGGGCAGCGGCATGCGGTAAGCGCACCGCGGGCCGGCGCCTGCAATGCGGCCGGCCCTGACGCAACGATGCAGCCAAAGGCCCCCGCTTCGGGGGCCGGAGGACGCTTGCGCCCATTTTTCAACCAACACCCAACACCCAACACCCAACACCCAACACCCAACACAGGAGATTCCATGTTCACGCAAATTCCCGTTTTCTTTCACTCCAACCAGGTGGCGCCGGCTG
>Ga0068877_10001438_pt1 | contig 19650 bp, 18 predicted proteins | sample NOAtaG_FD_66437 | JGI IMG/M metagenome (GOLD analysis project Ga0068877, IMG submission 66437) | Freshwater lake microbial communities from Lake Erie, under a cyanobacterial bloom - NOAA_Erie_Diel6S_1000h metaG | ecosystem: Environmental > Aquatic > Freshwater > Lake | place: USA: Ohio, Lake... | reverse complement strand
GCATGGAAAAGTTGCCAGAAAAATTGGGACGCGAAATCTGATGCGAGAGATGGACCATGGAATGGTCCACTACTTAGTGGATTTTTCCAAAATCCAATCTGCCGCGATAAACTAGCGGTCCAAATTGGTAGTGGATCGGCTCGCCGGCTCGAAACCTCGGTATGATAGGAGGTAGAAACAAAATCCTATCTCGCTGTTTTGTTCCGTGAGGTTTCATCATGCATCGTCGAACTTTCCAAAATCAATTGGCTGCCGTTTGTGGTTCGTTGGCTACACTCGGTGCGATGCGAGGAAGCAGCGAAGGAGCGGAGCGATCGAAAGGTGCACGGACGACGAACCCCATCGGAGTTTCCACTTACTCGCTCTGGAGATTTAAGAACGATGAGTTCAAGGATGTTCGCAAGTGTATCGACTTCGCAGCCGAATGCGGTTTCGACGGTGTTGAGATTTTGTTGTACCAACTCTCGCAGACGGAGCTCTTGAGCAACTCGGCTCTCCAATCGATCAAACGCCACGCGTTCGTCCATGGTTTACCCTTGTACGGAATGTCTACACACCAAGGGTTCGTATCTCCAGATCCCGAAGTCCGCAGGATGAACATCGAGCTTACGGTCGGACAGATCGAGCTTTGTTACAAGCTTGGTATTCCGACGATGCGAGTCAACACCGGTCGGTGGGGAACGACCAAAAGCTTTGATGCTTTGATGGCCAATCGTGGAATAGAACCGCCGTTAGCTGGCTACACCGAGGACGATGGCTTTCCATGGGTCATCGATGCGTTGCAGCATTGTTTACCGACTGCCGAGAAATGTGGTGTCGTGTTGGGATTAGAAAACCATTGGGGATTGGGGCTGACTCCCGAAGGAGTGCTTCGAATCGTCGATGCGATCCAATCACCTTACCTTCAAGTAACGTTGGATACAGGAAACTTCTTAGAGGATCCCTATCCGAAGCTTGAAAAGCTGGCCGCAAAAACAGTCCTATTGCAAGCGAAGACGTATTACGGTGGTGGCGAGTGGTACACGCTCGAGTTAGATTACCAGCGCATTGCTGGAATTTTGCAGAAAGCGAATTATCGAGGCTGGGTTTCTCTCGAATTTGAGGGAAAAGAAGATTACAAAGAAGCGATTCCAAAGAGTTTGGAATTGTTGAGAAACGCGTTCCTTCGAAAGGCTTAAGTCAAGTCTAGAGAATTCGCGACCAGAACCAGAAGACCGACCATGGTAAATGCTTTTTCTGCAATCCAATCTAGAATCTTGTTTGCAATCCGATGCTTCTGTGCCGATCTGTTGCGAGTATCCGTTCTATTAACCGTTGGTTTGTCACTCCAGGCATGGAGCTATGGCCAGGAAAACGCGAGCGGCTCGAAAGTCTACGAACTACGAGCGCAGGGATTGGACAAACCATCCATTGCGGAACTATCCGATAGTCAACTGGTGATTCGGGATCCGTCAGGAAAGCCGAACGTATACTTGCGACTCGCACGTTACGATACGCCCGACCAACGATGGATCGGTTACAGTTCGCGGGAGTTGCAGCAAATCATTCGATGGCCTGCGAGTGGCTCGGGCAATATGCAGATCGGGACATTGCAGCAAGGCAAAATACAGTTCTCGCCAAGCCGCATGAGTGTTCATGCGAAGAACGGAGCGATTGGTTCGGAACAAGAAATTCTACCGAGCGGCTCATTCGACCCGCCAGGTTTGCCCCGCAGTCTGCCGACCCCCAGTCAACGTCCCCAGCCGACGATGAGTCAAGCCTCGGGATCTGCTCTCCAGTTTCCACAGTCCACTCCATTGCTTATGGGAGTTGGCCAACCAAACCGTATGCAATTCTTGACAATGTCCGGACGCGATCGTTTGGGGTTGGTCGATCGGGCCGTTGACCAAATGTCCGCTTGGTATGTCACACCGGTTGGCAATGATATGTTTCGATTGCAACAGCGAGTCCAAGACAACTGGATGGCGATCGGATTGCCCGGTACCGACGGGATGGCGGTTGCCGGGGGAAGGCTTCGTGGCGGGTTCCCTCCTGGGGCCAGCTTTGGTGGTGGTGCATTTCCGAGAGGCGGCTCCTTTGGTGGCGGTGGCATGCGAGGCGGCTCATCCATCCCGCTAGGTTTGTACCCAATCCACGGCGGTTGTGAACAATTGTGGCGCATCAACCCCTTTCAGGCGGGAGGCTATTGTTTTGAAAGTGTTCTCTATCCAGGTATGGGATTGACCTGTTTGCAATCGGGTGGACTGATGTTGCAACCCATCCTCTACGATCCATGGCAGATTTGGTACCCGCAGCAACCGGTCTTTTCATTGCCAGCACCTCAATTCCGGACCATGCAACAACAGTACGTACCCAATGCACCACTGGCACCGATCACAGCGACGATCTCCAACACACATCAAGACGAGTTGCTCGTTCTTTTCGCGGACCGACGTAATCCCAAAACACCGCAAAAGCTCCGCATACCAGCGAGAGGTCGAGAACAAGTGCAAATCGAACGGGATGCCGGTGGTACGATCGTGGAGAACGTCGAGATAGTAGACGCGTTCGGAAACTGGACACAACAGCAGTATTCGACTCCGGTGCCACCCATGGTTTTGTATGATATGAGTGTCTACGAAATATTCCTGCAATCCATTGCCATCGATCGAACAGGTACCAGTCCCAATCCGATCGAAGATGTGAATTATCAACCTCGCAGTATAGGATTCTTTCTTATTCCACCAGGAGACGAGCTGCCACCGAACGCAATCATCGATGCGTATCGAGTCGCTCAAGAGAGCGAGAACCAGGGCGCGGTTCGCCGCCTGAGTGAACGCGATCTCAAGGGAGGTTCCAACTCCACTACCAATGATCCATTGAAAGACATCTTGCAAAAGTTCCAGAAGCAGCGGGCGGCGTTTTGAACGAGATTCCCAGTTTGGCGTCCGACGCGGATCCTTATGTTTTCCGACAAGTACGAGTCAGGCGAAGAAAACGGCTATCTATCCCTTGGCTGGTATTGATTCCCTTTTTTTGCATCGTCGCATGTTGGGCATTGTATGTGTTTGTGATGCCTGTTGTTGAAGATAGGTTGAAGCAATTATCGCATAGCAAGATGGTGCGTACGAGTCTGGAGTTATCCTCCCCGAATCGCGAACTGTTTCGAACTTGCCAGTTTCTCGCTGTGTGCTGGTTCTTTTATTTCGGTGCCAGCATTGGAAGCTTCTTCAATGTACTCGCTGCTCGACTACCGGCGGGTAGGGGAATTGTTTTTGGAGGATCGAAGTGTCCGTATTGCAATACGAACATCAGCCGATTGGCGAATACCCCTATCTTTGGTTGGTTGTGGTGTCGAGGAAAATGTTTGACTTGCAGGTTGCCGATATCTCCAAAGTATCTTTGGATCGAGTTGGTTTTTGGATTGTTGTTCACACTGTTAGCGGCACGTGAGTTGTTTAGCGGCGGTGTGAATCTACCTCATTGGAAAGGGTACTCGTACGTTGGCATCATCTATACGGTCTTTTATCCCAAGTGGGATTTGATAGGTGCCTATCTACACCATGTCTTTTACTTGGCTTCTTTGTTGTTGTTGGCAATCTCGTGTTGGGAACGCAATCCGTTTCCTTGGCGGGCATGGTTGACGATTGTCGTGTGCATCGTTGCCATCCGACTTTTCCGAGTCGATTACGAGTTTGTACGATGGTTCGAGGGAATCAAGGGACAAAAAGATTACCCTTCGTCTTTACAATCGTCGGGCATTACTATCTTATGCGGCGCTATTGCAGGGAGCGTATTGGGGGTTCTTTCCCAATACTTTCTGCCATGCCGAGCGCGATCCGCCCTCCTAAGTGAGGAGCCAGCAGAACCGTATCCAAAGGAGACGGGCTCGCGATGGGTTCAAGGATCCCTATTGGTTGGATGTGTCATGGGCTGGCAATCCGTAGCCCTCGTCATTCCATTGTCGCTGTACGGCGCGTGGCTTTGGAAGTGGTTCTTGGGTCCGAAGTCCACGTTCGCCTCGGTGTCCTCGATGACAGCGCTATTTGTCGTAGCGTTCGTGTACCTGATGGCGTGGCGACAAATCGTTAGTATGATAGGGATCACGAGTTAGACATCTCGATTATTCCCTCCCCCTCCTCCGCAAGGAACCCACGATGAAGTTACGGCTTCCCTTTCATGCTTGGATGTTACTGCCCATTACGGTGATGGGTGTTGGCTTTTGCCAGCCCGTTGATGCAGAAGTAAAGCTGCCCAACGTTTTCTCCGACCATATGGTTCTGCAACAAGGACAAGAAAACAAGATTTGGGGCAAAGGCAACCCCGGTGAATCGATCACCCTCACGATTGCGGACAAAAGCGCAAAGTGCAGTGCAGACCCACAAGGGAACTGGACAACCAAGATCCCAACGTTGCCCGTCGGTGGGCCCTACACATTGAAGGTCGCAGGTTCCAGCACGGTCGAAATCAAAGATATCTTGGTGGGCGAGGTGTGGGTTTGTTCCGGTCAGTCCAATATGCAATGGACTATCAATGCATCCAATGACCCCGATCTTGAGAAGCTCTCCGCGAACTATCCAAAGATTCGCATGATCAACTTTCCTCAAGTAGGAACGCAAGAACCAATTTGGAGTCATGACGATCGAAAATGGATGGTCGCTTCCCCCGAGACTGTCGGAAACTTTTCGGCGGTCGGATACTTCTTCGCAAAGCAAATTCATCAGTCGACCGACGTTCCTATCGGAATGATCAACAACGCATGGGGTGGATCCGCTTGTGAAGCCTGGGTGAATCGAGATATCCTCACCGCTGAGTTTCCCGAGTTGATCGCTCGCTGGAAGGGAACGGAGTCGGAATACGAAGCGTTAGCCGCAAAGACCGACCTTACCCCAGAGCAATTGAAGAAGCGGGACCAATTGAAGAACAACATGAAAGGAAATTCACGTCCAGGCAATATCTACAACGGTGTGCTCAAGTCACACCTCGGTTACGGCATCAAAGGAGCAATTTGGTATCAAGGAGAGTCCAATGCGGGCCGTGCGTACCAATATCGCAAATTGTTTCCACGCATGATCAAGAACTGGCGCGACGAATGGGGGCAGGGAGATTTTCCATTCTATTGGGTCCAACTGGCGGACTTTCAAGCAGAGAAGACAGAACCAGCCGATAGCGACTGGGCTGAACTTCGCGAAGCACAGACCATGGCGATGGATGTGGTACCTAACTCTGGCCAAGCGGTCATTATCGACATCGGTGAAGGCAAGGATATCCATCCGATGAACAAGGAAGATGTAGGCCGAAGATTGGCGCGATGGGCGTTGGCGAATCAATATGGAAAACAAATTGACTATCAAAGCCCTCGCTATGATTCCATGGAAAAAGTCGACGGAAAGATCCTTGTGAAATGCAAACACGTCGGACCTGCTTGGCGTCCGTTCGATGTCAATGAAATCCGTGGCTTCACCATCGCAGGTGAAGACAAGAAGTTCTTCAATGCAACAGCCAAGCTACTTCCCGATGGCCGAATCGAAGTTTCTTCACCGAGCGTTTCAGCACCGATTGCGGTTCGATACGCTTGGGCGCAGAATCCGATTTGCAATCTATTCAGCAAGAACGGATTGCCACTCACGCCGTTCCGCACTGATGACTGGCCTGGTGTTACGGTTGGCAAAGAGTAGCGGACACGTCTAGGGAGCTTCACTTTTTCCCCCCAAGGTTTGCAGCCTGCTCGCTCGCCTTGGGGGCACAGTCATAATCCCAACCCGAAGCGTAAGCGCGTAAGCGAGGGATTCGACAAACGTTCCGCTTTGCCTGTAGCGTGGGACCATTGTCCCGAGCGGATGGATTTTCCATGGAGTTATTGCAGGCCGGGACAATGGTCCCAGCCTACGGTCCCGGCCTATTTTGACTTTCGTCGGCTCTGTCAAAGCGTGAGTCCGTAAGCGAGGGATTCTATTGGATTCTCCGTCCCTCGCTCCCTCGCTCACGCGCTCACGCGTCGGGTTGGAGAAAGCCTGACTTCTTCGTCATAATCCCTACCGTCGGAATAGGCGGTAATGCTAATGGGTTTCCGATGGGCCATCTGGCTCGTTCGATTGGCCGAGGCATTGGCAAAACCTATAGTCCCAAAAGGGCCTTGTTTTCTGCGCTCGGTTTTTGGCGACTTATGACTATTACGTTACAAACATCCGGTTTTACCGCTCCCGGGGCCTTCGTTCCGACTGCGACGTTTCCTGCCGTGCACATTCCATCCGATACGGCGTCGCGTTCCCAAGCGATGGCGATGGAGTTGATCAAGCAAAATCAGATTCCTCAGAATGTAATTGAAGGGTTCAGCAATCCTGAGACGTTCCGAGGTGAATTTACTCTGTTGGATGGAGCTACCAATCATCTATCGGAGATCATGGGATCTCATGCAGGGCATAGCTACAGCTCTACGCCGATCCGATCCGAACGGCATCAGCAGACGTTGCGAGGCGTCGTTACGGCATTGGATTGGTTGCTCCGCGAATCTCAATGGGACCACCGAAAGTGCTTTGAACAACTGACACTACATGCATTGTTGCCGGTCTATATTGCGCCAGCCGCAGAGGACTGGGAGCCAGCCCTGAAGACGACAATGTACTGGCTACGGCGAGTGGCATGCTTATCCCAGCTATGCAAAGTGCTCGAGAGTGAGGGGATTCATGAATGGCTGGAGCATGACACTCGCATACAGATCGCACCTCAAGAGACGATAGAGAAAGCATTTCGAATTTGTTTGACGAGTCTTTCCGAATCTTTCTGGTGTTCGCTGCACCCAGCGCTGGACGCAGGCTTACGGAACACAAAGCAAAGAGAAGATGCAGTGATTGAGAAAGGCCTCTGGTCGATTTCCTTGCAACTGACGAAACGGACGACCAGACTCACGGTTCCGCCTAGCTTACGAATCGGTGTTGTTTCCTGGGAGCGTGTACTCCATCATTGGGAATCATTTCCCGAACAGCTAAAGAACGCGACGACACCCAAAGTGGAATCTTCGATCAGCCATGCAGATTCACCGGCCCCTTTCATTGCCGAAAGTAAGCCATCGACCATTCCATCTAGTGGGACACCTGCACCAACGAGCGCGAAAACTCCACCAGCGAAAACCATACGAGATCATCGGCTCGCAGAGATCCGAAGTTCGAGCGATCCACAATTGGCAAAGAATCTCGAGCGACTCCTGCAGCAATGCAAAAAGAATCAGTCCATCTTCTCTTTGGTTGTTGTCAAACGAATGGAAGCGACCAGCACTCAGGTTGCCGATGGTGTTGATCTCGGTCGATGGCAGTCTCGATTCATCGATGCGATGATGGCCGAAAGCGAAACCGCAGACATACGCGGATTCACCACTGACAACGAAGAACTCGCATTGGTTTTTGTGGATGCGGATCGAGCCGAGTTATCGACTTGGATTCGAGAGTCCTTTTCCAAGATCAGCGCCGCCGGAAACGGGATCTCCATGACGGAAGTGGAACCACTTGTTGCTGGCGTTGCCATGGTGAACGGTCCGTCGCGAGCATTCGCCATCGAACAACTGATCGAGGGAGCATGGCGTTGCCTCGACGGTGCATCGATCCAAGGAACGCATGCGGTCAAGACCATCGAAGTCTACTAGATGGTAATCTCCGGGAGCAACGGATTGCCGATCACTTGCTTGCACGCATAGTCGACTGTTGGGTCGATCTCGATGATGGGTTGGCTACCAAGAGCAGGGAGTGTTTTGCATTGAAATCAACGCATTGCAGCAGTCTCAACCTCGGCCGCGAATTTGGATCGCCAGTTGCTGGCAACGATTATCATCGCACCGACTAGAATGGCCCCGATACTAATCCACTGCGAGATGCTGAGATCGGTCCCGAACTGCCCTGCTTCGTCCACTCGAATGTACTCCTCCAGAATTCGAATGACTCCGTAAGCAATCAACCCGCTCGCGAATATCAACCCCTGTCGCTTGATAAGATTGGACAGAGATGCTGTCCACAGAAACAAAAGCAGTCCGCCGAACGATGCGTAGATTTGTGATGGGTGTACTCCCAACGATCGGTTCGGAAGCGGATGAGCCCGATACGTCTTGCCGTCGATCTTCAACAGCAGATCCAATTCGGGTGAAGCTAGCGGATTCTCGTGCGTAGGACCGTCGACTTGACGAGGCTCCATGAGAGTGATCGTCTGTCCCGGTTGAATATGGTTCTTGTCCGCCCAGCTATCTTTCTCAACGTTAATGACACGTTCGTCTTTCACGACCAAGCCCACCAGACGGCCACTTAGCAATTGGTCATTGTAAACCGCAGAACCAGCAGGAAAAGAGATCGACGGCAACGAAGAGTCGCACAAGCCACCGTAGCAACATCCATTGAGGAGACATCCAATACGTCCGAAAGCAAGTCCCAGAAAAAAAGCAGGAGTTACTGCATCTGCTACCTTGAGCGGTGAAACCTTGAAACGGTAGGCCCAAAAGCCAGTCGCAATCAAACCTGCGATCACACCACCATAGACGACCAGTCCGCCTTCGGTGAATTGAAGGGACGCGTATAATTTCTCCGAGAGAGAACTGCCCTCCAAGGTATCCCAATGCTGGATCACATAAAACAATCGAGCACCAGCAATCCCAGAGACAACTCCCCAGGTTGCAAGTGAAAAAAAAGCATCCTTCGAGATACCCCTCGATTCACTCCGCTTCAATCCCACCGCCGCCCCGAAGATCACACCGAGCATCAACAGCACGCCGTATCCCCGGACTGGAAGTCCGATCGTCCAATCTTCAATCCGTGTTTCGATGCGAGGCAAGATAAAGGTCAGCACGAACAGTATGCCGGCCCAAACCATCCCATTGGTTTGAATCAACTGAATCCGTTTATCCGCCGTGCCCGCGATGGCAATCTGTACTGACGCGAATAGGAGCAACAGGGCTGAGCCCCAGCTCAGGAGTCCGAAAACAGGGAACCCGAGGAGCTCGTGTGGGATGTAAAAAAGAGTCTGTCTCATCCCCTAAACGTAGAGGATTCCCGCAAATAATGGTAGGTGACATCCCGCTAATGGAAGACTAACGATTCTCCATTTGAGCCACTTCATCCCCGAAATCCAAAGATGGTTCCCCAAATGAATCGGCAACCGGGGCTTCGGTCGCTGCCTTCGCTTTCGCCTTTTTAGGCCGTCCACGAACCGCCACTATTACGACGGAAAGGATCGCCGCAAGCATGAGAAGCAGCCAAAAGTAAGGTAGAATTGCGTAAAGGCTCATATTGCTCGCTACTAGAAAAGCTGGTTGCTAGGCGCACAACAAATTCGCGCGATTTACAACTACTCTAAACCTAATCGCCGTTTCCTTCCTGTTCAAGTTGACAAGATTGAGTTTCCTTGCGAAGATAACTGACCCGAGACAGTTGTATTAGTTATTTCGATTCAAGGAACCTTGGTTCCGTTGGAGTGTACTGTGCCGAATATCAAAAGCGCTAAGAAGCGACTTCGACAATCCCTAGAGCGACGTAGCCGTAACCGTTCGGCAAAGTCCCAGATGAAGACAGCGATCAAGAAGCTACGAGAAGCAGTTGTTGCTAAGAACTTTGATGACGCAAAGACACAGTATAGCAGTCTCTGCAAATTGCTGGATCAAACCGCTTCCAAGCGAATCATCCACGTCAATAAGGCAGCACGAACGAAGAGTCGCTTGAGTGCATACATCAAGAAGGCTTCTTCCGTAGCTTAAGACGATTCCCTTTGGAAACGTTATGAGCTTGACTGGCCTACCAAAAGACCGACTTCTGGTTCGGCGGAGTTGGTACTTTCCTAGCTTGATGCTCTCACACATACATCTTTCTAAGTGGGAGCCTTCTTCATCAGCGAATGAAGAATTTTTGTCGCGAACAATTGCCAGTCGATTCGCTCAGTTGTCCATCTTCTCAGACCGTAGTATTTCGCATCAGAGTCGATGGTTTCCTCGTTGGGCGAGCCAATGGGATATCGCGAACGATGAGACAAAGCCTTCTGCATCCAATGGAGAATGCCGATTTTTCTACTCGTTCCCGTGGCGAACGCCTGGTTTTATGGCGGTCCACTATATGACCAGCGGTGATCAGACTAGCTATCGAACCTTATTATTGGGCGTGCAGGTTCTAGAAGAAATCGCCCGCAGTCGAAAATCGATTGCTATCGTTTGCCAAGCGTATTCGGATCGGCTAAGCGAGCGATTGATGCACCGGTGGGGCTATGTGCGGCATGCGTTGAGTTTAGGAGACAACCATTACATTCGCCGTCTCTAGTAAGACTCGGTTCCCGAGGTTTTACATATCTTTGACACAGTGGAAACCGGGCCGGGACATACATCCTCCATTTTGAGCGTTATTATTCTCAGACAATTCGATGCGAGCTTCGTTCGAACGATGCTCAGATTCTTAGACTCTCCAACGTAAAGGATCGCCGAAATGATCGGCCCAAACCAAGCAAAAGAAGCAGGTTCTACCATCAAGAACCACCATCCGCAGACGGCAGTTCCGACCGTTCAGCCGAAGATGGAAGAGATGACCTCTTTTGCGCAAAAGCCGAAGGGGGGCGGAAAGCAGTCGCCTGTTCCTGAGGTTTACCATGTGCAGTGGGCTGCAGGAACGTGGTTGATCGCTTTGCATATTGGTGCGTTGTTTGCTCCATGGACCTTCACTTGGTCGGGACTTGGACTGGCTCTATTCATGCACTGGGTAACAGGTAGCCTCGGAATTTGCCTTGGGTTCCATCGATTGTTGACCCATACCGGTCTTGTGGTTCCGAATTGGCTTCAGAATTTTCTATCATTGCTTGGTACGTTTGCTGGTGAAGGTGGACCGATCAGTTGGACGGCAAACCATCGCAAACATCATGCTTACAGCGACCAGCCTGGGGATCCGCATTCGCCGCATGAAGGTCCATGGTGGGCACACATGTTTTGGTTGGCCTTTACAACCGACAATGGAGATCCAAAGGGTTATGCACAAAAATGGGTGCCTGATCTGTTAAAGCAACCTTTCTTGGTCATGCTCGAACGATGGTTCTTGCCGATCCACATTGCGTTTGGGTCGTTGATCACTGGCGCTGGTTATATGATAGGTGGAACCGAACTCGCTCTGTCCTGGCTCGTGTGGGTAGTTTGTGTTCGAATGGTTGCTGTACTCCATACGACTTGGTTTGTGAACTCCGCATCCCATATGTTCGGATACAAGAACTATGAGACCAAAGACGATAGTCGTAACAACTGGTGGGTTGCCATCATCGCTTACGGTGAGGGATGGCATAACAATCACCATGCTCATCCACGATTGGCTCAACACGGACACAAGTGGTGGGAGTTTGACGCCACCTATGCTGTGATTCGGTTTCTACGCTTTGTCGGACTAGCCAAGAACATCATTGACGTTTCTAGCATGGAAGAAAAGAAGCGGGAACACGCGGAGCGAAGAGTCGCTTAGATCCATACGGTTCGCAAGCTGCTCTACCAATATGAAAAAGGACGGGAAACACCCCGTCCTTTTTTCATGGAACGAGAGATGAGGTGAGTCCATCGACCGTCCGTTTTTGCTCTGTTGCAACGGCTAGACAGTTATCGTCGACCGTTCCATGCCTCTCGACAGCCTTTCTTCGTGTTATACGCCGTTCTTCGTGTTATACTTAGTCGACCCCTCTCCGTCTCTTCCGTATATGGTTGTCATCATGAATCAGGGACTTGTTACGCGATTATCGTTCCTTCTTAGGCTCAGTTTGCCCCTGGTAACAACACTTGTTATGCCATTTTCGAATTGCGTCGCAAGTGAAGTAAAAGGCGCCCGCCCGAATATCTTGTGGTTCATCGTGGACGATATGTCTGCCAACTTCTCTTGTTACGGTGAGAAGCTCATTGCGACCCCCTGTGTCGATCGACTGGCCAGGGAGGGGACTCGTTTTACGAATGCATTTGTCACTGCACCTGTCTGTTCTCCATGCAGATCAGCGTTGATTACAGGTATGTACCAAACTAGCATTGGGTCGCATCATCATCGAAGTGGGCGTGGCCCAATCAAGATCCAGTTGCCCGATGGTATTGTTCCTGTCCCTGAACTTTTGAAACGAGCAGGTTATTACACGTGCATTGGTAGTGGTCTAGAAGAATCCGATCGTCGTGGCAAAAAAGGACGGGATACAGCCATGGGAAAGACGGACTACAACTTTGAATGGGATGCAAAGATGTATGATGCAAACGATTGGTCTGGCAAGCGAGCGGACCAACCATTCTTTATGCAAGTTCAATTAGCTGGTGGTAAGCTACGAGGCGGAACGGATGCGACTGCTATCAAGCTATCGGAGCGAGCGAAGGTAGAATTGGGCAATTCCACCGATCCTAAGAATGTCTCGTTGCCTCCGTATTATCCTCGCGATGAGGTGCTTTTGAGAGATTGGGCTGCGTATCTGGATTCAGTCAGGCTTACAGACAAGCACGTTGGTAGCGTCATTGAGAGGTTGACGCGAGAAGGTCTCTTGGAAAACACGCTAGTGATCTTCATGACGGACCATGGCATTAGCCATGCGCGAGGCAAGCAATTTTTGTACAACGAAGGTACCCATGTTCCGTTGGTCGTTCGCGGTCCTGGGATTGCAAAAGGGCAGGTTCGAAAAGATCTTGTTGAGCACATCGATCTCGCCGCGATCTCTCTCGCCGCAGCCGGCGTATCGATACCTGCGTCGATGCAATCTCGCAATGTGTTCGATTCTTCCTATCAGCCCAGAGAATCTGTTTTCGCGGCACGAGATCGATGTGATGAAACGGTTGAGCGTTTACGAAGTGTAAGAACAGAGAAATTTCTCTACATTCGTAATTTCTACCCTCAACGCCCACATCTACAGCCGAACGCTTACAAGGATGGTAAATCGATTGTAAAGACTTTGCGATCATTGCATGAAAGTGGAAAGCTTGATCCGCTTGCTGAAAAGCTCATGTTCAGCCCGACGCGCGCACCGGAGGAATTGTATGCATGGATGGAAGATCCATGGCAGGTGAATAATCTTGCTTCCCTACCGAGTCACAAATCAACACTGGAAGCGATGCGAGCCAAATTGGATCAATGGATGGTCGATACAAAAGATAAAGGACCCGAGTCAGACGCGATGTACGACAGCGACATGAAGGAGTACTTGGGTAAAGGCAATCCAGAAGTAGAAAAGAACATCGCTACGATGAAGAAATGGGCTTCGGAAGGCAAATAGAATTTGCATATCAAGACGACGAAGCTAAATACTTCGTTGGATATCGTTCCTTTCCACTAAGATGATTTTGGGAGACTATACAATGCGATTTCGCGCCTGCTTGCTTTTTGGGATTGTTATAGGGTCGTTTGGATGCAGTCCAAATGCAGAGCAACCGGTCGCTACAAGTTCGGGTGGCTCGAACGCAACCGAAATCCCAAAAACAGAACTCCCGTCATCTGCCGCCCCATCCGGCGTTGCACCGAATGCATCGAATGTCTCGGACGTCATTCGCTGGGTCCCTGAGCCGTCCATGGACAGCCTACTCAGTCCACCTGAAATCATCGAGGGCTTTTCCATCCGACCACCCGCTGGCTATTCCGGCATGGTTGCGTCGGGTGCGCCCCAAGGATTCATGACCAAGGTATGGAAAGGTGAGGCACGGCCCGATGGCACATCTCCGTCGGTGCAGTTGATGCTCATGTCTCCGCCCTTGAGCAACTCCATTCCCAACGTAGATGTCGGAGTACGCAAAGCCCTGGATGGTTTACAGCGAATTCGAGCCAATTGGACAGAATCTCCTGTAACCCGAGGAACAATGCACGGAGTAGATTTCTCTAGAGTGACATGGACGGGGGATCACAAAGAAATGGGTGTTAAAATGCAGGGAGTCATTTACATTGCAATGCTGAATGGAGTCTTTATTCAATTAAGCACTCAGGATCTTGATGTCCACGCAAGTGACTCGATCAAGCTATGTGAATCGTCGCTGAGAACTTTCGCCAAGAATTAGACTCGCCGATTTTCCTACCTTGGATTGCGTTGCAATTCTATTCGAACTTTGAATTCGAACGCGAAAGTGGAAGGCTGCAAACTTACTTTCAATCGGATCCAACAAACTGGCTCAAGTAGCGGTAGCTTTGAGCCAACGATGCTGTACGGTTCTCGACGGAGCCTTCATAGATTCGGTCTTCGACTTCTACACACACAGGACCTTTGTAGCCCGCATCACCCAGTACCGAGAAGAACTTGCCCCAATCAATGTCCCCTAAGCCGGGTAATTTGGGGGTGTGATAAAGATTCGGATGAGCAAAGACGCCGACGTCATTGAGTTTGTGTTGGTCGACCCGCACATCTTTCGCGTGCACGTGAAAAATGCGATCGATAAAGTCTCGCATCGGTTGCAGGTAGTCCATGCATTGAAAAACCATATGCGATGGGTCATAGTTCAGACCTAAGTTTGGGCTACCTAGATCCGCAAACAATCGCCTCCAAATCGCAGGCGAAGAGGCGATGTTCTTGCCGCCTGGCCATTCGTCTTTGGTGAAGAGCATGGGACAATTCTCGATACCAATTCGAACGCCCGTGTTCTCCGCCAAATCGACGATTGGCTTCCAAACCTTGAGCAATCTCGGCCAGTTGTCGTCAACACTCTTGGTGTAGTCGCGACCGATGAACGTGTTCACTTGTGTAAGGCCCAGTTTAGGAGCCGCCGCGATAACATGCTTGAGATGCTCGACGCTTCGTTCAGCCTCTTCGCCGTCAGGGGACAAACAGTTTGGATAGTATCCGAGTCCGCTGATCTTGACGCCCGTCTTCTCTTGTAGCAACCGAATCTCTTCGATTCTTTGTGGGCTGAGCTCTTGAACATTGATGTGGGTGATTCCCGAGTATCTGCGCTCCGCTTTGCTGGGAGGCCAACACATCACCTCCACACATCGATAGCCGATGTCTGCCGCGATGGCAAAGACCTGTTCCAGCGTGAGGGTTGGGACGATTGCACTAACAAATCCGAGCTGCATCATGTTTCGTAATCCGATGGAGAGAGAGAAACGTTTTTCATCCCAACCAAAGTGTGAGGGCTTTTTGTCTTAATCCCAACCCGACGCGTAAGCGAGGGATTCTGTGGGATTGTTCGTTCCTCGCTCACGCTCTTTGAGGTTGTGATTATCATGCCCATAGGGCCGATAATCCAATGCCAGTGGCTCACGCCACCGGCTGACGATATGTCGGGCCTCCAGCCCTTCAGGACGCAATAACTATATCTCAAGGAACAAACGCGAAGGATCTTCGATGACTTCTTTGATCGTCTTCAAGAAGCTAACGGCTTCGCGCCCATCGATGATTCTATGGTCATACGTCAACGCCAAGTACATCATCGGTCGAATGACCACTTCTCCGTTCAATGCGATTGGTCGTTCTTGGATCGAATGCAACCCGAGGATACCGCTCTGAGGTGGATTGACGATTGGTGTCGAGAGAAGCGAGCCGTAGATTCCGCCGTTGCTAATAGTGAATGTGCCTCCTTCGAGGTCCTCCGGCATAAGCTTGTTCGCCATCGCTCGTGAAGCGTATTCACCGATCGTTCGTTCGATTTCGGCAAATCCCATTTTCTCGACGTTGCGAAGAACAGGCACGACAAGCCCTTTTCCACCACCGATCGCGATTCCAATATCAAAGTACTTGCGATAGACGACATTGCTGCCGCGAATCTCGGCATTGACGGACGGATATCGCTTCAATGCTTCGCACGACGCTTTGGCGAAGAATGACATAAAGCCCAGTTTTACGCCGTGCTTTTCCAAGAACGCTTCTTGATACTTTTTGCGAAGCGCCATGACAGGTTGCATGTCGACTTCATTAAAGGTGGTCAAGAGAGCTGCAGTGTGTTGCGCCTGAACCAATCGAGTTGCGATGGTTCGACGAATCATGCTCATCGGCTTGACTTCCTCAGCGCGATTCGCAGAACCTTGCTCGACGATTGCTGTAGATGCGGCGTGGCTAGAGGTTGGTTGTGCAGGTGGCGAAATGGTGGCTGCGACCGACTTCGCTGCGGCAGTGGTTGCCGCAGAGACAGCGACACCAGCGGATGCGATCGTGCTGCCAACGGCGTTGGCGGCTGCGGCCACGTAACGGCTGACGTCTTCTTTCAACAGTCGACCCCCAGGCCCCGTCGCAGGAACGTTGGCTGCGGAAACATTGTTGTCGCCTAGCATCCTCTGAGCCGCAGGCATCACGTGCGCTGCGGGTTGCGAAGCAGTGTTTGCCGGTGCTGAAACGGGAGTTGCGATCGGCGTCGCAATTGGGGGAACTCCCGCGGGCTGACCTGCTGCAGATTGGCCAGTTGCGCCCTTGGCTGCTGCCTGGAACGAAGCGATCACGTCTCCTACGGAAGCGAATTCTTCGTCTTTCTTAAGGATTTTGACCAGAATCCCATCCTCGGGGGCAGAAACCTGAACGGATGCTTTTTCGGTTTCCAGTTCCACCAAATCGGTACCAGCGGCGACCCATTCCCCTTCTTTTTTCAGCCACTTGCTGATTTGAACTTCGGAAATACTCTCACCGACGGACGGAACAACGATATCTACCATGGAACGATTGGGGATTGGCGGAAAACAACACTCGTCAAACAAACGGCGAAGCACGAAATACAAGCATTTAATGCAGTCGCAGCACTACTTATGAGCATATAGCAACGGTTCCGCGGTGTCATCCGCTCTCAGGCCGAATTTAACCGCGATTGAACAGTGATTCGCGATAAAGTATGGACGAAAAGCATGCGATTTTCGCGATCGGAGTCCACGGTATCCATGTGCTAGTTGACCAGAGGGGAATAAGGGATTTTCTCGTTTTCCGGAAATTTCGTTCGGACGGTTGCAAGATTTGTTGGGTGACAACGTTCTTCTTGCGACACAGAGAAGTTCATTTGGTTCCCTACTCGCCCTTCGTATTCCGTTTCGCAATGTCTTCACTCACGACTAGAACTGGCCTCTTGATACGAATCGCAGATCCGAAGGATTCTGTGGCGTGGGCTGAATTTGTCGAACTTTATGAACCAATATTGATTCGAGTTGCAAAGTCGAAAGGTCTGCTGCTGTCGTTCCTCCGAATGTTGTCGCGATTCACACCGTGCATGCGGAACATGACCCACCCTGCTTCATTATTGGAGCATTTTCTCAACGCCTATTTACTTGTTCGACTCCGGAATTGCCATCTGGCTAGAATCGACTTTTAACAAGATCATAGATGGGGAATCGAGAGATTGTTGAGCCAACCTTGACTCTCTTGGTTCAGGCAACTCGTCGCGCTGCCAAGCGTTATGGCCGTCGTTGACAGATGACGCAGAAACGATTTCGTTTGATCCATAGTCGAGTGTGGCTCGTCAGCAGAATCCGATTTGGAGTTTATGGCAGATGCCCAACATCGACAAAAAAGGAACGTTGGGCTAGTGGTGTCTCTGTTCGCGGTCGAGTTCCTTTCGAAGTTCTTTGCGATGATGCAAAGCTCACGAACATTCGTGATCCGATGGTCGTTTACCCCTAGGGCTACGTCATGGCACAAGCGATGGTGGATACGGGCGGTCCGACTCTTCCTCGGCGATTCCTGGAAGCATTGCAAAACACACCGTTGCCCCCGAGTGTGAGACCGATCGAGTTGTGGCGTATCCTGCTTCAGAAGTGTAACGATTCCCTCGACATCCTCATCGCGAATTATGAATCGCGATTGGGTGCATTAGAAGAACAGGAGAAGCTATTTCTGTCCGCGTTGCCCAGGTTAAGTGCCATGGTAAGCCGCTCCCAATGACGGCGGATGGGGAGTTTCGCGTCAAACGCTCAGAGGTTTCTGGCAATCGAATCCGCTTTTTGGTTGGCTGGAGCGTCGAAGGCTCCGCTGGTTTGACCCTGGAACCATGGCAAGAGGAAATTCTCAAGTAGCAACTGGTTTACGGAGCTGGAGAAACGAGCATCGATGCTTTCCAGTTGCTATAATCCATGCGATGTATTGATCCCAACCCGAAGCGTGAGCGAAGGATTCTGTAGGATTTTCCGTCGTCCCTCGCTCACGCTTCGGGTTGGGGTGATAGCGACGCTTGTCAGGCAACGTGGTGATCAATGCTTCGCTTGATTGATTATTCCCTCCTCATTCTTGGAACTCTCCCGTGCTCTATTCCACTTATCTTGATCGTGCACTTCTGTTGCTTGGTTTATTCGCTTGGTGTCCCACATGGGCTTTCTCACAAGAAGTGAAAGACCTTTTTCCCAATAGTTCGTTTTCAGCTTGGAGTACTGTCGATGGGAAACCAGTACCTGCGAGCTGGAAGATTAACGATGGTGTCATTCATCTAAGTCGCGATGGCGAACGTGGTGGCAACATTGTCACCAAAGAAGAATATGCCGACTTCAGCTTGAGCTTCGATTTCAAGATCGCTCCCAAAGGGAATAGCGGAATCAAGTATCGTGTTCGGACCTACGACAATCGAACGCTCGGTTTCGAATACCAAGTTTACGACGATACAGGTGCCAAGAAAGTTGCGTCTAAGAATAGCACGGGTGCTATCTACGATTTATATGAGCCGAACTCTGAAAAGGCTGCAAAGCCTGCTGGCGAATGGAACGAAGCGAAGATCGTTGCACGTGGTACAAAGCTAGAACATTGGCTGAATGGTAAGCAAATCGTCACCGCCACGATCGGTGACTCCGATTGGGACAAACGATTTGCAGAAAGTAAATTCAATGATCGCGAACGCTTTGGGAAAACACTTCACGGAAGACTAATGCTTACCGACCATGGAAGTGAAGTCTGGTATCGGAATTTTCGATTTGAAGTCGTGACCGATACCAAGGCTCCTGCCGTTTCGCAAAAGTAACCCGGATGTAGGCTTCCGATTGTATGCTTCCGATACTAGAAGCTCGAGCTACATGCTGGGTAATACAATACGAAGGATGGTGTCGTATTGTTGTTTGGTTACTGGCTGAACGCTGAGCCTAGATCCTTTTCGAAGCAACTCCATACTTTCGAGAGCGGGTATTTGACGGAGCATTTCTAACGAGAGTGGTTGGGGCAAGGTGGACTCGTACTGGATATCCACCATGAACCATCGCGGATTGGCTGGGTCGCATTTCGGGTCATAGTGGGGATCGTGTTTGTCCCAAGCGGTATGGTCTGGATAGGCAGTGCGTACGATCGTGGCCGTGCCTACCACGCACGACGGGTTCGCATTGCTATGATAAACCAGGACCACATCCCCTAACTTCATTTGATCTCGCATGAAATTGCGAGCTTGATAGTTGCGAACGCCGTCCCAGCATGTCGTTTGGTTCGGAGCATTCCGAAGATCATCGATCGAGAAGACATCAGGTTCCGTCTTCATCAACCAAAAGTTTCGGCCTTTCGACTTGGTGGCGATCGTCTTGGTTGGTGTAGATGGCTTGGTTTTAGGTTTGTTATTCGTACCGCGATTCAACTTATTAGCTCCAAGGATCTCGACTCGACACTCTCATGATACCGCATTTTAAAGCGATGCGAACGAGATGGGTATATCAAGCGTAACAGCGGTACAGGATCGAGCGGACTAAAGAATCTCAGCCACGCGTTGGATGCCTTCGCAAGCGGCTACAACATCGTCGGCTTGCGACGTTTGCCCCATGCTCAGTCGTAGCGTACCGCCACAGTCCGCAGTGTTAA
>Ga0068877_10001436_pt1 | contig 19676 bp, 12 predicted proteins | sample NOAtaG_FD_66437 | JGI IMG/M metagenome (GOLD analysis project Ga0068877, IMG submission 66437) | Freshwater lake microbial communities from Lake Erie, under a cyanobacterial bloom - NOAA_Erie_Diel6S_1000h metaG | ecosystem: Environmental > Aquatic > Freshwater > Lake | place: USA: Ohio, Lake... | reverse complement strand
TCGTTGTTCTTGAAGTGCTGGAGGTTCTTGCGAACGGCGTCCGCCGTGCCCTGGTACCAGCTCGTGCTCGAGAAGCTCTGCTCGGCGGCCAACAACTCCACGAAGCCGCCGCTGAAGTGGTCGAACTTGTAGCTCTGGGAGACGTGGCGATGCAGCGAGGCCGAGTTGAACTGGGTCAGCAGGTAGATGCGACGCAGACCGCTGTTGATGCAGTTGGAGATGGGGATGTCGACCAGGCGATACTTGCCCGCCAGGGGCACCGCCGGCTTGGCCCTGTCGCGGGTCAACGGAAACAAGCGGGTCCCCTGCCCTCCCCCCATGATGATGCTGAGGGTGCTGCCGTTGAACGAGGAGGGTCGGGGGATGGGCATACAGGTCGGGCCGGATTTTCGGAAAGTACTAGCCGCGGGAGGACGATTCCTCAAGGCGAGATCCTCCCCTTCGGTTGGCCGCCTTCTCCCGTTGGGTGACCTTGCGACCGCTACACCAGGCGCTGCCCACCGCCGTCGTAACCCTCGCCGTCGAGGTCGATGAGGATGTCCCGGGGCTCGGCCCCCTTGCTCGGGCCGACCAATCCGCGGGCCTCCAGTTCATCCATCAGGCGGGCCGCCCGCCCGTACCCCAGCTTGAGCCGGCGCTGAAGCAGCGACACGCTGGCCTTCTTCTCCGAGCGGATGACGTCGATGCATTTCTGCAGGATCTCGTCGTCCTCGCTTCCCCCCTCGTCGTCGGGATCGAGGGGCAGCGTGCCCATGCTCCCCTGGGCCTTCTGGAGCGCCTGGTGGATCTCGGGCTCGTAGCTCGGCTTGCCCTGGACGCTGATGTGGTTCATCACGGCCTCGATCTCGGCGTCGGTGATGAGGGCGCCCTGGGCACGGATGAGCCGGCCCGACCCGGGCGGCAGGTAGAGCATGTCGCCCTTGCCCAGGAGCTTGTCGGCCCCCATCTGGTCGAGGATCGTGCGCGAATCCACCTTGGCCGCCACCTGGAAGGCGATGCGCGCCGGGATGTTGGCCTTGATGACGCCGGTGATCACGTCCACCGACGGCCGCTGGGTGGCCACGATGCAATGGATGCCCGCGGCCCGGGCCATCTGGGTGATCCGTGCGATGGCCATCTCGACATCGGCCGGGGCCACCAGCATCAGGTCGGCCAGCTCGTCGATGATCACCACGATGTAGGAGAGCTTCTCGGGGATGACGATGTCCTCGTCACGTGGGACGACGATCTGCTCGTCGACCTCCACGGCGAACCCGTCGGCCCCGGGCTCGACCCGCTCCCGCCGCGCGGTCAGCGGCAGTTCCGGTTCCTGCGGCGGCAGGGGCTTCTCCTTCGGGCGCTCGTTGAACGACTTGATGTTGCGCACCCCGACGCGGGCGAAGATCTGGTAGCGCTTCTCCATCTCGTTGACCACCCAGCGGAGGGCCAGGATGACCTTCTTGGGGTCGGTGACCACGGGCACCACCAGGTGGGGCAGCGCGTTGTACTGCTGCAGTTCGACCACCTTGGGGTCGATCATCACGAAGCGGAGCTGGTCGGGGCTGAAGCGGTACACCAAGGAGGCGATGATGGTGTTGATGCAGACCGACTTGCCCGAGCCGGTGCTGCCGGCAATGAGCACGTGGGGCATCTCGGCCAGGTCGGCGATGATGGGGTGGCCGTAGACGTCCTTGCCCAGGGCCAGCGGGATGCGCGCCTTGGTGTTCTGCCACTCCGGGGCCTCGAGCAGGTCCCGCATGATGACCTTGGTCTTGACCGCGTTGGGCACCTCGACACCCACCGACGACTTGCCGGGAACCGGGGCGAGGATGTTCAGCCGTTCGGCCTTCAACGCCGCGGCGATGTTGTTGGTCAGCGCGGCGATGCGCTCCAACCGGACCCCGGGGGACGGGTGCAGTTCGTAGCGGGTGATGGTGGGGCCCTTGGTGATGTCACCTGGGGCGACCTCGATGCCGAACTGGGCCAGCGTCTGGACCATCAGCCGGGCATTGGCCATGAGCTCCTCCTTGGTCTCGGTGGGCTTGACCGTGGTGTCGGGCAGGCTGAGCAGGTCGATCGACGGCAGGCGGTAGTTCCCGATGACCGGGGCCACCGCCACGGTGATGGGTTTGGCCTTGCGGGGCTGCAGGACCGCCCGGGGACGCGGGACGGGCCCGGGGTCCGGGGAGCCGGGCGGCACAACGGCCGCGGACGATGCCATGGCCTCGGCATCCGCCGGCCGATCCCAAGGCGGGGCGTCGTCGGGATCCGGGACGGCCTGCGCGGAAGGCTCCTGCGTCGGGTCGTCGAGGTCGGTGCCGGGCCGACGGCCGAGGATGCGCTCGGTGAGGGACTTAGGCTCGCCGGGTTCCCGTGAGGCGGCCTGGGCCCCTGCCTGGGCGGAGGGCTCGGACGAGGAGGAGGTGGCGGAAGGGGACGACACACCGGCGGCCACCTCATCGGCTCGGATCACCTCGCCGGTCTGGACAGCCCGCTCGACCGGTTCCGGGCGAGGTTGGGGCACGCTCAGGTCACGGATCCTCACCTCGGGCACGGGTTTGAGGTCGGCTCCCAGGCCGGCAGTGCTGGACGGCGTGGAAGATTCCGGATCAGGCGCGAACGGCGAGGCCTTGGCACGCGATCCCTTGGCCGGGACCGCCTTGGCCACCGGGGCCTCCGCCTCGGCAGCGGCCTGCCGGGACAGTTCCCGGGCCTTCTTCTCGAGTGATTTGGCCCGCTTCTCGATGGCCGCCTCCTCGGCGGCGAGCTTCTCCTCGGGGGTCCTGGGAATTCGGACCCACAGGTGACGGATCCACACGAGCAACTGGTGATCGGTGAGGAAGAACAGGCTGGCCAGATAGACCAGGACGTAGGCGACGGCCGCCCCCATGCGACCGACCGAGTACTCGACCCATGCGCTGTTGATCTGGTGCCCAAGGACGCCACCCGGGCTGGGGCCGCTGTTCTTGCGCAACTGGACGGCGGGGATCCAGCGCTCGCACAGGTCGAGGACCCCCACGCAGGCGATCACCAGACCCACCGAGGCGATCAAGGATCGCCACCGGCGCAGGTAGGCCAGCGAGGGCACGAAGGAGGCGCAACCGAACCCCAGGAACAGCACGGGAAGGACCCAGATGCCAAACCCGAGCACCAACTGGAGTTCATACACGAGACGGGCGCCAAAGCGCCCCATCCAGTTGTGGATGGCGGCGTTCGGTTCGGTGGTGTTGACCCGCAGGTCGAGGCGGTCGTAGGAAATCAGCGCCGCGGCGAGCACGACCGCCACGAGGATGAGCAGCAACCCCTGGCTGTCGACCCAGATCCGGTCCCGGCTGGTTTCTTCTGTCCGCTCCTTGGTCGCCACGCCTCCCAATCTAGGGATCGGCCGGAGGGCGGGGCAAGCGGCGAACCTCCGGGGTGCAAAAACCTCCCGGGAACCGTGCCGGAAACCATCCGTCTGACCCGGACCCGGTCCCTGTCCCGACGCCCGGCCCGGTCCCCCCGCTGCGGCGGTCGTTCCAGATGGGCACCCCGCATTGGCGGTCGCCTTGCGGTGGCGCGCCCGATACCGTCCTGTCGTCCGTCCGATCTCCCGAGGCGCCATCGGGAGCCCGGAACCGGCACCGGCCGCCATGCCTGAACCCATCGACATCGAGGTCACCGAAAGCCGTCCCGGGGTCCGGCTGGACCGCTACCTGGCGGACCGGTTCCCGGAGACCTCGCGTGGCCGCTTCCAGCAGTTGATCTCCGAGGGAGCCGTCCGCGTGAACGGCCGGACGCCCAAGGCGACCGAACAGCCGCGGGTGGGGGACCGCATCGAGGTGCGGTGGCCGGAGGCCGTCGCCTGCGAGGTGCTGCCCGAGGACATCCCGCTTTCCATCCTGCACGAGGACGACGACCTGCTCGTGGTGGACAAGCCGGCCGAGTTGGTCGTCCATCCGGCCGCCGGGCACGCCACGGGCACGCTGGTCCATGCGCTGCTGCACCATTGCCGGGGCCGCCTGAGCGGCATCGGCGGGGTCGAGCGCCCGGGCATCGTGCACCGGCTGGACCTCGGCACCAGCGGCTGCCTCGTGGTGGCCAAGACCGACGCGGCCCACACCCACCTCTCGGCGCAGTTCGCCGCGCGCACGGTGGAGAAGACCTACCTGGCGCTGGTGATCGGGGCGATCCGCCCGACGCACGGGGACATCCGGGCCCCGATCGACCGCCATCCCGTGCAACGCAAGCGGATGGCGATCGCCCCCCCCGGGGACGGCCGCGAGGCGTGGACGGAATACCACTGCCTCGAGGCCCTCGGCGAGGCCTCCTGGGTCGAGTGCCGGCTGCACACCGGACGCACCCACCAGATCCGCGTCCACCTGGCGCACCTGGGGTTCCCGCTGCTCGGCGACGAGGTCTATGGGGAGCGGGCCAACGCCCGCTTCGCGCAGGACCACCGGTGGAAGGCCCCCCGGCAAATGCTCCATGCCCAACGGCTGGCCTTCCTCCACCCGCGCACCGGGCAACGCGTGACCTTCGAGGCGCCCCTGCCCCGGGACATGGCCGGGTGCCTCGATCGCCTGCGGGTCGAGGCCGGGAACGGGAACCGGCCGGGTGCCGCGGCCGCAGGACCCGGAGTCCCTCCACGACCAACCCCTCGGTCCCGACGCCGGCCATGAGCGAGTCCAAATCCCGGTTCCTCCGGCAAAGCCTCTGGATGATTGCCGCCACGCTCGGCGGCGGGGTGGGCATGGCCTTGGTCCACGGCGCGGTCTCCAAGCTCGGGGGAGCCCAAACGTACTTCCAGTTCAAGTCCCTGCTGGCGGTCTTCTATGTCGTGGGTGCCGCGCAGGGAGCCCTGTGGACCCTGACCGCCCGCCGAACCGCCACGGCGCTGACCCCGGAGGCTTTCGAGGCCAACCGCGCCGATCTGCGTCGGTCGGTGCGGACGGTTGCGCTGGCCATGGGGGTCGCGGGCCTGATGCTCCTCCCCGCCGGGCCCGGGCTGGCGGCGCGCTGGAACCTGCCGTCGGTGTGGCCGCTGTGGATCACCTGGGCGCTGATCCTCACCTCGCTGATGGCGGCGCTGCAGCGGGGCGTGCTCCAGGGGCGCCAGGATTTCGCCGGCCTGGGTGCCATGGCCATCGCCGACGGCTTGGGGCGATTCGCCGCGGTGGTCGCCATCCTGGGCTCGATCGGAGGCGGGGCTGCCGGAGCCATCGGTGGGGCGCTCATCGGCACCCTGTTGGCAATGGCGGCCGGATTCCGGGCCCTGCGACCGGCAACACCCGGGGCGACGCTCCCGACGCCCGCGGCCCCGGACCGCTCACCGGAGGCGGGCGGCGGCGGATTCTGGACCTTCTTCCTCGGGGCGGCCGCGCTGCAGGCCATGGCCCAGCTGGACAACCTCTTCCTGCAGGACGCGGTGCCTGGAACGTGGCAGCCGGAGGTCGGCGCGCGCTACTCGCCGGGGGCGCAGGTCGGCTTCGCGCTCAGCCAGTTCACCGTGCCGTTGGCGCTGGTGATGTTCCCGAAGGTGGCCCGGGGAGCCTCGGGCGGCGACGGGCGCCAGGCCTTCGGCTGGACGCTGGGGGCCACAGCCGTCCTCGGCGGGCTGGCCGCCCTCGGCTGCACCCTGCTGCCCTGGTTGCCCGTGCGGATCCTGCTGCCGGGCATCCCCGTCGACCTGTCGGCCCCGCTGGTGCCGTGGTTCGCCTGGGGCATGCTCGCCTTCACCCTGGCCAACGTGCTCTTCAGCGACCGCATGGCCCATGGGGACTTCCGCTTCGTGCCCGGGGCGGCCCTGCTGGCCATCGCCTACGCGGTCAGCCTGTGGGGATTCCGGGAGTCGCTGCTGCAGGGCACCCCTGCCGAGGGGCTGGCGCGGGTGGTGCAGCGCGTGGTGATCTTCAACGGGGCGCTGCTTGCCTGGGCCGTTTTCGTCAGCCTCCGGGCGCGCCGACGCAGCCGGCCGGTGGCGACATCGGAACCCCCCAGCGCTCCAGCGCCTCCCGCAGTGCCTCCACCGGCAGGCCGATGACATTGCTCCGGGACCCCGTCACCGACTCCACCAGCCAGTCGCCGTGCTGCTGGAGGGCGTAGCCCCCGGCCTTGTCGAGGGTGTGGACCGCCGCGAGGTAGCGGTCGATCCCTGCGTCGTCGAGGGGGCGGAACCGCACGCGGGTGAGGTCCGAGAAGCCTTCGCACCGGCCCGTGGCTCCGTGGATCAGGCAGACCCCCGTCACCACCTGGTGCTCCCGACCGGACAGCCGGTGCAGCATGGCCACGGCCTCGGTCAGGTCCGCCGGCTTGCCAAGCGGTTGACCATCGATCCACACCAGCGTGTCGGCCCCGATCACCAGGGACCCCGGATGGGCCTTCGCCACCGCCGCCGCCTTGAGCCGGGCGTTCTCCTCGCACAGCGGGCGGACGCCGAGCCCGGCATCGTGGAGTTCGGCCGCATCGCTGGGCAGGACCTGGAAGTGCGGCACCAGGGTCCGGAGCAACTCGACCCTGCGGGGGGAGGCCGAGGCGAGCACGAGGGGCGGCGGCGTCATGTGGGATGAAAGGGGCTGCGGGGGGTCAGAACGACACGAGCGCCGGCGTGGTGGAACGCAGGACGGTCTGCAGGGCGAAGGCCTCGCAGTATTCCCGCCGGATGGCCTCGATGGCCTGCTCGGCCTCGGAGGTGGGCGGGTGCAGGATGACCAGCACCTTGGTGGCCAGACGGCGGACCTCGCCCTGCGGCGGCCGCCACTGTCCCAACGCCTCGAGCACGGTGAAACCGCCCGGGAACCTCGGGGTGACACGCTCGGCCAGGAACGCGTCCCAGTCGTCCGCTCCCACGGCCACCAGGTGCAGTTCGGTGCGAAGCCACTGGGGCGGGATGGTGTTCGGGGCCCCGGGCACGGCCTTCTTCGAAGAGGCCTGGGATCCGCCGGCGCAACCGCCGGCCATCCCGGCCAAGACCAGCGCGAGCGCCAACCCCGCCCAGTCGGCAGGGAGTCGACGGACGGTTCCGGCGGGTTCCCTGGGGCCGGTCATGGGGCGTGTTCCGGGCGCCTGATGGGCTCGCATGGCCGCCATTGAGCACCGGTCCCGCCACTCCTGACAACCCCGGGGCCGCCGCATCGGGTTCCTCGGCAGCCCCACCTCAACGGGTTTGGCAGCGGGGGCACCAGAAGGTGGACCTTCCCGCCTGGACAAGGCGGACGATGGGCGTGCCGCAGCGATGGCACGGCTGCCCCGCGCGGTCATAGACCCACAGGCCGCCTTGCTCCGGCGACCCGGACGCGCCGCCCTGCTGGTAGAGCATCGGGTGGTCGGAATGCAGCGCCCTCAGGTTGCGATCCACGGCCGCGGCCAGCACCTCGCGGAGGGCGCCATGCAGCCGGACAACGGCTTCCGCATCCACGGCGTCCGCCGGGGTCGCCGGGTCGATCCCGGCCAGGAACAGGGCCTCGCTGGCGTACAGGTTGCCCACGCCGGCCAACCGTGCCGGATCCATCAGGCCCACCTTCACAGGCCGCCGGCACCGCGCCAGCACCGTGGCCAGGCGCTCCGCGGTGAACCCCGGGGCCAGCGGTTCCGGGCCCAGGGCCGGCACCGCGTCCGGACCCAGCCGGAGATGGCCGAACTGGCGGGGGTCCTCCAACACCACCCTCCGGCCCCCGAGGCCGAACACGACCGCCGCGTGCCGCGGCAACGGTTGGCCCTCGGAGAGCACATGCCACACCCCGGTCATCCCGAGGTGCGAGACCAGCAGCTCCGGCCGTCCCCCGGGATGCTCGAGGTCCCAGAGCAGGCATTTTCCAGCCCGACGGAGCCCGACGATCCGGCAGCCCTCCAGGGCCCTGGCGAAGGCGGCGGGGCGCAGGGGCCGGACGAGCCGGGGCTTGGGCACGTCGACGGACTCGAGGCGCGCGCCGCGGACCTGCGGCAGCAACCACCGGGCGAACGCCTCGACCTCGGGCAACTCGGGCATGGGCCGCAGCCTAGCCGATCCCCACCGGGAGACCAAACGGAGGGACCACACCCCAGGGGCCGGGCGGTCGCCCGACCGGACCGCCAGGCCGGCACCGGAAACGACCGACCGACAAACGCCGGCTGGTCCCGGGCCGTCCACCGGCCTAGGCTGGGCCCGTGGTCCCTCAGATCGCCATCGTCGTTCCCGTGTACAACGAAGAGGCCAACATCGCGCCCCTCGTGGCCGAGATCGCCGGCGTCTTCCAGGCGGAGAGCCGGCCCTGGCAACTGGTGCTGGTGGACGACGCGTCGACCGACGGCACCTGGGAGGCGATCCGGGCCCGGCAGGCGGCCGACCCGAGGGTGCTCGGCCTGCGCCACCGGCGGAATGCCGGCCAGAGCGCGGCCATCTGGACGGGCATCTCCCACACCCAGGCCCCCCTGCTGTGCACCCTCGATGGAGACCTCCAGAACGACCCCTCGGAGCTGCCCCGGATGCTCGGGATGCTCGGGAAGGACGCCGACTTCGTCTGCGGCCACCGGGTGGCCCGTCAGGATTCGTTCGTGCGCAAGGCGTCCTCCCGCATCGCCCGAAGCGTGCGCTCCTGGAGCCTGGGGCACGACTTCGCCGACACCGGCTGCGCCCTCCGGGCCTTCCAGCGCAGCAGCCTCGCCGGGGTCTTCCCCTTCAACGGGCTGCACCGGTTCCTGCCGATCCTCGTCGCGGGCAACGGGAGCCGGGTGCTGGAGGTCCCGGTGAAGCACCGCCCCCGCACGGCGGGCGTGTCGAAGTACGGTGTCTGGAACCGGCTCGGCCGCGGGATCTTCGACCTCGTCGGCATGGCCTGGTACCAGCGGCGACGCCTGCCGGCCATCGACGTCGAGTCCGGCTCCGCCGGTTGAGGGCCGTCGCCGGCCCGGGCTTCACCGGCCCGCCACCGACAGCTCGAGGATCCGGCCCGACGGTCCATACGACTCGCTGCTGTTGGTCGAGCGCGAGTACTCGGCGATGTACAGCCGGCCCGGGGCTCCCTGGTGGATGTCGATGGGACGGCCGAGTCCGGAGAGCACGGTGTGGAAATGCCCCTCGAACCGGCCCTCGGCATTGCGCCGGAGGGTGGCCCGCAGCACATCGAAGCCGGCGTTGTCCTTGGGTGACCGGATGAAGTTGCCGAAGCGGGTCAGCAGGAAGGTGCCCCGGTATCCCTCCGGGAAGTCCCGGCCGAGGAACACGATGCCACCCGGCCCGGAATGGGGATCGAAGGTGAACATCGGCGTGCCGGCGAATCCGCCGTCGGGCCCGAGGTTGGCCACGGGCAGCGTGAAGGCCAGGCCCTCGGGGGCGTCCGGGCTGGCCGCGTAGGCCTTCTTGGTCCAGTCGGCGAACCGGTAGGGGAACCCGTAGTGCCGGCCCTGCTCGATGTGGTTGAGTTCCTCGGGCGCGTCGGCGTCCGGACCGTTCTCGGTGGCGAACATCTCGCCGGCGTCGTTCCAGGCGAACCCGTAGGCGTTGCGCAACCCGCGGGCATGCACCTCGAAGGCCGGGGGCTCGACATCGGTCCGGAGGCGCCAGAGGCAGCCCGTGATCGGGGTCTCCCCGCCGCCGAACCATTCGGAATCCGGACCGGTCAACCCGCCGTCGGTCCGGCCTCCGTTGCCGACGTAGAGGTGGCCATCCGGCCCGAAGGCGATGTGCTCGACCCCATGGATGTAGGCCGGGCTGCCGGGGTAGTTGGTCTGGAACCACGGCTTCAGGTCGGACGGATGCCCGTTGGTGACGCCTGCGCTGCGGTAGATGGTGACGATGTTCTGGTAGGGTCGGGTGGCCTTGTTCTGCTGATTGGAGGCGATGTAGAGGCGCTTCTGCCGGTCCATCGTCATGCCCAGCACGAAGAGCGGACCACCGAGGTCGTCGGGACGGCGCTCGAGGTACCGGCCGGCGGGCAGGATCTGCGCGAGGGCCGCGTTCGACGGGTCCAGGCGCCAGACATCCCCCTGTTCGGTGAGCACATAGAGGGTCTTGCCACGCCCGTCGCTGGTCATCCGCACGGGCCGGAAGGGCAGACGCGCCACCTCGCGCAGGCGGAACCCGTCGGGTGCCTTGGGCAGCGGCGGGTAGCGGTTGGCCTGCTGGAGCGCCTCGAAGGTCGGGTACGCCGTGGTGGCGCGCACCTTGCGGACCTGCTCGGGCGTCACCTCGGGCCCGCGATTGCCCCAGTTGCCGAGGACATGGGTCATCACGAGGGCGACCTCCTCGTCGTTGAGCAGCGCCGGGGGCATCACGCCGGCATAGCGGCGGCCATTGACGGCGATCTCGCCACTCAAGCCCTCGCACACGATGCGGATCGCACGGTCGATGTCGGCCAGGAGGTAGTCGGAACCGGCCAGGGGCGGGAACACGCCCGGAATCCCCTGCCCCCGCATCTGGTGGCAGGCGAAGCAGTTCTTGAGGTACAGCTCGCGACCCCGCGCGACCCGGGCCTCATCCACCGCCGCCGGCTTCGCGGTGGCGGCAGGGGCGGGGACGGGCGCCTGGGCGCGCACCGACAGGGCCAGGGCCATTCCCAAAAACAACCGGGCCAGGCCACGGGCCAACGCCGCACCCACCCGAAGACGGAGGTCGCGGCCCGCGCCGTCCGGTCGATTCACTGCCTGTTCGTTCATCGGATCACCCACCAGTTCATGCCTTGCGCCGGCACCTCGACCGTCAACTCGATCCGTCCGTCGCCGGCCACGGCCAGTCGCCGGGCCCTGCCGCCCTGCTCCGACACGCGCGCCGTCCGCGACAGGCCCGTGTAGTGGAGGTTCGGCCGGAGAACCTGGCGCACGGGATGGTCCAGCGGATTGAAGACCACCAGCAAGCCCTTCTCCTCGAGCGCCGGGTTCACGTGGAGCATCCAGTCGAGGTCCCGGGCATCGGCGCGCCGGCCATGGATCAGGTCGCTCTCGAGGATGTCGCGGTGCGCCTTGAACCAGTCGACCTGTGCCTTGACCATGACGCGGGTGGCCTCGGTGTCGTAGAGCCTCGGGCCCCGGTAGCAGGCCTGCACCCCGAGGGCGAGATTGCTCTCGAGCATGCGGCGGTAATGGTCGAGGTGCTGCGACAACGGCTCGATCGTGGCCGCCGCCCCGCCACCCTGGTACTCGGTGAGCGGGACGAACATCCAGCCCATGCTCGGGATTTTCTCCCACGTGCCGTCGAAGATGTTCTGCCGGGTGTGGATGACCTGCTGCTCGCGGGGGAGCGACCAGTTCACCTCGCGGTACCCCATGCCGGTCTTGGTGGAGCCGGCCAGGAAGTAATGGTCGGGCACGTTGAGGTAGAGCCCCTCACCCCGGCACCACCGGTAGAAGTCGCGGATCTCGGACCACTGGCTCCAGCGGGAGTCCTCCCAGCCGCGATGGCCCGGATGGTTCGTGGCGGCGCATCCGTCGCCGGGGTAGGAGCCATCGTGCTCCAGCAGGGTGAAGCCGCTCTGGCGGTGGAACTCGTACAGGCGCCGGAAGTAGTTGGTGCCCCAGCGGCTCTGGAGGCAGGGCGAGTGGCCGAAGGCGGGCTTGAGGCCCGGAGGCATGACCACGTCGTCGCCTCCCCCGACGCGGCGTGAGGCGAGCAGCGAGTAGCTGCCGATCTCCACGCCCCGGCTCTTGGCGTAGGCGGCGAAGGCCCGGGCCTTGGCCAGCGTCTCGGGCCGCTCGTTCTCCATGTCGAACCCGCTGCCGAAACTCAGGATGAGCATCTCGAAGCCCGTGGCCGCGCACTGGTCGATGGCATTGGTCACCGTCGGGCCGTGCGAGGAGACCACATGCATCATGAGGGGATTCTCGGTCACCCAGGGAGCCACCGTGCGCATCATCCGCCGGACGGCCAACCCGCAACGCTCCCGGTCGGTGCTGTCGTGCGGCAGGATCCATGCCCGGGAGGTCTCGAAGGTGGCCCCCGGGGCGATGGTCTGGCGCGGCCCCAGGTCGGGACCCACCTCGAGCAGGCACGGGGTCTTCTTCTCGTAGTTGACCTGCGAGTGGAACTCGGGGTCGGGCAGCCATCGGTACGAGCGGCGATTGGCCCCGGCGGAAGTCATCCCCCCGAAGGCCATGTCGGTCTCCACGTGGAAATTGGGCGGGGTGAGCCCGACGGTGAGTTCGTCCACCTCCGACACGCGCTCCACGGCGGCCAGCAACTCGTTGGAGAAGCGGTCGAGCATGACCGCCCGGTCGGTGCCATTGCTCAGGGTGAGCCACTTGGAGTAGCACGGAAGGCCGTCGTACAGCTCGTAGTGCACCGAGACGGCAAGCCCCCGCAGGGACGACCCCGGGTCCGGCGCGGCCGGCGCCTCGAAATCAAGCCTCAGCGTGACGCCCCGCGGCGGCCACTGCACCCCGGGCGCGTGGTGCCGGACCCGTTTCCAGGTCATGCGTTCCCGGGGCACGCCGACCTGATGCCCGACCAGCCGGAAGGCCCCGGGACGGGCCTTCAGTCCGGCCTCCCACTCGGGCCTCAGGAAGGCGAGGTTGGGCTGTCCCGAGAGCCCGCCGATGTCGTAGGACCGGCCGTCGATCACGATGACCGCCTCGGGCTTCACCCCCCGGATGAGGGACTCGCCGGTGACCCCGTGCCGCAGGGAGACCGTGGCGGCATTGGGGGTGATCCGCAGGACCCGCCGGAGCAGACCATTGTCGAGGATCAGCTCGGGGCGATCCGCGGACGCCTCGACCCGCGCCCGGTAAGGCGACGGATCGATCAGCCAATCGGGGGAACCGGCGGCCCGGATCGTGGGGTGGAACAGCGATCCGAGGATCGCCAGGGCGTTCAGGAAGCGGCGCATGCGAGGCAGGAGACAGACCGCCGCCGGGGTCGGCGCATTCATGGCTTGGTTTCGGGGGCGGAATGGGCCGCCGCAGGGACCGGAGCCGGGGCCTCGGCCACGAACGCCAGCAGGTCGGCCACCGCCTCGGGTGTCAGTCCGGCCAGCAGGCCCTCGGGCATCAGGGACTGACCGGAACTTCGCATGGATCGCACCTGTCGGCGGTCGAGGACCCGCTCGTGGCCGCCGCCGAGGCGCAGGACCACCTGGGTGGTCGTCTCGCGGGCGATGAGCGCCGAGTGGGTCTCCCCGTCGACCGTCTCGACGTCGAAGGCGATGGACTGCGGCGCGACCTCCGCATGGGGCTGGACGACGCTGGCCAGCAGCTTCGGCTTGCCGGCGGCCCTCACGGTCACCAGGTCGGGACCCACCGCATGGCCCTCGGCCCCGGCCCGGTGGCAGGCCGCACACCGCTCCCGGTACAGGGCCGCCCCGCGCGCCGCCCGCCCCTCCAGCGCGAGGGCCGGTTGCAGCCCGGCCAACACGTCGGCACTGGAAGGCTCCTTCGGCAGGCACCGACGCGCCGCCTCCGCCACGGCGGCCGTGGCGTGGGCCTGGAGCGCCCGGACGGTGGCGGCGGGAAGATCGGCCGGCGGCACCTCGCCACGCTCCACGGCCCCCAGCAGGACGAGGGCGCGCTCCGGGCGACTGGCCAGGAGGGCGGCCACGGCGGCCCGGTCGCCGGCCGGGTAGGACTTCCAAGGAACCATCAGGCGACGGGCCACGGCGGGATCATCCAACCGGCCCAGCGACCGGATGGCCGCGGTCCGGACACCCGGGGCCTCGGAGACGAGCAACCGGGCGAGCGGTTCCAGCACCTCGACCGACGGGGCCATCCCGAGCAACTCGATCGCCGGCACGCGATCCCCCTCGGGAAGGGACAGGTCGGTCGCGCGGGCCGCGGCGGCCCGGAACCACCGCCCCAGGCGTTCCCCGGAATCACGCATCCCCGGGGTCCTGCCCGACCGCCCGGCAGCCTCGAGGTATGCCCGGATCACCCGCGGCGCCATCGGGGAGTTCACGGACCGGTCCACCGCATCGAAGAAGGCGGCGACGCCGGCGGGCTCGCCCTGCGTCCCCAGGATCGTCGCCAGCGCCTCGAGGGATTCGCGTGCCCCGGGTTTCGGGGGGAAGTCCGGATCGCCGGCGAGGATCGTGAACACCTCGACCGCACCGCTGGAAAGCGCGGTGAGCACCGACGCCCGCACCCAGGGGTCCGCCGCGTCCCGGCCGAGGATGCGGGCCAGCGCCGCGTTCCGCCCGGGGCCGGACCAGGCGCCCAGGGCGAGGGCCACCTGCCGGCGGACCCGGACCGACGGATCGGAGGCCAGCGCGATGAGGCGCGCCCGCAAAACGTCGACCGCGGAATCCTGGCCGGCCGCCGAATCCGGGCCGGCGGTGCGGGGCTCGGCCAGAGACACCGCCCGGACCCGGACGCGCTCGTCCGGATCGGCCAGGGCCGGGATGAGGTGCCGGCGGACGTCGAGGGCCCCGAGACCGTCGAGCGACGGGAGCGCATGCAGGCGCGCCAGCGGGCGAGCCGACCGGGCCAGCAACCGCTCGAGGTCGGGCACGGCCGCGCGGTCCTGGCGCTCGTGGAGAAGCCGGGAGACCGTCTCACGCACCCACCCGTTGGGGCTCTCCAGCGCCGCCACGCACTCCGGGATCGTCGCCAGGCTCCAGCGCCGCGGCGCCGGCCTGCGGAATCCCTCAGGCACCACGCGCCACAGGCGTCCCCGGTTGTTCCCGCTGTCGAGGTCGAGGTGCTGCTTGATGGCCTCGGGGATGGACCACGGGTGCTCGATGACCTCGCGGTACATGTCCACGATGTAGAGGCAGCCATCCGGCCCGTTCTGGAAGTGCACCGGCCGGAACCAGGTGTCCCGGGAGGCGAGGAATTCGACGTCCTGCTCGTCGGCCGGCCGGCGCGCGGTCCAACCGGCCCCGTCGGCGTGCAGCACCTTCCGGTGCACCAGGTTGCCGCCGGCGTCGCCGATGAAGACGTTGTCGACGAAGTCCGGGCCGAGGGCGTCCCCGCGGTAGACCGTGGCGCCGGTCGCTCCGGTGAAGTATCCGGAAACCCGTCCCCCGCCCTCGACCATCCCCGGCACCACGCCGCTGATGCGCCAGCGGGTCCGGACGATGCGCCACGGCTCATCGGGACTGATGCGGAACACCTCGGCGGCGGGCCCGTCGGCGGCGATGCTCACGCGCGCCGAAGGCAGCGGCGCCGCCGGGTTCCTGGAGAGGTGCGACCACTCCATCGCGATCCACTGGAGGTGGTCGCTGTTGCTGCAGACGTAGCGGTTGCCCGACGTATCGAAGCTCAGGCCATACTGCGCGCCCCCGGTCTCCGGGCGCAGTGAGCCACCGGCTGGATCCAGGCTGAAGTCCAGCCCCCGCAGGTCGAGTGCCGAGCCCTCCCGGCCGACGACCGAGACCCGGGTTCCCCCGTTGGGACCGGTGGCCCCGTACAACCGGTGGTCCGGTCCCCAGTTGAAGGAATTGAGCAGCGCCTGGACGTTGAGCCGGGCCGCGCCGCTGCCGAAGCCGGTGACCACCACCTTCCGCTCATCGGCCCGGCCGTCGCCGTTGGTGTCCTTGAGCCAGAGGATGTCCGGCGAGGCCCCCACGTAGAGTCCTCCCCGGGAGCAGATGAGGGCCGTGGGCCACGGGAGGTTGTCGGCGAAGACCGTGGACCGCTCGAAACGTCCGTCGCCATCGAGGTCCTCGAGACGGCGAATGCGGCCGGCGTGCGGGGTCAGGTCCCGCCGCTCCGAGTAGTCGATCATCTCGGCCACGTACGCCCGGCCGTCCTCGTCGAAGGCCAGGGCCACGGGGCTGACCACGTCGGGTTCGCTGGCGGCCAGCTCCAGGCGGAACCCGGGCCGGATGCGGAAGGTCTCGAGCGCCCGGCCGGCGGGCACCGGGGCAAACCGGGGCAACTCGCCCTCGGCCACACTCGTGGCGTTGCCCGCCTTTCCGTAGGCCTCGGAGTAGGTCACCCGCGTCTTGGGGGACGGAATGGCCTCCGCACCGAATCCGTCGATGACGCATCCGGCCAGGGACACCGCGATCCAGACCTCACGTCCCGGAATCTTCACGCGACGGATCATGGACCCAGGCGGCCGGCAAACCCAGCGCGCAATTCGTCACGGCCGCTCCCGGCACGGACGGAGGACCGGCGGGCGGTCCGGGGCATCCCACCCTCGGGAAGGACCGGGGATGCCGGAGCCCATCTCAAGGTTCAGCGCCGGGCGGCCCGCTGCAGCGCCTCGGCCACGATCCCCGGCGTGAGCACCACGGGCAGGACCTCCGGGGGCCTGCCCGTCTCGGCCGGGTAGACGAGCACCAACGGCACCCCTCGGCGACCGTGCCGCTTGAGTTCCTCGGCGATGGCGGGATCGCCATCGGTGAAATCACCCTCGAGCACGCGGACCCCGAGGTCCTTCACCAGCGCCCGGGTGGCATCGATCTCGATGGCCGTCGCCTTGTTCCACTTGCAGTTGAGGCAGCTGTCGGCCGTGAAATCGACCAGCACCGGATGCCCCTCGCGGCGCGCCTTCTCGACGGCCGCCGGGCTCCACGGCTGCCAGTCCAGCCCCTTGGTTTTCTTCGCCACGGGCGTGCGCCACTGCAACCGGTCCTCCAGGAACCCGAAGTACCCGGCGACCACCAACACCCCCGCGATCGCCATCGCCCAGCCACGCCCACGGGTCGCCCGCTGCACGAACTCACCCCAGACCCAGGCGGCCGCGGCGAGGACCACGAGGAACAGTCCGAACCAAAGGACGCCGCTGCCGGCCTCTCCCATCCGGACGGCGGTGAACCAGAAGAGCCACATCGCCGTCGCCAGCATCGGGAAGCCCATGGCGACCTTGAAGCGCACCATCCAGACCCCGGGCCGGGGCAGGAACCTCAGCCAGGCGGGTTCCCAGCACAACGCCACGAAGGGCAGCGCCAGTCCGGCACCGATGGCGATGAAGAACAGCACGATCACCAGCGGCGGCTGGAGGAAGGCGAAGGCCAAGGCCGAGGCGAGGAACGGCGCCGTGCACGGCGTGGCCAGGACGGCGGCCAACACGCCATTGAAGAAGGCGCCGCTCCATCCCTCCTTCGCGGAAAGGTCCGAGGCCTTCTGCATGGCCGAACCGCCGAGGGTCAGCTCGAAGACGCCGAAGAGATTCAGCGCCACGAGCGTGATGAGCGCGGTGATCAGGACCCGGAAGACGGGATTCTGGAACGGGGTGCTCCAACTGGCCGTGCCCCCGGCCGCCTGGATCGCGAGGGCGACCCCGGCGAGCACCAGGAACGAGGCCAGCACGCCCGCCCCGTAGACCAATCCCAGGGTACGGACACGCTGCGGCGCCTCCTTGGCCTGCTGCACGAAGCCCAGCACCTTGAGCGCCAGCACCGGCAGCACGCAGGGCATGATGTTGAGGATGAGACCGCCGACGAAAGCCGAGAGCAGCTTGAGCAGCAACTCGCCCAAGGACACGGGCTCGGCCGGTGCCGTGCCAGGTCCGGAGGCCGCGGCCGCGATGACCGGCGTTCCTGCAACGGCACCGAGGTCGATGCGCACTTCGACCGGCTCCAACGCAGCGGCGGTGGGTCCGCCGGCCTTGGCGACGAGGACTCCCACCACGGCGGCGGGCCAACCGGACTCTCCCGGGGTGACCCGCTTGCGGAGTCGCAGCCACCCGTCGGCCGCCGGGAGCATCTCGGTTTTCACCGACACCTGAGCCGCCCCCGGGGCGGCCTCGAACGGGTAGACGTCGAACGCCGACACTTCCCGGTCGGGCTTCCACGAGACCACCAGGCCGCGGGGCGCGGCCGGGTCGGACGGGGCCGCCTCCCAAACCGCCTTCAAGGTCAGGCCGGACGCCGGGCGGGGCACCCGCTGGAGCGCCGCCTCGATGTCGCCCGCCTGGGGCGAGGGCTGGTCGACACCGCCCACCTGGATCGTCGTCTCGACCAAGGCACTGCCCGGCACGCATTCCTCATGGCACTCGAGCCACTTGACCTTGGCCTTGAGGGCCAACGGACCGGCTGGGTGGTCGGACGGAACCTCCATGGGCACCGTCAACAGGACGGTGCCGGAGTAGGTGAGGGTCTCGAACTCTTTCTCGATGGTTTTTTCGGGTGCCGGCCACTGGATCTCCCCCGCACGAACCCCGGGCGGCAAGGTCCATTCGATGCGCGTCTTCAGGCCGACTTCATCCCCGGGGTTGCGCCAGTAGATGTGCCACCCCTCGTCCATCCGCAGGCGCACCGCCGCCGTGAACCGGGATCCCGATCGGACCGCCGCCTTGTCGGTCCACAACTCGGCCTTGGTGGCGGATTGTGCCTGCAAACCCATCAGGCTGCACATCCACCCCATCCACAACCAGCCGGCGATCCAGCGCATCCGGAGAGCAAAGGCCACGCTCCGTGGCTTGTCCAATCCTTCCGTTGAACCCGCCCAAGGGCCTGGGGAAGTTGGGTCCGCGTCCGGGGCTGGAGGAGCCTCCCCGGCTATGAGCCACCATTACTTCGGGACACCATCCAAAGGCCAATGCCACACGTCGCCCACGGAACCCCCGAAATCCAACCCACCCGGATCACCAGCCAATCGAACAGGTCCCGGGGTGAACCAGGAGCGGGAGAACCATTACACCTGTGGGAAAATAAAAAGGGCGCGATGACAGCATCGCGCCCTGAAAACGGACGATTGACAGCGGATCCGACGGATCAGCGGCGGTTGCGGCGGAGGGCAGCAGCACCCACGAAGGCGGCCCCCACCACACCGAGAGCCACCGTGGTCGGCTCAGGGATGTTGGCGGTCACGGCGATCTTGAAATTCGCCTCGGTGCCGGAGCTCAACTGGCGCAGGGCCCAGTCGCCGCTGCCGGAGCCGGTCCGCTGCCAGAAGTCGTTGGCCGAGCCACCCACGTTGGTGTCGGGCCGACCCGAGGTGTTGACCGCGCCACCGACCAGCAGACCCTTGTCGGAGGTCGTGGAGGCACCCGAGAAGCTCACCGCCACGGTGAACGCCTTGGGCAGCTTGATCTCACCGAACTGGCTGACGAACGGCGTGTAATCGAAGGTGGCCGTGTTCAGACCGGCAGAGAGACCGATGTTCGGGACTTCAAGCAACTTGGTGCCGGGGGCGGCCGAGCCATTGATCAACGCACCGTCGTTGGCATACAGGGTCAACTTGGCCGAACCACCCAGCGAAGCGGAGTAGTAATCGAAGGAGAGGCCGGTGAAGGAGTAACCCTCCGATGGCAGACGGATTTCATCACCGTATTCCAAACCGCGGTGACCGTTGGCGATGGAAGTTCCCGAGCCGTAGAACTCAGTACCAAGACCAGTGGTCGAGTAGATCGTTCCGCCGAGGGCAGGGAGGGTTGCGATGGCGATCGCCGCGACGCCAGCGAGTTTGGAGAGTTGGATCATGTTGAGAGCGATGGGTGTTTCAAGGAGGAGAATTGCTGGATCGACCAACAACACCCCTCCGCGTTTTGAAAGCTTTATGTCGAAGGCCCCGTCCGAGGTCAAGCGGGGTTTTCATTTTTTTCTCGAAGACGGCCATCCAGCCCTTCAGGGAGGTCACCGGTCCAACCCGCCCCCCAGCTCCCTCGCCTCGGCGAGAGCTTGTTCCCAAGGCTTGCCCGTGGCCATTCCCGGCCGCCGATGGCCCACGAATCCCAGGGCCGAATCTCTCAGCAACCGGTGGCGCCGTTGCATCACCGACCAGGCCTTGGGGCCGCCGGGCAACCCCTCAACGCACGCATCCGCGGTCGGTGACCGAAGCCAGTCCTGTCCCTCACCCACCTCGGCAAGGAGTTGGCGCGCCATCAGCCAATGGCCCTGCGAATTGGCATGCACCCCGTCCCCGGACAG
>Ga0068877_10001434_pt1 | contig 19679 bp, 14 predicted proteins | sample NOAtaG_FD_66437 | JGI IMG/M metagenome (GOLD analysis project Ga0068877, IMG submission 66437) | Freshwater lake microbial communities from Lake Erie, under a cyanobacterial bloom - NOAA_Erie_Diel6S_1000h metaG | ecosystem: Environmental > Aquatic > Freshwater > Lake | place: USA: Ohio, Lake... | reverse complement strand
TCGGATATCCGATCGATCCTGGAGCAGTACGCCTCGGCGGGGATCGGGAACATTCTGGCGCTGGGGGGCGATGTGCCCAAGAACGCTGGGGACTGGGACCGGGGCAAGGATGCGTTCCGGTATGCGGCGGACTTGGTGAGGTACATCAAGAAGTTCAACGATGAGCGGAAGCACCCGGACCCGCGCGGGTTTGGGATCTGCGTGGCGGGATTTCCTGAGGGGCACCCGGCGACGCCGAATCGCGTGAAGGAGATGGACTACCTCAAGGCGAAGGTGGACGCGGGGGCGGACTGGATCTGCACGCAGTTGTTCTTTGACAACAACGATTTTTATGACTTCCGCGATCGGTGCGATCTGGCGGGGATCAAGGTGCCGATCGTTGCGGGGATCATGCCGGTGACGAGCACGAAGGGGATGGCGGCGATGGCGGAGATGGCGGCGGGTGCGCGCTTCCCGGCGGCGCTGCTTCGGCGGCTGAACCGCACGGGGGGCGATCCGGAGATGGTCCGGCGCGTGGGGATTCAGTACGCAACCGAGCAGTGCGAAGGGCTGCTCGAGCACGGCGTGCGCGGGATCCACTTTTACACGCTGAACAAGAGCACCGCGACGCGCGAGATCTTCTTGAACCTGGGTGTGAAGGACACGCTCAGTTTGCTGCACCCGAAGCCGGTGATGGGGTGATCGGCTGCGGAGATTGCGTGGGTGCTTGCGGCGATGTTTGCGAAGGGGATTGTGGCAAGAGGGGCTGGGCTGTGCTTGCGGGCGCGGGCGGTGTGGTGTGGGCGGGTTTGTTGCTCGTTGCGCGGTAGATGGTGCGAGCGCCGACAGTGATCATGGCGATGGCGAGTGTGGTGGCGATGGCGCGGGCGCTGAGCTTGGTGGAGAGATGGGCGCCGAGCTGTGCGCCGAAGATCGAGCCCAGGGCCAGGGGCGTGCAGAGCCACCAGAAGCCGGTGTAATCGCCTTTGAAGAAGTGAACGCTGACGGCGAGCAAGGCGGTGAGTGCGAGGACGAAGTGGCTGGTGGCGGTTGCGCGGTGGGCGGGGAAGTGGAGGAGGTAGATGAGGGCGGGGACGTGGACGATGCCGCCGCCGATGCCGAGCATGGAGGCGATGAAGCCGACGAAGACGGAGATGATCGCGCCGAGGACGAGCATTCTGCGGGTGGGGTTGGGCGGGGTTTCGGGTGCTGTGCCCAGTGCGCGGAGGATGACGAGCGCGGCACCGATGATGAGCATGATGCCCAGGGCGAGATCGAAGGTTGCGCGGGGCATGACGGAGGCGATGAAGACGCCCATCGCCGCGCCGGGGAGGGCCGCGGCGGCGAAGACGAGGCCCGAGGGGTAGTGGATTTTCTTCTGGCGTGCGTAGCCGACGGTTCCTGAGGCGGCGTTGAAGGCGACGACGAAGAGGCTGATGGCGGTGAGGGTGTCGGTATCGGCGTTGGGCATGAAGTAGGCGAGGGCGGGGATGAGGAGGAATCCGCCGCCGGCGCCGATGAGGGTGCCGACACAGCCGACGAACGCGCCGGCGAGAACGAGGCCCAGGCTGATGAGGGCTTCGGTCACGGGAAGAGGACTTTCAGGGCGGGCTGGGTGTGGGTGGAGTCGGTGGTGGAGATGCAGTGTGAGAACCCGGGGCGGAGCGAGGCGGAGGCCCACTGGCCCTGCGGGTTCATCGCGATGACCGCGACCTGGTGGCTTGTGTGAAGTGTGTTGCGCTCGGCGATGCGTTGCAGCACGGCGACGGCGGCGTCGAGGGGTGATCGACCTTGGCGCATGAGTTCGACGGCGAGGAAGGAGCCGCAGACGCCCATGACGAGCTCGCCGTTGCCTGTGCAGGAGGCGGCGCCGGCGGTCTGGTCGACGTAGAGCCCGTGCCCGATGATGGGTGAGTCGCCGACGCGGCCGGGGATTTTGAACCCGAGGCCGCTGGTGGTGCAGACGCCGGCGAGTTGGCCCTGCGTGTCACGGGTGAGGACGCAGACGGTGTCGTGTGAGGGATCGGGCGAGGCGTTGAGGGCGTCTTTGTAGCGTTCCTCGACGTTCATCGGGGGGACGTAGCCGGCCTTGAGCCCGGCGCGGGCCTGACCTGTAGGGTGGTCTTTCTTCCAGGCGGCGTAGGCGGCGCGGGATTGATCGGTGAGCAGGTGGTTGGGATCGGGCGTGAAGCCCTCGCTGGCGGCGAAGGCGCTGGCGCCGTCACCCGCGAGCATGACGTGGATGGTGTTGTCCATCACGCGGCGGGCGATCTGAGCGGCGGTTGGGTAATCGCGGAGGAAGCAGACGCTGCCGCAGCGGTCGGGGTTGGTCATGACGCAGGCGTCGAGTGAGACGCGCCCGGAGGCGTCGGGGAGCCCCCCCACTCCGACCGAGTCGACGGTCGGGTCGAGTTCCACGGCGGTTGCGCCGGCGACGGCGGCGTCGAGGGCGGAGCCGCCGGAGCGGAGGATGGGCATGGCGGCGGCGTTGGCGACGTGGCCGAAGGACCAGGTGGAGAGGGCGATTGGGCTGTGTGTCGGCATGCTGCGGGAAGGTACGCCGATGGTTCGCGGCGTGCGCGGGCGGCGGCGCGACGGTGTCAGCGTTTCTGGATGTTGACGGCGTCGCTGAGGGAATCGAGGGCTTTGGTGATGGCGCGTTCGTCGGCGGGGAGGGAGATGCTCATACGGAAGCCGCGGGCTTCGAGCCAGGTTTCCGCGAGGGCTTGCAGCTCGCCATCGCTGAGCTCTTTCCAGTTGGGCAGGGGCTTGGTGGGGTCCTGGATCTTCTGGCGGATGGCTTTGTCGAGGCCTTCGACGGCGGCCTTTGAGACGAGGTCCATGAGCTTCTTGGTCAGTTCTGTGTCTTCACCCGCGGCCGCACGCGAGTTTGACCAGCGGTCGAGGCGCGGGCGGAGTTGCTCCATGGCTTTCTGACGCTGCACGCGGACGTCCATCTCTTTGACGTAGACCACCGCGATCATGCCGATGGGGATGAAGGCCTTTTCGCCGGCCTTCTCGGCGAGCTGGTCGATCTTGGTGATCTTGCCCGCGCGGACGTCGTCTCGCAGCTCGGCGATGGAGTTTTCGAGGGCTTTGATCAGTGAGCCGAGGATCGACCACTCGTTGCGGGTCTCTGGGAGGAACTGATTGACGCCGGGGAGGTTCGTCGGCAGGACGAAGAACCATGCGTCGTTCTCTTTCTTCATCGTCAGGCCCAGCGGGGGGATGGGCTTGCCGTCGAAGAGCACCGCGGCCTGATCGTCGGCGAGGGAGACGGTGGAGAGGCGTGCGGCGTTGGCTTCGAGCACGCCGAAGGGGTTGGCCATGATCTGGTCGGTGATCTCTTTGAAGGCGTCGCGCTGTGCTCGGCGGGCGTTCTCGTCATTGGCGGGGAGGTTGACGTTGACGCCGGTTTTTTGACCGCCCTGCAAGTTGACGTCGATTCGACGCGGGCGCGAGTTGAGCGTGCCCGCGCCGGCGGTGATCTTGCTGAGTGCGTCAGCGGCGGAGCCGGATTCGAGGCGTTTGCGGAGTTCGGCGGTTTCGGTGGGGAAGCGGTCTGCGACCGCGAGGGTGAGTTCCTGAAGGCGGAGCATCAGCCCGCCGAGACGGTTGAGGACGAGACGGAACTCCTTGCTCTCGGCGTACAGCAGATCGGGGAGGCGGTCGACGCGCCCGTCCTTGATCATCTTGACCATGGAGTTGAGCACGTCCTGCGGAGTGGCTTGTGAATAGGTGATCTGCTCGGGCTTTTTGCAGGCGGGCAGAACGATCGCACAGGCCAGCAGCAGCGCGAAGACCACGGACGCACAGCGAGAAGGAGAAATGAACGGAGTTGGCAGAACGCGGTTCACGAGAAGACCCTCCGAGAGTCGTTCCTGTTTCCTGATCGAAGGTCTTCGGCGCGTCGGCGGCGAGATTCGCGGGCGTCGATCTTGCACGGCTCTGGAGAGCCGTGCCACCGAAGACAGGCGATTCAGGAACCAGAACCGGGGACGACCCGCACGAAGGCCGGACCGGTGTTGGTGATACCACCAAGGTCGGCGTTGGCTGCGGGTTTGCAGTGTGGGCGGGTGTTTGTCAGAATGGTGAACCGGGCGGCCGGGTGAGGGGGACGCGGTTCGGTGTGGGTTGATCACAGGGAGCAACGGATGAACAAACTCGTAAGCGGGAGTGTGGCGGAGTTTCTGGGGACCTTTGCGCTGACGTTCTTCGGCGCAGGGGCGATCATCATGGCCAGCACGCCCGGGGGCGGGGGGAGCCTTGTCACCGTGGCGCTGGCGCACGGGCTGGTGCTCTTCGCCTTCATCGCCGGGTGCGGGTACATCAGCGGCGGGCAGTTCAACCCTGCGGTGGCGCTGGGCTTGGTGGTGGCGGGAAAGCAGACGCCCGCGCAGGCTGGCGTGTACATCGTGGCGCAGTTGCTGGGTGCGGCGTGCGGGGCGGGGATGCTGCAACTGCTGCTGACGCCCGAAATCGCCAACAGCCAGGCGGCGAAGCTCGGGGCCACCATCGGCGCGCTGACGACCACCGACGGCGCAACGCTCCGCGTGATCGGCATGGAGGCGATCATGACCTTCGCGCTCATGTTCGTGGTGCTGTCGGCGGCGGTGGATGAACGCGGCGGGAAGCTCGGCGCGCTGGCCATCGGCGTGACCGTCACCGGGTGCATCCTCGCGGGCGGGTACTGGACCGGGGCGAGCATGAACCCGGCGCGGAGCTTCGGGCCGGCGATCTGCGGCAACCACTGGACGATGTTCCACGCGTACATCGTCGGGCCTGTGGTCGGGGCGAGCCTCGCGGCGGTGGTTTACCGGGTCTTCTGGAAGCGGTGAGGCGTCGGACGCACACCTGTTGAACGCTCGGCATGAGCCGGATCAAGCCGCGGGTGTTTCGTGCGCTCGCCCGGTGTAACGGTTTGGAAGGGCTGGAGGGTCTGTGCGGGTTGTGAGGTCCGCTCGGCGACCCCTGCGCGGGGGGCGGTGGGGTTCGATAACCAACGAATGCGACCGTCGGATCGTGAATCGAGGGGTTTTGAGCGGGGGCGACTGAGCAGGCGTGCCTGAGCGGTCGATATCTCCAAGCGTCGGCGTAGAGCGCCGATCGGAGGTACACATGGGCGTTGACACAGCCACGAAGGACCAGGTCGTAGCCGCGGCGATCCGCGAGATTTCGCACATCGCCACGCTGCCCGAGATCACGTTGAAGATCATCCAGCTTGTCGAGGACCCCACGTCCACGGCGCAGGACCTGAATAACGTGATCGCGAAGGACCCGGCGTTGTGCACGCGCATTTTGAAGGTCGTGAACTCCGCGTTCTACGGGCTTCCGGGGCAGATCGGCTCGATCAACCGCGCCATCGTGCTGCTGGGGCTGAACGCGGTGAAGAACATCGCCATCGCCGCGAGCCTGAGCAAGCTGTTCAAGGGTGGGCAGTTGACCCCCGGGTTCAGCGCCCGCGATTTGTGGGTGCACTCGATCACCGCCGCGACGGCGACGAAGATGATCGCCGACAAGCTGAAGCTCGGGCTGAGCGACGAGAGCTTTTTGGCGGGGTTGATCCACGATATCGGGATCATGGTGCAGATGCAGTACGACCGGAACAAGCTGGTGGAGGTGCTGGACAAGGTTGCCCCGTCGGTGGGGCAGACCGATGTGGCGCCCGGGGACATGATGGCGGCGGAACTGGCGGTCTTCGGCGCCACGCACCAGGACTTTGGCGCGGCGCTGTGCGAGAAGTGGAAGTTCCCCAAGAGCTTCTTCCATGTGTGCGGGTATCACCACCGCCCGATGGAGCTTCCGGCGGATCACCGCACGCTGGCGTGCATGGTGTATGTCGCGGATCGGCTGGCGGCGGAGATGTCGGAAGGGTTCCGGATGGACGTGCAAAGCACGAACATCCCGGCGGAAATCCTGGAACATCTCAACCTTGAGCCGTCAGATGTCGATGAACTGAAGCAGCGTTTGCCTGAAATGGTCGAGGACGCCAAGGCGATGCTGGGCTGAGACGACTTTCGCCGCCGAGATCTGAACCACGCTTGAGGCGTGCGAACCGGATCGGCGGAAAACACGAACTCTCTTTCTCCCTCCGGGCGGTGCGACGAAAGTCGTCCCGCCTGTTTTCGTTGTGGTCATGCGGGGCTGTGCGTGCCGCTTCGAGATTGTCTGAGGCTCGAGGACGGTCGGAGGAGACACGCGTGCGCAACGGGCGTGGTGCGTGGGTTGGGGTGTTATGATCAGGGATGCCGCGGGCGAGACAGCTTCATGACGAGTACTTTCTGAAGGCGAAGGCGGAGGGGTATGCCGCCCGCTCGGCGTACAAGCTCAAGCAGATCCACGAGCGGTACCAGGTTCTCAGACCCGGTGACACGGTGCTGGATCTCGGGTGCGCGCCGGGATCGTGGCTTCAGGTCGCCAGCGAGATCGTCGGCCCGCACGGGCTGGTGGTCGGGATCGACCTGCTGGACATCAACATCGATCCGCCGGCGAATGTTCGGGCCGTGCGGGGCGACGCCTTCAAGGTCAGCGCCCGCGAGCTGCTGGGGATGATGGGCAGGCCCGGGCTTTTCAGCGCGGTGCTCAGCGACATGGCCCCGAACACGGCGGGGCTGGGTGACGATCTGCGGTCGGTTGCGCTCTGCCGACGGGTTCTGGAACTGGCGACGGATGCATTGGCTCCGGGCGGACGGCTGGTGATGAAGGTCCTGGAAGGCTCGGCCTATCCGGACCTGATGCGTGAAACCATGGGGGTCTTTGAGTTTGCACGCGGGTACAGGCCTGACGCGACGCGGGATGTGAGCCGGGAGATCTTTGTGGTGGCGATGCGGTTCCGCGGGTCGAGTGCCGGGCGGGCGACGGTGGGCGGCAATGACGGCTCGAAGGGGAACTCTGCCGGCGCGTTGGGGGTGAACGAGGCGGGATGGAAGGACGTGCCCACCGCGAGGGTGCCGCCGCATAAACGGGCGCAGGTTGAGCTGCCTTTGGACGACTCAGAAATCGGCAGGCCTCGGAAGTTCAAGCCCGTTGCGAAGGGGCATGCCGGTGGCGGTTCGCCCGGGCCCGCTCGACCGCGGAAGAAACGCGGTGGTGGTTCGGGTGGTGGCGGTGGTTCGGGTGGTGGTGGACGCGGCGGGCGTGGAGGGTCCGGGAAGCGATGACGTTTCTTGAGCCCATGACCGGGATCATCGCGTCCGCGGTGGCGGTGCCTCTGCTGCTGGCGTTGTACTTTCTGAAACTCCGGCGGCGGCCCGTGCGTGTCAGCGCCACGTTCCTTTGGCAGCAAGCCTCGCGCGATATGCAGGCGAACGTGCCGCTGCGTTGGCTTCGGTTCAACTGGCTGCTGCTGCTGCAGTTGCTGGCGCTGGGGTGCTTGGTGGTGGCGGCGGCGAGGCCGACGATTCCCTCATCCGACGGCGGCGGCGGGGCGAAGACCGTGCTGCTCATCGACGCCTCGGGCTCGATGGCGGCGCTCGACGGCGACCGGGCCTTCCGCGTTGATTCCACCCAGGCCGCGGCGATCTCACGACTCGACGAGGCCAAGGGCCGGGCCCTGCGGGCGATTGACGAGCTTGAGAACGCTGGCGGCGGTCGGCGGCGGATGATGGTGGTGAAGTTCGCCTCCACCGCCTCAGCCCTCACGGGCATGACCGACGACACCACCGCTTTGCGCGAAGCGGTTCTGAGCGTCACGCAGACCGACCAGCCGGGCGACGCGCTCGAAGCCATCAAGCTCATCGGCACGCTGACGCGTAGACCGGAGAATGAACTCAGCGAAGAAGCGTTCATTCCCACCAGTGTGCTGGCCTTCAGCGATGGCGACGTGGGGCGGTTTGAGGACACGCCGCAGCGCCAGCGTGAGCTCGCCGGCGCGATGGCGGGGCTTTCATTGAAACTGGTGCGGTGCGGGAGCCCCTCGGCGGAAACAGCCGCGAGCAATCTGGGGATCGTTTCGCTCAACGCGCGGCGCGACTATGAAGACCCGGCGATCGTGCGGGTCTTTGCCCGCGTGATCAACGCCTCGGCGGAAACGAAATCGACGCAGGTGTCCATCTCGGTGGATGGGCGTGTCGCCGAGCGGCGCGCAGTGACGATCCCCAAGGGCTCGGCCGAGAAGCCCGGTGAGCTGGGCCTGACCTTCGAGCTGAACGAACCGACGGGCGGCGTGATGCTTGTTCGGCTGCTGGATGAGGATCTGCTGAGCAGCGACAATGCCGCGGGCGTGGTGGTCGGGGCGCTGAGTCCCGCGCGGGTGCTGGTGATCGGCCCGGGCGAGGGCGAACCCAACGCCGACCGCATCCTGCTGGCGGCCCTCGACGTTCACAAGCCCGCGAAGCTCGACGTGATGAACACCTCGCAGGCGGCGGGTGTTTTCTCCGGCCCGCAGGAGCCGGGGCGTGGCATCGGATACGACCTGGTGATCTTTGATCGCGTGGAAGCGATCAATCCGCCGCGGGTGGCGAGTGTGCACTTCGCCAGGGCGTTGAGCGTGACCGCGCCGAAATGGGGTGCGGCCGGCGAAGATGAACGCGTGTCCATCACCGCGAAGGTGATGGGCAACGAGAACGCCGAGCCCGATCGGATGCTGTCGTGGCAGCGTGAGCACCCGCTGCTGAAGTACGTGAGCCTTGAGACGATCATCATGAGCCCGCCGACGGTGCTTGCGCTGCCGAGCTTGGCGGACGCCGCGCGTGTGGGCTGGACGGTCGACACACTCGCCAGTGCGGCCCTCGGGCCTCAGATCGCGCTGGTGAACGATCGTGGGCTGTCGCGGGCGCGGGCGGGGGCGGGCGGCGGCGGGCTGGGGGTTGTGCCGCGGGTTGTGGTGGCCTTTGAACTGGAGAAAAGCAACTGGGGCCCGCACTTCTCGTTCCCGATTTTTCTGGGCAACGTGCTGGACGTGATGGCCGGTCGAGGCGGCGTGAGCGGTGGGCGGCTGGGGTGGGCTTTCTCGACGGTGGAGGCGGTGACGGTGACGCCGCCGACGGGCGCGGGCGGGGTGCTCGAAGTGAAGAACGCGTCAGGCGAGGTTGTTCAGCGCGTGGAGGGCGAAGGGGCGGAAGCGCTGGAGAGCGACGGTCGGCTGAACCTCGGGGTAATCCCGCGCGCGGGCTTGTACGTTGTTTCGCGGGTCGCCGCGGGCGGTGCGAACACCCCGCAGATCGGTGCACCCGGGATCGCCGCGGTCAATATGCTCAGCGAGGGAGAAACCCTCGTGCGCACGCACGCGGAGATGAAGCTCTCCGCCAACATGCCCCCGGTGAAGCTCCCCATCGGCGCGACGACCGAGGGCGGTCGCGAGATCTGGAACTGGTTCATTCTCGCGGCGGCGATTCTGATCACGCTCGAATGGCTGCTCTACGCTTGGTTGATGAAAGGTTGAACACGTTGGCCTGTCGCCGACACTTTTTTGGAGTTGCACAATGCGGACGAATGCGGAGTTTTCTGTGCGGGCCCTTCGCGATCTCTCGCTGACCATTTCAGCGGCGGCCATCCTCGCCCTGACCGGTTCAACCCTGGCGCAGTCACCCGCGCCGGGCGTCAACCCCACCACCCCGGGCAACTTGTCGGCGAATCCCAACGCCGCCAAGAAGCCCGACAGCCCCGAAGCAGATAAGAGCCCCTGGAGCTTCCGGTTCAGCGGCGGCGGGATCTACCAGTTCGATACCGACCTTCGCGGTAACCCCGGTTCGTACTCAGTCGCCCGCGCCGACACGTCCTTCGGCCTCGGGTACCGTCTGAACGACTCACTCCGCCTGACGCTCGACATCGGCAACGAGGTCTCGTGGTACGAGTTCGACAACGCCACCACCGTGCTTGCACCCAGCGCCAAGCCCTTTCACGTCATGTACCAGACCGACATCAACCCGGGTGTGCGCTTCGATATCGACGAGAACTGGTTCGCCCTCGCCGGCGGCATCTTCCAGTTCAGCGGTGAACGAAAGGCCGACTTCGGAAAGTCCTTCACCGCGGGCGCCTTCGGCGCTGTGGGCTACAAGATCAGCGACGATCTGACGCTCTACGGCGGCGTGCTGGGCAAGAGCCGCCTTGAGGACGACGCCCTCGCGGTGCCGATCATCGGCGTCAACTGGCGCATCACCGAGAACCTCCGCCTCGACACGCGCGGGCTCGGCGCGGTGCTCACCATGACTGTCAAGCCCGGGCTGCGCGTCTTCGTTGACGCAACGTACGAATCACGCGAGTACCGCCTCAGCGACGAGAGCTTCCTGCGCGAGGGTGTCGTCCGCGATCGCCAGATCCCCGTTGGCATCGGCGCGGGCATCGATCTGTGCAAGAACTTCACACTCACCGTCCGCGGCGGCGTGAACGTCTGGCAACAGTTCACCGTCGACACTGACAACGAAGTCCGCGTCAACCGCTTCCGCTCTGATCCCACGGGGTTCATCGGACTCCGCGGTGAGATCCGGTTCTGATCCGTTCGCTCCACGCCGCCGCGATTCCTTGCTCGTCCGATCCCGATGTGTGCACGCATGAACAGCTCCTCCGGCGAAGATCATCCCGCTCGCAATGTCTCCGAGTCGTTCAAGCCGCTCGGTGTGGATGCGCTGCACCATTGGTCGAACGAACACGCCCAGACGCAATCACCAACGCACGCACAGGCCGGCGTTTCACGTCGCGGGATCCTCGCCGCCGGCGCGGCGCTGACGGCCGGTCTGCTGCTGCCTCAGCGTCTGCGGGCTCAGCCCAGCGATGCAAAGACCGCGGCACCCGCGGTCATTCAACCCAAGTCCCCCGCGCGGAACCTGATTCTCATCGTCGCCGACGGGACCAGCAACGGCGCGCTGACGCTCGCGGATCAGTTCGTGAAGTTCAAGGGCGGCAAGGCCTCGAACTGGCGGCGCGTCTCATCGACCGCCGGCACGGTGCGTTCGCTTCAATGCACCTCATCGGCGGATTCGATCGTGACCGACTCCGCCGCCGCCAGCTCCGCGTGGAGCACGGGCATCAAGCACGAGAACGGCTCGCTGTGCGTCCTGCCCGACGGTCGCAAGCCCACGCCAATGTTCATGCGTGCGAAAGCCAGCGGCAAGCGCGTCGGCTGCGTCACCACCACGACCATCACGCACGCAACCCCCGCGGGGTTCTATTGCAACGTCACCCGCCGGGCGAGCGAAGACCAGATCGCCCAGCAGCTCTGCGAGCGCCCTATCGACGTCGCACTCGGCGGCGGGGTGAAGTTCTTCAAGGAGGCCGCGATCAGGGCCCTGCCCGACGGGTTTGTCCGCAACGCCGACGAACTGCGACAGTTCGTGGGTAACAAGGCCAAGTCGGCCTCTCGTCTCGTCGGTGCGTTCAGCGATTCGCACCTGCCCATGAAGCTCGAACGCGACGAGCAGCGCCAGCGGTCGCAGCCGAGCGCGCCCTCGCTGCTGGAGATGACCAGCATCGCGCTGGACCGGTTGAGCGTCGATCAGGACGGCTCCGACGGGTTCGTGCTGCAGATCGAGGGCGGGCGCGTCGATCACGCGGCACACGCCAACGACGCCGCCGGTGTGCTGCGGGACTTGCTGGAGGTTGACGAGATCGTCGGGTATGTCGAGCAATGGGCCCGCGGACGCAGCGACACGCTCGTGGTCGTCACCACCGACCACGCCACCGGCGGCTGCTCGCCGGTCTTCTACGGCAAGCCGGGGTACGAAGGCCTCAAGAAGCTCGACAACGTTCGGCACAGCTTCGAGTGGGTCTTCGATCAGCTCGGCAAGCACGAAGACCCCGCCGCCGACGCCGCACGATTGCTCACGATGGCCGAGTCGGCCCTGGGTTTCAAGCTCCCCGAAGGCAGCGAGACGGCCCTGCGTCAGGTGATGTCCGGCGAGCGCGAGGACCTTTTCAAGATGCAGCGCAAGCTGCCCTGCGTCCTCGGGGCGATCGCGGCGAACGAACTGGGCGTGGCCTTCAGCACCGACGGTCACAACGGCGACTTCGTCGACGTTTTCGCCTTCGGGCCCGGCGCGTCCACGCTGCCGAGCTTTGTTGAGAATACCGAGCTTGGGCTGTGGGCCGCGGGGTGCGTGGGTATTCCCGCGGAGTGATACCGGCGTTTCGCCATGCCTGCTCCGATCAGTGAAGAAGCGAACTACGCTTCGTTTATGCGTTCTCGGCGTGAAACACTCCTCTGCGCGGCGGACAAACTCGCATCCTCTTTCCCCACGGGCGTGCGCTGCCTCGTCGGCTTCGACGGGTTCATCGACGACATCATCGACGTGGTGGACGTCCGCCGATCGATGCGCCGCGACGATTACACGCGACTGGAAACGATGGAGGCCTACGCCGCCCGCGTGCAGGCTTTCGCCCGGCGCAGCATGAACCTTGAGCTTGTGGTCAAAGAGTCACGCTTCGGCGGCAACGGCCCGCTCATGGCCGGCGGTTTGGCGATGCTCGGCGCCCGCACCAGCTACGTCGGCTGCGTCGGGCAAGAGAACGCCCACAGCCAGCTCCACCCGCTGTACAACGACCTGCGCGATCGCTGCGAACGCACCGGTGGCGGCGTCGTCCCGATCGCCCCGCCCGCGCACACCGCCGCCCTTGAGTTCGACGACGGCAAGATCATGCAGGGCAACCCGCTGAACCTCTACCGTGCGACGTGGGAAGGTGTGAAGAACGCTCTGGGTGAAAGCACCATCGTGCAGATGGTCGAGAACAGCGACCTGCTGGGGATCGTCAACTGGGTCATGATGCCGGGCGTCGGCGGGCCCGGCGGCATCTGGGAAGGACTGACCAACCAGGTCCTGCCCAAGTTGAAATCCAGCGAGCCCAAGCACATTTTCATCGACCTCTGCGACCCCGCCAAACGAACCGACGCCGACGTTGCAACCGCCCTGACGCAGCTCCGCGCGATGAACTCCGTGAAGAACGCCATCGGCGCTCGCGCCGCGAAAGTCACGCTGGGGCTCAACCTCGCCGAGGCCCAGCGCATCGACGCCGTCTGCGGCAGCAAAGGCTTCGCGGGCCCGAGCGATCACCCGTCCGGCGAGAAGGTTCTTCTCGCGTCGCAGCGCATCAGAGAGACGCTGGGCCTGCACTGCGTAGTGATCCACCCGCGCGAAGGCGCTGGGGCGACCATCGAGACCGGTCAGAGCGCATGGTTCGACGGGCCTTTGTGCGAGAAACCCAAGCTCTCCACCGGCGCGGGCGATCACTTCAACTCGGGCTTCGCGCTGGCGCTGGCGATGAACCTCTCGGCCGACGAATGCCTGGCCGTCGGCACAAGCGTCAGCGGGCTCTACGTTCGCGAGGCGCAGAGCCCCACACGCCCGCGGCTGATCGAGTTTGCTCGCTCGCTGGCGCAGGGTTGAGCCGCACAATGCGTTCGGTCAAGTCCTTTGCGTCCGTTTGCGGCGCATCGTCGTGCGCACCTCAATCCCGAGGCAGCGGGCTCACGTCATCGTTCTGCCCTCCGCGTCCGCGTCACCGTCATGGCTGGTAGCGCTTGCCGCCTGCACAGACCCCAAACCCGTCGGCACGCCAGAGCCCCATCCGCGCGAATACGCTGGGATATGACCAGCCCCGCCTCATCGAACTCCGCCGCCTCGCCCGTCGCCCACGCCGCACTCTTCGGCCGCCTCGGGCTTGATCGCTCTCCGCGCGTTTCGATGACCGCGCAGTCCGGCCCGCTCTGGATCGCCAGTGAGAACCCCACCACCGCCAGCACCCTCGCATGGATCAAGCTCGACACCGCTGCAGATTACGAACGTGAGGCCAGCGAAGCCGTCGAGAGCTTCAAGCGCTGGCGCAGCATTCCTGCCCCCGCGCGCGGGCTCGTCGTCCGCGCCATCGGCGACGCCTTCCGCACGCACAAGCACGATCTGGGCGAGCTGGTCTCCCTCGAAGTCGGCAAGATCCGCTCCGAAGGCCAGGGCGAGATTCAGGAGATCGTCGACATCGCGGACTTCGCCGTGGGCTTATCGAGGCAACTGCCGGGGCTGACGCTTCCCAGCGAGCGCGCCGGGCACAGGTTGATCGAGCAGTGGCTGCCGCTGGGCGTGGTGGGCGTCATCAGCGCATTTAACTTCCCCGCCGCGGTCTGGGCGTGGAACGCCTGCCTCGCCGCCGTCGCGGGTGATATCACCCTGTGGAAGCCCTCGCTCCTCGCACCGCTTACCGCCATCGCCTGCAACCGCATCGCCGACGAGGTTGCAACCGCCATGGGCCACCCGGGCGTCTTCCGCCTGATCATGGGCACCGACGCCGAAGTCGGCGAGCGCCTGATCGCCGACAAGCGCCTGCCGCTGATCAGCGCCACGGGCTCGTGCCGAATGGGCAAGCGCGTCGGCTCGGTCGTTGCGCAGCGCCTCGGGCGCTCTCTTCTCGAGCTGGGCGGCAACAACGCCTGCATCGTTCACAAAGACGCCGACCTCGACCTCACCCTCCCCGCCATCGTTTTCGGTGCCGTGGGCACGGCCGGTCAGCGCTGCACCACCACCCGCCGCCTCATCGTTCACGAATCCATCGCCGACACCTTCACGCAGCGCCTCACCAAGGCCTATCAATCGCTCGAAAGCCGCATCGGCGACCCGCTAAAAGACGGCACGCTCATCGGCCCGCTCGTGAACGCCAAAGCCGTCGAGCAGTTCGAGCACGCCGTCACGCAGGCCAAGGCCCAGGGCGCACAAATCCTCGCCGGCGGCTCACGCGTTCAGCGCCCCGACATCCGCGGGCACTTCGTCCGCCCCACGCTCATCAAGGCCCCCGCGAGCAACACGCTCCCCATCGCCCTCGAAGAGACCTTCGCCCCCATCCTCTACGTCTTCACGTTCCGCGAACTCGACGAAGCCATCGCCATGCAGAACGGCGTCGATCAGGGCCTCTCATCCTCCATCTTCACCGAGTCCGTCCGGATCAGCGAACGCTTCCTCCACCCCGACGGCAGCGGCAGCGATTGCGGCATCGCCAACGTCAACTGCGGCACCAGCGGCGCTGAAATCGGCGGTGCCTTCGGCGGTGAAAAAGAAACCGGCGGCGGCCGCGAGAGCGGCAGCGACTCCTGGAAGGCCTACATGCGCCGCCAGACCTGCACCATCAACTTCTCGGGCAAGCTCGAACTGGCTCAGGGCATCCGCTTCGAGTAGCCGTTCCCCTCACGCCATCGCCAGCTCGCCCGCCCCCAGCTCAACCAACGCCAGCGCCAGCGCCCCGCCACGCGCACGCATCCTGGCAATCTGCGGCTGCATGTTCCGCCCCGGGCACTCCGTCTGATCCAGCTCGCGGTGCGTATACACCCGCGACAAGGGCACGTTGTGCATCCGCATCATCGACGCGACAAACCGCGACAGCGTGTTCAGCGTCGCCGATGTGGGCGACTGCCGCTCATAGTTCCCCAGACACATGATCCCCAGGTTGTTCTCGTTCTGGTTCGAGACGTGCGCGCCCTGATACTGCGTGCTCCGCCCCGCCCAGACGCGCCCTGCCGGGTCGATGATGAAGTGGTACCCGATATCCGCCCACTTCCGCTTGTTCACGTGCGATTGACGGATCAGCTCCAACCGCCGGGCGGCATCTTCCTGACTCGTCGACGTGAAGGCGTTCATCCCGTCGTGGTGCAGGGTGATCCGCGTCACACGACCCAGCGCGTTGATCTCGCGCGGGCGTGCGATCCCCGCGTTCGTCCACGCCGAGCGATCGATCACACCCGCAAAGACCGCCCCCGCCGGCAAGGGCGTGGGCTGCGTTGGGAAGGGCGTCGTCCGCACGGGCGTCGCGGGCCTTGCCGCGTTCGAGGGCCACATCGGGCCTGGAAGGTCCATTCCCGTCGCGGCGCTCGCGCCACCGCCGCCGGATCGGCACCCGCCCAGAACCAACAGCCCAAGAGCCGCAGTTGAACCACCGACCACAATCTCACGACGGTTGAAGGACTTCTCCACGGCCTCTCCATCGGCAAACACCCCGCCGCCCCTGCATCTTCGATGCCCATCCTACCCACGCCGCTCCCGCAACCCGACAAACCCTTCGGAAACCCCCTCCAAGCGATTTCACGCACCCCCCCCACCCGCCTGCTTCACTCCCTCCGACCGAACCGACTCGCCAACCTCTCATGCCCCGATCGGTCTTTGTTCGCTCTCTCCGACCCGTTGCAGCCATCGTCCCCAGATCATCAGCACGAGCATCAGGTACAGCCGCTGCCCGTGATCGATCGAGCCGCGGTCGTGCTCCTCGAGCATCCGCTCAACCGCCCGCGCATCGATCAGATCCCCCAGCCCCGCACCACCCTCGCCCGTCGGCTTTCCAAACGGCTCAACGCTCCGCAGCCCGTCGATCAGCATCGATCGGAACCCACCCTCACCGCTGCGAAACCACGCGCCAATCGGCACCGCAAAGCCCCGCTTCGGCGCATCGACAATCGCCGGGGGCAAGTGCCTTCGCGCAACCGCCCGCAGCAGCCCCTTCCGCCCACCTGTGTACAGCTCATCGACGCTCAACGACGACGCCAGCCGAACAACCTCCGCCGCCAGCAGTGGCGACCGCACCTCCATCGGCACCGCCATCGACGCCGTATCCGTCTTCCTGAGAATGTCCTCAGGCAGATACCCGCGCAGATCCAGCCCCAGCGCCTCCGCAACGCTCGGCTGCCGCGCATCGCCGGGCCCCGTCGCCCCCGCTTCATCCCGCAACACCTCCCGCCCATCCCGCAGCAACTCTCGCCCCGCCGGCGTCAGCACCATACTCAGCATCGACCGCGGCAGGATCGACAGCACATCCGCGTACCCATCCCCCGCCGCCGCATCAATCAACCGCGTCAACCGCCCCCAACGCGACCGCCCCGCGCCGCCGGGCTTCAGCGCCGTAATCCCGCGAACCGCGCGCGCTACACCGCTCAGCCGATCCAGCCACCCCGCCGCACGCGTCCGCTCGTACCCCGCAAACAGCTCATCCCCCCCATCGCCACTCAGCGCCACCTTCAGACCCATCTCACCCGCACTCCGGCACACCGCGAACGTCGGCAGCAACGACGAGTCGCCCAGCGGCAGCCCCAGCCCCTCAATCAACCCCACCAACGTCTGCACATCCAATCTCGGCGCAACCACAACCTCATGCCGAACTTTCAAATGCTCCGCCACCGCCTTCGCCATCGGCGTTTCATCCAGCCCCAGCCCCTCGATCTTCACCGTGAGCGCCAGCAGCCGCCGCGGATCGCCCAGCGCCCTGCTCGCGTGCGCCGCGATCAGCGACGAATCCACCCCGCCCGACAAAAAGCACCCCAGCGGCACATCCGCCTCCAGCCGCGACGCAACCGCCCGCGCGATCACCTCATCGAGCCGCTCCACCGCGCAGCGCTGATCACGAACAACCGCCAGCGTCGTCTCACGCTGATCACCCGAAAGCCGCGCCCGTCCACGCAGCTCAGACACACCGCGCCACGCCGCATCCTCCGTGGCTGAATCCTCACGCCGCGCCAATCCTTCGCAGGCAATCACCACGCTCTGCCCGGGCCTGACCGCAAACACACCCTCCATCGGTAGCGAAGTCCCCCACCCGAACCGCGCCCACAGGTTCACCACGCTCGCGCGATCAATCGCGGTCGTCGCTCCCGCACCGTCAACCACGCCGCGCAGTTTCACCAGCGCCGCAACCGAACTCGAAAACGCCAGCCACCGCGGCGTTGTACCCGAAGTCTCCGCCGCAACATCGCCCCGCGCCGAGAAACTCGTCACGTACAGCGGCTTCTCACCCATGCGATCCCGCGCCAACGTCAGCTCGCCGCGGGCCGCATCCCACACCGCCGCGGCGTACATCCCATCAATCTTCGCCCACGCACCATCGCCCCACGCACGCCACGCCCGCAGCAGCACCTCCGTATCGCTGTGATCCGTGACGAACCTCTGACCGCTGGCGATCAACTCCCGCCGCAGTTCTCGGTGGTTGTACACGCACCCGTTGAAGACCAGCGCCGCGCCGTCGTTCACCGCTTCACGCATCGGCTGCTCACCACCACCCAGATCGATGATCGCCAGGCGCCGATGCACCAGCAGCGCCCGCTCATCAACAAACCACCCGCGCCCGTCCTTGCCGCGCTGCGCAACACCCGCCTCCAGCACCTCACCCCACGCGCGTGGCGCACCCGCACCGTCCGCACCCGCGTGGCCGCCGTCGAGTTTCACGATGCCGCCGATACCGCACATGCGTGCCTCGCTGCGTGGTGTTGACGCTCAACCGTGCCGGTGCGGGTGCTGCCGGGCGTGACTGGCATGCCGGCGCTGCGTCGCCTCCGCCCATTCTTCAAAGACGATCGGATCCGTCTTGATCATCCAGTACGTGTGGATCAGCCGCGTGATGACAATCGCCAGCGCGAAGGGCACCGCCACGGTCAGCTCACGCGGGAACTTCCAAACCAGCATCCAGGACTGACCGTACCACGCGATGAAATAGAACAAAGGCGAAAGGCACAGCCGCTGAAGCTGGATCGTTGTCGCGTCACGGATGAACGAAACCTGGCGCTTGGCGTTGGTTGAGCCGTTCACAGGCTCATGCCCACCCGCGCCGGTCACGCTCGAACCGGCCGCACGTCCGGCATGATGGCCCACCCCCGCCGACGATCCATTCGACGCTCCGACGTCCGCATTTCCCGCTCGAAGCTCAGAACCTTCGGTGCTCGTCGCGGTCGCTCCGCCGACAGTGCCCGGTTCTCCACCGATCTGCTTTTCACTCTCCCCCCCGCCAACAACCATGCTCAGCGGCCTGGGAATCAGCGCACCCGCCGCCGCATCCTTCATGATCGAAAGCCCCGGCGGCGGCGTCGAATCCAGCACCTGGTCCACCCGATCCATGATCTGAGCCCCGCGCTTCCACCGCGCGGGCCAATGGTTGCTCACCCAGTGCAAACCCACCGCCACCACCAGATCGATCACCCAATCCGCCACAAACGTGATGATCTGGATCGTGAGCTTGTGCTCGTCCTTCACGCCGAAATACCGCGAAAAGTGCACCACCACCACCGTCAGCGTCACCGCCACCGACGACGCGATGATGATGTTCACATTGATGTTGACAATGCGCTTGCTGTACTGACGCGCCGACCAGCGGAGAGGGTGCGCGAACTGTTCAATGAACCCGCCGGCCATGGACCCTCAGGATACACCACCCGCACCCACCCCGCACCCACTCAACCCCGCGCTCTCGCACTTCTCCAGCTTTACCCATCACGCTCCCGTTCCGCCGCCTCCACTCGCTGCCTCGTCAGCCTCACCGCCTTCTCCGAAACATCACACCCAACCGCCGTGCGCCCCCGCTTCACCGCCGCCACCAGCGTCGTCCCGCTCCCGCAGCACGGGTCCATCACCACGCCCCCCTTCGGGCTGCACGCATCAACCAGCATCTCCAACAACTCCAGCGGCTTCTGCGTCGGATACCCCGTCCGCTCCTTCGCCATGTTGTTCAAACTCGCAACCTCCAACACATCCGTCGCCTTCTTCGTCCGCCCCTTCAACCGGTTGCTCGTCGCCCTCACCCGCGGCGGCTCAAAGTACGCCTCCCCCGGCTCCACGCAATACAGCAGAATGTCATCGTGCTTCCGCGCAAACCGCCGCGGCGACGAGCCCCCAAGCCCGTACGACCAGATCAGGTGGTTCACAAACCGGTCCTCACCCAAAACCTCGTCCAGCATCACCCGCACGCGGTGACTCGTCCGCCAATCACAGTGAATCAGCACGTTCGCCGATCGCTTCAGCAGCGGCCTCGTCGCCTCC
>Ga0068877_10001433_pt1 | contig 19683 bp, 14 predicted proteins | sample NOAtaG_FD_66437 | JGI IMG/M metagenome (GOLD analysis project Ga0068877, IMG submission 66437) | Freshwater lake microbial communities from Lake Erie, under a cyanobacterial bloom - NOAA_Erie_Diel6S_1000h metaG | ecosystem: Environmental > Aquatic > Freshwater > Lake | place: USA: Ohio, Lake... | reverse complement strand
GCGTGCAGATCTCATAGGCGGTGACGCCGAACGAGAAGACGTCGAGCCGCTTGTCGGCCTGGCGGCGGCGGACGACTTCCGGGGCCATGTAGTTCGGCGTCCCGATGCGATTGCCAGGCTGGAGGAACACCGGCTTGTCGGGCACGGTGAGCCCGAAATCGAAGAGCACCAGGCGGCCGTCGGGGCGGAGCATGAAGTTGCGGGGACAGATGTCGCGGTGGACGAAGCCGGCCGCGTGGACGGCGGCGACCGCCGCGGCGGCCTGGCGCACGAGGTCGATCCGCTGGGCCGGCGGCAGCGGCCGTCGGGCCGACAGCAGGGCATGGAGCAGGGTGCCCTCGATGAACTCGGTGACGACGAACGGCTCGCCGGCGGTGGACGCGCCCCATTCGATCGTGCGCACGATGTTCGGCCCCGTGATCCGGCTGCCGATCTCACCCTCGGTCGGCTTGCCGAGGCCCTTGTAGCGGGACTCGACCGGTTCCGCCTTCGCCTTGTCGACGATCTTCAGACCGAGGACGGTGCCGCTGCGGATGTCCTTCACCTTGTAGAAGGCGGACATCGTGCCGGAATGGCTCTCCCGCAGCCGCTCGAATCGCTTCCACAGGTCGACCCGCGAGGAGCCGCCGAACAGGTTCGACAGAAAGCCCATGAACGCCGCGTACCGAGGGCGGACCATCGATGGCCGGCGGCAGCCTGCCGCCGGCCGCGGTCCGTTCTGTTAGGATATCGTGAGCTTGCGGCGCTGCCGACCGGGCGACCCGGGCCCGCGTCACGGATTCTTGATCTCGAAACGCACGGTCCGCGTCTCGCCGGCCGCACCATCGCCCGCGCCCTGGGCGTAGGGGGTGGCCTGGATCTCGTGCTGACCGGCGGCGAGCTTCCAGGGTTCGTAACGGCCGTTCACATCACGGGGGAAAGCGAACGGGGCCGTCGAGTCGTAGGCGGACTTGTTCCCTCCGAAGATCACACTGCCGACCTGGCCCGGTTCGGTGTTGACCCGGATGGCGAGCCGCTTCGGCAGCCGAGCCATGTCGAGCACGGCGTCGGGCGGGATGGGGTCGAAGCCGGCCACGGGCTGATGCGTATCGCAATCGATCAGTGAAAAGCCGGTGATCCGCCCGGGTCCGGTGATGTCCGCGGGCCGCACCTCGCGGACCAACAACACCCAGTCCTTCTGCGGATCGGCGGGGGGCGGGCCGATCGTCTGCCAGCCCGGGCCGCGGAGCGGCTTGTCGGGCCGCAGATCGCCCCCGTTCCGCGGGTCGAACCAGTCGACGGTGAACGCCTCCTGGCTGCTCCCCAGGTCGATCACGGTCTCGCCGCCGCGAGGCAGATAGACGGCGTAGGTGCGGCCCGGGTCCGCGAAGCAGTAGTCGTCGGGCGACCGCGTGAGCCCGTCGTTGTGCGTCATGCGGTCGAACGGCAGATGCCGTCGGAAGAACCCGAGCGCATGGTCGGTCTGCCGCCACATGTTCTCCCGGGTGCGGAAGTCCTCGAGCGCCCGGTCGTGATTGTGGTGCCCCCAGCCGAAGTACCACTCCACGCCCCCGCCCCCGGCGAGGAGGTGGCCCCAGAGGGCCCGGTGCCGGACGGCGTCGTGATCGGGGTCGACCGAGTCCGGCACGAGGCCGTCGCGGGCGGGGCCGATCTCGTCGAGGCAGACCCACCAGGGACGGCCGCGGGTGGTCGATCGATCCAGCCACTTGATCGTTTCGCCATGGGCGTACTGCGGATCGCCGAGTTGGAGCGACGGACCGGTGAAGTGCCGGTTGCCCAGCAACGGGTCGTAGATGCGGTCGTACTGACCGGGAAACGAGTGGACCACGATCGGATGCCGATACGGATCGATGGCCCGCAGGTAGTCGATGAACGCATCGCGCTGGGCCGGCGTGTTGGTCGTTTCCTCGCCGATGTTCCACGTCAGCGCGAGGTGATGCCCGAAGCGGGCCACGAGTTCCCGGTAGTAGAGCCGGCGCTCCGGGCCCAGTTCGCCATCGTTGAGCAACTGGTCGCACTCCTGCTCGTTGAAGACGACGTGCACGAGGAGCCCCCGGGCGGTCATGTGCCCGAACACGATCTCCCACTGGTCGAGCTTGCTGCAGTCGAAGCGGTCCCGCGCGTCGCGGTCCACCCAGGGCCAGACGTCATCGCCGTCGCCGTTGACGTTCATCGTCAGAAAATACTGGGCGTTCATCCCCACGGAGGACAGGTAGTTGATGGTGCCGATGATCCCCTTGCCCTTGCCGGCGGCCCAGGTCGGGTCACCTTCCCGCCAGTCCATCTCGTGCTGCCGATAATGATGCTTGGGCGGCGTGCCGTCGAAATCGGCGTACGCCAGGAAGTTCTCGGGGCTGTTCGCGCCCCCCTTGAGGAAATACTCGCCGGTCTCCGCCCACCGCAGATACCGCTGGTCGACGGCTCGCAACATGCCGCGGGCCCGGGAGTCCGGCACCTTCTTGTCGCTGGCGGCAATCTGAAACTGCCCCTGGGCGGTGCCCAGTGCGACCGGCTGCCCGGCCTCCGGATCCGCCGACAGCGCCACGTCCTTGCCGCTCCGCAGCGCCGCCCGCCAGGTCCAGTCGCCCTCCTGATCGGGTGTGAAGTGGGCCCGCCACTGGTTCCCCTGCTCGGCGCCGGACTCGGCGGCCCGGCCGTCGGCCGCGAAAAAGCCGGGAACCGTACGGACCGTCTTCGTGGCCGCATGCTCGAAGGTCATGACGAGGCGGAAGTCGCGGAACGGGTTGGGGGTGCCGCGCTCCGCCGCCTGCGGGCCGTCGAGCGTGACCGTGACGCGGTGCCACTTCCGCAGGTCGCCCGACACCGGGGACTCGGCCGCCAGACACGGGGCCGTGACCATCCACCAGCCGAAGGCGATCGCGGCCGCGATGCGAGCAAGAGCCATTGTCAATCTCCTGGGGGGCATTGATCCGGTTCCGGTGGCGGTCAGACGCGAGACTGGAGCCCGGCGGCCGTGAACCCGCCGTCGATGTGGATCACCTGGCCTGTAATGTATGCGGCGGCGTCGGAGGCCAAAAACCGGATCGTGGCGGCGACCTCGTCGACGGTGCCGTAGCGGGCCAGCGGCACGGCATCGAGCCAGGCCTGCCGCCGCGCCGGGCTGTGTCCCGTGGCGACCTGCGGCGTCTCGATCGGCCCCGGGGCCACGGCATTGACGCGAATGCCCCGCGCGGCGAGCTCGACGGCCAGGACGCGGGTCACGGCCTCGACGCCTCCCTTGGACGCGGCGTATGCGGATCGGCGGTGGCTCCCGCGGATCGCGGAGTGCGACGAGACGTTGACGATGCTCCCCCGGCCCTGGCCGACCATGATGCGGGCGGCTTCCTGGCAGCAGAGGAACGTCCCGGTCAGGTTGATCGCCAGCACCCGCTGCCAGTCTGCCAGCGACGTCTCCAGGGCCGGCGCGGCGGCCACGATCCCGGCATTGTTCACCAGCACGTCGAGCCGGCCGTGCTCCCGGGCGAGCTCCGCGAACAGATCCCGAATGTCGTCCGGCTTGCCGATGTCGGCCACCCGCCCGGCGACGGATCCGCCCGCGGCGCGGATGTCCGCGACGGCGCGGTCGAGTGCCGGACCATCCTGGTCGATCGCGACGACGGTGCCGCCGTCGCGGGCGAAGCAGGCCAGCGTGGCCAGGCCGATGCCCCGGGCCGCCCCCGTCACGACGATGATGCGCGGCTCGCTCATGGGAGCAATGGCGCGGCGGCGATCACGATGCCATCCTCGTCCGCATACAGGGAATGCCCGGGCTCGAAGACAGAGCCGGCAAACGCCACGACGACGTCCCGCTCCCCGAGGCCGCGTTTCTCGGTCCGCAGCGGGTGGGCCGCGAGGGCCATCACGCCGATGTCCGCCGCGGCGATCTCCGCCACGTCCCGGACGCAGCCGTGGATCAGGATGCCCGCCCAGCCGCCGGCGGCCGCCTTCATCGCCAGCCGTCCCCCGAGGAGCGCGTTCCCCTGCCAGCCCCCGCCGTCGACCACCAGCACGCGGCCGGCGCCCGGCTCATCGATGCACTGGCGGACCACGGAGTTGTCGGCCGGACACCGCACCGTCACCATCGGCCCGCAAAACCGCCGCCGCCCGCCGAAGTGCCGGAAGATCGGCAGCACGACCTGCACCCGGTCGCCGTGCCGGTCGCAGAGGTCGGGCGTCTTGAAATCGAACGACATGAAACTCTCCTCGATCATTCCCGGGCATCAGGCGTGGGAAAACAACGTCCGGCCCGGGACCGGCAGGTGCACCGCCAGAATCGACCCGGACTCCGACTCGGTGACGTAGAGCGTGCGGTTGTCCGGCCCGCCGAAGGCGGCATTGCTGGTGTCGATGCCCACCGCCGACCGGATCCGGTGCAGGGGCTCGCCGGTGCGGCTGAACACCCAGACCGTCCCCATGCCGCAGTGGCACACGACGAGGTTGCCCGCCTCGTCCACGGCCAGCCCGTCGGGGCCGGTCAGTCCGCCCTGCAATTGCAGGAAGAGGTTGACCTTGAACACGCTCCCGTCGGCATGCAGGGGGAGCCGCCAGATCTGGTTGGCGCGGGTCACGGCGAGATAGAGGAGGCGGTCGCCCGGAGCCAGCGCCAGGCCGTTGGGGCTGGGGACGTTGTCGATCAGGCAGGTGAGCTCGTCGGTCGCCGACAGGCGGTAGACGCGGCCGGTCGGATCGTGGAGCGCCGTCTGCCCCTGATCGGTGAAGTACAGGTCGCCGTTGGCCGCGAACGTCAGGTCGTTGAGCCCCTTGAATCCCTCCCGGCGGACGCGGGCCAGCCGCGTGCGGACCTCGCGGGTTCGCGGATCGACGGTCAGCAGGCCGCGGCGGTGGTCGGCCACGTACAGCGTGCCGTCGCGATGGATCGCCAGTCCATTGGGCTCGCCGTCGTACTCCACGAACAGTTCGAACGACCCATCCGGCCCGATGCGGAAGATCCGTCCGAAGGGGATGTCGACGACGTACAGGTTTCCCGCGCGGTCGAAGGCCGGGCCTTCGAGGAACGAGTGCAGGTCCGACCGGTCCTTGCCGGTCATCCAGTCGGACGGCCGCCCCGCCAGCCGGAACCGCTCGGGGAGCCGGGCGAAGACCTGGGCCGTCAGCTCCGGTGCCGCAAACGTCATCATGGTCTGCCTTTTCCCGCCTGCTTGAGGATCTCCCCGATCTCGCGGCGCATCTCGGCGAAGGCCGGGAGCCAGCGGGTCTCCTCGGAACGCGGCCGCGGGAAGGGAACGGTCAGGTCGGCACACACGCGGGCGGGCCGGGGACTGTAGATGACGACCCGGTCCGCCAGGTAGAGCGCCTCCTCGACGCCGTGCGTGACGAACACGACGGTCTTGCGATCCTGCTGCCAGATGCCGAGGAGCTCGTCCTGCAGGACCTCCCGGGTCATGACGTCGAGGGCCCCGAACGGCTCGTCCATGAGGAGGATGTCGGGATCGACGGCCAAGGCCCGCGCGATGCCGACCCGCTGCTGCATCCCGCCCGAGAGCTGCCGCGGGAACGACCGTTCGAACCCCGCCAGTCCCACCTGCTCGATCAGCCGGCGGGCTCGTTCGTGCCGCGTCTTCCGATCCACGCCGCGAACCTCGAGACCGAAGGCGACGTTGTCCAGCACGGTCCGCCACGGAAACAGGTCGAAGGTCTGAAACACCATCGCCTTGCCGAACCCTGTGCGTCCGGTGACGTCCCGTCCGTCCTGGATCACCTGCCCGCTGTCCGGCTGGACGAGCCCGTCGATGATCCGCAGGAGCGTCGACTTGCCGCACCCGCTCGGACCGAGGAGGGCCAGGAACTCCCGGTCGCCGACGTTCAGCGACTGGTCCACGAGCACCGGCAAGGAGCCTGCCGGCGTGCGGAACGTCTTGGTCACGTTGCGGACCGCCAGTTTCATCTCAGGCATCGCGGTCCAACTCCCGCCGGGCATCGTCCATCACGGTCATGTCGAGGGCCCGTTCGATATCGACCTCGTCGGGGAGGGCGTCGGCCTGGCGGAAGAACGGCACCAGGGCTTGAATCGTCTCCGGGGAGAGCAGCTCCATCCGCTCCGGCCAGGCACGCACCCGGTCGCGGAGCGTTTCCCACAGCGGCCGCAGGGTTTCGGCATCGAGCTTCTCCCTGTCCGGGCGGGTCGCATAGGTGCGATACCGGTCGGTGAACCAGTCGAGATCGGCATTGGCCCGGCGAAAGCCGCGCATCGTCGCCGCCACCAGCGCGACGGCCGCCGGGCGGTTCGCCGGATCGGCCAGCCACGCGCCGCGGCACAAGAGGACCGCGCAGGGGAACGTCGGAAACACCTGCCACGGCTCGATGATGACGTGGAAGTCTCCCTGGGCGACGAGCTCGGCCGCCTGGTCGAGGTGGACCGGCACGGCATGCACGCGGCCGGCCAGCAGGGCCCGCATCCGATCCCCCGAGCCGCCGATTTCCAGGATGTTCAGCCGTGCCGGATCGACGCCGGCGTCCTGCAGCGGCTTGAGCAACAGGACGTGCGTGAAGTCACCACGGGAATTGATGGCGACCACCGTTCCCTCGGCGGCCAGGTCGGCGGCCGTCGGCACCCGCCCCTTGTTGGCGACGATCACCAGGCCGGTGGAATGATACGACAGGCCGATGATCTTCAGGTCCGCCCCCGCCCGGATCGCCCGCAGCGTCGTGAGGATGTCGCCGTCACCGATGTCGCCGGCTCCGGAGATGATCGACTGGGTGACGACCGGCAAGCGGTCGAGGCGGGTGATGGTCGCCGGGCCGTAGCCGGGCACCTCACCGAGCAATTCGGACCAGGCGGCGATCGCCGGCGTATGGATGCCGAGCGTGGAGCCGACGGTGTGGACGCCGATCCTCCGCGGTCCGGATTCGTCGCCGCGGCGACACGCGCCGAGGCCGAGCACGCCCCCCGCCGCAACCCCCGCGAGGTTGCGGAGCAGGACGCGGCGGCTCGAGGACGCAGACATTCGCATCGTTGCTCTCCCGCCCGGGCCGCTCATGCCCGGGCCTCCTCGTACCAGGGTGCCATCCGCCCGCCGAGCCAGCGTAACCCGCCGGTGGCGGCCACACCAATCAGCATCAGCAACAGCAGGGAGCACAGCAGCGGGGCGGTCGAGATGGAGAGCCCCGTCTGCTGCAGCCTGCCGCCGAACCCGATGAGCACGTACATCTCGGCCATCACCATCGCCCGGATGGCATGCGCGAGACCGACGCTGGCGCCGGTCATGAGATATGGAAACAGGGCCGGCAGGTGGACCATCCGAAAGGTCTGCCAGTCGCCGGCGCCGAACGACCGCGCCGCACCGAGATACCGCGGATCGATCCCCCGCGCGCCTTGGTAGGCCGTGATGACCACGTACCACACCGTCGCCAGGAAGACGACCGCGGTCCGGAACCAGAAGCCCGTGCCGAAGAGGACGATCAAAAGCGGGACGAGCGCGGCAGTCGACGTGACGACCATCATGCTGACCCACGGCTGGAAGGCGCGGTCGGCCCAGGCCTGCCGCCCCATGAGGACGCCCAGTGGCACGCCGACGGCGAGTCCGGCGCCGTACCCGACCAGCATCTGCAGCAGCGACGTCCCCAAGGCGGGGAGCGTGAGGCCATCGCCCAGGACGGTGAGGAACTCGCGGGCCACGTCCGAGAAGGGGGCGAACCGGGCGGGCCCGGCGGCCCGGCCGGCCACCTCCCACACCACCAGCGCGATGGCGATCCCGGCGAGCGATACGAGCCGCCCAGCGGACCGGGACGCGGACGCCTCAGCCATTCCCGACCCCCTGACGCCACGGCGCCGCCCATGTCTCCAGCAGGCGGAGCAGTTCCTGCACCGCCAGGCCGGCCAGGCAGAGCGTGGCCAGCACGGCCAAGAGTCCGGCGCTGTCGAAGGCACTGGCCGCCTTTTTCATGGAGGCGCCCAGGTTCACGGCCGCGAAGAACAGCTCGGCCGTGATCATCGCATTGATGGCCCGCACCGCCCCCACCCGCAGCGCGGTGAAGACGAACGGCAGGCTCGCCGGGAGGAGAACCTTGCGGAACTGCTGCATCCAGCCGGCCCCGAGCGAACGGCCGGCGTCGACGAGTCGCTGGTCGATGTCGCGGGCTCCGGCCGCCATCACGACGATCATGTCCGGCACGGCCATGCAGAAGACGAGGGCGACGCGGGCCGCATAGAAGAGTCCGAACCAGATCACGATCAGCGGCACCAGCGCCACCGTGGGCAGCGAATAGAAAGCGGTCACGAGCGGATCGAGCAGCCGCGACACCCACGGCACACGGCCCATCAAGAAGCCGATCGGCACCGCGACCAGCACGGCCAGTCCGAAGCCCGCCAGCATGTGGAGCGACGAGGCGGCCAGCAGGGCGGGAAGTTCGCCCGACGCCAGCATCGCGGCCATCCGCGCGAATACGCGGCTCGGGGGGGCGAGAATCGCGGCGGGGGTCAGCCGGCCGGCGATTTCCCAGACCGTCAGACCGACCGCCACCGACAGTGCCTGCGGTCCCCAGGCCTGAAGGTGCAATTTTCCGAAGCGACCGGGCATGCCTGCCTCCCGAGCCGGGCTTGCGACCGGACGACCGGATCCTATGATCACAACTTGAGAGAACCATCAGTGTAAGAAGCGGTTTTTTCGCGTCCAGGAGGGTCGAGCGTTGCCCTGCCGTTCGTGCCTGCCGGCCGTTGCTCGCGCCTGAACGGAGGGGCTGACAGTGATGGACCTTCCCGATGTGATTCGCACCCTCCGCGTGCAGGGCCGCGAATACCGCCATGTGAGCCTGCCGCAACTGGCAGAGCACGTGCCGGCGGTGCGCCGCTGGCCCGTCTCGCTCCGCGTCCTGTTGGAGAATGGCTGGCGGAACGCCGCCGACGCCGAGGCGCAGGCGGGGCTCGCCGCCTTCGTGCAGCGGCAGCCGTGCACGGTGCGGTTCCGCCCGTCGCGCGTCCTCCTCCAAGACCTGCTCGGCGTGCCGTTGCTCGTCGATCTGGCCGCCCTGCGTGATGCGGTGGCCGAGCGTGGCGGCAACCCGCGGACGGTCAACCCGGTCGTCCCCGTGGACTGCGTGATCGACCACTCGCTGATGGCGGTGTTCGCCGGCTCGGCCGATGCCCGCAGCCGCAACGAGGCCCTGGAGCGCGAGCGGAACCACGAGCGGTTCCACTTTCTCCGCTGGTGCGCGGGGGCGTTCGAGCGGCTCCGCGTCATTCCTCCCGGTCAGGGCATCCTCCACCAGCTCGCCCTCGAGCATCTCGCGCACGTCGTCACGACCGACGCAGCGGCAGCGGACGGCGGCCTGCCCTGGATCTATCCGGAAACGCTCGTCGGCACCGACAGCCACACGCCGATGATCAACGCCCTGGGCGTGCTCGGCTGGGGCGTGGGCGGGCTGGAGGCGGAGGCCGCGATGCTCGGAAGGCCGCTCGCGTTCCCGCTCCCGGCCGTCGTCGGCGTGCGGGTTCACGGCCGGCTGCGGGAGGGTGTGACCGCGACCGATCTGGTCCTCACCCTGACCGAGCGACTGCGGGCCGTCGGCGTCGTCGACGCCTTCGTGGAGTTCACCGGCCCGGGGCTCGACGACCTGTCGCTGTCCGACCGCGCCACGATCGCGAACATGGCCCCCGAGTACGGCGCCACGTGCGTCTATTTCCCGGTGGACCGGCGGACGCTGGAATACCTGCGGCTCACCGGCCGCACCGCCGACCACTGCGAGCGGGTCGAGGCCTACATGCGGGCCCAGCACTTGTGGCGCGAGGCCGACACCCCGGAGCCGGAGTTCGACCGCGTCGTCGACTTCGATCTGGCCGCGATCGTCGCCTGCGTGGCGGGGCCGCGCCGGCCGCAGGATCGCGTCCCGCTTCCCGACGTCGCCCGCTCCTTCGCCGCCGCCCTCGAGCACGACTATCGCCGCTCCCCCGACCGGTCGCGGCAACGGCACCCGGTGGCGGGGGCGGAGCATCCGCTGGGCGATGGCGACATCGTCATCGCCGCGATCACCAGCTGCACGAACACGTCGAATCCCGCCGGCATGGTGGCCGCCGGGCTGGTGGCCCGCCGGGCCGTGCAACGCGGGCTGCGGCCGCGGCCCTGGGTGAAGACGTCGCTGGCGCCCGGGTCGCGGGTCGTGGCCGAATATCTGCGGGCCACGGGCCTGCAGGACGACCTCGATGCCCTGGGGTTCAACGTCATCGGCTTCGGGTGCACGACCTGCAACGGGATGTCGGGCCCGCTGGCCGGGCCGATCCGGGAGGCCATCGAGGAGCACGGACTGGTGTGTGCCGCGGTGCTCTCCGGCAACCGCAACTTCGAGGCCCGCATCCACCCGCACTGTCGGGCCAACTACCTCGCCTCGGCTCCGCTGGTGGTGGCGTATGCGATCGCCGGGTCGATGACGATCGACGTCACCACCGAGCCGCTGGCGGTCGACGCCGCCGGCCGGCCCGTCTTCCTGCGCGACCTCTGGCCGACGAACGCGGAGATCGACGAGGTGGTCCGGGCCGCCGTCCGCCCGGAACTGTTCCAGGCCTGGGCGGAGGGGTTCGTGGCCGATGCCGACGCATGGAGCGGCGGCCCGGCGGTCGCGGCGGCGACGTACCCGTGGGAGGAGTCGAGCACCTATCTCCGCCGCCCGCCCTACTTCGACACCCCGCCGGAGATGCTCGCCGATCGGACCAGCCTGCGGCCCCTGGCGATCCTCGGTGATTCGATCACGACCGACCATATTTCTCCGTCGGGCGCCATCGGGGCCAAGAGCCCGGCCGGGGAGTATCTGCGGGGGCATGGGGTCGTCGAGGCCGACTTCAACACCTACGGCACCCGCCGCGGCAACCACGAGGTGGGCATGCGGGCCACGTTCGCCAATGTCCAGCTGCGGAACGAGATGGCACCGGACAACCCCGGCGGCTTCACCCGGCTGATGCCCGAGGGGCGGGTGCTGTCCATCTTCGACGCCGCCAACGCGTATCGGGCGCGTGGCGAGGCGACCCTGGTGATCGCCGGCAAGGACTACGGCGCGGGCTCGTCGCGGGACTGGGCCGCCAAGGGGCTGTTCTGGCTCGGTGTTCGGGTCGTGCTGGCCGAGAGCTTCGAGCGGATCCACCGCACGAACCTCGTCTGCATGGGGATCCTGCCGCTGGAGTTCACCGCCGGTGCCACCCGCCGGTCCCTGGCCCTCGACGGCTCCGAGACCTATCAGCTCGACGGTCTGGCGACGGCCCATGAGCCGGGCCGGCAGCTCGACCTGACCGTCCACCGGCTCGATGGCAGTCGCTGCACCGTTCCGGTCCGCGTCCGCCTCGACACGCCCGAGGAGCGGGAGTTTTTCCGCTCCGGTGGCATCCTCCCGTGCGTGCTCCGCGACCTCCTGGCAACCCCTTCCCTTCCCCGAGGCGCACGTTGATGACGCGACGCATCCCGGCGGTGTTCATGCGCGGCGGCTCCAGCAAGGGCGTGATGTTCCTCGCCCGCGACCTGCCCGACGATCCCGCCGCCCGTGACGCCCTGCTGCTCCGCGTGCTCGGCAGTCCGGATCCGTATGGTCGGCAGCTCGACGGGATGGGCGGGGGCCTGTCGTCGGTTTCCAAGGCGGCGCTCATCGCTCCCTCCACCCGCGCTGATGCCGACGTCGACTTCACCTTCGCCCAGGTGGCGGTGGACCGCCCGGTCGTCGATTACGGTGCCACGTGCGGCAACCTGGCCTCGGCCGTCGGTCCGTTCGCGATCGACCGCGGGCTCGTGCCCGCCCCGGATGACGGCGAGGTCTGTGTTCGCATCTTCCTCACCAACACCAACCAGATCTGCCACGCCACGTTCGCCGTGGCGGGGGGCGAGCCGGTCGAGCAGGGCGATTTCGCGATCGCCGGGGTGGCCGGCACGGGCGGCTGCATCCGCATGGATTTTCTCGACCCGGGCGGCTCGGTCTGCCCGACGCTGCTCCCCACCGGCAATCCCACGGACGAGATCGACCTGCCGGGCGAAGGCCGGTTCACCGTCTCGCTGGTGGATGCCACCAACCCGGTGGTGTTCGTCGACGCCCGCGCCGTCGGCGGGTCCGTCACCGCGAGTCCGACCGAGATCGAGCGTGACGGACGCCTCATGGCCCTGCTCGACCGCCTCCGCCGGGCCGGTGGCGTGCGCATGGGCCTGGGGCGAGCGCCGGAGGAAGTGGGACTGGCGAACCCGAAAATCGCCATGGTCGGTCCGCCGGCGGACTTCGAGACCATCGGTGGCGAGCGGCTGGCGGCCGACGCCGCCGAGATCGCCGTCCGCATCATCTCCATGGAAAAATGCCACCGCGCGGTGACCCTGACGGGGGCCATGTGCGTGGCCGTCGCGACGCGGGTCGTCGGTTCCGTGCCTCATGCCCTGGCTCGGGCGAGCAGTGCGGACATCCGCGTCGCCAATCCGTCGGGCGTGCTGCCGGTCTCCGCCGTCGTCCAGCACACGCCGGATGGCTGGCGGGCGATCTCGGCCCGCGTGTATCGGACCGCCCGGCGGCTCATGGTGGGTGAGGTCTTTGCCGGGCCGTAGGTGACGGTGCCCGTCGGTCGAAACGTCGAACGCATGAACGGAAGGTCATATGGCAGCCATTTTTTCATCCAGGTTTTTTGCCGGGAGCAGCCGGCTGCTGTTCGCGGCGATCTGGTGTTCGGCCACCATGGCCGCCGCGTTGGGCGGAGATCCCAGTCCCTGGTCGCGCTGGCGGGGGGCCGCCGGCGCGGGGCAGGGGGGCGGGGCGCGGTTCCCCGTGGCGTGGGCCGAATCCGATTGGGCCTGGACGGCCGCGCTCCCCGGGGCGGGCAATGCGTCGCCCGTCGTGTGGGACGGCCGGATCTACACGGCGTCGGCCGACGAGGCGGCCGGCCGGCGATTCGTGACGGCGCATGCGCTGGCCGACGGCACGCTTCTCTGGACCCGCGAACTGCCGGGGCCGATCGACCGGCACCACGCCCAGAACAGTTCGGCCTCGGGGTCCGTGGTGGTCGATGCCCGGGGCGTGTATTGGGTCTGGGGCGTGCGCGAAGGCATCCACGTGGAAGCCTTCTCGCACGCCGGCGAACCGCGGTGGCACGTCGACCTGGGCCGCTACGAGGGGGAGCACGGCTTCGGGGCCACGCCGGCGGTGTGCCGTGATCTGCTGATCGTGTCCATCGATCAGGATGGCAAGAGCGCCATCGTCGCGCTCGACGCCGCGACGGGGGCCGAACGGTGGCGGTTGCCCCGCGAGTCTGCCAAGGCGGGGTATGCGACGCCGCTCGTCGTCGACGGCGGCGCCGCCGCATCGCCGCTCGTGTTGATCACGAGCATGGCCCACGGGGTCACCGCGGTCGATGGCCTCACCGGCCGGGTGCTCTGGGAGCAGAAATGCTTTCCGAAACGGACGGTGTCGTCGCCGATCCTGGCCGGCCCGCTCGTGATCGGCACCAGCGGCGACGGCGGCGGCGACAACCTGCTGGCGGCGGTCCGGCCGCCGGCCGGCCCCGGCGCCGAACCCGAGGTCGCCTACAAGCTCGATCGCAGCATCGCCCCGTACGTGCCGACGCCGCTCGTCGTCGACGAGTTCATGTATCTGTGGGGGGATCGCGGCGTCGTGACGTGCGTCCGGGCCGCCAGCGGCGAGACGGTCTGGCGCGGCCGAGTCGGCGGCACCTATTCGGCCTCGCCGATCGCGGTCGGCGACACGATCCGCAACGTGTCGGCCGACGGCGAAGCGGTGGCGATCCGGAGGGGCGACGCGTTCGAGGTGCTGGGTCGTGTGCCGCTCGGCGAGCCCTGCCGGGCGACGCCGGCGATCGTGGGCGGCCGCATGGTGTTTCGCACCGCGGGCCGACTGTTGGCGCTCGACGCGGCGCCGTGACGCGGTTCAGCCGAGCAGTTCGTCGATCACCCGGGTGCTGGCGCCGAAGCCCGGCGCGGGGACGCCGCAGACCTCGCTGATCGTCCGCAGCAGGTCGCTGGCGTTCGTCTTGGGACGCTGGGCATCGGCCGGAGCGCGGTCGTTGTAGCCGACGTGCCCCTGGTGCCGGATGCCCAGCTTCGAGCCGCCCGCGATCAAGAGCGGCAGCTGGTCGGGATTGTGGTTGCCCCAGGACATGCCGCTGCCGAACATGACCACGGTGTGGTCGAGCAGCGAGGCCCCGTCGTGGTCGATGGCCGCCAGACGGTCGAGAAAGCGGGCCAGCTTGCCCACCCAATAGCGGTCGATGTTCGCCAGGTATTCGGCCGGGAACGGGGTGTCGGCCTCGTTTTTCGTGCTCAGATTATGGCCGTTCCCATGCCAGCCGCCATCGCCCTTCAGCCCCTTGGGCAGCAGATCGGTGTAGACGTCGAAGGCCTGGATGCGCTGGCTGAACGGGCTTTCCATGGAGATGATCCGGGTCCGGTCGCTCTGCAGCGCCAAGGCCGCCAGGTCGTAGAGCGTGTCGATGTAGGCTTCACGGCCGAGGTTGTCGAGCTTGTTGGCGTTCAGCGCCAGCCCGGGGGCCGTGGCGGTGAACTTCTGCGCCTCCTCCGCGTAGTACTTCCGGTCGCGAACCAACTGCGCGTCGACGCTGGCGATGGCGTCGGCGTATTGCGACAGCCGCCGGGCGTCTTCCCGCCCCAGGTCGCGCGTGAGGCGGTGCATGTCGCCGCCGACCACGTCGAGGATGCTCCGGTGCCGCTCGCTCCGGGCCAAGACCTCGGGCGAGCCGAACAGCTTCTCGTAGATCAGCGGCAGGTCGCAGAGGCCGTGCAGCGCCGTCCCGCGGGTGTCCCACGAGATCGTGTCAGACCCGCCGGCCATGGAAAGCACCAGCGACGGGATGCTGGTCTCATGGCCGCGGGCCGCCGCGATGTGCTGATCGACCGAGATGGTGTTGCCCGTCAGCGACAGCTTGCCGCCGTTGAAGTTCGGGTTGCCGGTGAGGAACAGGCCCGATTCGCCGTGGCCACCGGCGTTCTTGTGCCGCAGCCCGGAGAACACGGTCACTCGGTCGACGAGGTGCTGCAGCGGCGCGAGGGTGGGACCGAGATCGGCCCCCGGCCCGAACGCCTTGGGGAACCAGCGCCACATGTTGACGCCGAAGGGAATGTGGATGAAGACGCAGCGGGCCGGCCTGGCCTTCGTGTCCGCGGCGCCGGTGCCCCCGAGGGCCGGGGCGAGCGATTCCAGCCACGGGAGCGTCAGACCGGCGCCGGCGCACTGGAGAAAATCCCTCTTGGTGAGCATCGTCATCGTCATTGTCCTTGATGTTGAAGATCGTCGATGAAGACCGCCGCCAGCAGGTCGGCCAGGAGGGGATCGCCGTCGCCCAGCAGCTGGTCGATGCGCTTCTCGTCCAGGAGCGTCAATTCCCGGCCCCAGGCGTAGCTGGCGACCGCCCGGACGAACGCTCGGGGAAAAGAACCGTGGCTCTGGGGCTGCTCCAGCAGCAGGCGGCACATGGCGTCGAGGTCGGTGAACGGACGGCCATCGGGCAATTGGCCCGCGGTATCGACCGTTTTCAGGCGGCCGTCGGCTGCCTGCTGCAGATTGCCGAACGGATCGAACTGCTCCCAGGCGAAGGCCAGCGGATCGATCTTGTCGTGGCAGACCGCACATGTCCGCTCGACGTGAATCCGCAGCTTCTCGCGCACCGACTTTTTGCTGAGCGTCTTGTCGGCATTCAACGCCTGGAGCGTCGGCACGCTCGCCGGCGGCGTGCCCACCTCGACGCCGAACAGCCGGGCGAGCATGTAGGTGCCGCGGTAAATCTGCGGCTCCTTGTCCTCGCGGGAGGCTACGGCGATCGGTCCCGCCATGGTGAAGATGCCGTGCCGTCGCGCGGCAGGGACTGCCGCCACCCGCTGCCAGCCGGCGGCGATCGGTGCCTCGACCCCGTAGAACTCGGCCAGCGGCGGGTTGAGCACCAGGGAGTCGGGTGCCACCAGGTGGCTCACCGGGCGATTGCGGGCCAGGGCGTCGTGCAGGAACCGTGCCGGCTCGTCCCGCAAGGCCTGCTGCACCGCGACGTTGCGGGCGTAAGCACTGGCGTCGACCCGCGGCATTCGGACCCACTGGCCCTTGATGCCGTCGATGTCGTCGAGCCCCAGCCATTGCCGGCAGAACTCCGCGGAGAACCACCTGAACCGCTCGTCGGCCATCATGCGGGTGACCTCGCTTTTCAGCGTGACGGGATCGGCGAGCTTCCCGGAGACGGCCAGCGCTCGGAGCCTCTCGTCCGGCACGGTGCCCCAGAGCGTGATCGCCAGCCGCCGGCCGAGGTCGATCATCCGCCGCCGCTCGTCGTCGTGCCGATCGGTCAGGTACAGGCAATCCGGGGCGATCAGAATGGCGGCCAACGCCTGCCGCAGTGCCGCCGGTTCACCGCGCGTCTCGGCTGCCCGGGCCCGCAGCGCCAGGAACGGCCGCAGTTCGACCTCGCTCACCGGCCGCCCCCAAGCCCGTTCGGCGAAGGCCCGCATCTCCGCGGGGCCGGCGGCACCGATCACGCGGCGGGCCCGGCTCCGATCGTCCGGCTCCCGGTGATGAACGGTCAGGGAGATCCGTTCCACCACCACCCGGGGCCCGTCCTCGATGTCGTTCAGATAGTAGACCCAGCCGGCAGTGCCTTTTGGCGGTCGCGCCGATTCGGGCCGCCATTTCCCCTCGGCCTGGAGCCGCTTTCGCACGTCACCGGGCGTGCGCATGGGAACCCGCGCCGGCACCGCCAGGTTGCGGAGCATCAGCCACAGGCCAGGGTGTTCGCTTTTGTGAATCGAGGCGAAGTCGATCTGGGTGAGCTGGAGCGGAATCTCGACCGTCAGATCGGTCGCCTCCTGCGGCACGGTCAGGCGGGCCAGGGGCCAGACCGTATGGTACGGCAGATCACCGTCCTTTCCCTCGAACTTCAAATGATTGTTAAGGCGGCAGAAACTGTCGAGCCACAGGGTCGGCAGCGCGGGTTCTCCCGCAGGCAGCTCCGCCCGGGCGCGGATCACCAGCCGCACCGTGCCACGTGCGATGGGCTGCCGGACATTGAGGAGGATGTGATCGAAGGGATTCAACCCTTCCGCCCGCGTGCGGTAGACCGGATTGAGAACCATCCCGCTGCGGTCCTCATGCGGCCAGCAGCCGGCGTCGACACGGAGCACGCTCCCGGGATCGCCCGTCGTCCGCCCATCCGCCGGGAACTCCAGGGTCGGCGGCCGGCCGATTCCGCCCGCATCCCGATAGAACTTGCCCGCCTGCAGGGGATGGTCCGTGATCATGGCGGGTTCGATCGTCCAGCTGATGGGCGCGGGACGTTCGGGATCGGGCAGCACCAGTTCCAGCAGTCGCTCGGCCAGGTCGAGCGAACGCTGCACGTGCTCGTCCTGCATCAACAACACATTGCCGCGGTTGATGAAGTGCTCGCTCCGCGGATCCTGCGCCAAAAACCGGAGCAGGTCGGGCTCATGATTCTCATATTTGAACTCGAGCAGATCCGTCCACACCCGGACCTGCTCCCGCGACGTGAGCCGGCGGGCGCCGTTGCCGTCGCCGTCACGCCGGGCGAGTGCTGCGGCGCTGGCCGCCTGCTCGCGAATCCAGTCGAGCACCGGGAGCATCTCGTCGCTGGCCGGCGCCGGCACTTCCTGCGGAGGCATCTGCCCGGAGGCGATCACCCGCCAGACTCGCTCCCAGGACTTGCGGGTGGCGGCGTCCTGGAAGTCGGGCGGCCTGCCGTCGAACCGCACGTCGCCTTCCTGCTTCGTGTCGCCATGACACTGCATGCAGTGCCGTTGCAGGAACGGGGCGACATGCCGGGCGAAGTCCGCGGCCGCATCGTTCGCGACGGCATGGCCGCCCAGGCAGGCGGCGACCGCGGCCAAGCGGCAGAACCGTCGCGCCGCCTTGTCGATTGCCGAACGGTCGGGCATCGAGCGGGAACCTCGTTGAGGAACGCAGCAGATGTCTTCGGCTCAGGCCCGAATCGGTCCAGACATAGTCTACCATGTCGCAGAACACCCGGCGGCTCGGGGGATGCGCCGGGTGTTCACGGTCCGGGGAGCGTCTTCGGCTGGGCCTGATGGCAGTCGAACACACGGGGCTCCGCGCCGCGGAGCGCATCCCGTTCGGCCGCCTCCGCCCGACGGGTGGGGGCTTTCGGCAGCGGCTCCTGGAGGTCGACCAACCGGCTACGATCGCGGCCGACTGCTCTGCGGGCAGTCAGCGTGCGGTCGGTGCAGCGGTCGCGGCGGACGGATCGGGGAGCCGTGCCAGGATGAACAGGTTGTGGTTGCCGTCGGAACGAAGTTTCTCGCACCGCGTCCGTTTCTCCTCCGGTCGCCGGTCGGTTTCGTTGTAGGCGATGGAGAGCAGGTCGTCCCCATAAAAGGCATACAGGCTCGGCGTGCGGCCCATCAGGCCCGCGCCGCCGCCGGCCCAGCTCTCCAGTTGCACTTCGATCTCACCGAAGGGATGGGCCGGTTCGGCGATCTTGTAGCCGCCCCAAAACCCGACGGGCGGCGAAACGAGTTCACCCTTGCCGTTCAATTCATCGATCCGCTCGGCGGATATCGCGAACGTCCGCTTGTCATGCAGCCGCGGGTTCTTGAGAAACGCATCGTCGTAATGGGCGAGCGCCGTCCACTTGCCGACGATCCGCTTGCGGTCCGCCGCCGCGTCGTGCTTCGACAGTGGCGGCAGCGGTTGCCGACGCAACACGAGGTAGAGCGTGTCGGCCCCCGGCCCCCACTGGTCCGATTCGTAGCGGCTTCTCTCGGCGGAGGGCTGGGTGGCGAGGATCTTGACGTGCATCACGCCCTGCACCGAGGTGGCCCAGACCAGCCGCCGTGCATCCTTCAATACGCCGGAGAGTACGGCCGCCGCTTCGCGGCCGGGCCGCGGTCGGTTCTTCTCATCGACCCTTTGCTCCGGCAGTAGTTTGCAGTCCGCGGTGAGCAGCGGTTGCGGCCGGTCTCCCGGCGGCAGCAGCGTGAGCCGATCGGCCTCGATCGTCACGCGTCCACCGATCAGGCCCGTATCCTCGTCCGCGATGCCGACGTGCGTCGCCGGCACGCCCAGCAGCACGTGCCACTCGCCGTGCGCGTCCTGGGGGAACGTCGGCTCGGCGGCGGCAACGAGGGGGCCGCCGCAGGCGAACGCCAGCACAACAAGCCATAAACTGCAGGCACCGCATGTCGCGAGCGGCCTTGTGGTCTTCTGCATTTCGAGGCTCCGCAACGTGAATCGGGGGGGGGGTAAAGAATCGTTACCGCAGGCGTCGTTGCGATCTGCGTGTAGAGGGCATCCCGGAAACCTGATGCGGAGAAGGCATGCCGGGATGCCAGGTCAAAACACTATTTCGCGAATAGCACGGCGGTTGCAGGGTAGTCAATGAGCGGCCCGATGGGAACAGGCCGGCGGCATGCCGGCGTGGGGCGGCCGTGGCCGTCGAGCGGTGCGCCGTTTCGTCGGTCGGAATCGGCGCCGCCGCTGGAAGGAAGCCGCGGCCGCAAGTGAGATGAGCGGTCGCGGCGCGCGTTGACTCCGAGCCGCCGTCGCCCCACAATACCCCGCTGTTGGGGTTTTCGGAGCTGCGCCCATGATTCAGCGTCTCGCGATCGTCGCCTCGTTCCTCACATGCTTCGCGGCCGTGGCCGCGGAACCTGCCGCGGACGCCCTGCCGAGCATCTTCAATGGCACCGACTTCACCGGCTGGAAGCTGCCGGCCGAGCCGCACTGGACCGT
>Ga0068877_10001429_pt1 | contig 19697 bp, 14 predicted proteins | sample NOAtaG_FD_66437 | JGI IMG/M metagenome (GOLD analysis project Ga0068877, IMG submission 66437) | Freshwater lake microbial communities from Lake Erie, under a cyanobacterial bloom - NOAA_Erie_Diel6S_1000h metaG | ecosystem: Environmental > Aquatic > Freshwater > Lake | place: USA: Ohio, Lake... | reverse complement strand
TTCTGCCCCTCGTGGATCACATAGAGGTTGCCCACCGAGTCGACCGCCACATTGTGGGTCGTCTGCCAGGTGAACCGGTCCGGGAGCTGCGGAAAGTCGTGACGCACACGAAATGTGTGCTCGCCGGAGCCGATGATCGTTTCGTTGCCGAGCCGGCGGGCCCGGGCTTGGGACGGCCTGGCGGCGACCGCGACTGTGGCACCGACTCCCGCCACGAACGCCCGCCGTGACAGGGATGCAGGCTCGAATCGACCGTTTCGGCTCTCGACCATGACGCGTCCTCCGGTTCGGTTGCTGACCGCTCTTCCAAGCAGGCCATCGTACCGGTCGGGCCAGTCCGCGTCAGGCCGCCCACCGGCTGCGGTCAGGCGCGGCCGGATGATCGGACGGAGTCGTCGTGCGGATGCTCCACGGCCGCAGGCGGCGGGCCCGCCACCAGGCCGACGACGCCGTGGCGGCGACGAGCCCGAGGCCGATCACCTGCAGGCCGCCGGCGGCACATGCCAGCACGGCCAGGCCCGTCGTGCCCCATGACACGCCTACCCCAGCGATTGCCGCGACGGCCGCCACCAGGGGGATGACGGCCGCGATCGCCAGCAGCCCGAGCCCCGCCCCGATCGCCAGCCGCACCATCGGCACGGCCAGCCGCGTGAACCACGAGAGCACGACGAGATCGGCCGCCACCTTGAGCGTACGCGAGAGGCCGTATTTCGAGCGGCCGTGCGTGCGGGCATGGTGCCGCACCGGCACCTCGCACCACCGGGCTCCGCGGGCATCGGCCAGTACCGCGATGAAGCGGTGCATGTCCCCCTCGAGCGGCAGTTCCTCGGCCAGTTCGCGGCGGATCACGCGGAGCGCGCAGCCGAGATCGTGCACCCTCACGCCGGTAACCCAGCGGATGAGCCGGTTCGCGACCACCGACGGCAGCCGCCGCGACAAAAACCGGTCCTGTCGCGATGCCCGCCAGCCGTGCACCACGTCGTAGCCCTCGTCGAGCCGCGCGAGCATGAGCGGGATGTCGGCCGGATCGTTCTGTAGGTCGGCGTCGAGCAGGACGATCACGTCGCCGCGGCTCGTCTGGATGCCGGCGTCGAGCGCGGCGGTCTGGCCGAAGCAGCGGCGCAGATGCACCGGCACGATGTCGGCCCGGCCCGCAGCCAGCTGATCGAGGAGATCGCCGGAGCCGTCCGTGGAGCCGTCATCCACGAGCACATACTCATACTCGCGCCCCAGCGGCGGCACGTTCGCGTCGAGGGCCGCGACGAGCCGCTCGAGATTCTCGACCTCGTCGTGGATCGGAATCACCACGGAGATCGAAGCCGGTTCTGCAGGAGATGGCGAACGGGAGGTCATCGACGCGTGTCCCTTTGGGTGGCGTTGGAATCGGTGTGGGCGGCGGTGCGGTCGCCGTGACGCGCCGCGGCCGGGCCGACGAGAACGTATTCCTTGTGACGGGTGAGGCTCGGCGCTCGGGCCACGGCAGCGTGGCCCGTCGGGGCCACGGCCAGCACGGCCTCGAGATCGCGGGCGGGCACCACGACGCGTGCATCGGGATGGCTCGCGAAGAACGTCCGCATTGCTTCCGGCTGCTCGAACTTGGGCACCGCGCCAGTGCTCGCGGCGGCGCCGGAATAAAAGACGAGCCCAGGCACGCTGCAGCGGTAGCTGGCCCAGGGTGAGTTTGTGCCGCCCGACGCGGCTGCCGCCACCAGCGGTCGCACGCCCACGTGCCGGCCGAACCGGTCGGCGCCGACGCCCGCCAATAGCGCCACCGTCAGGCAGCCGGCGGCAGCCAGCCAGCCGAGGGCGGCGCCACGGTCGCCGCGGGCCTGCGACCACCAGGCGATTCCCGCCGCCACGCAGGGCACCAGGCCGATCAGCCCCAGGGCGAGGCTCTTCGGCGCGACGCTCGCCACAGCCGCTGGCAGGCCGATCGCGATTCCCAAGCCCGCCAAGCCGAGGATCGTCCAGCCGACGTGCATCCACCGCGCGGACACGACCGCGGGATCGAGCCGCCAGCGCTCGAGGAAGGCCGCCGTCGCGATCGCGAGGGCCGGATAGGCGGGCCAAACGTAGCCCGGCAGTTTCGTGCCGGCGAGCGTGAAGCAGGCCAGCCACACTCCAGCCCAGGCGCCCAGCAGTCGCACGCCCGGTGCCAGCGTGGGCCGCGCGAGTGACGACCACGCATGGGCCAGCGTCAGCGCCGCGACGATCGACCAGGGAAAGAAGCCGACGGCCAGGACGACGAGGTAGTAGAACGGCGGCCCGCCATGCCCCTCGAGCGGTCCCGAGAACCGTTGCACGTTGTGCACGAAGAGGAAGTCACGGACCCACTGGCCATCGGTCCGCTGCCAGACGAGGGCATACCACGGAGCGGCGACGACCGCCGCGGCGGCCGTGATCGTGAAAGGCCGGACAGTCGTGATCGCGGCGACGACTCCTGACGCGGCCCGCGTGAACCAGCCCTGCGAGGCATCGGCGGTCGCCATGGCCTGCCACCATGCCCAGGTCAGGAATGCGGCCAGCGGCAGCACCAGCCCGACGGGGCCTTTGGCCAGCACGGCGGCGCCCAGGGCGGCGCCCACGAGCGCCGCGGCGGGGATCGTCAGTCCCGAGATCTGCTGCGACTCGCGGCCCTCGCGTCGCATGGCGAACCGGGCCATGAGGGCCAGGGCGAGCGTCGTGAAAAAACAGAGGCCGGCGTCGGGCGTGGCCGCGCGGCCGGCCACGCCGGTCCAGACGCAGGTGCCCATCGCCAGGCCAGCCCAGAGGCCCACGAGCGGCAGTGTGGGAAACAGGGCCGCCGCCGTGGCGGCGGTCAGCAGGCTCGTGCCGATCGTGAGCACGGCCGAGGCGACGCGGGCCCCCGACTCGTTCTGGCCGAGCACCGCATAGCCGACCATCTGCAGCCAATTGACGAGCGGCGGCTTGTCGCTGCGCAGCGCTCCGTTGAAGCGAGGCACGACCCAATCGTCGGCGGCGAGCATGGCCAGCGTGCACGAGGCGTTCTTGGGCTCGTCGTCATCCCACAGCGGCGGCCCCCCGAGGTTCGGCAGCAGAGCGAGCGCCGCCGCGACGATCACGATGGCCGCCTGGATGTGCGGCCGGGCACACCATCGCCAGGCACGGCCAGCCAGAGCATCGTCCATAACGATTCGTCCTTGAAGCACCAGCGCCGAGACGCCGCAGCGGCATCCCGGCTGGAGGGGCGGGGAAAGTAGGCGGAGTGGACGCGGCGGTCAATGCCGCACGCCGCCGCTCCCGCCCCCACCGCCCCGTCGTTTACCCCGCTTCACACGACCGGCGTTTTGCTCTCCGACGCCTGATCCCAGGAGGGGTTGCCCGTGCCGTCGAGCCGGCGTTGCTGGCAAGCGAAGCCAGGATGGCGAGAGCGCAGCCAGCATCGAGAGAGCGGAGGGCATGCGGGCACCGATCCGCGTTAGCGGATTGGTCGTACGAAGCGAACGTCCGAGCGAGACGGCACGGGCAACCCCGACCCACCACCAGCCGCGTCAAAGGATCGCACTGGCGAGATCGGCGAGTTCGGACCGTTCGCCCTTTTCGAGCGTCACGTGGGCGTAGAGCGGCTGGCCGACCATCTTGTGGATCAGGTGGCTCAGGCCGTTGGAGAGGGCGTCGAGATAGGGCTGGTCGATCTGGGCGACGTCGCCGGTGAACACGATCTTCGTCCCCTCGCCGGCCCGCGTGATGATCGTCTTCACCTCGTGGGGCGTCAGGTTCTGGGCCTCGTCCACGATGAAGAACATCCGCTGCAGGCTCCGCCCGCGGATGTAGGCCAGCGGCGTGATCACGAGCTTCTCCGACTCCCGCATGTCGACGATCCGCTGGGCGGCCTGCGTGTCGTCGCCGCACTGGTGGCGGATCACGGTGAGGTTGTCGTAGAGCGGCTGCATGTAGGGATCGAGCTTGTCGGCGATGTCGCCCGGCAGGAAGCCGAGGTCGCGGTTGGAGAGCGGCACCACCGGCCGGGCGAGCATGATCTGCCGATACCGCTGCCGGCACTCGAGCGCGGCGGCGAGGGCGAGGAGCGTCTTGCCCGTGCCGGCCGTGCCGGCGATCGTCACGAGCTTGATCGAGTCGTCCATCAGCGCCTTGAGCGCGAACGACTGCTCCGCGTTGCGGGGTGTGATGCCGTAACAGGTGAGCTTCTCCACCCGGTGGAACGACTGATCACCGCGGCGAAACGTCGCCAGCGCCGATTTGCTGCCGTTGCGGAGCACGAAGTTCTCGTTGGCCCGCGGCGGCTCGGAGAGGGGAAGCTCGGCGGCCGGCAGCACGCCGCCGTTGGCGTAGATGTGGTCGATCGTCTCCGACGACACGTTCTCGACGAGCCGCTTGCCCGTGTAGAGCGAGTCGAAGCCCTGCACCTTGTCGGACGTGTAGTCCTGGGCGCGGATGCCGAGCGACTTGGCCTTCATCCGCAGGTTGGTGTCCTTCGTGACGAGGATCACCTGCCGCGGGGCTTCCCGTTCCTGGATGGCGAGGGTCGCCCGCAGGATGCGGTGGTCGGGCGTGTCCTGAAGGAAGGCGTCGTGCAGCCGGCGATCGCCGCCGCCTCCGATCACGACGCGGATCGATCCGAGTCCGGGGCCGAGGGGGCTGCCTGCCTCGGAGAGCACGTCGCCGGTGAGGGCGTCGAGGCGGCGGAGGAACTCGCGGGCCTGGAAGTGGATGTCGTCGTTGCCACGCTTGAACTGGTCGAGCTCCTCGAGCACCGTGATCGGGATCGCGACGTCGTTCTCCTCGAAGTTGCGGATGCAGCCGCAGTCGTGGAGGATCACGTTCGTGTCGAGCACGAAGAGCTTGGGGCGGGGGTCCGTCATGGAGTGGCTCCTCCTCGGGGACGGGAATCGCAGCGTTCCGCCGGCACGGTGCGGATGGTAGCGGCGGCCCGCCCCCGCCGAGAGAGCGGTTTTCGCGGTGTTCCCCGGGGCTGGCGACCACACGCAAGACTCACACGCCATACTGTCGGGATGCCCTGCCGACTCGACCTTCCCGCCGCGGCCGACCGCACCGCCTCCCCGGCCCCGCTGCCCGAGGCACTGGCCTGGATCGAGGCCGAACTCGAAGCCGTGCGGGCCGCCGGCCTCGAGCGGCCCGCGCGGGTGCGGCAGGGACGGCAGGGGCGGGAGGTGACGCTCGACGGCCGCACGCTCGTCAACTTCGGCTCGAACGACTATCTGGGCTACGCCGGCGACGTGCGGCTCACGAAGGCGGCGTCGAAAGGGGCCTGTGCCGAAGGGTTCGGGGCCGGCGCCAGCCCGCTCGTGAGCGGCCACTCACTCGCCCACGAGCAGCTTGAACGGGCCCTCGCCGACCTGCTCGCCGTCGCAGCGGCCCTCGTGTTCCCCAGCGGCTTCGCGGCCAACACCGCGACGATCGCGGCCCTCGCGGGCCCGGGCGACTTCATCGCCAGCGACGAACGCAACCACGCCAGCATCATCGACGGCTGCCGGCTGGCGCGGGCCTCGGTCGGCGTCTATCCTCACCGCGACATGGCCACGCTCGATACGCTGCTCGCCGGGCAGCGGCAGGCCCGCCGCAAGCTCATCGTCACCGACACGCTCTTCTCGATGGATGGCACCCGCGCGCCGCTGGCCGACCTGTGCGGGATCGCCGCGCGGCACGGGGCGATGCTGCTGGTGGACGAGGCCCATGCGACGGGCGTGTTCGGCAGCCGCGGCAGCGGCCTCGTCGAGGAGGCCGGCTGTGCCGACGGCGTGCATGTTCGCGTCGGCACGCTCTCGAAGGCCCTCGGGGCGGCCGGCGGGTTCGTCGCGGGCCCCGCCACGTTCATCCACTGGCTCCGCCATGCGGCGCGGGCCTGGATCTTCTCCACCGCGCATCCTCCCGCCATCGCTGCGGCCGCTACCCGAGCGATCGAGCTGGTCGCCGCCGAGCCGCATCGCCGCCGTGAACTCGCCGACCGGGCGGCCGCGTTTCGCGGCCGGCTCGTCGCTGCCGGCCTCGACACGGGTGGGGCCGAGGCCCAGATCGTGCCGATCGTGGCCGGACCGCCCGAGGCCGCCGTGGCGCTCGCCGCGGCGCTTGCCGCGGCCGGTTTCTTCGTACCGGCGATCCGCCCGCCGAGTGTGCCGCGGGGCCGAAGCCTCGTGCGGACAAGCATCTGCTGGCACCACACGGATGCCGACCTGACGAGCCTTGCGGAGGCGCTCGCCCGCCATGCCTCCAGCCCCTGACGATCGTTCATGGTGCGTGATCGGCGCAGGGCCGTCTGGCCTGGCGGCGCTCAAGCACTTGCGCGCCGCGGGCATCGCCGCCGAGGCGGTCGAACGGGAGGCGGGCGTCGGCGGCAATTGGCGGTTCGGGGCGGCGACCTCGCGGGTGTTCGCCTCCACCCGGCTCATCAGCTCGAAGCGGCTCACGCAGTTCAACGATTTCCCGATGCCACGGGAGTGGCCGGCCTATCCCGACCACCGGCAGTGCCTCGAGTATCTCGAGCGGTATGCCGCCCGCTTCGACCTCGTGCCGCACATCCGGTTCGGGGCGAGCGTCGCGGCGATCGTGCCTGCCGGTTCGCCCGGCGCGGGCTGGGAGGTGACGATCGCCGGTGAATCGCCGCGGCGGTATGCCGGTGTCGTGATCGCCAGCGGCCACAACCACGTGCCCCGATGGCCCGATATTCCAGGGCGGTTCTCGGGCATGCTTCTGCATGCGGCCGACTACAAGTCGCCCACGGTGCCCGTCGCGCTCTCCGGCCGGCGGGTGCTCGTGATCGGCGGGGGCAACTCCGGCTGCGACATCGCCGTCGAGTGCTCACGGCATGCGGCGCACACGACCCATTCCACCCGCCGCGGTTATTACGTGATCCCCCGCGAGATCCTCGGCCGGCCCGCCGACCTGCGGGCCGAACGGCTCCTCAAGATGGCCGCCCCGCTCTGGCTCCGCCGGCTCGTGAGCCTGCGCGCGATCGACCGCACGATCGGCCTCCCGTGGCGGCACGGGCTCCCCCGCCCCGACCACCGCCTCTGGGAAACCCACCCGATCATCAACTCCGAGATCCTCGCGCAGATCGATGCCGGGGCGATCGAGCCCGCGGGCGATGTCGTGAGGTTCGAGGGGGAGGCTGCCGTGTTCGCCGACGGCACCCGCCGCCCGTTCGACGTCGTGATCTGCGCGACCGGTTACCACACGACGTTCCCGTTCATCGATCCGGCGGTCATCGGCCCCGTGGCGGCCGACGGCATTCCCGAGCTGTTCCTCAACCTGCTCCCCCGCCGCCGCGACGACATCGCCGTCGTCGGCCTCATCCAGCCCGACAGCGGCCAGTGGGGGATCACGGATCTGCAATCCCGCCTGGTCGCGCAGCTGGCCCTTGCAGACCGTGCCGCACCGAAAGCGGCGGCCTGGCTCTACGCCCGGCGGCAGCGGACGCAGCCCCGGGACATGCCCTACCTCGACTCGCCGCGGCATCGGCTCGAGGTCGAGCACTTCTCCTACCGGCGCACGCTCGAGCGGCTCATCGCCGGCATGGATCGCCGGTTGCGCCGCGAGTTGCGGCTCACCGCGATTGCGGCGGGAGGATGAGCGGCTCCGATCCGGCGGGCGGCTGGGGGTTGCCGAACAGCGCCTCGAGCCCGCGGCCGAGGCCGTCGCCGATCACGGCCTGCGCCGTGTTCTCCACGATCCTTCCCATGGCCATCTCGAGCATCCGGGCGTCGAACTGCGGCCGCTCGACCGTGCCCTTGAGCGGAATGACCAGCGGCGTGCGGACGAGCTGCGCGATCACCGGCGTGCTGCCCACGACGTCGCCACGCAGGGCCACCTCCACCACCATGGCGAGGGTCCCGTCGGCGCCGACGCTGCCCCCCGACTTCACCACGAACTGGCCCGCATCCATCACGAGCCCCTCGTGCCAGAACCGGCGCTCGGCGAGTCGGATCCGCACCGGCTCAGGCCGCACCCGCAGCAGCACGGCCTTGTCGCCGAATGCGAACCGCGGATCGACGGCCGACTGCAGTTTCACGAGCAGGTTCACCAGCGGCTGCACCGACGGATGGGGCGTGACCTCGAACCGCTCGAGGATCACATGGCCCGCCAACTCCCCCGACATCGGATCGTCGATCGGGAGCCGAGCACCCGCGAGATCGACGGTCGCGAACCCCTCGGTCTGCGTCCGTCGGCCGAGCATCGGCGACAGCATCGCCACGAAGGCGTCGGCGTGTGGCCCGCCGATATTCACCCGCTCGACCACTCGCCCCGGCGGCACGACGAGTTCCCGGGGCGTGCCGAGCAGCCGCAGCCACGGCGCACCGCGGACGCGGCCACCGGCCACGCCGACGTCGAATGGCCCGAGCGCTACCTGTCCCTCGAAGAGCCGCACGGGCATCTCCCCCGCCTCGACCCCGAATCCGGCGACGTCGGCGATCTGCCAGGCGACCGACGTATCGACCGCGAGGCTCCGCAGCCGCACGCCGAGGTCGTCGGCGGGGCCGATGCTCGTCTTCACCGGACGCGTGAGCTTCGCCTGCCGCTCGACCGCATCCGGATCGCGGCCGCGGGTGGCGGCCAGCCAGTCCTCCGGCAGGGGCACGGCCGCCGGCTCGGTCACCACTGCGAGGGCGGCCTCGGGGAGCGTGCCGAGTGGGCCGCGGAACGTAAAGGGGCGGGCGCCGGTGCCGGCGACCCGCACGCGGCCTTGGGTCCAGGGCGAGGCCAGCCGCGAGAGCTGCTCCCAGTTCCACGTCACCGTGCCGTCGAGGGCGACCTGCCGCCGCGTCGTCCAGTCGTTCACGCCGCCGCGGCCCGCGAACGCGAGCGTCGACGACTCGAGGGCGACCCGCTCGATCGTGACGGTGTCGTGAGCGGTGCCGGCGGCCGCATGCGGCCGCGTCACCTCGAGGGCCACCGCCGCCCGCGGCTCGCTCCACACCTCGCGCGGAGCGGCTGGCGGCTTCGAGATCGCGTGGGCGAGCGAAAGCTGGTTCCCCTCCGCCTGGAGCAGGAGATTCACGCCCCGTTGCGTATCGCTGATTTCGAGCGTGCCCCAGGCGCGGCCCGTGGCCGACCACTGGCCGCTGCCGAGCATGGCGGGAGGAATCCACCTGGCCAGCCGACCGACCTCAGCCTGCCACTGCACGCGGCCGCGGAGCCGTTCCAGCGCCGCGGCGAGCCCCGTAGTCTGGCCGCCAGCGAAACGCCCATCTGGAGTGGGCAGCCACGACAGGCCACCCGACCGCAGCGACATGGTGGCGGTGAGCAGTTCGGCCGACGAGATGTCGAATCGCCCCCGGCCAGGATCGACGAGGCCGGCGGCGCTGGCGACGACCCGCGGCTCGACGATGTGATGGTCGCCGACCGTGACGGAGAGCTTTTCGATCTCGCCGCCGGCCCGCGTGATCTGCCAGGCCGCGCCCTGCGCCGCCACCGCGGCCGAGGCCTCGATCCGGCCGCCGAGTTCGACATCTCCTCCGGCAGGCAGCCAGCCGGCGGCCCGCGCATGCCACCGGCCGAGATCGCCCGCCAGCGAGCAGTCGGCCGCGATGCCGGATGCACCGGGCAGCGGTCGCACCCACGGCGCCGGGGCGGAGTCGGCGACGAGCGACAGCACGTCGACGATCACGCCGCCGGTGAGCGTCGCCTCGAACCGGTCGTCGGCCGCCGTCACCAGCGCATGCGCCGCTTCGACGACGGCGGCCCCTGCGGCGAGCCGGCCATCGGCCTCCAGTGCGAGGGCGACCTCCTTGTCGCGCCAGGCCGGACGGCCCGGCAGCGCCCAGGCGAAGTCGCGGAGGCTCGCGGTGGCCTTCACGGTCAAGGGCTGCTCGCGGCGGCCGCCGGTGATCTCGATGCGGCCGCGGGACGTGCCCGCAAGCTCCACGCCCTCCAGGTCGACCAGATCGGCGACATCGGCCACCAGCCTGTCGAAATCGAGCGTCCACTGAATGGTGGCGTCGGCCGTCGTCCCCGCGCCGGAGAGTTCGAAGGCCGACGACGTGATCCGGGCGTCCTCGACGACGAGCCGTTCGCCCCGGCCGCTGCCACGTCGGCCCCGCACCCAGCCGGCGAAGGGCTCGCTCCACCGCAGCGGCCGTTCCTGCGGCTCCGCCCCGGCCGTGCTCTGCACCGCGGCGAGATTGCGTGCCGCGAGCCGGGCCTCGAGCACGCGGTCGGCGCCGTCGCCCCGCGCGGCGGCGGCCAGTTCGAGCGTTCCGCCGGTCACCCGCACGTCGGGTCGGATGGCGAGGCCGCCGGGCATCGCCCGCGCGACGGCGGCCAGGTCGACGTCGGCAGCCACCGCGAAATCCTCGGAGATGAGATCCTCGGCCCAGTCCCACGAACCCCCCGTCGGCAGCCGAATCCGGCCCGAGGCCTCGCCGCGAAACAGGGGCGACACCGCCGTCAGCTTCCGGATCACGACGCTTCCATTCTCGATCGCCAGGTCGAGCGGCAGTTCGCAGTGTTCGAGCGAGACCAGTTCCGCGAGCGTGTCGGCGGCGCAGACGGCGGCGGTATCGAGCACGATCGAGCCGGTTGCCCGTGCGGCTGCGGCATCGACCTGCATGTCGAGCCGCACGTCGGCGAGGCCGTCGAGGAGATACGGCTTCGCGAACCGCGTGGCCAGCACGCTCGATACGCCGAGGGGCAGGCGGTGGGCCGCGACCGCCACCGTTCTGGCCGCCCCGTCGAGGCCTCCGTCCGGCGACGACACCGACCAGCCCCCTTCACGCGCCAGCACGGCGGTGGCCCGCGCGGCGATCGTGGCGCGATCGAGGCGGGTCGAGGTCTCCACGGGTGCCGCGACCGTCGCCGGGGTGGGGGGCACGACGGCCGCATCGGTCGGCACCGCATGCCGCACGCGACCGGCCACCGTCCAGCCGGCGAGCGTGCCATCGGCCCGCACGCTCCCCGCCGCCATCAGTTCCGACACCCGCCAGGCGTCGTGGCGTTCGCGATCGACCAGCTCCACTGCGGCATCCACCACCTCCAGATCGAACCTGGGCGAGCCGACCACCGGCGCCGCGAACCCGGCGAGCCACGGCGCGAGGATGTCTTCGAGCGAACTGCCGCCGCCGCGCACCTCGACGAGCACCTCCGGCGCCACCAGGCGCACCGTGCCGAGGTCGCGGGGCGACACGGCCAGAAGGGCGAGGCCGCGGTCGATCACCACCCGGGGCACGAGCGCCACGGCGTTGCCGGCGCGATCGCGGAGAATCACGTCGCGAAACTCGATCCCACGGATCCAATCCCACCGCGCCGAGCCGCTGGAGATGCTGCCGTCGATTCCGGCGAACAAGGCCTCGAGCGGCCGGTCGCGGAGCGACGTGAGCACGAGCACCGTCGGCGCCATCCAGGCGGCGGCCCCGAGCACGGCCAGGGCCGCGAGTGAAAACACCGCCCACCGCCGCCGCGGTGCGGCATCGTGTCGGTAAAAGCGCCTCGTCATGGGGCGGAGTATAGGAGTCGGCCCACGCTTCGACGAAGGCGAGATTCAGCGGCGGCGCATGGCCGCGAGATCGGCGGGCGTATCGACGTCGAGGAACGACCGCCGAGCAGGATCGACCGCCGCCACCTCGGCCTCGGCGAGCAGGGCGACGGCCGTCGGCTCGGCAGCGTGGAGCTGGTCGAGCAGGCCGCGGAGATCGCGGCGACCTGCGGCGAGATGCCGTTCGATCGGGCCGAGCAGGGCGGGCCGCAGCGCCGAGACGAGCACCTGCGGATGGCCGTGCACGACCGGCACGGCCCACTGCGCGCCGGTCGCTGCGAGCCGGTCGAGCAGAAGCTGCACCACGGCGGGCTCGAGCAGCGGGACATCGCAGGAGACGACGAGCACGGATGCCGGTGGCCGCCCCCCCGCGCAGGCGTGCGCCAGTCCATCGCGGATGCCGGCGAGCGGGCCGGCGCCCGGACTCGAGTCGCGGATCACCTCGAGCGGCACACCGACTTTCGGCAGCGGCTGCGCCGGCGCCGCCACGACGATGATTCTCGCCACACAGTTTGAGAGCGTCGCGGTGATCAGATCCAGGAACGTGCGGCCGGCCAGCGCCAGCCCGGCCTTGCCGGCGGGACCCACGAGCCCGGCCCCCAGCCGCCGCGCCGCGCCCCCCGCGAGCACGAGGCCGATCGCGTCCGGATCACGAGGGCTGGTCGTGCTCATGCTCGGATGGTACCGCGCAACTGTCCCGGTCTGGCGGCTGGTGGATGAACGGCCCTTTTGTGAAGCGGTTTGTGCGGCGGTTTGCCCCGACCGTGCGGCGTCGCGACGGTTGACGAGCGTGGGTTTCGAATCGCCTGCGTCCCATTCCCGCGGAGAGCACCGATGGCCACGTCAGCGGCGGAACGTGTCGAAGTGGAGCCGCTCACGGCCGACGCGGTGCGGTCGCTCCTCGAGCCGCACGCGGCCCCCTGCCTCTCGCTGTACCTGCCCACGCATCGCAACGTGCCCGACAACCGGGTCGATCGGCCGGCCTACCGCCACCTCGTCGAGGCGCTCGGATTGGCGCTCTCCGTCTCGAAGCCGCGGGACGAGATCGAGCGGCTGCTCGGCCCCTTCCGGATGCTCGCCGACGACGTCGCCTTCTGGGAGCACACCCACGACGGCCTGGCGGTGTTCGGCAGCGACGGCCGCGCGCAGGGCTTCCTGCTCAAGAGGCCCGTCACGCCGCTGGCGCTCGTGAGCAGGCGTTTTCACACGATGCCCCTGGTGAAAGCCGTGATGGCCTGCGACCGCTTCGACGTGCTCGCCCTCACGAGCCGCTCGGCCCGCGTCTTCGAGGGCACCGCCTGGCACGATCCGCACGGCAGCTCGGCCGACGTGCTCGATCCCGTGCCGCTCGTGCCGCTGCCGGGCCGGCCGGTGGCCACCGAGCTCGGGCGGGGCGACGTGATCGACGAGGAGACGTTCCAGCCGCATCGCGTGCAGCACGGCATGGGGCCGGCGGGGCTCGGCACGGGGGGCGTCGTGCATGGCGGCTTCGGCGCGAAGCGGGACGACGTCGATGCCGACACGGAGATTTTTCTGCGGCACGTGGACGACCGCGTGCACGAGCAGGTGAGCCGCCGCACGGGCCTGCCGCTGGTGCTCGTGGCGCAGGCCCGACTGGCAGCGATGTTCCGCGGACTCACGAAGAACGACCTGCTGATCGACGAAGCCGTGGCGAAGGATCCGCACCTGATGACAGAACGCGACATGGCCGCGGCGGTCACCGATGTGTTTCGGCGGGCCCACGCGGCGCGGCTCGCCCGCGAGATCGCAGCCTTCGCCCACGCCCGTGATCGCGGCTTGGCCGCCACCGATCTGGCCGACATCGCCCGCGCGGCGGTCGCGGGGCAGGTCGCCACGCTTCTCGTCGAGGCCGACCGCTTTGAGACCGGCCGGCTCGACCGCGACACCGGCGCCATCGAGTTCGACGGACAGGTTCCGATGGATCTCTCGCGGACCGGGGATCGGGCGGCCGTGCGGGGCGATGACCTCTTCGGGGCGCTCGCGGAGACGGTGCTGCTCCACGGCGGCACGATCCTCACCCTCGCCCGCAACGACATGCCCGCCGAAAGCGGCGTGGCCGCGGTCTATCGCTACAAATGACTTCAGCGCGTGGCGATCGTGGCGTCGGCGACGAGCGGGCTTGCGCCGTCGCCGGCCGCGAGCCGCACCACCACTCGCACATGGTCGCCCGCCGGCGGTGAGCCCGGCCAGGGGAGCGAGAAGTGCAGGCCCCGCATCCGAGACGTGCGCCGGAAGTGCCGCAGCGCGTCGGCCGCTGGGATCTCCCAGGTGGCGATCGCCACGCCCTCGCCGGTCGCTGGATCCGTGCCCGCCGCAGCGTCGAACACCGTGATCGTCACGCCCCCCGTGGCGGGCACGAGCCGCTCCTCGGCGTCGCGGGGCTCGAACACGATCGAGAGCCCCTCGCTCCGTCCGTCGCCGTCGGCGTCGAGGCAGGAGCTCTGCTCGGCATTCACCACCAGCCGCGCCGGTGGGGCGCCGTCGGCCGGCGCCTCGTAGGCGAGGCGTTGGATCGGAGGTGACACGGCGGCCGACCCGCCCGGCAGCGAGAGCGCGGGCTCCGTCGGCGTGGGCGCGGCCGAGGCACCGTCCGCGGGGAGCGGCGGCACGCCCTCGAGCGCTGGTGGCACGAGCGGGATGCCCAGCGGCCCATTGCGTCCGGCGGGCTTTCCCGCGGGGCCGCCCGCGTCGGGAATCTCGATCGCCGGCGGCACGTTCACCGGCGCAGGCAGCCCGGCGGGTCGGGAGCGTCCGGAGCCATTCCGTGCGGGGGCGACCTCGTCGCCGATGCCCAGCTGTTTCTTGAGACTGGCGTTCTCGCGGGCGGATCGTTCCAGCTTCGCAGAGGCCACCTGCAGCTCATCCTGCAGGTTGTAGATCTGGTCTTCCTGGTACCGCAGCTCCCGCTCCAGGAGCTGCTGGTTCAGGTCGCTCTTGCAGCCGGCCACCAAGGCCACCGCCATGAGCGGCACCACGCGGCCCAGCCTCGTCGTCGCAAACCGGATCGTCATGACGCGCCTCCATGCGCCTCACGGGAACGGCCCGTCGGACCACTCCCTGACCAGTCGTTCACGCGGCCCGCAGCGCTAGCCGGCGGGCTTGTGCATCGGCATCCGTTCGATCACCTCGTCGATCAGCCGGTAGTCGAGCGCCTCCTGCGCCGACATGAACCGGTCGCGGTCCGTGTCCTGCTCGATCTTCTCGAGCGGATGGCCCGTGTGCTTGAGCAGGATCGTGTTGAGCTTCTGCTTGACGTTCTTGAATTCCTTGGCGTGGATCATGATTTCCTCCGCCGTGCCTTCCATCCCGGCCAGCGGCTGGTGAATCATGATCCGGGCGTTGGGCAGCGCCCGGCGCTTGCCCTTGGCGCCCGCCGTGAGCAGCACCGCCCCCATCGAGGCGCACTGGCCGATGCAGTACGTGGCCACGTCGCAGGTCACGAACTGCATGGTGTCGTAGATCGCCAGGCCGGCCGTCACGCTGCCGCCCGGTGAATTGATGTAGAGGTGGATGTCGCTCTTCGGGTCGTCGGACTGCAGGAACAGCAGTTGGGCGACGATCGCGTTGGCCACCTCGTCGTTGACCTGCGTGCCCAGGAACACGATGCGGTCCTTGAGCAGGCGGCTGTAGATGTCCATCGCCCGCTCTTCGCGGCCGCTCTTCTCGACGACGTAGGGAATCAGGGGCATGGGCTCGTTCCGGGTGCGGGTGGGAGGGAATGGCGGCGGCCGGCTCAGTCCTTGTCCTTGTCGTCCTCGACGACCGGTGGCTTCGAGAGCACCTCGTCGACGAGGCCGTATTCCTTGGCTTCGGTGGCCGTCAGGTAGCGGTCGCGGTCGGTGTCCCGGGCGATCCGCTCGATCGGCTGGCCGGTGTGGCTGGCGAGGATCTCGTTGAGCACGGCGCGGGTCTTGATGATCTCGTCGGCCTGGATCTCGATGTCGCTCACCTGGCCGCCGACCTGCCCGTAGGGCTGGTGGATCATCACCTTGGCGTGCGGCAGCGCGAATCGCTTGCCCTTGGCGCCGCCGGCGAGGAGCACGGCTCCGCCGCTGGCGGCGAGGCCGACGCAGTAGGTCGCCACCGGGCAGGAGAGGATCTGCATCGTGTCGTAGATGGCCATCGTGGCCGTCACGCTGCCGCCCGGCGAGTTGATGTAGAAGTGGATGTCCTTCCGCCGGTTCTCGCTCTGCAGGTAGAGCAGCTTCATCACCAACTCGTTGGCGTTGCCGTCGTAGATCTCGCCCTGGAGCAGGATGATCCGGTTCTCGAGCAGCAGGTCTCCGAGCGTCATCTGCCGCTGCCGCTGGTAATCGCGGTAGGCGCTCGATGCGTGCGGAATCAGGGGGCTGTTCTGCATGGGAGTCTCGTGGGTGGATGGGGCGGCCGGCCGCGGGGACGGGCCGCCGGCTCGAACCGCCTAGCCGCGGGCACCTGGCCGGACGCCCGGCTCCGGCTGCGTCGCGGTCGGAATCTCCTCCTCGCCGACGACCGCGCCGCACACGGCATGGTCGATCGCCTCGGCATCGGACTTCGGGAACTCGAACGGCGTGTCCTTGAACGAGGCGTGCGACGTGATCAGGTCGATCGTCTTACGCTCGATGATCTGGTTGCGCAGCACGTCCATCAGGCCGCGTCGCTCGAGGCTGGCCCGCACGCGCCGGGGCGACTCGCCCGACTGGGTCGCGATGGCACGAATCTCCTCGTCGTAATCGGCCGCCGTGTCGGCCACCGACTCCTCCTCGGCGATCCGCTCGAGGATGAAATGCTCCTTGAGCGCCCGGGCGGTGCTGGCCATCACCGTCTGCCGCAGCTCGTTGACGTGCCGGCGGATCGAATCGTCGTCGAAGCCGCTCCGCCGCAGCTCGAGAATGGCCCGCTCCAGCTCCCGCTGGGCCTGACGCCGCAGGAGCGCCGGCGGAAGGTCCCAGCCGGCCGATGCCGTGAGGGCTCCGGCCACCTGCTGCCGCACCTGCCGCCGCCGGTGGTACTCGAGCTGACTCTCCAGTTGCTTGCGCACCGCGTCTCGCAGGGCATCTTCGGTCTCGAAACCGCCGAGTTCCTCGAGGAGCGCCGGCGTGAGCTCGGGCAGCTCGAATTTCTTGACCTCGAGGAGCTTCAGCTCCATCGTCACGTCCTTGCCGCGGAGCGACTCCACGGCTGCCTCGTTCGACACCTTCACCGTGGCGGTCACGGTGTCGCCCGCCTTGGCCTTCTTGAGCAGCGCGTCGAATCCGGGCAGCTCGGCGTCGGCGAACGACAGCTTCGGCCGCACGACGATCTCCATTTCCGGCGCCTCGGAGACGACCGTGCCGCCGTCGGAGAACTTCAGGTTGGCCACGATCAGGTCGCCCGTCTTGGGAGCGCCGTCGTGCGGCACGAACCGGGCCCGCTCGCGGAGCACGTTGCCGAGCGCCTCCTCGACGTCGGCGTCGCTGATCTCGCGGGCCGGCCGGCTGATCGACAGACCCTTCCACTTGGGCAGTTCGAACTCCGGCCGCACCTCGATCGAGAACTCGAATGTCAGCGGCCCGTCGTCGGGCAGAAGCACGGCGTTGAAGTCGAGGTCGGGCTCGCTGATCGGCGAGAGCTTCTTCTCCTCCGACACCTGGGTCATGGCGTCGGTGACGAGCTTCGAACGGATCTGTTCGCCGAGTTCCGACTTGAACCGGCTGCCGACGAGCTTCTTCGGGGCGCGACCGGGGCGAAAGCCGGGGAGCAGGGCCGTCGGCATCAGCTCGCCGATCGCCAGCTCGTGGTAGCGATCGATGTCCGCTCGGGGGATGGTGACCTTCACCCGTCGCTCGCAGGTCGACACGGGCTCGATCGCGACATCGAGGCTGAGGGGACGGGGGGTGTCGGCGGCGTCCGGGGTGGCCACGGCGGAGGATTCGGAAGAAGCCATGCGGGATGTTCGATTCGGGGGTTACGGTCGGACAGGGATGCGATTGAAACGAAGATCGAAAGGGGAGCGGGTCGTGAAGGAGTCGGCCTCGCGCGGGAGCCGCCGGCAGCACTCCCGTCCGTTGGCGGCGAATGACACCGCGGCAGACCGGGGTCGGCGAAACGCAGGAAAGCGGGTGATGGGATTCGAACCCACGACAACCACGTTGGCAACGTGGTGCTCTACCAACTGAGCTACACCCGCAGGTGTCGCGGCTCGTCCGAACGGGCGAACCGGGAACCCCGCGATTATAGGGCGGCAGGGAAGTGCCGCAAGGTCACCGTGCGGGGGTTTCGGGCCTCCTGCGAAGGCCGGGGAGGCGGCGGAAATTGGATCCGGGGGCGGCGCGGGTAAACTCGAAGGGTCTTCCAGCTGGTCGGTCGACACCCCGACTCCCTGCCGAATCCTCCACAGTCAGTGGCCCGTCCCATGGACGTTCGAATCGTGATCGTTTCGCCTCCCACCCGGAAGGCGGCGCACGCCGTGAAGCTACCCGTGATCGTGGGCCGCGGCGACGAGGCCAAGTTCCGGGTGCAGCAGGACAGCGTCAGCCGCCGGCATTGCGAGCTGTTCGTCAAGGACGACGCCGTGTTCGTCCGCGACCTCGGCTCGACCAACGGCACGCTCGTCGAAGGCGAGAAGATCGCATCCTCGGTGGCCAAACTCGTGCCGCCGGGGGCCCAGATCCGCGTCGGCGGGCTCGTGTTCCGCCTCGAGTACGACTCGGCGGCCGCCGTGGCCCCGGCGGAATCCCGCGGCGACGACACCGTGCCGATGGCCGCCGTTCCGAAGGCGCCCGAGTCCGAGGCCGAACCGGAGCCCGAGGTCGAGCCGACGGAAGCGGAGCCGATCGAGGCGACCCAATCCGACGCCCCGCCGGCCACCGGGTTCGCCGAGCTTGCCGCCGATGACGGGCCTGCCACGTCAGCCGCCGGCTTCGGGTTTCTCGGGGCCGCCCCCGAACCCGACGCCCCTGCCGGCGGCGACGACAAGCTCGACGACTTCTTCAAGAGCCTCAAATGACCCCCTCCGACCCGCGGCGGCCGCCCGCGCGGCGAGTGACGGTGCGGGACCTCGCGGCCGCCCGCCGCGATCGCCGGCCGATCACGATGGTCACCGCCTACGACTGGCCCACGGGTCGGCTGGCCGACGAGTCGGGCATCGACTGCGTGCTGGTGGGAGACAGCGTGGCGATGGTGGTCGCCGGCCGCGATTCGACGATCCCCGCCACGCTCGAGCAGATGATCTACCACGGCGAGATCGTCTGTCGGGCCGTATCGCGGGCGCTGGTCGTCGTCGATCTGCCATTCCCGCTCCAGCATCTCGGCGTCCGCACGGCCATCGAAGCCTGCGCGCGGCTGCTCAAGGAGACCGGCTGCCAGGCCGTGAAGCTCGAGGGCACGGCCGGCCAGGCCGACGTCATCGCCGGCCTCGTGTCGGCAGGCATCCCGGTGATGGGGCACGTGGGCCTGCGGCCGCAGGCCGTGCATCAGCTCGGCGGCTACCGGATGCAGCGCGACGTCGAGCAGCTCATGACCGACGCCCGGGCCGCCGCCGCGGCCGGCGCCTTCGCCGTCGTGCTCGAATGCATCCCGCGGGAGTCTGCGGCCGCCATCACGGCGGAGATCGGCGTGCCGACGATCGGCATCGGGGCCGGCCCCGACTGCGACGGCCAGGTGCTCGTGATGCACGACCTCGTCGGGCTCTCGACCGACCGCGTGCCCCGCTTCGTTCGGCCTTACGCCGACGTGAAGGCCACGATCGGCGACGCCCTCGCCCGCTGGCGGGACGACGTCGTCCGCCGCGATTTCCCGGGGCCTGCTGAGACGCTCGGGTAGCCCATCCGGTTCGGCACTGCCCGTATCGTCTCGCTCGGACGTTCGCTTCGGGCATCCGTGCCCTCCGCTCACTCGATGCTGGCTGCGCTTCGGCATCCTGCCTGCGCTTGCCAGCAACGCCGGCTCGACGATACGGGCAGCCCCGAACCTCCCGTTCGCGCCGGTGCAGCAGGAGAAAGAGGGGAGGGCAGACGGTCGGTGAACCTGGAGGAGGAGCGCAGGGATATCCGTAGCTATGTGCGTGCCACTGGGTACCCGGTGGGCCGGAGGAATCCCGAAGCGAGCGACGGAGGGTTCACCGCCGGATGCCCGGCGCCACTTGAATGGCGTCTGGTTGAAGCCGGCGAACTACGGCGAACTACGGCAGCACGACTTCGTCGGAGATCACGACCGGTCGGCCGGTCGTGACGCCAGCGGGCGTCGGCAG
>Ga0068877_10001428_pt1 | contig 19704 bp, 23 predicted proteins | sample NOAtaG_FD_66437 | JGI IMG/M metagenome (GOLD analysis project Ga0068877, IMG submission 66437) | Freshwater lake microbial communities from Lake Erie, under a cyanobacterial bloom - NOAA_Erie_Diel6S_1000h metaG | ecosystem: Environmental > Aquatic > Freshwater > Lake | place: USA: Ohio, Lake... | reverse complement strand
GGTGAATGGAAGTGCCTCGGCTGGGACTACCCCGTAACCCACTGGATGCCTCTGCCCGAAGCACCAAGTGGTAATTGAATGGGGGCCAACTAGGGGGTTGTGCCAGATCTTGGGTTTATTTCACCTATGTGGTTGGTGCTATTCCACTATTGCGGCAAGTAAACCCTAGATCGAGGTCAGAGGTCGAGGTCATCCAATGGGCTACGGATCTTTCCAAGGGCTTTGGTGCTTACGTGGGTATAGATCTCTGTGGTTTTGCTGCTGGAGTGCCCCAACAGGGTTTGAATATAGCGAAGGTCGGTTCCCTTCTCCAAGAGGTGGGTGGCAAAACTGTGCCGAAGGGTGTGTACAGAAGCTGGTTTGGTAACACCGGCTTTGTCCTTGGCCGCATGGAATACCGCCTGCACGCTCGCCTCGGAGTAGCGCCCGCCGGTCTGGCCTTCGAAAAGGTGGCGCTTGGGGCGGTACTCCTCCAGGTATAGGTCGAGTGATGTCAGGAGTTTCGGGCTTAGGAGCGAAACGCGATCCTTTTCTCCTTTACCGCCACGGATCAGCACCTGACCACGGTCACGGTCGATGTCCGTAAGGTCAAGTCCAAGAAGCTCGCCCAGGCGCAGACCTGCTGAGTAGATCAACATGAGCATGCATCGATGCTTGAGGTTTCCGGGGGCGGTCAGAATGGCCGCGACCTCCTCTTCGCTCAACACGGACGGCAATTTGCGTTCCTTCCGTGGTCGTTCGATGAATTTCACGCGGGTGGCATCCCCCAGCACATCCTTGTAGTAGTAGCGCACCGCGTTCACCAGCTGGTTCAGGTAGCTGTTGCTCTTGCCGCTCCTGGCCAGCTCATGCTGGAAGGTCTCGATGTCCTCCGTGCGGATGTCGTTGGGGTGCTTCTCCGCGAAGCGCAGGAAGACCTGCTTGGTGGCGTTCAGGTAGGTCTCGATCGTGTTCGGGCTGTACCGGGCGATCTCCAGCTTGCGGCGCATGGCGGCCAGTGCGCTCTCCTGCACTTCAGTAAGTATGGCCTTATGTTCCTTCTCACGCACGGGTTCCGGTGATGCCGGAACGTTCTTCGTGCGGCTGGCGGTCCACGTGCTGGTGCGCTGCTTGGTCGTTCGCGGGGCGGCGGCGGTCCCATCCTCCTTTTTCCGAAGGCCGTTCATGTCCACCCAGGCCTTGCCCTTGAACGCGGCGAAAATGGCCTGCAGGTGTTCCGGGCCGTTGGGTGTCCACCAGCACCGGTGCGTACCGCTCCATTTAGCCCCGGCCTGCTTGGCCGCTTGTACCAACGTCGCGTCATACGGGAAGTGCAAGGCAATGCAGCGCTCGGCCTTGTGTACCAAGTGCTCCAGTTTCACAGCCTGTTCCCGTTCGACGACTTTCTTGTCCATGTGGTCCCGCCCAATTTAGCCATCGGTGCGGTGTGTTGCGCACTACCCACTTCTTCCCGATCGGGCCTGTATTCGCTCTGGGCCGTTCCGTAATGGATCGAACGACGGGGCGCTTTTCCGGAGCGCAGGTCACCCTTTGCCCAACACCCGCAGCACCGCCACCAATTCCTCCGGCCGTTGCGTGCCGATCAACAGGCTGTGCCGGTCGCCGAGGTCCAGTTCCAAGGCCTGGTCGCCGCGGGTGGTGTAGCCTTCCAGACGGCCGTTCAGCGAGCGGCGCCATCCCCATCCGCCGAGGTCCACAAGGGGGCGGTAGCGGCGCACGCGGCAGCCCTGCACCTGCTCCCACGGGATGTGCCGCCCACGCCGTTGCCAGGGGGCGAAACGCGCCTGCACGCCGCTGGCATCCACGCGGGTGTGCAGCCGGGTGCGGAAGAAGAGGAGGGTGAGCAAGGCCACCACGGCCCACAGCACCAGCACGGCGGTGGGGGGCAGGTCGTTCGGGGCGCTACTGTTCCCCCCGAAGCGTTGCCAGGTGCCGAAGGCGAACAGGCCATGGATGCCCACGAAGAGCCCCCGCAGCCACCATTGGTCGAAGCGCTGGGTCTCGGTGAACATGCGGTGCTCGCGTTCGTGTTGAGCGGTCTACGCTTACGGGCTTACCAGGTGGATGCCCACCTGTGCGTATGGCGCGCCGCCCAGGCTGTTCAGCATGGCAAAGGGCTGGTCGCCGAAGAGGCCGCGGAAGAACTCGTCGCCCCCGGGCAGTTCGTCGGCGTTGAAGCTCCAGTCGTGCCGGTAGCCGGCCTGCACGCTCATCCAGATGAAGCCTTTCAGCTGCCGCTGGTATTCGGCCCGCAGCCGCAGTTCGCCCCGGCGCACCTCGAAGCTGTACGCGTCGGTGCTGAGGCCCTGGATGCGGTAGCTCTGGCCTTCCAGCTCGTAGCCGGTGAGCAGCAGGCTCCGCGCGCTGAAGGTGCGGCGGTAGTGGGCCCGCGCGGGAAAGAGGATCTCCGTGCCCCACTTACGGTTCGCCGCGGTGAAGTTGTACATCACCACCGGGATGTAGTTGATGGCCCCGGCGCGGTAGGTGCGGCTGAGGCCCACGCCCCATTGCAGGCGGTCGTGCGGACGCTTGCCCCACACCACGGCCGCATTGTAACGCAGGTATTCCAGGGGCTGCGGGTCGTCCAGGTAGTAGTCGCCGCTGAGGTCGGCGCTGGCCTGCAGGATCAGGAAGGCGGTCTCGCTCAGCGGTTTGAAGACCGTTGTGCCCAATCCGGTGGTGCGCAGGCCGCGGTCGCCCAGGATGCGGTGCAGTCCTGGGAGGAGGCGGTGATGAAAGTGGGCGACAGGTCGTAGCGCACGTCCCAGTAGTTGGCCTGCATCTGCCACACAATGCTGTTGCGCGACACCACCGGGATGTTGGCCTGCACGCGGAGGCCTCCGGTGTAATTGGCGCGGGATCCCTCGGCCACCGGGGCATCGGCCTCCTCGGGCCACGAGCCCAGGGGCGAGCTCTGCATGGTGTAGGCCCCCTGCGCATCCCAGAGCACCGAGATGAAGCGCTGCGGGCTCAGGTCGAGCACCTTGGGATGGGCGTAGCGCTTGGCCTTGTCGTCCGCGAAGCCGAGGTCGTCGTACTGGCTGTAGTCCTCCTCGTCAGCAGCAGGAATGGTGTCCGGCTGGGCCTTCAAGCAGACCGGTGCCAGCAGGGCGAGGAAGAGGAGCGTGCGTGCCGCCATGGATCACTTGGCCTGGAGGCGCTTCCACACATCGGTGCGGCCCAGGGCCTTCACGCCGATGAAGCCACGGATGTCGAGGGTGTTGTCGTCCTTCAGGATGATCACACAGCTGTAGGTGCTGCCGTTCTCCGGGTCGTAGATGGTGCCCTCGGCCCACTCGTTGTTGCCCGAATAGATGAAGTCCTTCAGCAGCCGGTAACCGCGCAAGGGCACGGTGCGCAGCGACTCATCGGGGTTGTTCTTGTCCACCTTGGGCGTTCCGGTGGCGGGGTCGTTGGGCTCGCGCAGCCACACGATCTTGCCATAGTACTTGCCGCCGATCTTCTCGATCTTCACGCGGGCCTTGCCGTGGCTGGGCTCCCATACGCCGATCAGGCGGTCGCCGGGTTCGGGCGGCGCCTGGGCGTGCGCACGGGTCAGGGGAAGCAGGAGCAGGGCGATGAACAGGAGGGTGGTTCTCATGGTGCTACGGTGAGTTCGAGGGTGAAGCTGCCGATCACGTGCCGATCTGCGTCACTGTCGGCGTCGAGGTCCAGGTCGGCCACCACGGTAACTGTGCCGGTGCGCAGCAGGTCGGCCAGTTTGGGCTGGTCGGCGGCCACGGTAAGGGCCACGGCATTGGAGTCCGGGGGCAGCGGGTTGCGTACGGCCACCTGCTGCATGCCTGCGTCGCCGCCCACCCATTGGATGCTCGCGTTGCGGATGCCGCTGAGCCCGGTGCTGTCGGCGCCGGACAGGATGGCCATGGTGAGGCGGGCCTCACGCAGCTGGGTCAGGTCGTGGCCCTGCGCTTTCAGGAAGGCTTCCAGGCCGGTGGTCCATTCCCCTTGTGCCGTGTTGGTGCCTTCGAACAGCGGTCCTGCCGCCACCAGTGGAATGGGATCGCTCTGGTACACGAGCCGTTCGGGTTCGGTGCAGGCGCTGAGGGTCGCCAGCAGGAGGGCTGGCAGGGTGATCCGCATCATGGGGAAGTGGTCGGGGGATAAAAATAAAGGACGCTTGATGCCGCCCAATGGTTCGCGAGGTTCACTCCGCACCAAGGCGCTCCTCCAGCACGGCCACGAGGTCGTTCAGCAGGGCACCTTTGTAGGCATCGGTCTCGGCGGCGGCGGCCTTGCGGGCCTTGGCCGATGCCAGACGGGCGGCCTTCTCGGGCCAGATCTCCTGGTTCTCGATCACGGTGAGGCACTCGAAGCATTCTTCGGCATCGCCTTCCACGGCCAGGTCCACGAAACGGTCCAAATGGTCGCGCACATCGAGGCCCGCGTTCCAGAAGGTGGCCAGTATGGTGCGGCGCACGTCCAGCAGGGTGGGCTCGTTCAGCGCGGCCATCAGCTCGGGCACGGCGTCCTTCACCTTGATCTGGTAGAGCATGCTCGTGATGCGCTGTTGCACCTTGGCATCGCGGCTCCTGGCCAGGGCGGTGAGCAAGGGGCGGATGGCGCGCGCATCGCCCTGGTCCTCCACACGGGCCAGCGCGGTCAGCACTTGCGCATCATCGTCGCTCAACAGGGCGGCAAAGGCCAGGTCCAACTTGCTCTTTTTCGGGGCTGCGTCGCTCATGGCGCAAAGGTCGCACCGGCGGGCCAAAGCACGAAGCGGTACCACAGGTCCGTGGAGGGCTCGGACCGCGGTCAGATCCGCAGGCTCATGGTGCTGCGCCGTCCGGGGCGCCGCCTGAACTTGTAGCTCACCTCGAAGCTGAGGTAGCTGAAGTTGTCCAGCAGTCCGGGATTGCCCCTGCGGCTGGTGATGCGGCTCACGGTGCCATCGGTGCCCCAGCCGGTGGGGTCGCTGATGTAGCGCGCCAGCTCCTGCCGGGTGGGGTCGTTGGCGTAGTAGGTGTCGATCTCGGCATAGGTGGCGTAGCGCTCGCTCACGTTGTCCAGCATGTCGTCGAAGAACATCATGTAGCTGAACTCCATGCCAATGCTCAACTTTTTGGTCAGCATGTACCGCAGTCCGAAACCCATGGGCATGGCCACGTGCCAGGGCGACGGCCGGCTCAGGTTGTTCACGTCGCTCACCGTGCCCGATCCCTCGGTGACCCAGGAGTACAGGTCGGTCTCGTACTGGCCATCGCGCTGGATCACCTGCGCGTTGGGGTCATCGCGCGGGCCATTGCGCACGGTGCCATCTTCCCAGAAGTGGTAACGGTTGGCAATGTCGATGTCGCCAGTGAACAGGTCGGCCTTGGGGCGCCCGTAGTACACGCCCAGGCCCACTTGGAAGAACATGAAAAAGCGCTGCTGGAAGAGCGGCTGGTAGGGCTCGCGGTAGGCGTTGAGCACCAGGTGGCCCGATGCGCCGTAGAGGTCGGTGCGGAAACCGAGGCCGCGCTTGTAGTTGCGCAGTTCGCTCACGTCCATCCCCTTGATCATGTCGGTCTCCTCATACCCCACGCGGTACCAGCCTGCCCGTACCTCGGTGGTGAGCGATCGGGTCACGTAGCGCTTCGGGTTGTTCAGGAAGTCGCGGAACGAGACCTGCACGCCCGGCCGGAAGGCGTTCCATTGCACGGCGCCGGCGTAGTTGCCCAGGTCGCCCTGGTAGTTGGTGGCACCCACCGCAACGCCCACTTCCAAATTGCGCTGGGCGGCGAGCGGAAGGGCGATCAGGAGCGAGGAGGAGAGGAGCAGTGTAGAGAAACGCATGGGCGATCGGTCCGGGCTTCCGAAAGATATATGAATAGACGTCTTTTTCGATCAGGGTTGCCTGCCGTTCGCCGTCGATCACTGGGGATCCTTCACGCGCTACGCTCACCGAAAATGGCCGTGCCAATGCGGACCATGGAGCTGCCTTCTTGCACGGCCATGTCGGCATCGCCGCTCATGCCCATGCTCAGTTCGCTGAACTCCGCAGCAGGGAACACCCCCGTGCCGCGCACCTCGCTCCAAAGCGCATACAGCGTCCGGAATTCCGTTCGGACCTGTTCGCGGTCGCCGGTCAACGTGGCCATGCCCATGAGGCCGCGCACCCGCACGTGGGGCCAATTGCCCCAAGGCCACGTGTGCACCGCGTTCCGAAGTTCGTCCGGCGAAAGGCCGTGCTTCGTTTCTTCCTGTGCAATGTGCACTTGGAGCAACACATCGATCACGCGGCCCGCTCCCAGGGCCCGCTTCTCGATCTCGTCGAGCAGGCGTTCGTCCTCCACCCCGTGGATCAGGTGGACGTAGGGTGCGATGTACTTCACGTTGCTGCGCTGCAGGTGGCCGATGAAGTGCCAGCGGATGTCGGCGGGCAGCGCGGGTTGTTTCTCCCGCAGCTCCTGCGGATAGTTCTCCCCGAGGTCGCGGTGGCCGAGGTCGTAAAGCGCCTGGACCTCGCTCGCGGACCGGGTCTTGCTCACGGCCACCAGCGTTACGCCCGCAGGCAGGCCGGCCTTGATGGCCGCATAACGTTCGGCAAGGGTCTGTGCGGTGGACATGGTTTCAGCGCATTGCGGGGCGCTCACACATCCTCCAGCGAATACACCGTGAATCCGCTGCGCAGCTTGGGTTCGATGTAGGTGCTTTTCGGGGGCATGATGCCGCCACTGTCCGCCACGGCCTGCAGCTCGGCGAACTGCACAGGATGCAGGTGGAAGGCCACATCGCCCACGCCGTTGTCCACCTGCCGCTGTAGTTCGTGGATACCGTTGGTGCCGGGCACGAAGTGCACACGCGGATCGGTGCGCAGGTCGTGGATGCCGAGCACAGGGGCCAGCACGGCCGTGTTCAGGCGTGCGGCATCCAAACGGTCGGCGGCTTCGCCTTGGGCGGGAGGCAGTGCCAGGGTGTGCCATTGGCCGCCGAGGTACACGGCCACGGTGCCCGGGCTGGACCAGGGTGCCGCCACAGGTCGCAGTTCGCCCACTTGGGCCAGCGCATCCCGGAAGGAGGCAGCGGTATGGCCGTTGAGGCCACGCACCACCCGGTCGAAGTTGTAGATGTAGAGCTGCTGGCGTGGCACGATGTAGGCCAGGCACCAGGCCTTGGGGTCCACGTCGCTGGCCTGTTCGCGCGCGGCGAGACCGGCGCTGGAGGCCATGCGGTGGTGCCCGTCGGCGATGTACAGCGCGGGGATCTCGGCAAAGCGGCGTTGCAGGTCCTCGCGGAGCTTCACGTCCGTGCAGGCCCACAACCGGTGCCGCACCCGGTCGGTGGTGCTGAAGTCGTGGTCGGGCCGTCTGTTGGTGATGGGGTCCAGCAGGGCCTCCCAAGCGGTTCCATCGGGAGTGGCCAGCAGTACCGGCTCGGCGTTCACGCCCGTGTGTTGCAGGTAGTCCACGAAGAGCTGCTCGCGTGCCGTCAGGGTCTGCTCGTGCACCTTGATCCGCCCATCGCGGTAGGCCTCCACGCTCACACCGGTGATGATGCCCCGCGTGGTGTTGCCGCGTCCGGTCTGTTCGTACACGTAGATGCAGGGCTCGGCATCGCGCACCAGGATGCCCTCGTCGCAGAACGCCTTGAAGGCCTGGCGGGTGCGCAGGAAGCGATCACGGCGGTCCGTGGGTTCGGGTGTGCCGCCCTGCGTGTCCGGGTGCACCACGTGCAGGAAGGTGTACGGGTTGCCGGCCAGCTTTTCGCTGAGCTGTTCGGGGGTGTAGGACACATAGCTGCGCGATCCCACCAGGTGGGCCTTGTCCGGCGCTGCACGCCAGGCACGGAACGGGCGCAGCTCGATCATCAGCTCACCGTGACGGTGGAACGCCAGTTGAGGATGCGGTCCACCAGTTCATCGCCCACGCGGCCCTGGGCCTCTGCCGTGGCGGCCCCGATGTGGGGGCTCAGGCTCAGGTTGTCCTGGGCCAGCAGGTCGGCGCGGGGTTCGGGCTCGCCCACGAACACATCGAGCGCGGCGCCTTTCACACGGCCGTCCTTCAAGGCCTCCAACAGGGCGTCCTCGTCCACGCTGCCGCCACGGGCCGTGTTCACGATCACCACGCCGGGCTTCACGTGCTGCAGTTCCGACTTCCCGAGAATGGGACGGCCATCCTTCTGTGCCGGCACGTGCAGGCTGATGGCATCGGCCTGGGCCAGCATTTCGTCCATCGTCACCATTTTCACAGGCACGCGCACCGGTTGCCCACCGATCTCCAGTTCAATGGCCTCGGCGGTGGCATGGTTGTCCACGTAGATCACCTTCATGCCACAACCCAGCGCGTAGCGGGCGGTCCACTGGCCAATGCGGCCGAAGCCCACCACGCCGAGGGTCTTGCCACGTACCTCGGTGCCTTTCTCGTATTCCTTCTTCAGGTCCTTGAACTTGGCAAGACCTTCGCCGGGCATGCGGCGGTTGGCCTTGTGCAGGTTGCGCATCAGGCCGAAGAGGTGCGCCATCACCAGTTCAGCCACCGAAATGGAGGAGGAGGCCGGCGTGTTGATCACAGGGATGCCCTTGGCCTCGGCATGTTTCACGTCGATGTTGTCCAGGCCTACACCACCACGCCCGATGAGCTTCAGCCCGGGGCAGGCGTCGATCAGATCCTTGCGGACCTTGGTGGCACTGCGTACCAGCAGCACGTCCACCTTTTCGGTGTTGAGGTAGTCCGCCAGCTTTTCCTGTGGAATGCTGTCGGTGGTCACCTTGAATCCTTCCTCCTGCAGGGCGGCCTTGGCCGTGGCCGCTATACCGTCGTTGGCGTGTACGCGCATGGTCGTTCCTATCCGTGGGTTGTTGCGAAATGTTCCATCACGTCCACCAGGGCCTGTACGCTCTCGATGGGCAGGGCATTGTACATGCTGGCACGGTAGCCGCCCACGCTCCGGTGGCCGCGGATGCCACTGATGCTGGCCTCTTTCCAGAGGGCGTCGAATGCGGGCTCCAGCGCCGCATCGTTCAGCACGAAGGTGGCGTTCATCACGCTGCGGTCCTCCACGGCCGTGGTTCCCTTGAACAAGGGGAGACGGTCGATGGCGTCGTACAGCAACTTGGCCTTCGCGGCGTTGCGCTGTTCCATGGCGGCCACCCCGCCCATGCGCTTCATCCACTCCATGGTCAGCATGCTCACGTACACGGCATACACCGGCGGCGTGTTGTACATGCTCTCCTTGTCGGCGTGGTTCTTCAGGTCCATCATGGGGCTCAACTTGCGACCGGTCCTACCGAGCTTCTCGGGGTCCATCAGGTACACCGTGGCACCGGCGGGTCCCATGTTCTTCTGCGCACCGGCATAGATGAGGGCGAAGGCGGCCGCGTTCACCGGGCGGCTGAAGATGTCGCTGCTCATGTCGCAGATCAATGGCACGGCCCCGGAGCTCGGGAACTGTTTGTACTGCGTACCGAAGATGGTGTTGTTGCTGGTGAAGTGGAAGTAGTCGGCATCCGCGGGGATGGCGAACCCTTTGGGGATGTAGCTGAAGTTCTTGTCCTCGCTGCTGGCCACCACGACCGTGTCGCCGAACAGCTTCGATTCCTTGATGGCACGTGTTGCCCATTCGCCGGTGTTGGCGTAGGCCGCCTTGCCGCCGGGCTTCATGTAGTTCTGCGGGATCATGTGGAAGCCCATGCTGGCCCCACCGCCCAGGAACACCACTTGGTAATGGTCCGGAGCGCCGAGCAGTTCCTTCACCAAGGACTGCGCCTTCGCCATCACGGCCTCGAAGGGCTTGCTGCGGTGGCTGATCTCCAGGATGCTGAGCCCGCTGCCCTCGAAGTCCAGCACGGCCTGCGCGGCCTGCTCGAACACTTCACGGGGCAGGATGCAGGGGCCTGCACTGTAGTTGTGGACCTTTTTCATGGTGGCGACCGTCTTGTTGGTGTTTCTGGGCGGCAAAGGTATTGGGATGCACCCGTGCGCGCCGGACGTATCTCAGCAGAATATCAACGCACTGTCGCGATCACGGTCATCAAGGCGTTGGAGCCTTGGGCGGGGCCTTGAAGGGCTTGCCATTGCGCTGGTCATCGCGCGCATCGATGTCGCGGACGTACTGCCACTGGCCTTTGTCCCACACGTAGGCATCGTAGCTCATGTCGGGCCCATAGAACGCCCATTGTCCCTCCTGGTCGGCACGCGCCGGCACCAGATGGTCCAGCACGATGCGCTCTTGCGCGGCCTCGTACCGCAGCGCCATGCTGGCTTGGAACGAGTAGCCGAACACGAGGCGTTGCTTCTTCAATTTCCCTGCACCGAAGAAGGGTGCCCCGAAGCGCGGTCTGCCGCCTTTGAAGCTCAATACCTCCACCACCTTGCGGGTCTCCACCTTGCTGTAGCCCTTCCAGCCAAGCAGGGTGTAGTAGGTCTTTCCGCCTTTCTTCACCGGCACCACCTGGTAGTACAGTGCGCCGTACCAGCGTTCGGGGCCCAGCTCGGGGACCTCCGGGGTGGTGAGTTCACTGGTGCGGTCACGTAGTTCGTGCAGGGCCCGCTTTTTACCCTGTTGCACCATCAACAGCCCCTCGTAACGGTGGCCGCCCATGCCGTTGGGCAGGTTCCAGGTGAACAGGCGGAAGGTGCCGTCCGGGGCATCCACCCGGCTCAGGGGAATGTCCTTCAGGTCGGCGGTGAACAGGTCGGGGGTCTCGAACAAACGTTTCAACCCGGCCTTGATGCGAAGGTCCAGGGAATCACGTTCGGCATCGGTCCGTGCCGCAGGCAATCCCTTGGCACTGGCGATCAGGTCCATGCGCCAGTTGTCCTGCGACCGTGCCTGGAGAACGAACAGGAAGGCGGAGAAGAGGAGTGCGATCCGCATGATGGACGAACGCTTCCGGGAACGACAAAGTGCGTGCCCTTCGCGGGCCATGGACAGGGAGCTTCTCAGAGGTGCATGAACTCCTTCTTGGCGAGGAGCTGCTCCTTCGTTTCGCGGTGGTCGGGGTCGTCCACGCAGCAATCCACCGGGCAAACGGCGGCGCACTGGGGCTCATCGTGGAAACCGGTGCATTCGGTGCATTTGTCCGTCACGATGTAATACACGTCCATGGCCCCGGGCTTCTGCACACCGTCCGCGTCGTAGCTGTTCCCCATGGGCGTGGTCTGCGCGCCATGCAGCGAGGTGCCGTCCGACAGCCGCCATTCCACGCCGCCCTCATAAATGGCGTTGTTCGGACATTCGGGTTCACATGCACCACAGTTGATGCATTCGTCGGTGATCATGATCGCCATGGCGGTAGGGTCTACTTTTGTGCGCTTCACACCAAGGGCGTGAAAGGCGCGGCAAAGATATGAGCACGAACACCACAGGACCGGAGATGGTTCGATCGGCATTCCCTTCGTTGGAGCAGCGTACAGCGGCCCTGGCCCAATTGGGCAGGGTGATGGCCGCAGTTGGTGCCTCACAAGAGTGGCCGGGACACGCCATCGGTCTGGACCGCACCGAATACGACCGGTTGGACCAGCTGGTGCGAGCAGCGGTGGTGCGCAATGGCTGGACCACGGAGGAGAACGTACGTCATGCCTTTGCCGCTTGGGGATCCTCATTGGCACCAGCCTCCATCGAGGGCTGGATCGCGGACTACCCGGAGCTGGGAACGTCGCGTGCGAACCAGCGTGTGGTGGGCCTGGTACTGGCCGGTAATGTGCCCTTGGTGGGCCTTCACGATGTGCTGTGCGTATGGCTCAGCGGGCACCGCGCCCGGGTGAAGACCTCCTCCCAGGACCCCGAACTGATCCCGGCGCTGGTCCAAGTGCTGGAACACTTTGCGCCGGGCACCGCGCAGCAGATCTACTTCAGCACGGATATACTGGGCGAAGTGGATGCCGTGATCGCTACCGGAAGCACCAATACGGCCCGCTATTTCGAACACTATTTCGGCCACCTGCCCCGCATTGTGCGCAAGAGCCGGGTAAGCGTGGCGGTGCTTGATGGTACCGAGTCCGAAGCGGAGCTGGAAGCGCTCGGCGAGGATGTGTTCCGCTATTTCGGGCTGGGCTGCCGTAACGTGGCCAAGCTCTTCGTGCCGCAGGACTTCGACCTGGACCGTGTGTTCAAGGGCCTGTACCCGTGGAGCCCCATCGTGAACCACAACAAGTACGGCAACAACTACGACTACACCCGCGCCTTGTGGCTGTTGGACCGCGTCGACTTCCTGGAGAACGGCTTTGTGCTGCTGAAGGAGGATGCCGCACTGGCCAGTCCGGTATCAGCGGTGTTCTACGAGCGGTACAACGACATCGCGGCCCTCGAAGCCCGGCTCGCTGAACAGGCGGAGCAGGTCCAATGCCGGGTGGGCCACGGCCATGTCCCGTTCGGGCAGGCCCAACAACCACAGCTGAACGACTACGCCGACGGGGTGGATACCCTGAGGTTCCTGCTGGACCTCGTTTGACCTACGGGCAATACTCGAAGCAGCCCAGGTCGAAACCTCCGCCGTCGCAATTGCGCAAGTTGCCATCCAGGTCGTTCACTGCTGCTGAAGTGAACCCCAGGTTCCGTGCGAAGGCGTTGGCGGTCAGGTGGAAGTCGCGTTCCACGCTGTTCACGAACCCCGGGCTCTGGTTGCGATAGATCGTGTTCGGGTCGAAGAACGATCCGCTGGTGTTCTGGTCGGTCCTCAGGAGCATGTTCCGGAAGGTCAGCGTCGGTGTCGACAGGTCGTTGAAGTCCAGTTGGAACTCGTTGGGCAGGGTGCCGTGGATGATGCTGTTCTGGAAGGTGCTCGCCGTGATCTCGCGCACTTGCAGGATGCCGTTGATGTCGGCGTAGGTGTTGTTCATATAGAACGCCGGCGTTTGCCGCACGCTGAAGGCCCACAGGTTGGCGATGGTACTGTGGTTGAAGAAGTAATCGCCCCCGCCGGTGAGCGCGATACTGTATTGCCCGCAATCGCCCACCAACAGGTTGTTGCTCTCGATGCTGAAGTTGCGGCTGAGGATGCCCGCCGCACTGCAGTTCAGGATCCGCACATTGTTCAGCACCACCTTGGCTGCGCTGGTTGCCGCATCAGGCACCAGGGGCCAGGTCTCGCACTGGATGCCCACCAGGGCGTTCTTCACCACCACGTTCTCGAACACGTTGTCGTTCCCGGCCGGACCATCATTGATCCAGATGCGGTCCCATTGGCCCGGCAGGTTGGCGTAGGCCGGCTCGAGGCGGTCGCTCTGGAAGGTGATGGGCTCGTTCAATTCCCCGTTGGCCTCAATGCGGCCCCAGCGATACACCCACAGGCCACCACCTCCGTGCACGTAAACCCGGACACCAGGGTCGATCCTCAACGTGCTGCACGAGTCCACCACCGCGTAGCCGTAGATCACGTAGGGCTTGTCGTTGGGCCAGGTCACGGTCTCGCAGGTGGTCTGGCCATTGTCGTCGAGCCCGGCAATGATGCTGAAGGCGGGCAGCCCGGGGATGTTCCGGTCCGGGTAGAAGAAGTGGGCGTCCTGTCCCCAGGCCACCAGCTTCACGGGTTGCTCGTTGCCGTTGGTGTTGAAGAGGATCCGGTCCTCGATGATGAAGGGAGAACTGGATCCACCGGGCCCCAGGTTGGCCTCCACGAACACGTAGATGCTGTCGCCTCCCAGGATCTCCACATCGTTGAAGGTGGTTCCCGAAGCCCCGTCCACATTGATGCGGAAGGGGGAGGGGGAGCCGCCCTCGAGGCGGATGTCCACCTTCACGGCATTGTCCGATGGGTTCCGGGCCACGAAGCGCTTGGTGACGGAGCCCACCGTGGTGAAGATGGTGTCGAAGAGCACCTCCTGCTGGCTGAAGTTCAACTGGGCCGAGGGGTCGTCGGTGAACAGTTCGTCCTTGCGGCAACCGGGCAGGGCCAGCAGCACGGCCAGGAAGGGGACGAGGGCGAGGAGGCGTTTCAAGGTGTGCAAAGATGGCCGATGGGCGCTAATGGTACGCGTTCCGGGCCGGATCATTGCGTGGCCGACGCCAAGGTGCACGCGCCGGCCACCTTCGGCCTCCGTGGAACAGGCAAGATGGGGGCATTTGGAACTCCCGACTTTCCCCTTACATTTGCACCCCCAACGGAAGTTCTGTCATGAAAAAGGATATCCATCCCTCCAACTATCGCTCGGTGGTGTTCAAGGACATGTCCAACGAGTACATGTTCCTCGGTAAGAGCTGTGCGAACACCAAGGACACGGTCAAGTGGGAGGACGGCAATGAATACCCGCTGATCAAGCTGGATATCAGCCACACCTCGCACCCGTTCTACACCGGCAAGATGATGCTCATCGACACCGCCGGTCGTGTGGACAAGTTCAAGAAGCGCTACGCACGCCACGAGAAGTAAGCGAGCGGACAACGTTCCAACGAAAAGCCCCCGGCATCACCGGGGGCTTTTTCATGGGCAATGGTCCGGGGTCACACGCGGTGCTTGTCCTCCTTGCCCTGTCCTTCGCGGATCATCTCCAAGGCCTGGGCCACGCGGCGCTTGCGCGTCTCATCCTGCTTGGCATCGGTGATCCACTCCACGTATTCCTTTTTGTGGCTATAGGAGAATCCTTCCCAGTTCGCCCAGGCCTGCTCGTCCTTTTTCAGGCAGTTCTCCAGCTCGGACGGAAGTACCAGTGCTTTACGGGCCGGCTTGGCATCGCCCAGCTTGGCGCCGGCCAGGTTCAGCTTCACGGCCTGTTTCACCAGGTCCGCGACGGCTTTTTCGTTGATCGTCTCGCCCTCACTGATCTTGTATTTGCGGATGCCGCGCTCCTCGTCCTTTTCGGTGAGCTTGAACAACCCGTGGGTGTCCTTCAACAAGGCGCCCTTGTGGAACCACACGCTTACGCAGGTCTTGAACCCGTGCAGGCCGATCATGATGCCGTCCCGATCGAAATGGGGACTGTTCCAACGCCAGGTTTCCTCGACCTGGTCATCCGCTGCGTGGATGAGCTGCCGTAGGCGCACGAGCAGGCGACGCTGCCACTCGGGCTGTTCGGCGATGTAGAGGTTGATCTGTTCCTGGGGTGCCATGGGCTTCGCTGAAATGGGGGACCAAACTAATACCGGCAGCGCCTGATCGTTACGGTGCTGTTAAGTGCGGCTTAACAACGCTCGATGATGGTGGCGTAGCCCTGGCCCACACCAATGCACATGGTGCACAGGGCGTAGCGCTTTCCAGTGGCCTTCAGTTCCAGGGCGGCTGTTTGAAGCAGGCGCGCACCGCTCATGCCCAAGGGATGGCCCAGGGCAATGGCTCCGCCGTTCGGATTGATGCGGGGGTCGTTGTCGGACAGGCCAAGGCTGCGGGTGCAGCTGAGCACCTGCGCGGCAAAGGCCTCGTTCAGTTCCAGGATGTCCATGTCGGCCAGGGTGAGGCCAGCGCGTTCCAACGCCCGTTTGGTCGCGTTCACGGGGCCGATGCCCATGATCCGCGGTTCCACGCCCACCACGGCACTGCTCACGATGCGGGCCAAGGGCTTCAATCCATGGACCTTCAGGCCGTTCTCACTGGCCACCAGCACGGCAGCGGCACCATCGTTCAGGCCGCTCGCATTCCCGGCCGTTACACTGCCGTTCTTCCGGAAGGCCGGCTTCAGGCCGGCGAGCCCTTCCAGCGTGGTCTTCGGCTTCACGAACTCGTCCTGCGCGAATAGGACAGGGTCGCCTTTGCGCTGTGGAATGGCCACCGGTGCGATCTCCTGCGCCAGTCGGCCACTGTTCTGTGCGGCCGTGGCCTTCTCCTGGCTCCACAAGGCGAAGCGGTCCTGGTCGTCCCTGGTGATCGCTTGTTCCCGGGGCATGTCCAACAGGTTCTCGGCCGTTTCGCCCATGGCGTCCACGCCGTACGTCTCCTTCATGGCCGGGTTCACGAAGCGCCATCCGAAGCTGCTGTCAAAGAGCTGCGCGTCGCGGCCATAGGGCGTGCTGGTCTTGCTCATCACCCAAGGGCCGCGCGTCATGTGCTCCACGCCGCCGGCAATGAAGAGGTCGCCGTTGTTGGCCGCGATGGCTCGCGCTGCACCCACCACGGCGCTCATGCCGCTGGCACAGAGGCGGTTCACGGTCTCACCGGGCACGGTCACCGGCATACCCGCCAGCAGCAGGGCCATGCGGGCCACGTTGCGGTTGTCCTCGCCGGCCTGGTTGGCGCAGCCCATGATCACATCGTCGATCGCGGCCTGGTCCAGCCCTGGATGGCGGTCCATTAAAGACTTGATCACGTGGGCGGCAAGGTCATCGGCCCTGACGGGGGCCAGGCTCCCGGTGAAACTGCCAATGGGGGTGCGTACAGCGTCAACGATATAGGCTGCGTTCATGTCAGGTGTTCGGTTGATCTTCCGGGAACCACGGCTTTCCGGTCCGGTAAACGGTGCCCTTGAAGTGCGCGACGGCCTCGTTGCGCTGGTTGGTCACGGTGATGTAGTACATGCCGGTGCCGCGCGTCAGGCTCTTTTCCTCGCTGGTGGCGGTGAGCACGTCGCCGTCTTTCACCGGCTTGGTGTGACTGATGGAGGTCTCCACGCTCACCGCCTGTATCCCATGGCTGTTGGAGGCGAAGGCCAGGCAGCTATCGGCCAGGCTGTAGGTGACGCCGCCATGCGCAATGGCGAACCCGTTGAGCATTTCGTGCCGCACCGTCATGCGCAACGTGCACTTGCCAGGCGTCACTTCCACCCGTTCGATCCCCAGCCAGATGCTGAAGGGGTCGTTGTCGTACATGCGGGCCACGACCGCAAGGGCCAACTGCTGGGCATCCATCGGGCCAAAGGTATCGGTCAGTGGCCGTCGAACAGGTCGTTGGTCCGTGCACCTTCATGCTTCAACAGCCACTGCTTGCGCCAAAGCTCGCCCACGTAGCCCGTGAGCGATCCGTTGCTGCCCACCACCCGGTGGCAGGGCACCAGGATCGGCAACGGGTTGGCGCCGCAGGCGTTGCCTACCGTGCGTGCGATGGTCCGTCCACCCATGCGCCCGGCGAGCTGCTGGTAGCTGAGCACCCGGCCTGGTGGAAGGGTGTTGAGCAGCCCCCAAACCTCTTGCTGGAAGGGCGTGCCTTCGAGGCGTATCGGCAGGTCGAAGCGCGTTTGTCCGTTCCGCATGTAGGCCTCCAATTGCCTCAAGGCCTCGGTCAGCACACCGGGGATCGTGGTGCAGCGCGCGGTCAACGGGGCGAAACTGACCTGTGTGATGCGGTCCCCATCGCTGGCCACCCACACCCGGCCGAGCGGGCCTTCCAGCGAGGCGTTGTAGGCTGCGGGGCTCAGTGCTTCAGGCATGTGGGGTTAGGATGAAGGGCGGCGCCGATATCTTCGGACAAATTAATGGCCATGGCCTGGTTCACGCCCGACTTCAACCGCTTCTTCATCGATCTGGCACCCAACAATAACAAGGAGTGGTTCGATGCGAACCGCAAGCGCTACGAGCAGAGCGTGAAGGAACCGTTCGAGGTGTTCGTGGCCGAGGCCATCAAGCGCGTGTCCAAGCTGGACCCCACCATCCGCATCACCCCGCGTGAGGCCATCTTCCGCATCAACCGGGACGTGCGTTTCAGCAAGGACAAGGCACCGTACAAGTCGCGTATGTCCGCCGTGATCGCCGCCGGGGGGCGAAAGGACCACAGCACCGGGGGTATTTACTTCGAGGTGGGGCCGGAGAACGTGGCGTTCTATGGAGGCCAGTACATGCCGGACAAGGATCAGTTGCAGCGTATCCGCGAGCACATCGCAGGGAACCTGGCCCAGTTCAAGAAGCTGCGCACGGCCAAGGCGTTCGTGGAGCGGTTCGGCGAGATCCAGGGCGAACGGAACAAGGTGGTGCCCAAGGAATTCAAGGAGGCACTGGCCCAAGAGCCGTTGATCGCCAACAAGCAGTTCTATTTCATGGCGGAACTGCCTCCCCGCCTGGTCACGGACCCCAAGCTGGCCGATGTGCTAGTGGACCATTACAAGGCCATGCGCCCCATGAACGAGTTCCTCGCGGCCGCGCTTCAGCGGTAGCCCCATAAAGCGGAAGGGCGCCCACCGAAGTGGACGCCCCTCCTTTCACCAAAACGGTCGCTTACTGAGCCGCTTTGCCGTTCAGGCTGATCTCCAGGTCGATGTTGTCGGCGAGGATGGCATCCTTCAGGAAGTGCTTCCAGGCTACACCGTATTTCTGACGGTCGAAGGTCAGTTTGCCGGTGGCGGTCACGGTGCCGTCAGCGTTCTCGGTGATCACGATGTCCGTCACCTGCTCCTTGTTGGTGGTGCCACGAATGGTGAGGTCACCCATGGCCGTGTTACCCGATACTTCGGTGATCACCAGCTTGGCGGTGGGGTGGTTGGCGCTGTCGAAGAAGTCGGCCGTACCCAAGTGACCGATGAGCTGCGACTTGGTGCCCTGCTTGGAACCCTCAGGCTGGTAAGCTTCGTCCGTGGGGTTGATCGAGGTCATGTTAACCTCGAACGTACCCGTCTTCAGCAGACCACCCTGCACGCTGAACGCACCGCTGTTCAGGGCGATGGTGCCTTTGTGGCCGTAAGGAGCAGGACCGGTAACATTGCCGGCCCAGGTGATGGTGCTGGCAGCAGCATCAACGGTGTAGGCACGCTCGGCAGCGGCGGCGGCAGCGATGCTGTCGGCTACGGCCTTTTCACGGGCAGCTTGTTGTTCGGCTTCGCTCGGGCCACAGGCTACGAGGAAGGAGGCTGCCAGGGCAGCAATGGTGAGGGCTTGGAACTTCATGGTCGTGTTGAGTGGTTGTTTCGGGGCGCGAAATTAGGTAAAATGTTCCATGGAAAACAAATCCCTAGAAAATTCCTTGGGGAACTTCTGCGATCGATCCTCCGAACGGTCGCTCAGGCAAGGGCCATTCGGCGGAGCTGTGGTGATGGCCGGTAGCGGTCCTCGCCATACGCGGCCTGCAAACGCTCCAGTACACCCAGCCAATGCGCGGCCCCTTTCTCATCGGACCAAGCCAGCAAGCCCTTCGGGTAGTTCACTCCCTTGGTCATGGCCAGGTCGATGTCCGTGGCGCTGGCCACTTGCCAGAACAGCGCATCGGCAGCTTCGTTGATGAGCATGGCCAGGATGCGTTCCACGATGGGTGCGGACACCGCCCCGTCAACAGCGGGGAATGCGGGCATCGCGCCGTCGGCATAGCTGTAATAACCCCGTCCGCTCTTCCTCCCCAGACGCCCGCTCTCCACCTGGCGTTGCTGCGTAAAGCTCGGCTTGTAGCGCGGATCGTAGAAGAAGGCCTCCCATACGGTCTTGGTCACCGTGAAGTTGATGTCGTTGCCGATCAGGTCCATCAGTTCGAAAGGCCCCATCTTGAAACCGACGCTCTTCATGGCCACATCGATGGTGGGCATGTCGGCGATGCCTTCCTCGTAAATACGGATGGCCTCGCCGTAGAATGGCCGCGCCACGCGGTTCACGATGAAGCCGGGGGTGTCCTTGCAGACCACGGGCACCTTGCCCCAGGCGGTCATCAGTGCCATGCAGCGGCTGGCGAGGGTCTCGTCGCTGGCCAGCCCAGGCACCACCTCCACCAGCGGCAGCAGGGGAGCCGGGTTGAAGAAGTGCAGGCCCACCATACGTTCCGGGTGTTTCAGACCACCAGCGATGGCGGTGACGGATAGGGAAGATGTGTTGGTGGCAAGAATGGCATCCGGAGCCACGATGCCCTCCAACTCAGAGAAAAGCTTCTGCTTGATGCCGAGGTCCTCGATGATGGCCTCGATCACCAGCCCGCTGCCCGCGAGATCC
>Ga0068877_10001427_pt1 | contig 19706 bp, 14 predicted proteins | sample NOAtaG_FD_66437 | JGI IMG/M metagenome (GOLD analysis project Ga0068877, IMG submission 66437) | Freshwater lake microbial communities from Lake Erie, under a cyanobacterial bloom - NOAA_Erie_Diel6S_1000h metaG | ecosystem: Environmental > Aquatic > Freshwater > Lake | place: USA: Ohio, Lake... | reverse complement strand
CCATAACTGATGACGCCCATACCAGCCCGGTGTTCCCACTCCCTCCAGGCGATCCATCTCATCGAGGGTCGCGGCATCGCAGTCATAGAGTTCGCCGTGCACGCGAAAGCCCTGGCCCGGCCGGTTCAGGAGCCAGGGCAGGAAGCGCTCGCCCACGATATACAGCGGCAGTGCCTCAACTGTTGTGAAGCCTCCCGGGCGTCGCACGCCCCGGTTGATGGCGTGGTTGCGAAACCCCTGCTTCAGGGTGCCGTAGACAAAGACCGGGTACACGGGGGTTCGGGCCATCAACCCCAGCCACCGGACTCGATGCGCATACCCAGCGCCTTGGCGATGAAGGTGTAGAGGTCGGCCTTCTCGTGCACGTCGGCCTGCACGGGCTTGCCTGGCCCGTGGCCGCTGCGCGGCTCGACGCGGATCAACACGGGCCTCGACGGGCCGACTCCGCGCGGCTGGGCCTGCTGCATCGCGGCGGCGAACTTAAAGGCGTGAGCCGGGTGCACCCGGTCGTCGCGCTCGGCGGTCAGCAGCAAGGTGGGCGGGTAGCGCCGCCCAGGCTGCACCGTGTGGACGGGTGAGTACCGCGCCAGCGTGGCGAACTGCTCGGCCGCGTCGGCGCGGCCATAGTCGGCGGCCCACGCAGCGGCGATGCCGAAGCGGTGGTAACGCAGCATGTCGAGGACGGGCACCGCCGCCACCAGGGCCGCAAATAGGTCGGGCCGGGCGAGCACGCTGGCGACCGCCGTCAGGCCGCCGTTGCTCGCGCCGTGCGCCACCAGCAGACGCGGCTGCGTGTAGCCGCTTTCGATCAGGTGCTCCGCCACCGCGATGAAGTCCTCGAAGGTGCGGGGCTTGTGCTGAAGCCGTGCCGCATCGTGCCAGGCGTGGCCGTACTCGCCTCCGCCGCGCAGCATCGCCTGCACCAGCACACCCCCCATCTCCAGCCAGGCCAGGCGCGAGGCCACGAAGGTCGGCCGCTGCGACAGCCCGAATCCCCCGTAGCCGATCAGCAGACACGGCGAGCGCCCGTCCAGCACCAGGCCGCGGCGGCGGGTGACGTGCATCGGAATGGGCGTGCCATCGGCGCTTCGGGCCCACTCCAGCACCGTCTCGTACGGACTGCGGTCGAAGGGCTGCGGCGGGTCGAACCAGACCAAGGGCTGCGCGCCGGCGTCGCCGGACAGGCGCATCACCACGGGTGCGACGGTGAAGGACATGAAGCTGAAGTGCAGCATCGCACGCGTCTCGCTCCCAGGCGACGCGCTGTCCTCCACCACGAAGCCACTGGCCGTGCCCAGGCCCGGCAGCGGCACCTCCTCGACCGGGCCACCGTCCACGCGCATGCGGTGAAGGCGGCTCGCGCCGTCGTGCAGCGTGCACCACACCAGGTGGCAGCCGGCACACACCGCGCTCTCCAGACGCTCGGCGCCGGGCGGCACCACGATTCGCCACTGCGAGCGACCCGGGCGTTCGGGGTGGATCGCGACCACCGCGCCGTTGCCGCCCAGCGCATCCGTGAGAAACAGCAGTTCGCCTTGATCGGTGCCGCCCGCCCAGGTCCAAGCCGCATCGCCCTCGTCGATCGGCGGCGCGGTGGACCTTTCAGGGTCGTCCAGATCGACGCGGAACACGCGATTGCGGGCGTTTCCGTCCCATGTGGTCACCACCAGCCAGCGGCCGCACGGGCTCAGGTGCGGGGAGAAGACTTCCTGCGGCCGATCGGGGCGTCGAAACATCACTTCGTCGTCCAGCTGCGACGTGCCCAGGCGATGCAGCCGCAGCTCGTGGCCAGCCAGTGCGGCGTGCCTGCCCGACGACTGAACCGGGTAGCACCCGTAGACGAAGCCGCTGCCGTCCAGCAGCCAGACGGCGCTGCCGAAGCGGGCATGGTCCAGCCGGTCGGGCCCGTCGCGCATCGTCTGCAGGCTGCGCACCCGCCACTGCAGGCCATCGGAGCCGCCATCGGACACGGCATAGGCCAACCAGCGGGCATCCGGGCTGACGGACACGTCGGCCACCGCGACGGACCCGTCGCAGGACAACTCCGTGACGTCGAGCACCGGGCGGGCGGCACCGCCTGCCACGGGCTCGGCGTAGAGCGTCGGCTGCGCCTGCTCTCCGGTCTGGCGCCAGTAGTAGAGGATGCCGTTCGAGCAGGCCGCCGGCACACGCCGTTCGAAGCGCTGCAGCGTGGCCAGGCGCGCCCGCAGGGCCGGCCGCCAGGCGCTGGCCCCCAAGGCCTGCTCGGTGCAGGCGTTCTGTGCCTGGATCCATCGGGCCACCTCGGGCGAGCCCAGGTCCTCCAGCCAGCGGTACGGGTCGGCCACGGGCTGGCCGTGGAAGTGGTCGACGGTCTGGCCGCGAGGGCTCGACGGGTAGTCGGCAAGCTCGGCGAAGGCGAACATGCGGCCCCAGGCCTCAATCCAGCAAGGCGGCGGCCAGCAGCTCGCGCGTGTAGGCCTGGGCGGGAGCCGCGAACAGCGCCTCCACCTCGCCTTCCTCGACCACCCGACCCCGCTGCATGACGAGCACGCGGTGGGCCATCGCGCGGACCACCGCGAGGTCGTGGCTGATGAACACGTAGCTCAGGCCATGGCGTTGCTGCAGCCCGGCGAGCAGCTCCAGGATCTGCTGTTGCACCGAGACGTCCAGCGACGAGGTGGGCTCGTCCAGCACGAGCAGCTGTGGCCTGATCACGAGGGCGCGCGCAATCGCGATGCGCTGGCGCTGGCCGCCCGAGAACTCGTGCGGGTAGCGGTGCAGCAGGCCGGCCACGCCATGCCGGTCGGACAGCCCCACTTCGTCCAGGGCCTGCAGCACGGCCTCCTGGCACTGGGCGGGGCTCAGCTCCGGGCGGTGCCAGGCCAGTCCCTCGCCGACGATCTGGCCCACCGTGCGGCGCGGGCTCAGCGAGGCGAAGGGGTCCTGGAACACAACCTGCATGCGCCGGCGCATGCTGCGCAGGGCGGCCCCGGCCGCGTTGTCGATGCGGTCGGTATCCAGCCGCACCTCGCCCCGCGCCAGCGGCTGAAGGGCCAGCAAGGCCATGCCCAGCGTGGTCTTGCCCGAGCCCGACTCGCCCACGATACCCAGCGTCTCGCCGCGCCGCACCTGCAGGCTCACGCCGTCGACGGCGGCATGGGCTTCCCGCCGCCACAGCCCGCGCTGTCGCACGTATTCCACGCCCACACCGCTGGCGGTCAGCAGCGGCTGCACCGGTTCAGGCGGCGCAGACAACCGGCGCTGCGGCCGGCTGGCCAGGAGCCGCTGGGTGTAGGGGTGCTGCGGCCGGGCGAACACGGACTCGGTCGCACCCGACTCCACGAGGCGCCCGCGCTCCATCACGCCCACCCGGTGCGTGAAGCGTCGCACCAGGCCCAGGTCATGGGTGATGAACAGCAAGGCCATGCCCATCTCGGCCTGCAGCTCGTCGAGCAGGGCCAGGATTTGCGCCTGAACCGTCACGTCCAGCGCCGTCGTCGGCTCGTCGCACACCAGCAGCCTGGGCTTGCAGGCCAGCGCCATGGCGATGACCACACGCTGGCGCTGGCCGCCGGAGAGCTGGTGCGGGTAGGCGTCGATGCGGCTCGACGCATCGACGATGCCGGTGCGCGCCAGCAATTCGATGGCGCGGCGGCGCGCCGCCTCGGGATTCAGGCCCTCGTGCAGCTCCAGCACCTCGGCGATCTGCCTGCCCACCTGGCGCACCGGATTGAGCGCTGTCATCGGCTCCTGGAACACCAAGGCCACCCTCGAGCCCCGCACCGCCCGCATGCCCTTCTCCGGCAGCGCCATCAGGTCCTGCCCGTCGAAGAGGATGCGTCCGCTCACGGTCGCGCCGCGTAACAGGCGCATCAGCGCCAGTGCGGTCACCGACTTGCCTGAACCCGACTCGCCGACGAGTGCGAACTTCTCGCCGGCGTCGATGTGCAAGCTCAGGTCGCGCACGGCATGCGTCGCACCGAACCGAACGTCCAGCGACTCCAGCCTGAGCAGCGCCCCCGCTTGTGCGTTCATGCCTTGCGCGTGTCGAAGGCGTCGCGCAGCGCGTCGCCGATGAAGGTGAGCAGCAGCATGGTGCCCACGAGCAGCAGGAAGGTCGGCCCGATGATCCACCAGGCGTCCAGGTTGTCCTTGCCCTGGCGCAGCAGCTCGCCCAGTGAAGGGCTCGAGGGGGGCACCCCCAGGCCCAGGAAGTCCAGCGAGGTCAGCGCCAGGATCGCCCCGCTCATGCGAAAGGGCAGGAACGTGATGACGGGTGCCAGCGAGTTCGGCAGCACGTGGCGCGCCATGATCACGCGGTGCGGCAGCCCCATGGCGCGCGCCGCCTTCACGTACTCGAGGCTGCGGTTGCGCAGGAACTCCGCGCGCACGTAGTCCGACAGCCCGATCCAGCCCCACAGCGACAGGAGCACCAGCAACAGCAGCAGCGAGGGCTCGAAGATCGAGGCGAAGATGATCAGCAGGTACAACTCGGGCACCGCTCCCCAGACCTCGATCAGGCGCTGCATCGTGAGGTCGAGCCGACCACCGAAGTAGCCCTGCACCGCGCCGGCGGCAATGCCCAGCACCGTGCCGACTGCCGTCAGCACGATGGCGAACCAGATGCTGACCCGAAACCCGTAGATCAGGCGCGCGACCATGTCGCGGCCCTGGCTGTCGGTGCCCAGCCAGTGTTCGGAACTGGGTGCGCCTGGAACGGCTGCGTCCGAGAACGGGTTGGTCGACTGCGCCGAGTGGCGGTTCACCGTGTAGAGCGCCCAGTTGCCGTGCTTGGCGAACTCATCGGCAATGAGGGGGTCCGTCCAGCGTGTGGGGGTGCGGAAATCTCCGCCCACGCTCACCTCGGGAGGGTTGTTCAGGACCGGCACGAACCAGGTGCCTTCGTGCCGCGCCAGCAGCGGCCGGTCGTTGCTCACCAGTTCGGCCAGCGAACTCACCACCAGCAGCACGGCAAACACCCACAGCGAAACCCAGCCGAGACGATTGCCTCGGAACCGGGCCCAGGCACGCCCGCCTGGCGAAGCCGCACCGGCGGCCGCCGCCGCCCGCGGCGGCAGCGCTGTCTCTTCGGGTATGGGCAGGGTCATCGCGGTTCCAGGCTGCTCAGCGCTGCACCGCCCCGAACTGCACGCGCGGGTCGACCACGACATACAGCACGTCGGCCACCAGCTTGACGGCCAGTCCCATCAGTGTGAAGAGGTACAGCGAGCCCATCACCACCGGGTAGTCGCGCCGCACCACCGACTCGTATGCCAGCAGGCCCAGCCCGTCGAGCGAGAAGAGTGTCTCGATCAGCACCGAGCCGGCAAAGAAAGCGCCGATGAAGGCTGCCGGAAAGCCCGTCACCAGGGGAATCATCGCGTTGCGCAGCACGTGCCGCCACAGCACGGCGCGCTCGCTGAGCCCCTTGGCCAGCGCCACCAGCACGTACTGCTTGCGGATCTCCTCGATGAAGGCGTTCTTCGTGAGCATCGTCGTCACCGCGAACGCGCCCACCGTCATGCACACCAGGGGCAACGTGAGGTGCCACAGGTAGTCGACGATGCGCTGCGGCCAGCTCATCTCGCCCCAGCCGTCGGACGTGAGCCCGCGCAAGGGAAACAGCTCCCAGAAGCTGCCGCCTGCGAACAACACGATGAGCAGCACGCCAAGCACGAATCCGGGTATCGCGTAGCCGATGAGCACCAGCACCGAGGTGACCACATCGAAGCGCTGCCCCTCGCGCACGGCCTTGGCGATGCCCAGCGGCACCGAGATGGCATACGACAGCAGCATCGACCACAGGCCCAGGCTGATGGACACCGGCAGCTTCTCCACGATCAGCGCCCACACGGTCTTGTTGTGCTGGAAGCTGCGCCCGAGATCGAGCCTCGCGAACTGCCACAGCATGTCGACATAGCGTTCAAGCGGCGGCTTGTCGAAGCCGTAGAGCTTCCTCAGCGCCTGCACCTGCTGCGGGTCGCTGTCCCGGCTGGCGCTGTAGTAGCCCTCGCTGCCGCCTCCGGTGCTCTCGCCGGCCTCGGCCAGCAGCAGTTCCACCGGACCGCCCGGGACGAACTGGATGACGACGAAGGTCAGCGTCAGCGCACCCAGCAGGGTGGGCAGCATCAGCAACACGCGCTTGAGGAGGTAGGCGAGCATGCGGACCCTCAGCGCGGGTTGTCGGGAAGAGCCCACCAGGCCAGCAAGGGCCAGGCCGGCAAGCTCGCCGATACGCTTTCGACGGTGTAGAACCTCGGCCGGCGTTCCGGCAGGCCGAAGCGGTTCCAGTACGACACGCGCGAGTCGGCCGAGTAGCGGAAGGGCACGCCCCAGTGGTGCCACATCACCACGCGGTCGAGCGCACGGGTGGCGTGGCGCAGTTCCTCCAGCGTCGTGGCCCGCGCCATCGCGCCCAGCAGCGCGTCGACAGCCGGGTGCTGGATGCCGCGGTAGCGGCTGCCGCCCTTGCCGTCCGGGCTGCTGCCGTAGGCACCGGCGAGTTGCGGGGCAAGGGGCAGCGTGAAGGAGCCTTCGGTGGACAGATACAAGTCGAAGTCCAGCCGCTCCATGCGCCGGCCCATCAGCGCGCTGTCCACCACCCGTTCGACCAGACGGATGCCCAGGCGCTGCAGGCTGTCCTGCCACGGCCCCAGTTGGCCCGCCGGGCCGGTGGTCAGAAACTCCAGCACCAGCGGTTGGCCCTGGGTATTGCGCAGCACGCCATCGCTGTCGAGGGTCCAGCCCGCCTGCTCGAGCAGCGCGCGGGCCTGCAGCAGGTTACGGCGCAGTTGGCGAGGGTCGCCCTGGGTCCTGGGCGCGGTGTAGGGCGGGCCGAAGACGGCGTCAGGCAAGGTGGAACGGTAAGGCTCGAGCAGCGCCAGCTCACCGGCCGACGGCAGGCCCTGGGCTGCGAACTCGGAGTTGTTGAACAGGCTCTCCGCGCGGCGGAAGATGCGGTGTCGGTTGTGGGTGTCGAAGTCGAAGCTCAGGTCCAGGGCCTGGCGCACACGCCTGTCCTGGAAGATGGGGCGGCGCATGTTGAAGGCAAACGACACCATGTGCACGCCGATCTCGGTGCTGAAGGTCTCCTTGCGGATTCGCCCGTCTTCCCACTTGCGGCCCGTGTGGAGGCGGGTCCAGGCGCCGGGGTCGCCTTCCAGGAAGAGATCGACCTGGCCGGCCTTGAAGGCCTCGCGGGCTACCGCGTTGTCCTTGTAGTAGCGGTACACGACGCGGTCGAAGTTGAACATCCCGCGCCGCACGCCTAGGTCACGGGCCCAGTAGTCCGGGTTGCGCCGCAGCTCGAGCTGTCTGCCCATGTCCACCTTGCCGATCACATAAGGCCCGCTGGTGATCGGAGGGTCGTCCACCACCTCGTCAAAAGGCTTGCCGGCACCCCAGCGGCGGGAGAACACGCGCACGCCGCCTGCAGCCAGCACCGTGTCGGTGGTGCGTTGGCGCAGGTCGAAGCGGATCGTGTATTCGTCCTCGACTACCGCGCGCTCGATGCCACGCCAAGCCATGCGCATGGCCGGTGCAGCCGCCGGCCCGGCTTGCATCTCGAAGCTGTGCCGGACGTCCGCCGCGGTCACGGGAGAGCCGTCGTGGAAGCGCGCCTGCCGGTTCAGGCGGAAGCTCACCGACGACTTGTCGAGCGCCACCCGGATCGACTCGGCCAGCAGGCCGTACATGGTCTGCGGCTCGTCGCCCGACATCACGGCCAGCGTCTCGAACATGAAGAGCATCACGCCAGTGGGCGCAGCGCCGCGCGGGGTGAAGGGGTTGAACTTGTCGAAGCTGGTCCGACGGTCGGGGTTGCGCAGCACCAGCGTGCCGCCTTTGGGCGCGTGCGGGTTCACCCAATCCAGATGGGCAAAGCCGCGGGGGTACTTCGGTTCGCCGTAGCCGGCCCAGGCATGGGCCCAGCCGGGCCCGTCGTTGGCCTGGCCCGTGCCTGGTGCGAGCAGCACGACGAGGCCGGCGAGCAGTCCGCGCAAGAAAGGGCCCAGCATCGCTCAGTCGTCGGGTAACGCCGCGAGCAGCGCAGTGTCAAGCTTGCGCGCCACGAGGCACTCGTCGTCGAACACCATCAACGCGCGCTCTTCCAGGTCGTAGGCGGGCCACTCAGGCAGTTCGCCGTGGGCAGGCCGCCCGCTGCGTGCGAACTCGGCCCACGCATGGCTCATGCGGGAGGCCAGCCGCCTGGCTCGTATGCCCCCACCGGTGGCGTGCGCACACAGGTCGGTGTTGTCGAACACGAAGGGTAGGCAGGCCGTGTGAAAGGCACCGGGACGGCCCTCGAACTGGCGGGTGCGCCACCGGAACAGGTAGTTGAAAACCGGGGCTGCCTGCGCCTGTCGGGCGCGTGCGTTGCACAAGGCCACGGCGGACTGCCGGAAGCGCCGGCCGCCGAGGATCGACCACAGGTCCACGGGCCGGGCCTGCGGCTCGAGGGCCCGGGCCGCGGCGATCGCGGCTCCGGTGCGATCGCCCAGTTCAGGAGCCAGCCGGCCCGGCAACTCGTCCCAGGTCAAGTCCTCGGCTTCGGGGGCGTTGACGCTCGGGGAAAACTCGTTGAGCGTTGTGCCGACGATGAGCGGGACGTCGCGGCTCAGCTCGGGCGCGGCCGGGTCGAAGGGCTGCTGCGGCAGCGACGGCACGCCGCACACCGGCATCCAGTAGAACGGGGGCGGCGACCGATAGCCCCGGTCTTGCGGGCTCACGCGGGCCATCTCGAGCGTTGCCTCCTGTGCCGCCTGCAGCAACTGCGGCACGGACAGTTGCTGCAAGGCCTCCAGGCTCGGGCGAGCCTGGCCGAGGCGGTGCAGGGTGCGCTCGGCCAGCTCGGTGGCCGAGGCACGCGTGTGCACGCGCAGCCTGGCGCCGCTCTGGATGATGGCCTTGTGGAACAGGCCCTTCGCCTCGGGCATCGCCAGCAGCACGGAGATCTTGAAACCCCCGCCGGACTGGCCGAACAACGTGACGTTGCCCGGATCGCCCCCGAACCGCTCGGCATGGAGCCGTACCCAGTGCAGCGCGTCCACGATGTCGAGCATGCACAGGTTGCCCGAGTCCGCATGCTCGCTGCCGAGCAGTTCACCCAGGTGCAACAGACCCAAGGGGCCCACACGGTGGTTCAGAGACATCACCACCACGTCCTGGTTGCGCGCGAGGCTCTCGCCGTCGGTGGCCAGGAAGTCCTGGCTCGAACCGGACATGAACCCCTGCCCGTGCAGCCAGACCATCACCGGACGCAGACGATCGGGCCGGGTGCTGCGCGTCCAGACGTTGATGCGCAGGCAGTCCTCGAGCGCAGCCGACTCCGCACCACGCTGAAGCAGGAACACCCACTCGTTGGCTGCCAGGTCGTCCAGCGCAGTCCAGCGCGGGCACACTGGACCGTAGCTGTAGGCGTTGCGCACGCCCGTCCACGGCACCAGCGGCGGTGCACGCCGGAAGCGGTGCTCGCCTGTGGGGGCGCCGGCATAGGCCATGCCCTTGAAGACCTCGACCCCCGCGCGGCGGTATCCCTGGACCGCACCGGCTGCCGTGTGTACCGTGGTACCAGGCGCCACGACGCGGTCACCCTCTTCCACCTCCCTGAGCATCGGCACGCGAGATCGGCGAAGGCGAGTGATCAGCGTGACACGCGCCGCAGCGTGATGCGCTGGATGCCGCGGGCCGCCAGCGCAAGCGGGCCTTCGACGGCCGGCTTGTCGTCGACGGTGACGATCTCCTCTTCCAGCACCTCGCCGCGCAGCCGCGTGCTGCTCAGCAGGATCAGCTGACCGTACTTGAAGGGCGTGACCAGCGTGTCTCCCACCAGCCGGGAAGCGAGCCGCACGCCGTTGCCCTCGTCGACATGGAGATCCCCAGCGGCCGGCCCGTGGCACAGCCGGTAGTCCTTGGTCACCGGAGGATGGTCCCGGGACTCGAAGCTGCGGCGCCAGGTGCTGCAGCCGCCGACGGCGGGCCAGGGCCCGATTTCCGCGTGCACGGTCACGGGGGCCGCTCCAGGGCGAAGCGGCAGGTTCACCAGCTCACCCCGCCAGCGACCTGCCCAGTCCGGCTCCGAGGCAGGCGCCTGCGCGCACACCGCGGGCGCGGCCAGGCTTGCCACGACGCATGCGATCGCTGCCGCACGCCCTGCGCTAGAAGTCATGGCGCAGGCCGGCGTAGTACGAGCGGCCCACGGCGTCGTAGTTCGCGCCGCCGAAGCCGGCTGCATAGATGCCAGGCGGCGGCTTCATGTTGCTCACGTTGTCGACACCCACGTAGAACTCACGCCCCTTGCCGTAAACGTAGGCCACGCGAAGGTCGTGGAAGCTCGCACTGGGCGTGCGCTTGAGCGACTCGGGCAGCAGCGTGGGGTTGATCGGCGGCAGGCCGTTCACGCTCACGAAGTTGGCGGGGTCGGCGCGCCAGACGCCGGAGAACCAGCGCAGCTTGTGCGACATCTGCCAGCCGCCGAAGGTCACATTGGTCGCAAAAGTCAGCGCGTCGCGCGGATCCGAGGGGCGCTCGACCTGCTGCGTCGCGAAGTTGGGCTCGGTCGGGCGCAGGTAGTCGTTGCGCGTGATCACGTGCGTGTATTGCGCACGCAGGTCGGCTCGCACGTCAGGGGCGATGCGCAGCGCCAGTCGAGCATCCAGGTCCACACCCTCGGCCAGCTGGCGCGTCAGGTTCATCGTCTGCTGCGTGATGCGGGTGACGTTGAAGTCGGCTCCGCGCGTGATGAACCGACAAAACGGGTTGTCGATCGAGAGGCTGTCGACGCAGGTGGTGAGGATGACGTTGCTGTTGGGCTTGGTGATGGCGTCCTTCAGGTCGACCCGGTAGTAGTCGATCGACAGCGCGAAGCCCGGCGCGAAGGCAGGCGAGAGCAGGACCCCGAACGTGCGGGTCTCGCCGCGCTCGACCGTCAGGTTCGGATTGCCCCCGGAAGTCGCAGCCGTGGGACGCCCCAGCGTGTTCGCACGGAAACCCGCCGCCATGCCCAAGGCGGTGCAGTTGGCCGCGCGGGTGGCGCTGCCCAGCGTCAGGTTTTGGACGCTGCAGGGGTCGTTGATGCCAACCTGCGTGGGCGCTGTGGGCTCGAAGAGTTCGGCCACGTTGGGAGCCCGTACGGCGTTCTGGGTCGAGCCCCGCAGCGTGACCTGCGAGTTCACCTGGTACAGCAGGCCAGCACCCCAGGAGTTGGTGCGCCCGACACCGCCGAGGCTGTAGTCGCTGGCCCGCAAAGAACCCGTCAGCTCGAGCTTGCGCACCATTGGCAGCTTAGCCAGCAACGGCAGTTTGATCTCCGTGAAGACCTCGTTGACGCTGACCGTTCCCTGCACGGCCCCCGCTCCGGACGAGGCCGTGAGCCCCGCGGCGTCGCGCGTGTCGGGGCTGTAGCGGGTCTCGTCACTGCGGTGCTCGAATCCTGCCACCACCGACACCGGTCCGCCGGGCAGCGCGAGCCAGCCCGACGTGTCGCCAGACACGAAGCCGGTCAGCAACTGCTGTGCAATCCGGCCGGTGGCTTGCGTGTTCAGCGTGACGTAGCGGCGCACATCCTCGCTGACCGCGCCCGCACCGAAGAAGTTGCCGGGCACGCATTCGTCGATCGCCGGGTTGCCGGTGGGTGTGCTGCCTGCTGCCAGGCGCGACGCGCACACGATCGCGCCACGTGTGCCCAGCACGCCGGCCGTGTCCACCACCGCATCGGCGGCGCGGGCCACGCGGTCCGGATACTGGTTGTTCAAGGTGTTGACTCGCAGCCCGACTCGGCCGTAGCTGGCAGACAGCTCGTAGTTCCAGTTCGGCGTCAGCGCGCCCTTGAGGCCCACCAGGCCGCGCAGCGTCTCACGGTTGGCCGCCTCAGCCAGCACGCCGAGGTCTTCGCTCGCCCTGATCGCGATGAAGCTCGGGGCACTGGCCGTCGGCCCATAGCCGTTCAGCACCCCCAGCGCCTGGCTGCTCAGGTAGGGGTTCGACTTCTTCAGGTTCAGCTGGCTCACCACCGGGTTGCTGAAGGCCTGCGAACGCTGCGTCATCGCGGTCACGTGGGCGAAGGCCGTCGTCGCCGGGGCGATCTCGTAGCGCCCGAGCACGTTCAACGACACCCGTTCGTGGCTGGGCAGCAGCGAGTTGAAGGTCACCGTGCTAAGGCCATCGCCGCCCTCGCTGATGCCCAGGTTGAGCAGGGCGCGCGCGCCCAGGTCGGCCGGGTTGAGAGTGCCGTTGGGGGCAAAGCGATAGAAGGGAGGCCCGTAGGGAAGCGTCCCCCCGGTGGAGTTGCTCAGCAGGCGCAGGTCCTGGACCTGAATCTGGCTGGGCTCGCCGGGCTTGCCGGCATTGGGGTTGGGAACGAACTGCGCCTGACCTACCGAAAACGGGCGCTCGAAGTAGCGCAGGCCTTCGCGCCGCGCGGCCTCCACGCTGGCGGCCACGTTGCCACGCCCGCCACCGAGGTTGCGGCCCACCGTGATGCTGCCGCTGCGCGTGGAGGCGTCGTGCTCGGCGCTGCTGCCGAGTTGTGCGCGCAGGGACAGGCCATCGAAATCGTCCTTGAGCACGAAGTTCACGGCCCCTGCGATGGCGTCAGCGCCGTAGATGGCCGATGCGCCGCCGGTCAGTACCTCGACACGCTGCAGCAGTGCGATGGGGATCGTATTGGTGTCAGGCTGGGCCACGCTCTGCGAGCTGGAGACCAGGCGCCGGCCGTTTTGCAACACCAAAGTGCGCGTCGTGCCCATGCCCCTAAGGTCCAGCAGGTTCAGGCCGACCTGGCCCGGCGCACCCAGGCCGATCCCCGTTGAGGCTGCCTGCGTGAACGTAGCCCTGAACTGCGGCAACACGCTAAGCTGGTCACCCACGGAGATGCTGCTGCTGCGGCCAACCAGCGCGTCGGCCGGAACCACCGCCACGGGCGTGGCCGAGTCGCCGTCGAACTGCCGCAGCCGGGAGCCGGTCACGATCACCGGCTCGGCGGCCTGCTCTGCGGACGCTGCGGCAGCCAAGGTCGTTGCCGCCGAGGCAGTCCCGGTCACCGCAGGCCCCGCGCCAGCGGCGGCACGCTGCAGCACGATGACGTTGCCAGAGTCCGAGGCGATCACCAAGCCGGTGCCGGCCAGCAGCTCGCGCAGGGCTGCCCGCACGTCCCGGTCGCCGCGGATGGCGGGGGTGACGACGCCGCCCAGGCCATCTGCCGGCGCCATGATCTGCAGGCCGGCCTGGCGCGAGAACTGCGGGATGGAGCGCACGGCGGCATCCGCAGGCACATCGAACATGCGCGTCTGCGCCTGCGCGCTCGCCGCGGCCACCATGCAAATGCTTGCGACGGCTGCCGCGACGGCTGAAAGTCGACCACTCATTTCGGCATCTCCCACTGCTAGTCAAGACCGCAACTGCGGCCCCATCCATTCATCGTCTCCGTCGGGGTTCAATGCGCAGCAGAGTGATCTGCCACCATCGGATAAACCCTAATTGATGCCGGCTGTAGCTGCGAGCCGCGCTGTGACACCGTCGCGCTAGGCGTCGTCAGGTGGGCGTCTACGGTGGCGCGCTGTCCGACAGCCGGCGCCTGCTCAGCAGCATCTTCAGGGTGTCCGAGTCGCGCTGGAACAGCTCGGGGTCGTACTTGACCCGGCTCGTGTAGAACTCCGGCAGCGAGCGGATCCCGTGCTGCTCGATCAGGGCCTTGATATGGGGCGTCGACAAGTAGCGGTTCCAGCCGTCCGCCTCACGTTTCGCGTAGATGCGGTCCAGGTCTTCACCGCTGGGCCGGGCGTAGGTCTCTTCATGCATCAACGCCCGCGCAGGAAGCCGGTCGCGCCTGGGTGGCGCTTCGTCGGGGTACCCGACCACGAGCGTCGTCACGGGCAGGCAGATCGCGGGAAGCTGCAGGAAACGCGCGATCGCTTCCATGGCGTGCAAGGTCGTTCCCATGCAGCAGATGCCAAGTCCTTTCGCCTCGAATCAGAGGCAGATGTTCTGCGCCACGATGATCTCGTCGACGGCCGCGATGTGCTACCCGATCAGGTTGTAGAAGTTGTCGCGCGCACCAGGGGCGCCTGGAGGACCATCTCCTGCCGTTCGTGCAGTTCGCAGAGGTGCTGCCAGCGTGCCGCGTCAGGCGTCAGCATCAGCATCAGCAACAGGCTGTTCAGATTGCCTGACGACTAGGCGCGGGCGATGGCATCGGTGCACACGCGCTCGACCAGCTCCGGCTTGACTGGGTCCGACTTGAATCGACGGATCGAACGGTGGGCCTGGGGGAGGGCTTAGAAATCCATGTTCAGGGGCGACTGATGCGCAACTCATTGCCGTGCTCGGTGACGCGGGCACCGACGGCCGAGGCGGCCGCGCGTGCGAAACCGGCCGGGTTGTTGACGGCAAAGAGCCCCGTGATGCTCTGGCCAGCGAGCTCGGGCTCGACGACGATGACTCGGACATCGCTGTAGCGCTCGAACTCCATCGCAGCTTGGGCCAGGGTGGAGCCTTCGAAGGCCACTAGGCCCTCGCGCCACAGCAGTGTGCGCTCCACCTGCAGAGCGGTGACGGACCGCTTGACAAGCACACGCCGGGCGGCGCCGGATTCGGCGGAAAGAGTCACCACCTGGTTGTGCACCGCACGCAGAGGTCGGGCGGCACTGGGGTGCAGGATGTCCACCACTCCCTCACGCACCGCCACCTGAACGGCCTGACCCGGCATACGCCGAACCGTGAAGCTGGTACCGATGGCCTTGATGGTCAGCTCGCCAGCCTGGACCTGGAAGGGTCGCTGGGGGTCCTTGGCCACGTCGAAAAGGGCCTCTCCACGGACGAGCTCCACGGTGCGCAGCCTGGCGTCGAAGCGGGTCTGTATGGCCGTGGCCGTATTCAAGGTCACCGAGGATCCATCGGGCAGCGGCATCTGGCGCAGCTCACCCTTGACTGTGGTCACGGGAGGTTCTGCAAACCACGACGGCGGCCACCACAGGGCAAGGCTTACGACACCCGCAGCCAGTGCGACTGCAGCACGCCAGGAACGCCGTGGCCGCAGAGCTGTTGCGGCGGAACCGGCCGTTCGCGCTTGCGGGTGACTGAAGGCGTAGTCCTTTCCTAGCGCCTGCGCGCGGTCCATGCTGGCCAGCACCGCCTGTGCACGCGCATATGCGCCCAGGCAACGACGGTCGCTGGCTTGCCAGGCCTCGAAGGAGGCCTGCTCTGCAGCCGTCAAATGACCTCGATCGACGCGTGCCGCCCAGGCAGCTGCGGCATCGTCGATGCGGCTACTGGTCTTCCGTTCGCTGCCCATGTCTCGTATATATTGCCGATTCTTCGAGGCCGGTAGATGCTTCGCTGGCAAATTTTCCGCCACGCCCGAAGTGATCCATCAACAGCCGCGTGGCGCGTCCCATGTGTTTCTCAACCGTGCTCTCGGCCAGGCTCATGCGGTTGGCGACCTCTCGCTGCGACAGGCCTTCCACCTTGCGTAGACGAAACACCTCGCCGCATTGGGGCGGCAAGCCCTCGATCGCCTCGGCCACGCGTCGTAATTCCTCGCGGCTGGCCGCCTGCTGCTCGGGCCCAGGCGAGTCTGCGCACATCTGTAGCTCTTCGACATCTGCAATCGCCAGGATCGACACTACTCGGTCGCGCCGCAGCAGTTGTAAGGCAATCGAATAAGCCGTCTGAAACAGATAGGCCTTGGGGTTATGGATGTGCTCTACGCTGTCCAGTTCGGCCAACGTGGCGTAGGCTTCCTGCACCAAGTCGTCGGCCTCGATTGGAAGATCCTTCTTTCGTCGCAGCCACGATCGCAATGCCGCCTCGTGCGGCAGGATCTGGTCAGCCAGCCAGCGCCAACGAAGGGTCAAATCTGAACTCATCGCCGATGAGTGTCGTCCCCTAGCGGAACCTGGGGCAATTCGGGAATTCACAGTCGCCAGCAGTGGCGGAATCTTCGCGCCAACGCATCTCCTCAGTTGTGGTCGTCCCTATTGGGCGTGCACCAGCGTTGCGAGTTGATGAATGAGCCAGCCCGACGAATCAATACCCATGGACGCATCGGGGTACCAACTCCCCGATGTGAATTTGCGCGCTTTGGCAGACGCGGCACCACCTGCCCGGTTGCTTCCGTCGCCCGACGGACGTCGGGCAGTTGTCTTGTATAGCTTGGGTAGGCCGTCAGTCGTACAACTGGCGCAACCAGAACGACGCATGGCAGGCCTACGCTGGAACCCTAGGTTGGCAGCAGCCGCTCGCGACGATCTCGTGAGCCGACTGCAGATCATGGAGTTGTTTGACGGCCGCTGTTACGACGTCCTAGGCCTGCCGGGACCTCTGTCTGCGGCAGACTTCATGTGGTCCCCCGACGGCAAGCATCTGGCCTTTTCCCACCGCGACGATTCAGCCGGCGAGGTGCAGTTGTGGTGCATCGACGCTTGTTCCCTGCAGACACGCCAGATCACGCACCGGTCGCTTCATACCGTGACGTCGGCCGGTTTCGCCTGGGCTTCCGACAGCCAATGGCTGCTGGTGTTGCTGCGTCCCGAGTCACCTGGGCCCGAACCCAGTGATGTGGCGGCCACCATGCAGCCGGTGGTCGAGGAAGCCACGCCACAAGACGCCGGGCGGCCTGCGAGAACCTTCGCCGACCTGTTGCGTAGTGACCTGGACGAGCGAGTATTTGCGTATCACCTGCTGAACGAATTGGCCTGGGCCGACCTGCAGGGACGGGTGACCGTGCTTTCTACGCCCCAACTGCATGTATCGGCCGACCCTTCACCCGACGCGATGCACGTGCTGGTACAACGCCTGGAGCAACCCTTCTCGCGTCGCGTGCCTGTACAGCGCTTTGCGCGCTCCATTGAGGTGCTCAAGGCGTCTGGAGCTCTGCAGCATCGCGTGGCAAAGCTGGAGTCTGCCGAACGCCTGCCTGCCGCTTTTGACGCTGTATCCCGTGGCCCGCGGGAGGTGCATTGGCGCGCCGATGCCGACGCCTGCCTGGCCTGGGTCGAAGCGGCCGACGGTGGAGACCCGGACCTGCCACAAGAGTGTCGCGACACGTTGTGGTTGCATGCGGCACCCTTTGCCGACGCGCCCCGCTGCATTGCCCGCCTACCCTTACGCTTCAGCCAGATCGCATGGGGACACGGCGGCCTAGCCGTGATAACGGAGCGCTGGTGGCAGACCCGCACCCAGGCCCACTGGTGTATTGCGCCCGACAGTCCCGACGAAACCCAGTTCAAGTTCCACGTCGGATCGATGGAAGACCGCTACGCCGATCCGGGCCAGGCCGTACAGCGCTTGGACTTTAGGGGTCGGATGCGGCTCGTCGTCATCGACGGCGACACTACGCTGTGGACGGGCGCCGGATCCTCTCCAGACGGCGACCGGCCCTTTGTCGACCGATGGAAGTTGCGTAGCGGGCAGCGGCAGCGCAGCTTCCAGTCACCCCAATCGCACCATGAGGAACCGCTGGCCGCTCTTGACGCGACCGGGAGCCTGTGGCTCACCACCCGCGAGACACCCGAGAGCCCACCTCAGCACTGGGTCATCTCTTTGCCTGAACAGCAGGAAGCTCGGGCGCTAACGCGCTGGACCAACCCAACGCCATCGGTGCAGGGGTTGAAGCCGATCGTGCTGCACTATCGCCGCTCCGACGGCGTCCCGCTAAGCAGCACGCTGTGGCTGCCACCTGGCCACGATCCGCAGGAGGATGGGCCTTTGCCGTTGCTGATGTGGGCCTACCCTACAGAGCTCGTCAATGCAAATGTGGCTGCGCAGGTCGCGTACTCCCCGAGGCGCTATCACCGGTTGGACCCGCTCGGTCCGACCGCGATGGTCGCTGCGGGATACGCCGTACTTGACCATCCGTCGATGCCTATCATTGGCGTAGACGGGAAACCGGGTAACGACTCCTTCGTTTCGCAGCTTTTGGACAACGCACACGCCGCTGTCGAGGAGGTGGTGAGGCTGGGGGTAGCCGAGCGGAACCGTATCGCGATTGGCGGCCACTCATTCGGCGCCTTCATGGCGGCCAATCTGCTCGCGCACAGCCGGCTCTTTTGTGCCGGCATCGCCCGCAGCGGCGCGTACAACCGGACGCTGACCCCCTTCGGATTCCAGTCTGAGTCTCGCCACTACTGGCAAGCACGCGAGATGTACCGCGCGGTATCACCATTCGATGAAGCCCACAGGATCAAGGCACCGCTGCTCCTCGTTCACGGGATGGCCGACACCAACAGCGGCACCTTCCCGATGCAAAGCGAAAGGATGTTTGCGGCTCTACGGGCATTGGGAGCCCACGCGCGTCTTGTCTTGCTCCCGTACGAGGGGCACCGCTACCTGGCGCGGGAGTCTGTGCTGCATGTGCTGGCAGAGACGCAGTCCTGGCTGGACAGGCATGTCCGCTGCGCGCAGCCCTTGACGGACACCGGCGAGTTCCCCCGTGGCTGACCGACCCGCGCCGGCCCCTGCACGGCTTGTGCATTCCAGCGCAGCGATAGCGTGGCCCTCATTGCCTGGGGAAATCAAGGTCCGACCGTCGTCCGCCTGATCGACCCGATCTATCCGCTTCACGTGAACATGCGAACCGGCACTGTGATGTCGCTTGCGGGTACCGCAACTGGGCGTTTGTTCGCGGCCTATCTTCCTCGCAAGTTGATCGAAGCCTCAATGGCTGAAGACTACCGGCGCCTTGGACCCGACATCGCAACCTCCCTCAAGCCAGAATAAGTGGAGCAACAGCTGGTAGAAATACGCCAGCAAGGGTTGTCGCGATCCATGGGCAATCCCACGCCGGGAGTGAACGCGTTTTCCGCGCCCGTGTTTGATTACTCAGGCAACATCGTGCTCGCAATCACACTGATGGGGTCCTCGGGCATCTTCGACTCCAGTTGGACAGGCGCGCAGGCGCAGGCCATCAAGGTTCTACTGCAACACCAGTTCCTTCGCCGCACAGGTGGCGATGGCGCTGCGCATGGATGGCTTTGAGAACGTGCGGATGCTGTACGGCGGCTACAACGCGTGGAAGGCGCGTGGAGGCATGGAAGCCTACGCGCGGGCCAACAAGAAGAGCTGAAGATGGAGGTTGGTCTGCGTGCGCGCTCCTGATCCGGCCGGTGGCCGCAGGGCAAACGTCATGCGATCTGAAGAGCAGCGACGGTGAGGCCGATCTCGATCGATGCCGGTGGCATGCAGACATGGCCCCGTTCCAGCACGGGACCCGCCGTTGGCCTGTTGGTCTCCGTCGCCCTCCATGCGCTGTTGTACACGGTGGCTGCCGGGCTGCTGTCCACAGCCCATCGTGAGAGGCGGGCCGCCGAGCCGACCGTCATCCAGCTGAAGCTGCTGCCGCCACCCCCCGACACCGCCAGACCCGAGCCCGAACCTCCAGCACGTGCTCCCGTCACGCCATCTTGGCCAGTCCAGCCCTTCGCGGCACCCGAGATCGCTGTCGCGAGCGTTTCGCAAGCTCCGCGCCAGCCGACAACCATGGCAGCGCCGCCTGCGCCCACAGCGCAAGAGTGGGCCTTCGCCGGCCGTTACACGCTCAAGAACAGCAAAGCCTACCGCTACACCTGGGGCCAGCAGGTCCGCAGCATGATGGGCACGGCCGTCGAGGGGCCCGACCAAGGCATGGTGCGTTTCCGGGTGGAGATCGCACCCGATGGCTCGCTCTCGAAGCTCGACACCTTGTGGTCGACATCGCCAGTCGCCGAGCAACTGGCGCGTCAAGCCATCGCCAC
>Ga0068877_10001418_pt1 | contig 19739 bp, 19 predicted proteins | sample NOAtaG_FD_66437 | JGI IMG/M metagenome (GOLD analysis project Ga0068877, IMG submission 66437) | Freshwater lake microbial communities from Lake Erie, under a cyanobacterial bloom - NOAA_Erie_Diel6S_1000h metaG | ecosystem: Environmental > Aquatic > Freshwater > Lake | place: USA: Ohio, Lake... | reverse complement strand
GCGCGAAGCGCGGCATCGGCGAACACTTCCTGCTTGCCTTCGTCATGCCGGTAGAACCCTGCGCCGGTCTTGCGGCCCAGGAGGCCGGCGTCCGTGCGCTGCTGGCCGATGACCGAAGGCCGATAGCGCGGTTCCTCGTAATACTGGCGGTAGATCGACTCCATCACCGGGTGCGACACGTCCATGCCGGTCAGGTCGAGCAGTTCGAAAGGGCCCAGGCGGAAGCCCGCCGCATCGGTCATGATGCGGTCGATCACGTGGAATTCGGCAACGCCTTCCTGCAGGATCTTGAGCGCCTCGGTGCCGTAGCCTCGCCCCGCGTGATTGACGATGAAGCCCGGCGTGTCGGCGGCCCGCACCGCCTGATGGCCGTAGCGCCTGGCCAGGGCGGCCAGGGCGTCGCAGACGGCAGGCACGGTACGCACGCCGGCCACGACTTCAACCACGCGCATGAGCGGCACCGGATTGAAGAAATGGTAGCCGGCAACCCGCCCGGGCCGGGCACAGCCCGCCGCGATGGCGGTGACCGAGAGCGAGGAAGTATTGGTGGCAAGCACGCAGTCCTCGCGGGTCGCCGCTTCGAGTTTGACGAAGAAATCGCGCTTGACGGCGAGATTCTCGACGATTACCTCGACCACCAGGTCGCAGGGCGCGAACGCGGCCACATCGTCGACTACGCGCATCGAGGCGACCATGGCGGCCTGCTGCGCCGGCGTCAGGCGTCCTTTCTCGACCAGTCTGGCCAGCATGCCCGCGACATAGTCGAGCGCCTTCGCGGCCGCCCCTTCCCGAACGTCATAGAGCAGGACTTCGCATCCGGCCTGGGCGATGACCTGCGCGATGCCGCGCCCCATCGCACCCGTGCCGGCAATGCCCACGACCAGGCGTTCAGCAGCGAAATTCTTCATAGGCTAGGGGTTATCGACTGCGCCACGGCGGCCCGGCGCGATCGCGCCGGCCGGAAGTGTCTGGACGAAGGGCGCCCTGCGGGAGTGCGTGATGTCCGGTTGTGCATGCTGTCGCGGGGTGCTGGTTCGACGCCTCGGATGGCGTTCTTGTGGTGGCGGAGATGGCGCCCGCCACGGCCTGAAATGGTATCACCACGCGGCCCGTGCCTGTGATTAAATGCGGCCGGCAACGCCAAAAAACGCCTAAATCCGAATACGGGGGTAAGACATGCTCAAGCTCTGCGGTTTTGCCGCAAGCAACTATTTCAACAAGGTCAAGATCGCCCTGCTCGAAAAGGATGTGCCCTTCGAGGAGGAGTTGGTCTGGACCTCGCAGGCCGATGACATGCTGGCGCGCTCGCCGCTGGGCAAGGTGCCGTTCCTTTCGACCGAGCACGGAAACCTGAGCGAGTCTTCGATCATTAACGAATACATCGAGGACGTTTATCCGAGCACGCCGCTCCTGCCGGCCGACAAGTGGCAGCGCGCCAAGGTGCGCGAACTGACCAACCTGCTCGACATGCATCTCGAACTGCAGGCGCGGCGTCTTTACGCCGGTGCGTTCTTTGGCGGCAGCGTGAGCGACGAGACCAAGGCGCAGGTGGGGAAGGAACTCGACAAGGGCGTGCGTGCCCTTGCGCGCCTGGCCGCGTGGGGCCCCTTCGTCGCGGGCGACAAGCTCACCCTCGCGGACTGCTCGGCCTATGTGCACCTCCCGCTGATCAGCGCCGCCACGAAATGGGCCTACGGCGCCGATATGCTTGCCGGCGTGGAGCAGGTCAAGCCATATATGGCCATGATGAAGGCGCGGCCGACCATTCAGAAGGTCGATGCCGATCGCAAGGCCAACCTCGCGCAAATGGCGGAAAGGATCAAGACATGAGTCTCGCTGGCAAAGTGGCATGGGTAACCGGGGGCGGGTCGGGCATAGGCCTGGCTGGCGCGGCGCAGCTGGCGCAGGCCGGGGCGCGCGTCGTGATCTCGGGGCGCGATGGCGCCAAGCTTGCCGACGCGGTGGCTGACGCGGTGCGTCGCGGCGCGCCGGACGGCAGCGTGTCGGCCGAGCAGCTCGACGTCTCCGACAAGGCGTCGGTCGACCGCGTGGCCGGGAAGATCCAGCGCGAATTCGGCCGCGTCGATATCCTGGTCAACAGTGCCGGCGTCAATTTCCCCAAGCGTTTCTGGACCGATACCGATGCCGACACCTTCGAGCAGGTCGTGGCGATCAACCTCAACGGCGCGACCTTCTGCACCCTGGCGGTCTTGAAGGGCATGCAGGCGCGCCGCGAGGGCACGGTGATCAATGTGGCGTCGTTCGCCGGCTGGCATTTCAGTTACCTCACTGGGCCCGGCTACACCGCCAGCAAGGCGGGCATGATTGCCCTCACCCATTCCTTCAATATCGAGGAGTGCGTCAACGGCCTGCGCGCCACCGCCCTGTGCCCTGGCGAGGTCGCCACGCCGATTCTCAAGAAGCGGCCGATCGAGCCTTCCGCCGAGGAAAAGGCGCGCATGCTGCAGGAAGAGGACCTCGGCCGCAGCATCCGCTTCATCGCCGAGATGCCGCCGCATGTGTGCATCAACGAACTGGTGATCTCGCCGGTGTGGAACCGCATCTACATGGGCAACGGCGCGGACATCAAGCGAAAGTAGCGGGGCAGGAGACGGCGCGCGGCGGGGTACCGAGCGGGGCGGAGGGGTGCAGTGATCGCAGGTGCAGCGCGCGCGGGCGGCGCGACGGGCGAATGCCCGCCTCCTCAGGCCAAGTGGTCCTGGTCGAGCAGGAAGACGAAGTCGTCGCCGGCGGACACCGTCAGCCAGGTGAAGTCTACGTCGGGATAGGCCTGCTCGAGCGCGGCGCGGTTGTGGCCGAGTTCCACCACCAGCTTGCCGCCGCGGTTGAGGTAGGAGCGCGCGCGTCGCATCAGGCTGCGCACCACAGAGAGCCCGTCTTCGCCGCCCGCCAGCGCCAGTTCCGGTTCAGCCCGGTATTCCTTGGGGAGCGCCATCATCGATGGCCGGTCCACGTAGGGCGGGTTGCTGATGATCAGGTCGTAGCGAGTGGCCTCGAGGCCATCGAACAGGTCGGACTGCACCAGCCGCACCCGGTCGCCGAGTTCGTAGTCGGTCACGTTGCGGCGCGCCACCGCCAGCGCGTCCGGCGAAATGTCCACCGCATCGACCGTGGCATCGGGAAAGGCCAGCGCGGCGAGGATTGCCAGGCAACCGGAGCCGGTGCACATGTCGAGGATGCGCGCGACCTTGCCCGGGGATTCGATCCACGGCGCGAAATGCTGCGGCAGCAGTTCGGCGATGAAGGAGCGTGGCACGATGACGCGCTCGTCGACGTAGAAACGGTGCTCGCCCAGCCAGGCCTCCTGGGTAAGGTAGGCGGCCGGAATGCGCAGGCGCGCGCGCCGTTCCAGCACCTCGACCACCGAGTTGACTTCCGCCTCGGTCAGGCGGGCGTCGAGGAAGGGCTCGAGGGTGTCCAGCGGCAGGTGCAGGCTATGCAGCACCAGATAGGCCGCCTCGTCGTAGGCGGAGCCGATGCCGTGCCCGAAAAATGCGCCGGCCTCGTTCATGATGGAGACGCCGTAGCGCAACAGGTCGCGCACGGTGCGGAACGGGCCGGTCGGGGATTGCAGCATCATGGTTCGTCCGGCGTCACGCGACGAGCAGTCGCTCGAGCGTGCCGCGGTAGATGTCCTTCAGCTCGTCGATGGCCGAGACCTCGACATGCTCGTTGAGCTTGTGGATCGACGCATTGACCGGTCCGAGTTCCGCGACTTCGCGGCAGATGTCGGCGATGAAGCGCCCGTCGGAGGTGCCGCCGGTGGTCGACAGTTCGGTGGTGACGCCATTGGCGGCCTTGATGCTGGCGGCCAGGGCATCGACCAGCGCGCCTTTCCTGGTCATGAAAGGGCGGCCGGAGACCGACCAGGTCAGTTCGTAGTCGAGGCCATGGCGGTCGAGCAGCGCATGCACCCGGGCCTGCAGGCCCTCGACGCTGGATTCCGGCGAGAAGCGGAAGTTGAAGTCGATGACCACCGTGCCTGGAATCACATTGCTGGCGCCCGTGCCGGCGTGAATGTTGGAGACCTGCCAGGAGGTGGGCTGGAAATACTCGTTGCCCGCGTCCCAGCGGGTGGCGACGAGTTCGGCCAGGGCCGGCGCCACCAGGTGGATCGGGTTCCTGCCCAGGTGCGGGTAGGCGATGTGGCATTGAACACCGCGCACGGTGAGGCGGCCGGACATGGAGCCGCGCCGGCCGTTCTTGATCATGTCGCCCAGTTTCGAGACGGCGGTAGGCTCGCCCACCACGCAGTAATCGAGCAGTTCGCCGCGCGCCTTGAGGACCTCGCAGACCTTGACACTGCCGTTGACGGCCGCACCCTCCTCGTCGGACGTGATCAGGAAGGCGATCGATCCCGCATGCCGAGGGTTGGCCGCCACGAACTCCTCGCAGGCTACCACCATGGCGGCCAGGGAGGTTTTCATGTCGGCGGCGCCGCGCCCGTAGAGGCGGCCGTCGCGCACGGTCGGTTCGAACGGATCGGAATTCCACTGGTCGAGCGGGCCGGTCGGCACCACGTCGGTATGGCCGGCGAAGCACAGCACGGGTCCGTCGGTGCCGCGGCGCGCCCACAGGTTGTGCACCCGCTCGGCGCCGACCCCGAAGGCCATCGGCTCCAGGCGGAAGCCAATCCTCGCCAGGCGTTCGCCGATGATGGCCTGGCAGTCGCCGTCGGCGGGCGTGACGGAGGCGCGCGCGATGAGCGCGGTGGTCAGTTCGAAAGTGGGCGAGGCGGTCATGCGAAGAGTTTCTCGTAGTCGCCGGCGTCGAAGCCGACGGTGATGCTGCCATCGATATCCAGGACCGGGCGCTTGATCAGGCTCGGGTTGGCGATCAGCAGCGCGCGGGCTCCGGCGGCGCTGTCTGCCCGCGCGCGCTCGGCGTCACTGAACTTGCGCCAGGTCGTGCCTTTGCGGTTGAGCAGCCGTTCGGCGCCGGCGGCGGCGAGCCAGCCGTCGAGCGCCTGCGCGTCAAGCCCGGCGCGCTTGAAGTCGTGGAAGGTATAAGCGACGCCGCGCTCGTCCAGCCAGGCCCGCGCGCGCCTGATCTGGTCGCAGTTCGGGATGCCGAACAGGGTGACCGTGCGCGCCAATTACTTGATGTCCTCGGTGATGAGCGTGATCTCGGTGAACGAGGCGCCGGATTCCAGCGCCTCCGGCTCAGGCCGGCCGCGTTCCGCGGGCGTCGCCTTGCCGACCGGCTGCAGCGCGGGCTGGGCGCCGCCGGGCGCGCTCGCACCCGGCTCGGTATTGTTGAGCAGCCAGATCAGGTTGGACGGCGAATCGGCGTTCTGCAGCCCTTCCTCCTGGGTGATGACGCCCTCGCGGATCATGCGGAACAGGCATTGCTCGAAGGTCTGAGAGCCCGGCGACATGGACTTGTCCATCGCGTCCTTCATCTCGCTGATTTCGCCTTTCTCGATGAGCTCGGCGATATGGCGCGTGTTGAGCATGACCTCGACGGCGGCGGAACGGCCCCCCGTGCGATTGCGGATCAGGCGCTGCGAGACGATGCACTTGAGCGCCGCTGAAAGGTCCTGCAGCAGCGCCGGGCGATTCTCCAGCGGGTAGAAGTTAATGATGCGGTTCAGCGCGTGATACGAGGTGTTCGCATGCAGGGTGGCGAGGCACAGGTGGCCCGCCTGGGCGTACTGGATCGCCGCCGACATGGTGTCCTTGTCGCGAATCTCGCCGATCAGGATGCAGTCCGGCGCCTGGCGCAGGGCGTTCTTGAGCGCGATGCGGAAGTCCAGGGTGTCGGTGCCGACCTCGCGCTGGTTGACGATGGACTTCTTGTTCTTGAACACGAACTCCACCGGGTCCTCGAGCGTAAGGATGTGGCCGGACTTGAGTTCGTTGCGGTAGTCGAGCATCGCCGCCAGCGAGGTCGACTTTCCGGAGCCGGTCGCCCCGACCATGAGAAAAAGCCCGCGCTTTTCCATGATCTGGTCCTTCAGCACCTCGGGCAGCCCGAGAGAATCGAAAGGCGGGATCGTCCCGGGAATGTAGCGCACCACCACGGCCGGTGTGTTCTTCTGGCGCATCGCGCTGATGCGGAAGGACCCCACGCCCGGCATGGTGAAGGCGGTGTTGAGTTCGAGGGTCTCCTCGTACTCCTTGATCTGCTTTTCGGTCAGCACCTCGTAGAGCAGCTTGTTGATGGTCTCGGAATCCATCACCTGCTGGTTGACCGGCACCGCAACGCCGTTGATCTTGATGTTGATCGGCGAGGATACCGAAAGGAAGATGTCCGATGCGCTCTTGTCGGCCATCAGTTGAAACAGACGTTTCATTGCGGACATGGCGTTCCCTCCGGTGCTGGTGACGAGACGGCGCGCGATCGCGCCTCTCGCTCAATCCCCGCGCAACAGCTCGTTGATGGCGGTCTTGGCGCGGGTCTGGGCGTCGACCCGCTTGACGATGACCACGCAATACAAGTTTACCTTGCCGGATGCGTCGGGCATCGAGCCCGGCACCACCACCGAGCCGGCCGGCACGCGGCCGTAGTGGATTTCCCCGGTGGTGCGGTCGTAGATCTTGGTGCTCTGGCCGATGAAAACGCCCATGGACAGCACCGAGTTCTCTTCCACCACCACGCCCTCGACGACCTCCGAGCGCGCCCCGATGAAGCAGTTGTCCTCGATGATGGTGGGGTTGGCCTGCAGGGGCTCGAGCACCCCGCCGATGCCGACGCCGCCGGAGAGATGCACGTTCTTGCCGATCTGCGCGCACGAGCCCACGGTGGCCCAGGTGTCGACCATGGTGCCTTCGTCCACATAGGCGCCGATGTTCACGTAGGAGGGCATCAGCACCACGTTCCTGCCGATAAAGGAGCCGCGCCGGGCGACCGCCGGGGGCACCACGCGGAAACCGCCGCGCTGGAACTGCACCGCATCGTAGCCGGCGAACTTGGTGGGAACCTTGTCGAAGAACTGCATCGGGCCAGCCGGCATGGGCACGTTGTCCTCGAGGCGGAACGACAGCAGCACTGCTTTCTTGATCCACTGGTGCACCACCCAGGCGCCATCCTTTTTCTCGGCCACCCGCAGGGCGCCCTGGTTGAGCTGCTCGATCACATGCGAGACCGCCTCACCTATCCGTGCCGGCGCCTTGCCGGGCGAAAGTTCGGCGCGTTTTTCCCATGCTTCGTTGATGATGGATTCAAAGTCGGACATGTTGTTTTCCGTTGTCGTTGTTCAGGAATGGGGAAGCGGGCCGGGTCAGCCGCTGCAGAAGCGCGCGATGCGCCTGGCGGCCTCGGCGCATTCGGCGACGTCGGCTACCAGCGCCATGCGCACATAGCCGGCGCCGGGATTGTGGCCGGCGGACTCGCGCGCCATGTAGCTGCCCGGTAGCACGGTCACGCCCGCGCGGGCGTAGAGGTCGCGGGTGAAGGCGACGTCGTCGCCGCCCGGCACGCGCGCCCACAGGTAGAAGGCCGCGTCGGGCAGGCGCACATCGAGCACGCCTTCGATGAGCGGCAGCACGGCGTCGAACTTCTCGCGATACAGGCGGCGGTTTTCCCGCACATGCGCCTCGTCGTTCCAGGCGGCGATGCTGGCGGCCTGCACCGACAAGCTCATGGCGCTGCCGTGATAGGTGCGATAGAGCAGGAACCTTGACATGACCGCCGGGTCGCCGGCGACAAAGCCGGAGCGCATGCCCGGCACCGACGAGCGCTTGGAGAGGCTGGAGAACATGACCAGCCGCTCGAAACCGCGCCCGAGCTTGTGCGCCGCTTCCAGGGCGCCGAGGGGCGGCCTGGCCTCGTCGAAATAGATTTCCGAATAGCATTCGTCGGAGGCGACGATGAACCCATGCCGGTCGGCCACGGCGAACACCTCGCGCCAGTCGTCCAGGGTCATCACCGCGCCGGTCGGATTGCCCGGCGAGCACACGAACAGCAGCTGCGTGTCGGCCCACACATCCGCGGGCACGGCCGATAGGTCGGAGGCGAAGTTGCGCGCCGGGGCGGCCGGCGCGAAGCAGGCCCGCGCCCCGGCGAGGATGGCCGCGCCTTCATAGATCTGGTAGAACGGGTTGGGACACACCACCGTGGCGTTGGGCCGGCTGTCGTCGACCACCGTCTGGGTCAGCGCGAAAAGCGCCTCGCGCGAGCCGTTGACCGGCAGCACCTGCGTGGCTGCGCTGATTTCCGGCAGGCCGTAGCGCCGCATCAGCCAGGCGGCGATGGCTTCCCGCAGGCCGATCTCGCCGGCGGTCGGCGGGTATTTGGCCAGCCCCCCCAGGTTGGCGATCAGCGCGTCCTTGATGAACTGTGGCGTCGTGTGTTGCGGCTCGCCGATGCCCAGACTCACTGGGCGAACGCCCGGCGGCGCGGTCACGCCGGCGAACAACTGGCGCAGTTTTTCGAACGGATAGGGCTGCAGGAGCGCGAGGCGAGGATTCATTGCCCGACAAATTCAAGAAATGAAAAAGCCTCGCATTTTCAGCGAGGCTTTGGATTCATGGTCGGGGCGGCGGGATTCGAACTCGCGACCCCTTGCACCCCATGCAAGTGCGCTACCAGGCTGCGCTACGCCCCGAACAATTGAATTGTAGCAGAGGCGGGGCGGCTTGACACGGCGTGATTAGCCTTCTGGCTGGCTTTCGTTTTCCCCGGGGCTTTTCAGGCGGGTCGCCGCGCGCTTGAGAGTCTTGTACAGATCCGGCTGTTCGGTCTTGAGGTACTCGAGGATCTCGAAATCCTCGCGCTTGACCTTCTCGAGATCGATCCGCTCCACATGCACCAGGCGCAGGAGTTCGCGCACCGGCTTGGGCATGTCGCGCCCCGACTCGTAGCGGGAGCCGCCCGATTGGGTGACGCCGATCTTGGTCCAGAACTCGTCCTGGTTCAATCCCAGACGCTGACGGATTGCGCGTGCGTCGAATTTTTCGAGAAAGCCCATGTCGTTTCACCACCATGCCGTCGTCATGCCGCGCAAGATAGCAAACTTCGGATGCCGGCGGTCACCCTGTGCCGCAAGCCTTGCAAGCTTTAACAGAATCCGCCATTGCGGGCGCCGAAACTATGAAAATCGGTTAAAATACAAGGCTTTGCCAGCTGCGCTGGCTGACGCTGCCCGAACCACAAAGCATCATGGCCCTCATTGTCCACAAATACGGCGGTACCTCCGTCGGCAGTACAGAACGCATCAAGAACGTCGCCCGCCGGGTCGCCAAGTGGCATGCGGCCGGCCACCAGTTGATCGTCGTGCCTTCGGCGATGTCGGGCGAAACCAACCGCCTGCTGGGCCTCGCCAAGGAGATTTCGGCGCGCCCCGACCCGCGTGAACTCGACGTCATCGCCTCCACCGGCGAGCAGGTCACCATCGGACTGCTCGCCATCGCGCTGGCCGAGCAGGGCGTCAAGGCGAGGAGCTACACCGGCGCGCAGGTCAAGGTGCTCACCGACAGCGCGTTCACCAAGGCGCGCATCGTCGACATCGACGATCGATCCATCCGCGCCGACCTCGAGCGCGGCTATGTCGTGGTGGTGGCAGGCTTCCAGGGCATGGACGAGGCCGGCAACATCACCACGCTCGGACGCGGCGGCTCCGACACCTCCGCGGTGGCGCTGGCGGCGGCGCTCAAGGCCGACGAGTGCCTCATCTACACTGATGTCGACGGCGTCTACACCACCGACCCGCGCATCGTCGAAGACGCGCGCCGGCTCAAGACCGTCACCTTCGAAGAAATGCTTGAAATGGCGAGCCTCGGCTCGAAAGTGCTGCAGATCCGTTCGGTGGAGTTCGCCGGCAAGTACAAGGTGCCGCTGCGCGTGCTCTCCAGCCTGACCGACCCGATGATCCCGCTGGCGGAGGAAGCCAAATCAGGCACGCTGATCACGTTTGAGGAAGACCAGAAAATGGAACAAGCCGTCATTTCCGGCATCGCGTTCAACCGCGACGAAGCCAAAATCACCGTCATGGGCGTACCCGACCGCCCGGGCATCGCCTACCAGATCCTCGGGCCGGTGGGCGACGCCAATATCGACGTCGACATGATCATCCAGAATGCCAGCGTCGGCGGATTGACCGACTTCTCCTTCACGGTCAATCGTGCCGAGTACCCCAAGGCGCTCGAGGTGTTGAACAGCAAGGTCAAGGGCGCCATCAACGCCGCCGAAGTCCGCGGCGACGAGAAGGTCTGCAAGGTATCCATGGTGGGCGTGGGCATGCGCACGCATGCGGGGATTGCCAGCCAGATGTTCCGGACGCTTTCGGAAGAGGGCATCAACATCCAGATGATCTCGACCTCCGAGATCAAGATCTCGGTGGTGATCGATGACAAGTACATGGAACTGGCCGTGCGGGCGCTGCACAAGGCGTTTGGACTCGACCAGGCTTCCTGAACCCCCTATAATCCCTAGTCGGCCGGATGGAGACGTGGATGAGTGGCTGAAATCGACGCCCTGCTAAGGCGCTATACAGGCTTAAACCTGTATCGAGGGTTCGAATCCCTCCGTCTCCGCCAAAGATTGAGTATTGACGCGGGTTTCCGGCCGATTGCAAGGCTGGACCCACCAAGTAACCCACCAGTTTAAAAATCCGTAATTTGTTCGGCCCGCGCTTTCGGCAATCGAAGGCTCCAAGCGCCAGCGTGTAGCTTGGCCTTGCCGAAAAAAGTTACTGAGTGGTGATTTGTTGTTCCAGAGTTGGGGGAAAAGCCTCACCGGAACGCAGCGGCGATTGGGAAGATCGGGGTGGTGCGTGGTACACCCATGCCGCACCTGCTAAAAGTGCCGAACCGCGATCTGCTTTTCTAGAACCGGGAGAAACCCTTTCGGGAACTTCGCGGCGACGGGCAATTCCGACACGATTGCCCAAAGGGATGCGGCCGTTAGGTGGACCGCCGATGGTTCTTCACGTAGTAGGCAATCATTTCCGCGATGTCCGTGCCAGCGCCGCCCTTGTGGCCTCCGCCATAGTGGGCGCACAGGCTCGCAAGAACTGAATGAAACGGGATCGTCCGGATTCCCTTGCCCTGAATCAACGCGAGTTCCTCAAAATTGCCACCCCAGCGGGGTTGGGCGCATTCGCGATCACTGTCAGGCCACCACCAGTCACCGCGCCAGCCACGATGGCGACTTTGAAATCGTCGCTTAATCCCGGGACCAATGAAGCCAGATAAGTCAGCGCCGCGTTGTCGGTGATTCGAATATTTAAGTTCTGCTGTCGCTAGCGCAGACGACTGCCATCGGCCAAGAGCGGTCGCTCGTCGATAGCAGGTCGTCGGAACCCCAACGAGATAGGCTTGCACATCGCCAGCACCTCTAACGTGGTGACACTGGGCTTTCTGTCGTCGTCCTCACGGCGATGTATCTCTCGCACTCTGGGCTGAGCCTCCACACTCTTCTACTCAATCAATTGCACATACAATTGCATGTACAATTAATGTATGGGTCTGAAACGTATCGCCAATCCAAAGCTCAGTGATTATTTCTCCGGCTGTCTTTACTTCTCGGCCGGGGCGCTTTTCCGCCGAGTCGATCGACTCGCGACCGAGGCTTTCCGGCCAACAGATGTCTCGCCTAGCCATGCCTTCGTGCTGATGGCCCTGACCGAGGTGCCCGAGCAAAAGACAACTGCGTCACAACTTGCCGCATTGATGAGTCTGGATCGATCGACGGTTACCCGACTCGTTGAGCGATTGGAGAGGCAGCGCTTGGTCAGGCGCACACGCGAAGGCCGCATGACATGGATAAGTATTGAACAGGCTGGCTTGAGGCTGATGCCTGAAATACATGACGCCTGGCACGAACTCTATCGTCTCTATTGCCTTGAGTTTGGCCAAGTCAAGGCAGATGAGGTCAATCGTCATATCGCCAACACTCTCAACGGAGGAACACATGATTGAAAAAAGCAGTCTCGGATCAGGCGGACCCCAAGTGGGCAGGGTCGGGTACGGCGCCATGGTGCTAGAGGGGTACTACGGTTCCAGCGACGATGACCAGGCGGTTTCTACGATTCATCGGGCGCTTGACAAAGGCATCACCTTGATCGATTCAGCTGATGCATATGGCAACGGTCATAACGAGGAACTGCTTGGTCGTGCTGTCAAGGGCCGGAGCGATGCTTTTGTCGCAACAAAATTCGGGATCGTCTTTGACCCATCTGAAGTTGGCAGTGATGTCCCAACAGGATGGGGCTTTTCTCTGAAGATTAACGGTAGGCCCGAGTATGTGCGACGTTCGATCGATGCAAGTCTCAAGCGGCTAAACGTCGATGCGGTCGATCTTTGGTATCTCCATTACCCAGATCCCAACGTTCCCATCGAGGAGACCGTCGGCGCAATGGCCGATGCCGCCGCTTCGGGTAAGGTTAGGCACATTGGCCTGTCCAATGTGACTGCAGAACAAGTTCGACGAGCACATAAGGTCCATTCAATTGCCGCGGTTCAGTTTGAATACTCGCTCTGGCGACGCGAGGTTGAGTCCAGTCTTTTGCCCACTCTCAGAGAACTTGGAATCGCACTGGTTGCTTGGTCGCCGCTGGGTGCAGGCTTTCTGACCGGCACTGTTCCCTCAATCGGATCTACTGATTTTCGGCAATACAACCCGCGGTTCTCTGCGAGTAACTTGGCCACCAACACCAGTCGCTTTGCAGGATTGATCAAGCTTTCGGATGAATTCGGTATCACGCCGGCACAACTTGCCCTTGCATGGCTGCTCCATCAAGGCAATGACATATTCCCCATACCGGGGACTCGGAGAGCCTCTCGCGTTGACGAGAATGCGGGCGCGTCAGAGGTTAGGCTGAGTGTGGAGCAGCTCATGTTGATCGATCAAGCTGCTCCTCCAGGAGTTGCCGAAGGGTCGACGCTTGTTTGATTTACACGAACGCTCTTTATTAAAAAGCGATTGGACGCAGTCGGGCTAGAGTCGAACCTGATGAATGTTCTTGGCATTCCAGTTCGAATCCCCGACACCACCAAAAATAGGGGGGTCGAAAACTGAGCGAGTTAGTTAAACAATCTCTTCTGCTCCGCCAATAGATTTGCATAAGCGCCTGATTCTCAATAAGTTTCAGGCGTTTTTGTTTGTGGAGTTGGCTTTTGCGCATCAAGCTGCCCGCATGTGCCCTGCGCGCGAAATGCAAGGCAGCAGCATCGGGAAGCACGCGAAGCCAGAATCAGCGCGCAGCATCACTCGGCGTTGACAAAAGTGATCGAACGGTAATTTTTTGTTGACCCGGAATGCCGGATACAGCAAGGTTACCGGAACCTAACCAAACGGGTGCGTCGTGACTCTCAAGCGCAGAAAATTGCTTAACGGCAATGAATCTGGCCTGGCGCTCGCGGCGCTGTCGTCTGCCGACCTGGGCGCCATCATTCGCGACCGGCGCAAGCAACTCGCCTTGACGCAACTCGAATTGGCGGAACTCGCCAACTCGGGAAATCGCTTTATCGTCGAGGTCGAAAACGGCAAGCCGACGGTGCAACTCCAGAAGGTGCTCGATCTCGTGCAACTGCTCGGACTGGAGCTCGTCGTCCGGGCCAAGACAGCGCGGGAGCCCTGATGCAGCCGGTCGCCGCGCTCGGCGTCTTCTACGGCGAAGAGCCGGTCGGGACCCTCTACGATTCGACGCCCCTGGCGTTCGAATAGCTGCTCGCGCAGGGATGAGACGGTCCGGACCATGTTGCATCGCCTGAGGCGAGCCATGGATCGTCCTGGCAGAGATTTGCTGCATGGCAAGGTCGAAGTAGACGAGTCCTGCCTTTTGATCTCCGACCGTAGTCGCCCCTGAATGGCTTGAAGATTCAGGTCGGGTTTAAGGGCGGTAATATAGTTTCTATAAGATCCGCTATTTGATATTATAGATTCTATGGCAAATTCAATTTCAAGGGAAAAGCTCAGCGAGGATCTCGTCACGCGTATCCAAAATCTGGGCAAGCGCATCCGCATTGCCCGCGGACGTCGAAAGTTGCGCCAAGAAGATTTGGCAGAAAAAACCGGGCTGGGTTTATCCACTATCAAAAAAGTGGAGGCGGGAGAGCTTACGACATCCATCGGCGCTTACGCGCAGGCGTTGTGGGTTTTGGGGCTTGATCGAGAAATTGACCTGATTGCCGATCCAGGCCTTGATCGGGAAGGGCTTGCATATCTACCTGAACAAAAGCGTGTTGTTCCGAAGAGGACGGTCGACAATGATTTCTGATCGGGAGGACATTTTCGTATGGCTGCATCTTCCAGGCGCTGTTGAACCAACACTGATTGGTCGAGCCACCCGATTCTTTGGCGGCACATTGCCTGTTGGAAATTTCGTATACGCGAAATCCTATCTTGAAAATCCCAAGGCGTTGCCCATTGATGCCGTTTTCCTCCCACTCGAAAATCGCGTGTTTGAGACGTCATTGTTGACGGGACATTTCAGCGCTTTACTCGACGCCGGACCTGACGCATGGGGCAGGCGTATCCTCGCATCAAAAGGTTTGCAGCTAACCGAATACGGATACCTTCTGCAAGGCAATGGCGGCCAGACAGGGGCTCTGTCTTTTTCCGCATCCCCTGACTCAAAGCCCTCCTCGCGAGGCTCATTTCTCGGGGCGGATGGTGGCTCTTTGCACTGGAACTCTTTGGTGGAAGCGGCTGCAGCGGTTGAAAATGGCACGCCCGTTCCTGATCATTTGCGCGGGTTGCTTGATGCCGGCTCATCTGCGGGCGGCGCCCGGCCAAAATTCAATGTCGAGCATGATGGAAGGCTCTGGATCGCCAAGCTTGGCGCTGTCAAAGACGTTCTGGACGTCCCTGTCCTGGAGGCGGGGACGCTTTCGCTTGCGCGCTTATGCGGGATCGAAGCACCTGATTTTCGCCTGGAAAAAATCGAGGGATCCCCATCAAAAAACGCCCTTTTGATCGAAAGATTCGATCGAATTCGAGTGGAAAAAGGGTGGGCCCGACGACGTTACGTATCTGCCCGGACCATCTTTTTTTCCAACCCAGAATTGCAAAGATACACAACAACCGGGTCGTATCTGCGAATTGCTCGCGAACTCTCCAGATGGACTGCGACTGGATCAAAAGACAAGGTTCAACTTTATCGCAGGATGGTTTTCAACTGTCTGGTTTCAAATACGGACGATCATGAATTGAATCACGGGCTTATCGCAGACGAGGGGGAATTTCGCCTTTCTCCTGCATTCGATATCGTCCCTCAAATTCAAACAACCCAACGCAGATATCAAGCACTTCACGTAGGCAGGATTTCTGGCGCAACGCCCTCCCGGGAAAACATTCTTTCTGGCGCAGAGTTGTTTGATCTCACCGTCGAAGAAGCATCCCATGTTTACGGGGAAATCGAATCCTGCATTCGTGAAAACTGGACTAGCTGCCTGATTGAAAATGGCGCCGACGAGGCGCTTTTGGAAAAAATTTCACCCTGTTTTCCTCGGTCTTGACGTCCTCTCCTGCCTGAAGGCAGAGGATTCCTGCTGCGCTCAAGGTAAGGGCGTTGGTGAAACCGGGGCCGCCGGTGACGGTGGCAAAGCCGGTGCGGCCGGTGGCGCGCGAATAGCCATCGGCCATGGCCACAGCCTGGTTCCCGTGGCGGGCGGCCTCGCAGCGGATGCCGCGCGCGCCTGGCGGGGGTGATGCGGGGCATGGTGTCTCCCTGTGGGTCTCGTTTTGAACCAGCTTGATCGGTTTTCGTGCGGCATGCCGCGCCGGCCCGGCATTTAATGACACTTTATTAATACAGTAACAGTGTTAATATAGTCGCCATGAACAAGCCGCATGCAGCACCCAAGGCCGCTTCCCCCGGCGCCACCGCATCGCAGGAGGTATCGCTGGCAGACCTGTGCGTTCTGGCGGGCATGTCGGTGCGCACCGTGCGCTATTACATGCAGTTGGGCCTGGTGGACCGGCCGGAGGGGGAAACCCGGGCGGCGCGCTACGGGGCGCGACATCTGGAGCAACTGCTGCAGATCAGGAAGTGGAGCGAGGCTGGGCTGTCGCTGGAGCGCATCCGCGAACTGCTGCACGGTGCGCCGCCAAGCGTGCCGGCGCGCATGCCGCAGCCGGGCTCGCTGGAAGTGCGCAGCCATTTGATGGTGGCCGATGGGGTGGAGGTATCTATCGAGCCAGGCAGGGCCGGCCTGACGCCGGAGCAGGTGCGGCAACTGGTCAAGGGAGTCATGGCCGTGTATGCGCAGGTGTGCGCAGGCGACCCGGCAGCCGAAGGTGAATCCGGCAGTACTCAAACCTGAAAGGCAAGTCATGTACACCAACAACCCGAAGGGCCTGCAGACCATGAGCGGTGACCCGGTCATGCTCAAAGGCGTGCGCGTCGAAAGCGACCTGCGCGGCCTGATGTTCGAGACGACTGGTCAATGAAATTGAACGATACGCTGACTGCGGCGGCAAACGTCCGCTAACAATCACGACATCGCTCGTGAGTGGCCCGCCACATGAGCCATGTGTTGGGTGTTGCTTTCGCGCACTCTTGCCTTGATTTTCTTTGGTCGAAGACGCATACTTCACCCTGCATCAAGAGACGGGCTTACGGTCGTAAATCAGCCCCGCCAACCTGCCAATCGATTCCTGGGCAAGGTGGTCAAACGATGTGGTCGCCATAGCAGCCAAGGCGACAACCAAACGGGAGTTCGGCCCTCCCGTAACGTGTTTACCGGAGGGCATTTTGTTTTCTGCACTGGAGTTTTCTTCCGCAATGGGCGTTCCAAGCACACCGTCGAGTTGTTCGATCACGCGATGCCGTGTGCTGCCGTTCGTCCTGGCACCGCCTTGACGTAAGCGGCGCACGGTCCTCCACGGAAATCACACCCGCCGCGGGTTCGCTCGCGGCAGGTACGGGCGTTGTCGCGCCCGGATTTCGAGGGTTCCGCTCTTTTACGTTCTTCGGGAGAAACACCATGAAACACACAGAACCTGTGGTGGCTGACATCGCCAGTGTCGATGCCCCACGTACCTACAAAAAAGCAAGGGAGCTGGCCTTGCGCATCGTGAAAGGCATCTACCCAGCAAGCAAGTTCGGCGACGGCTTCACCATGCTCACCGATGGCGGCCGGTTGTACCGCAGCAAGGTGGTCTACAAGGACCCGGCGCCGCAACTCATGGCGGCAGCCCGGGGCGGCCGCAACAACCGGGCGCATGAGCCCAAGCCGCAGCAGTTTTTCTGGCTGGAAGTTGATTTCGAGGAACGGCGCCGCCTGGCGGCCTACTTCGAAACCCTGGCCAGGCAGTTGCTGGAAGAGGGCGGGGCGGCGGAGGCGCCCCTGCAGCAATAAAGTCCGCAGTAACGTCACTTTCGCCTCCGGCCCGGGCAGCGATGCTCAGGCCGGCGGTGGAAAAGCCAAGGCAGTAAGCAGAGCAGTGAAGGGGGAGTTGGTCCGTATTGCGGCCCCTGGGCATTTCGCCCGAACCCGCGCTAAAAAGGAGAATCACCCATGTTGTTTGCCAATGCGTTGTTCACGTCCGAGTCGGTATCCGCCGGCCATCCGGACAAGCTGTGCGACCGGATCTCGGACGCCATCCTCGATGAATTCCTGAAGCGCGACCCGAAGTCGCGCGTCGCCTGCGAAACCTTCGCGGCCAGCGGTCGCATTGTCGTGGCTGGCGAGTTCCGCACCACGCGCACATCCGACTTTTTGGCGGTCAAGCGCGAGGCGAAGGATCTGGTGCGCCGTACCCTGCGCGAAATCGGCTACGGCCATGCCGCGCAGGACATCGACCCCGATACCTGCAAGATCGACATCCGCTTCAACCGCCAGTCCGCCGAAATCGCCGGTGGTGTCGACCGTGCCGATGGCGTGCAGGGTGCCGGCGACCAGGGGCTCATGTTCGGCTACGCCGCGCGCGAGTCGGAATCCCTCATGCCGCTGCCTATCCACCTGGCGCATCAACTGGTCCACGCGCTGGAAGCGGCGCGCGTGAGCCGCCGGCTGCCGTTCCTGCGGCCGGACGCCAAGACCCAGGTGTCGCTGCGCTATGTGGAGGGCCGCCCGGGCCCGGTCGAGGCGATCGTGGTTTCCACCCAGCATGAGGCGTCCGTGTCGCTGGAACACTTGCAGCAGGCCGTGCGGGAAGAAATCATCGATCGTGTTATCCCGGCCTCGCAGCGCAGCGCCAACTGCCGCATCCTGGTCAACCCGGCCGGCACCTTCACCGTTGGCGGGCCGCTGGGCGACACCGGCCTCACCGGCCGCAAGATCATCGTCGACACCTACGGCGGCGCCTGCCCGCATGGCGGCGGCGCGTTCTCGGGCAAGGATGCGTCCAAGGTGGACCGTTCCGCCGCCTACATGGCGCGCTTCCTCGCCAAGCATGCGGTCGCCGCCGGCATCGCTGAGCGCTGCACCGTGCAACTGGCCTACGCCATCGGCGAGGCTGAGCCGGTGTCGGTCGCGGTGGATTTTCAGGGCACCGGTGTGCGTGAGGAAGAAGCCGTGGCCCAGGCCCTGCGCGAGCTCTTCAACCTCACCCCGGCCGGCATCATCCGTACGCTGAACCTCACCCGGCCGATCTTCAGCCAAACGGCTGCCGGCGGGCATTTCGGGCGCGAACTGCCGGACTTCACCTGGGAGCAGTCGCCAAAAGCGGGCGAATTGGCTGATCGCTTGAATCATGGAAATTAGCGGATCGGCCACGGCAGTGCGGGGGGGCACGGTTCGTTCCGGCTGCGCCCAGGCGAATGTGCACCGCAAGAAGGAGTGGAAACAACTGGGATCTGCGCCTTGCGTAACGTGCCTTCCGGATTTCCGATATCGCATTACCGCAGCACAGGGGGAGTTGATCCGTATTGCCGCCCCTGGGCATTTCGCCCGAGTCAACACGTACGCCTCCATCTTCAATCTGTTCACGACCCTTCCAAGCCAGTTTGATTTCGGCAGCTCGCCTCAATCAAGAGCTTATTTGCGTCCCGACCCGAACTTTCGCGCTGGATTCGAGACTACCTTCACGACATGCCAAGGCGAGGACTCATTCACGCATTGGCGTGCCCGCGCGCTTCTCGCTCCCCTTTTAACGCAAGGGTCTCCCGCAACTGCGGAGTGGCATCGGGATGTGCGCGCCGGTTCGAACCCTCAAAACACCCATCAGGAGTGAATACATGTCACGTTTCATCAAGGCAGCAATTGTCGGCTTGTCGCTTGGTTTGGCCTCGGCCGTCGCGCAAGCCGCCGACATCATCGACACGGCGGCAAAGGCGGGCAATTTCAAGACACTTGCCGCCGCGTTGACGGCAGCCGACCTGGTCAAGACCCTCAAAGGCAAGGGGCCATTCACGGTTTTCGCGCCGACCGATGAAGCATTCGCGAAGATTCCGAAGGCTGATCTCGATGCGCTGCTCAAGGACAAGGCGAAACTGACCGCCGTCCTCACCTACCACGTGGTTCCGGCCAAGGTAATGGCCAGCGACGTCAAGGCGGGCGACGCGCCCACCGTCAATGGCAAGCCGCTCAAGATCACCACCGCAGGCGGCGTGATGGTGAACAACGCAAAAGTCATAAAGACCGACGTCACCGCCTCCAACGGCGTGATTCACGCGATTGATACTGTTCTTCTGCCGTAATAGCGGGATTCAGTCTGGCACGGCATCCTGAACTTCGGATGCCGTGTGACAGGCTGGCGCTATCCGTGCCATCGTTGTATGTTCGGAATTGGACGATCTATTCAGCCTGCCCATGCCCACGACACAAACCCGCGCGCCACGCCATTTCGGCGCCGTGATCATCAGGGTTGCCTCTGCGGTTGTGCGTCGT
>Ga0068877_10001416_pt1 | contig 19758 bp, 16 predicted proteins | sample NOAtaG_FD_66437 | JGI IMG/M metagenome (GOLD analysis project Ga0068877, IMG submission 66437) | Freshwater lake microbial communities from Lake Erie, under a cyanobacterial bloom - NOAA_Erie_Diel6S_1000h metaG | ecosystem: Environmental > Aquatic > Freshwater > Lake | place: USA: Ohio, Lake... | reverse complement strand
GGCGCCGCTCGTCGTTACAAATGCTCGCCGTAGCCCGAGCTACGGCTGTGCTTTGCGCCTAGATCGGCACCGTTTGGAACGCCCGCTCGGGCGCGCCGGAATACTTCACAGGCTCTGAGGCTGTTCAGATCGCTCTGAAGACCGCGTCCAAGAAAACCCGGTTGTCACCTTCTTGCGCCGGCCCGATCATCGGTGCCGCAGCAGAAGGAGAGTGATCATGATCGACCGTAGAACTGCATTGGTGGCCGCCTTGGGCGCGGCCGTGGCGCCGACATTGCAGGCCCAGGCGCAGGGCACGTTTCCAAGTCGGATGATCCGCATCGTGCCTTTCGGTACGGCAGGCGGGCCGATCGACACCCTGGCACGCGCCTATGCGGAGAAGCTGCAGGCCCGTTTTGGTCAGACCGTCATCGTGGAGGCCAAGCCGGGGGCCAGCGGCATCATCGCCGCCGATTTCGTGGCCAAGGCGCCGGCCGACGGACACACGGTGCTGTTCACCATGCCGCTGACCCACATCAACGTGCCCATCCTTCAGCCCAAGGTGCCCTACGACCCGGTGCGCGATTTCACCCCACTGTCCATCGTGGCCACGGGCGGGCCCATGATCGTCACCCGGGCCGACGCGCCCTATGCCGACGTGCAGGGGTTGGTGGACTTTGCCAAGCGGGCCAACCGTCCGCTGACCTACGGCACCTGGGGCATCGGCAGTTCGGCACATCTGTTCGGCGAGTTGCTCAAACGCCAGACCGGCGCGGCGCTCACCCACGTGCCGTACAGGGCCGAGGCACAGGTGCACGGTGACCTGTTCGGCGGCGGGCTGGACTTTGCCTGGGCCAACCCGTCCACGGCGCGCGGCCACGTGCAGGCCGGCAAGATGAAGGTGCTGGCCATCGCTGGCAGCCGCCGCGTCTCTGCCTTGCCGCAGGTGAGCACTTTCACGGAACAGGGGTGGAAGGGCTTTGACGTGGACAGCTGGATCGGCATCTACGGGCCGGCCCGTCTGAGCGCAGAGGCGCAGGCGGCCTGGGTGGCGGCGCTGCGCGAGACCACCGCCCTGCCGGACGTGGCGCAGCGCCTCACGGCTTTCGGCTTTGAACCCCTGGGCAGCACACCGGCGCAGTTTGCCGAGCGGGTGCAGGCCGACACCCCCAGGGTGGCCGAGCTGATCAGGGCGGCGGGCGTCACGGCCGACTGAACCCAACGTGGCCCGCCCCCGGGCGAGGTGCTACCGGCCGCCCGCATTGATCCCTTTTCCAGGAGCTCCGCGCCATGAACGCACCTGACCGCCCTTTCGAACCCGGGCCGGACACCGGCACTGCCTACGGCCGCCCGGCGCCGACCTACCGCGCCGAGTTGACCGAGGTGGGCCCGGGCAAGCCCATGGGCGAGTTGCTGCGGCGCTATTGGCACCCCATCGGCCTGAGCAGCGACGCCGGCACCACGCCCCGCAAGGTGCGGGTGTTGGGCGAGGACTTGATCCTGTTTCGCGACGGGGCTGGCCGCCCGGGCCTGGTCTACCCGCACTGCACGCACCGCGGCACCTCGCTGTACTACGGCAAGGTGGAGGAACGCGGCATCCGCTGCTGTTACCACGGCTGGCTGTTCGACGTGCAGGGCCATTGCCTGGAGCAGCCGTGTGAGCCCGAGGGCGGCACGTCCCGCGGCCGGCGGCGTCAGCCTTGGTACCCGGTGCAGGAGCTCTACGGCTTGGTCTGGGCCTACATGGGCCCGCCCGAGCGCAAGCCGGTGCTGCCGCGCTACGAGTGCCTGGACGTACTGGACGGGGGCGAGTTCCTGGAGGCGGATGACAGCAGCATAGGCGGCGGTGGGCCGCCCATCATTCCTTGTAACTGGCTGCAGCACTACGAGAACCTGGTGGACCCGTTCCATGTGGTGATCCTGCACTCCGCCTTCAGCGGCACGCAGTTCGTGCCCGAGATGGCGGTGATGCCCCAGGTGCGCTGGGAAGCCTATAAGCACGGCGTGCGCACGGTGTCGCACCGCACGCTGCCCGACGGGCGCACCTTGCGGCGCATCAGCGAGGCCGGCCTGCCCACGCTGCGCGTGATCCCCAGCCCGCGCCTGGGCCGCTTCGGCCGGGTGGAGTCGCTGGGCTGGGTGCTGCCCATCGACGACCACCACTTCCGCATCTACGTGGTGGGCCGCGTGCGCGAGGTGGGCGAGTTGCGGGCCATGCGCACGCGCATGAACGGCAAGCTGTGGGAAGAGATGACCGAGGCCGAACATCGTGACCACCCCAACGACGTGGAGGCCATGGTCAGCCAGGGCGTGATCGCCCACCACTCCGAGGAGCACCTGGTCACCAGCGACAAGGGCATCGTGCTGCTGCGCCGCCTGCTGGAGCAGCAACTGGCCGCCGTGCGCGAGGGCCGTGACCCAGCTGGCGTCAGCTTCGACCCGAAGGCCCCACCCGTGGTGTTTCAGGCGGGGAATTGGCTGGAAGGGGCTGCGGGAGTGCAGCCGGCTTGAGCCTGCGGGGGGCAGCTTTCCCTGGCAAGTCTGCGCTCACTGAGGTGCGTTTCAGCGCCCCACCGGCGGCACCAGCGCCGCGTGCTCGGCCAGCCAGCGCTCGGCCTTGCCGCCATCGGCCTCTGCGGGGTGGAAGTCGGGCGCGGTGTAGCGCCGCCAGCCGCGCCACTGGGTACGCGCCAAGCCCCGCGGGCCGAACAGGGTGCGCCAGGCGCTGGCCCAGGTGGAGGCGTGGTGCCAGGTGCCGTCGCGCCAGAGGTTGTGCAGGGTCTGGCGCAGCACATCCGTGGCGAAGTGCCAGCTGGCCAGCCGGTAAAGGCGCAGCCGCCAGGCCTCGTTACCGCCGAGTGCGCGGTAGAGGTCGAAGGCGGTGCAGCGGTGCTCGTTCTCCTCGCTGGCGTGCCACAGCCACATGTCGCGCAGGCGAGGCTCGGCGCCTTCCAGGGCCTCGGGGTGCGACAGCAGGTGCTCCGACAGCAAGGCGGTGAGGTGCTCGGTGGCCGCGGTCACCGCCAGCCAGGCCCGCGGCTCGTGGCCCGCCAGCTTTTCCAGACGCTTCAGGCGCTTGTGGATGCGCGGCTCCCAGTGGTTGACCAAGCCCTGCTGCTGCAGGTGGGCGTTGAACAACTGGTGGATGCGCCGGTGTGTGGCCTCTTGCCCGATGAAGCCCCGCGCCTCGGCCTCGAAGCGCTCGCGCTCGGGGCCTTCCAGGCGCGCCAGACCGCGCTTCACTGAGTCGATGAAGAACTGCTCCCCTGCCGGAAAGCTCATGGACAGCGCGTTGAACAAGGCGGTGCGAAAGGCATCGCCCCCGTTCCAGTGGCGCGGCAGCGGGGTCTTCAGGTCCACCAGCAGGCGGCGGATGACGAGGTCGGTCATGGTGGGCCGATTGTGCGGGCGCCGCATACTGTGCGCTTGACGATGGCCCATGTCCCTGCAGGGGCCTTGCCCACCTCTTGAGGCTCAGCCCACCCGCCCTGCCCATGTCCCGCCTGCACTCCCATCGCGACCGGCCCGTTCACCTGGGCGTGCTGCCCACCGAACGCCTGCGGCGAGACCCTGACGCGCTGCCGCAACCGGCCGTGCAGCCAAGCGACGGTTTTGGCACGGGTGACCACGCGGTATCAGGCAGCGTTCCCGAGTACCGTCGCTTGTTGACCCTTCTGCTCGACGGTGCCGTGGCGCCGGCCCGCGCGCCCATCCCGGATGACCTGGTGGCGCGCCAGCAGCACCTGAAGGCCGCGGCCTACTTCTTGGACGCGACGTTGGCGGGGGTGTGTCGCCTGCATGCTGCCGAAGGGGAGGCGGCACGGGGCTCTGCGTCGGGCCCTGCAGGCATGGCGTCCGCCGAATCGTCGCCTTCCACGCAGCAGGCGCCCTTACCGATGTCGGGCTCTGTGCCCACCGCCACCCCTGCATCTTCCACGACCACCCACACCCCCATTCACACCCACGCCCTGGTCTTCCTCGTCGAGTTCGGCCGCGAGCCGGCCGAAGGTGAGCCTGGCGATGCCTGGGTCCGGGGCAGCAACGTCGAGCGTACCGATCTGCGCTGCGCCGAGGTGGCGGCTGTGCTGGCGGGCTACCTGCGCACGCTGGGCTGGCACGCCCGGGGCCATGTGGCGGGTGACACCACGCTGGACCTGCCCGCGCTGGCCCAGCGCGCCGGTGTGGCGCGGAACGTGGACGGGGTGCTGCAGATGCCGTTCTCGCGCCGCGGCTTTCGCATTGGGGTGGTCACCACCGATCTGGACATCGCCTGCGACGCGCCCATCGCCGCCGACGCATCCTTGGACTGGCCCGACGCCGAGGCCTGGCTGGGAGTGGGCGGCACGCGGCCGGGTTTCGAGGACGATGACCTGGCGCAGCGGCCCGTGCACCTGGGGCGCTGGCCCATGGAGTGCATCCGCCGCGTGGCGCAGCCCACCACCATGATCGACCGCACGCGTATCCAGCGCGTGCCCAAGCGCGCCGACCTGTTCACCCGCGCCCTGGCCGGTGACCTGGGCCCGCGCGCGCAGCAGGAGCGCAGCCGCTTTGCGATCAAGCATCCGCTGGCCTTGGCCATGACACCGCTCATCCGGGGGCTGGTGCCACTCCAAGGCCCGCGCGAAAAGCTGCAGCCCACGGGCTGGGGTGGGGACTTGTCCGACCCCCTGCGCAACGCGCAGTCCCTCAAGGCGCTGGGGCACTTCCTGGGGGCCGACTTCGTGGGCATTTGCGAGGCCGAACCCTGGATGTGGTACTCCCATGATGAGGTCGAGGGCCGCCCCATCGAGCCTTACCACCGGTTTGCGGTGGTGATGCTGATCGACCAAGGTTTCGAGACCATGGAAGGCGCCTCGGGCGACGACTGGATCTCGGGCGCGCAGTCCATGCGCGCCTACCTGCGCGGCGCGCTGATTGCCGGCCTCATGGCCGCGCACGTGCGGCGCATGGGCTTTGGTGCGCGGGCGCACTCCAACGCCCACTCCGAGGTGCTGCACCTGCCCGCCGTGCTGATGGCGGGTCTGGGCGAACTCTCGCGCATTGGCGAATTGGTGCTCAACCCCTTCATCGGCCCGCGCTCGAAGTCGGTGGTCTTCACCACCGACCTGCCGCTGCAGGTGGACCAGCCCATCGACTTCGGCCTGCAAGACACCTGCGCGCAGTGCCTGAAGTGCGCGCGTGAGTGCCCTTGCAACGCCATCCCCTTCGGCCCCAAGACCGTCTTCAACGGCTACGAGATCTGGAAGCCCGACGTGGAGAAGTGCGGCAAGTACCGCCTGACCAACATGAAGGGCTCGGCCTGCGGGCGCTGCATGAAGACCTGCCCCTTCAACCGAGAGGATCTGGTGGAGTCCGACCGCCTGCTGTGGCTGGCCATCGAGCATCCCGAGAGCCGCCGCCACCTCATCGACCACGACGACCGCACGGGCAGCGGCCAGCGCAACCCCGTCAAGCGCTGGTGGTGGGACCTGGAGATGGTGGACGGCGCGGCACAGGCGCCCGTGGCAGGTGTGAACGAGCGTGACCTGGAACCCGGGCGCGAGGCCCGCCTGGCGCCGGCGCAGAAGATCGCCGTCTTTCCGCCACACCTGCAGCCGGCGGGCGGTACGACGATGGGCACCGTGGTGCCGCTGGACCGGGCGGCGGGGTTGGCAGCGGCGAGGGCCGCAGAGCCGGATCGGACTCCTGACGCGGTCTGATGCGCGACAGGACCCCAATCCGTCGGCTCATGGGCTTGGTCTTCGGCGCCACCCGACCTGCCGCGCATACCGACCTCGGAACGCTGCCGGTGAGGTGCCTCGTCTTGGGGCCTAGGCGTGCCGTACCTGCGGGCCCCGCAAGAGTTTCCCCGGCAGGGCCTCTGTCGGTTCACCATGCTCCATGATGGCGTTGCCTGATACGAAGGTGGCGAGGTAGCCCACCGATGCCTGAGTGAGCCGCCGACCGCCCGCGGGCAGGTCAAAGGCCACGGTGGGTGGCAGCAGGCGCAGGCGATCGAAGTCGATGAGGTTGAGGTCGGCTTTCATCCCCGGCGCAATGCGACCTCGGTCATTCAGTCCATAGATGCTCGCCGTGTCAGATGTTTGCCGCTTGACTGCCGCCTCCAGTGGGATGGTCGGCCCGCGGCTGCGGCCACGTACCCAGTGGGTGAGCATGAACGTAGGCATGCTGGCATCGCAGATGTAGCCACAGTGCGCACCGCCATCAGCCAAGCTCATCATGGTGCGTGGGTGTTGGAGTTGTGCGTGCAGGTGGCTGAGGTCGCCATAGGCGTAGTTGAAGCTGGGGAAGTAGACGATGGCCTCTCCCTCCTGCTGCATCAGCATGTCGTACACCACTTCGAGTGGTGCGCGCCCTTCGCGGTGCGCGATGGCGGCCACACTGCGTTCAGGTGGTGGCTCGTAGTCGGGCTCGGCGCCTTCGGTATTCACCAGTGCGAACATCTTGTGCCAGCTCTGGGTGAGATAGGCCATGCGCGAATCGTGTTGGGCCGCGACGTTCATCGCATTTGGCTCCAGCAATTGCGAACGCACAGCGGGATCGCGCAGCTGGGCCAAGCGCTGCGCCCAGGGCAGCGCCGCGAGCGCAGGCCACAGCGGGTGGGCAATGAAGGGGTGAGTAGAACCCTTCCAAGTCATCAGGATGCTGGCAGGCCGGGCGCTGACGGCGCCGTACAGTGGCAGACCCTGGCGGTGCGTCTCATCCAGTGCGGCCAACAGGCGCTTCCAGGTGTCGGGCGTGGAGTCGGTCTGCACCAGCGCAAAGGCCACCGGCAAGCGGTTTCTTCGTGCCACCTCTGTCAGCCAGGGGAGCTCGCTTTCCATCTGGTAGTGGTTCGACGTCATCTGGAACACGCCGTGTCCGGCCTCGCCCATGGCTGCGGCGATTCCGAGGATCTCATCAGGCGACGCGAAGGTCCCCGGCGGGTATTTGCGTCCCTGGTACTTGTGGATCAGCGTGCGACCGGTGGAGAAACCCAAGGCCCCAGCTTTCAGGCCTTCGCGCACCAGCTTCACCATGGCCGCGATGTCGGACGGCGTGGCTTCGTCATGGGTGAGGCCGCGCTCGCCCATGACATAGGTGCGCAGCGCCGAGTGCGGAATTTGGGCGCCCACGTCCACGGCATGCGGCCGACGCTCCAGCGCGTCCAGGTACTCGGGAAAGCTCTCCCAATCCCACTGGATGCCTTCGGACAGCACCGACCCCGGGATGTCTTCCACGCCTTCCATCACGCTGATGAGCCAGTCGCGTCTGTCGGGTTTGACGGGTGCGAAGCCCACGCCGCAGTTGCCCATCACGGCGGTGGTCACCCCGTGGTTCGACGACGGGCTCAGGTAAGGGTCCCAGGTGGCTTGTCCGTCGTAATGCGTATGCACGTCCACCCAGCCGGGTGTGAGCAGGGCACCACCGGCGTCGATGTTGCGGTGAGCCGCGCCCAGGCTGACCACGCCATTACCGCCCACTGAGACGATGCGGCCACCTTCGACCGCCACATCCCCTTGAAAGGCCGGCTCGCCAGTGCCGTCGACGATGCGTGCGTTCTTGATCAGCAGGTCGTGCATGATGATGAAGGCCTCGGTCTGCGGTTCAATCCAGCTTGATCTTGGCGTTGCGAATGACTTCGCCCCACCTGTCGTGGTCACTCTTGACGATGGCGGCGAACTCGGGGCCGCTGATGCCCGAGGGCTGTGCGCCTTGCTGTTCGACGAACTTGACAAAGTCTGGTGCGGTGACCACGCGGCGTAAGGCCCCTGCCACGCGCGCGGCCAGTTCGGAGCTCATGTTGCCGGGGCCGAACAAGGCCTGCCAGCCGACGATGTCCAGGCCGGGTACGCCCTGTTCGGTGATGGTCGGGACGTCCGGTAACACGGGTACACGAGTAGGTGTGGCTGCGCCCAGGGCCTTGACCTTGCCGGCCTTCATCTGCGCGATGGCAGTGGTGGTTCCATCGAAGTAGAGCTGCACGTCACCGGCCAGCAGCGCGCGCGTAGCGTCAGGCGTGCCCTTGTAAGGCACATGCACGATGTCAATGCCAGTGCGCATCTTCAGGAGCTCTCCGTTCAGGTGCGAGGTGGAGCCCGCCGAGAACGACGCGTAGTTGAGCTTGCCCGGGTTGGCCTTGGCGTAAGCCACCAGCTCCTGAATGTTGTTGTAGGGGGCTGAGGCCTGAGTCACCAGCACTGTGGCCGACTTCATCACCTGAGTCAGCGGGGTGAAGTCTTTCATCGCGTCGTAGGGCAGCTTGGTGTAGAGGTGCGGATTCTGCGTATGGGTGATGACGATGGTGTACAGCAGCGTATGGCCGTCGGGCGTGGCACGAGCCACTTCCTGCGCTCCGATGAAGGTGCCAGCGCCGGGCTTGTTGTCGACGATCACTGGGTGGCCACCGAGTTGGTCTTGCAGCTGCTTGGCGATGGTGCGGACGTTGCCGTCAGTACCAGAGCCTGCTGGGAAGGGCAGCACGATCCGGATGGGCTTGCCCGGTATGGGCCAGTTGGTGGCTTGTGCCCACGCTGTGCCGGCCGCAATGAGCGCGGCCGATGCCACGAGGAGGGCCAGAGCACTGCGGCCCATGCCTTGGCGGCGAGTAAGTCGAAAAGTGTTCATGAGATCTCCGGGAGAGTTCTGGGCTCGTCGTGGCAAACAGGTGTCGTGGGCGGCTCGATGTCACTCGGGCTTGATGCCAGCTTCGCGCAACAGTCGCGCGTTCCGCTCGAATTCGGCACTTACAAATGCGCCGAAGGTGGTGGCATCCTGGTACATCACAGGTGTGTTGAGGTTATCGAGTTGCTTTCGGAACGCTTCTGCTGCGGTGCCGCTGCGGCAGGCGGCCTCCAGTGCCGCCAACACCGCAGGGGGTGTGCCCTTTGGCGTTACCAGCCCGCCCCAGACCTCGAAGTGCTGCGGCGGCACGCCTTGTTCACCCACGGTGGGCATGTCGGGAAACTCCTTCAGCCGCTGCGGAGCCAGCACCGCGATGCCGCGCATGGTCTGTGCATGAACCGAGAGCAGCGTCGGGTGGCCCAGGAACATCGTCACACTGCCATTGAGCAGCCCTTGCAGCATGTCGGCTTCGCCTTTGTACGGCACATGGACGACGTTCAACCCCGCTGCGCTGCTCAAGGATGCCAGGGCCAGGTGCGGGACCGAGCCTGTCCCGGTGGAGGCGTAGTTCAGCTTGCCGGGGTTGCGCCTGGCATCGGCCACGAGGTCCGTCAGTGTTCTGTGCGGGCCGTCCCTGCGTACCAGCAGCACCTGCGGGTTGGAGTACACGCGACACACCATGTCAAATGACGCTGGGGTATAGCTCAGCTTGCGCAGCGCGGGCTGGGTGGTCAACGGCCCCACCGGCATCATGGCGAGCGTGTGGCCGTCGGGTCGTGCATTGGCGACTTCAGCCGCGCCGATGGCTCCGCCGGCTCCGGCCTTATTCAGCACCACCACCTGCTGGCCCAGTGTCTTGCTCATCTCTTGCGCCAGCGCGCGGGCTATCAGGTCGGTGCTGCCACCGGGTCCGAAGGGCACCACCATGCTCACCGTGCGCTCGGGGAACGCTGCAACGGGCTCATGGAATACGGAAGCCGCCAGCAAGCTGGCGATGATCAGGCTCAGACGTCGGTTCATGGAATCGTCTCCTCTGGGTTGGGGTTAAGGCGATTGGGAAAGGACTGCTTTACAGGGGGGCCCGGATCCAGTGGCGGCTGGCGACGGCGCCATGTGAGTTGTAGGGACTTGCCGCTGGTTCATGTCGCTTGGCTTGTACCGTGGCCGATGCGGTAGTCGTTACCTGCTCTGTCCTGGCCCCGCACCAGCCATAGCGGGCGGTTGATGTAGTTCATGTGCGCTGACGCAAGCTTGTTGGCAGGGAACTCGGGGTCGCGCACGTAGCGCGTGCTGGCAGGCATGTAACGGATGGCGTAGTCGCTGCGACGCTTGGTACTTCGGTTTTCAGCCGAGCCGTGGAGCAGGTAGACGTCATGGATGGAGATCATGCCGGCATACAAAACGTCGTCCCGTGCCTTGGACTCGTCGATGTCAGGTATCTGCTGCTTGAGCGCCATGTTGCTGGCGGTCGTGATCTCGTGGTGCTCGAGTTTTTGTGACTTGTGCGAGCCCGGGATGTAGCGCATGCAACCGTTCTCGGGTGTGGAGTCGTCAAAGGCGATGCGCACGGTCACTGTGGCCAGCGGGTCCAGGGGCCAGTACTGGCCATCCTGATGCCAGGGCACAGCCAGCCCATTTCCGGCGGGCTTGCAGAACATCTGGCTGCCCCATAACACGATGTCGGGACCAATGAGTTGCTCCACCATGTCAAGAATTTCGGGATGACGGCACAAATCCAGAAAAGCCTGGCTGCCAATGAGCTTGGCAGATTGCCCCCAGGGGTTGTGTGCGCCTGAGAGTGCTTCTGGCCGGACATCCGGGTTGCGTGCAATGAGCGAGTCCACCTCGCCCTGCATGCGTGCCAAAACGTCCGCCGGTAGTCGGTACTCGGGAATCACCAGGCCTTCGTCGTGGAAGCGCGCCACTTCGGCGTCGCTCAGTCTGGTCTTGCGGGTTGTGCTCATCGTTGCTGTCTCCGAGGTGTTGTCCGTGCGCTTGATCAGGCCATGCCTTGGCCGCCGTTGAGGTCCAAGGTCACGCCAGTCACGAAGCTGGCGTCGTCGCTGGCCAAGAAGGCCACCGCGGCGGCCACGTCTTCGACTTCTGCATGGCGGCGAAGTGGAATCTCTCGCAGCACGCGGGCGCGTTCGTCGGCACTGCGCCGCTGTTCCCACAGGCCGCGGGTGCGGTCGGTCATCACCACGCCAGGGCAGATGCAGTTGACGGTAATGCCCTGTGGGCCGAATTCCTGTGCCATTTGCCTGGTGAGGGCCGCTACCGCACCTTTAGCGGCTGCGTAGTTCGGTCCCGCAATCAAGCTTCCGAACCGGCCGGCCTTGGACCCAAAGTTGATCACCCGGCCGTGTCCGCGCGCGACCATGCCTGGCAGCACTGCGCGGCTGGTCCGTACGGCGCCCATCACATTGAGGTCCAGCACGCGTTGCCAGTCACTGGCGTCCTCGTCCATGAAGCGGTAAGGCGTGTGCAGCGACCCGCCGGCGTTGTTGACCAGGATGTCGATGTGGCCCACTTCGGCGCTAATGGCGGCCGTCACGGCCGCGATGTCGCCAGCGTCCGAGGAGTCCATCACTCGCGTGTGGAGGGTGTGGCCAGCCAGATGGGCTGCGTGCGCGGCTTGTTCCAGTGCAGTGGCGTCGCGATCAGTGATCCACACAACGGCGCCTTCTGCTGCCAACCGGACGGCGGAAGCAAAGCCGATGCCACGGGCCGCAGCGGTGAGCAGGGCCACTTTGCCGGGCAGGCGCCTGCAGCCGCGTGACGGGTCGGACTCGCGTACCTGGGGCGGTGGCGCATGGGCGTGCAGATCGTCTGTGTTGTGCGTCATAAGGTGGTTCGAGAGTGGTGGTCAACTCATCCAGGTGCCGCCATTCACATCCAGGGCGTGGCCGGTGATGTAGCGGGCCTCGTCACTGCAGAGGAACCGCGCTGCATCAGCCACCTCCTGCGGCGTGCCCAGGCGGCCCAGGGGGATGCGCTGCGCGAGCTCCGGCCAGCGTTCGCGCGGGATCATCTGCCCTTCGATCGAACCAGGCACCACGGCATTCACCCGCACGCCGTCGGGCGCCAGCTCGATGGCCAGCGACTTGACCAGCGACAGCAGCCCAGCCTTGGACGCCGCGTAATGCGCCTTGGTGCCCGTGGGGGCGGCGTTGAGCGCCGCATAGCCGGTGCGGCCCGCGCGAGAGGAAATCATCACCACCGCCCCGCGGCCGCGGCGCAGCGCCGGGATGGCGGCCTGCGCCACCACGAAGGCCCCGGTGAGGTTGACATCGAGCAGCCTTCGCCACTCGTCCACGGGGATCTGCTCAATGGGGCGGGCGGCGGCGGTGATGGCTGCCGAGTGCACCAGCGCCCCCAGGCCGCCATCACCCACGGCCTGCGCCACCAGCGCCTGGCAGGCGGAAGCGTCGGTGATGTCGGTGGCGATGAACCGCACCCCTGCCGGCAGTGTGTGCTGAGGGGTCTGCACGTCGGCGATCACCACCTCGTGGTCGGGCGCAAAGCGCTGTACACAAGCCCAGCCGATGTTGCTGGCGCCTCCGGTGACGATGGCGGTCGGGCGCATGGGTCTGGGCTTTGCGGCGTGCGGTCGTCGGGCTCGGTCAGTCGTCGAGGTTGCGGCGTGGATCGATCAGTAATCCGACACCGGTACGTGGCTGGCTGTGGGGTCGATGGCCACATCGATCACGACCGTGCGGCCGGCGCGGTTGGCCTCGCGTGCAGCGGCCATGGCGTCTCCCAGGGCGTCCACGTCATTCACGCGCACCCCCTCGCAGCCCATGCCCGCGGCCAGCTGGGCGAAGTCCATGGGCGAGAAGTCCACCGCGATACGACGCCCCTTCATGTTGTCGCGCACCATGCCCAGGCCCAGGTTGTTCGCCACGATCACCGTGATCGGCAGGCGCTCCTGCACGCAGGTGGCCAGGGCGCTCAAGGTCATGGCGGCACCGCCATCGCCAATCAGGCAGATCACATGACGGTCGGGGTACACCAGCTTGGCGGCGGCGGCGGCGGGCAGACCCCAGCCCATGCCGCCGATGCCGCCGGGCACCACCAGCTGCCCGGGCGTTCTCACCCGCAGGCTGCTGGTGACCCAGATGCGGTTGTTGCCAGCGTCCAGCACCAGCATGTCCTGGGGCGTCAGGGTGCGGTCGAGCACGCGCACGATGTCGGCGTAGTGCAAGGTGCCCTCGGCCGCCACCACGGGCGGCAGCACGCCAAAGCCGAACTCGGTGTGGTGGGCTGCAATGGCGGCCAGGCGCACCTCGCGCCGGTCCGTGCCCAGATCGTGCTCTGCCAGCATGGCCAGCACATCGCCCACATCGCCTGTCAGCGCCAGCTCCACGGGCACCACCCAGCCGGCATTTCGGGCGTCCACATCCACGTGCACGATGCGCTGGCGCTTCGGGTCGATCATCCCTTCGTCACGGAAGCGCAGGTAGTCTGGCCCGAGGCTCGCGCCGAGCGCCACCACCACGTCGGCCTTGCCCAGCAGTCGGTTGGCGCTGCGGCTGCCCCAGGTACCCAGCATGCCGGCCGCGACTGCTGAGGTCTCGTCCACCACGCCCTTGCCGTTGTAGCTGGTGGCCACGGCAATGCCGGCCTGCCCGGCCACCTGCGCCAGCAGTGCCCGGGATGCATCGGTTTGCGCGCCTTGCCCAGCAATGATGATGGGGCATTGAGCACTTGCCAGCATTTCTGCCAGCGCCTGCACCCCTTGTGCGTCTGGACGCGCAGGCGTGTGCCGCAGATAGCCTTCTGAGGGGTAGAGCTTGACGCGCGGGTTGTCCGGCATCTCGCGGCGGATGATGGGCGTCTTCATCACCAGCGCCGCCGGGCCCATGCGGGGCAGCTGGGCGTGCTTGAACGCCAGTTGCAAGCCGTACACCGCTTCGTGCGGCTCCGTGGCGTAGGCGCAGTACTTGGTCATGGTGCCGAGCACTGCGCGCACGTTGGCCGCGCCGTAGTCGCCCGTCATGGTCTGGTACACGCCGTACATGCCGAAGCCGTCGTAGCAGGAGGTGTCGGTCAGCACCACCATGGGCGAGCCGGCGAAGTGCGCCTCCAGGATGCCGAAGGCGCCCGTGGTGCTGGCAAACGGCCCCTGGCCCATGAAGACGCCTGGCCGCCCCGTGAGCTTGCCGTAGGTCTGCGCCATGACCGAGGCGATCTGCTCGCTGCGCGTGAGCACCACCCGGAAGCGGTCGCGGACCTCATGGAACTCGTCGAGCATCCAGGTGATGCCCAGCCCCGGCAAGGTGAAGGCATGAGTGGCCCCGCACTCCAGCAGCGTGTTGACGACGGCGTTCTTGGTGACGGTCAAGGTCAGACTCCGGGGAGAAATTTGGAGGTAGGCGATGAATGTGCAAGCGCTTGCATGATTTTCGACTCTAGTTCTGTCGCACCAAGTTGTCAATGCAGGTTCAACCGGGCGCGGGTTTACCATGCAAGCGGTTGCCACTTGAGCTGTCGCTTCCACCTTTTGCCCATGGCCCGGTCCAGCAATCGTCCACAAACACCATCGCCCGCCGTAGGGCAGGACGAAGGCCGCCAGGTCCGCGCCCGCGCGGACGCGCCGGCGCCACGCCCGGTGTCGTTGGCCGACGTCGCCGCGCTGTCGGGGGTGTCAACAGGCACGGTGTCGCGCGTGCTCAGCCGTCCGGACATGATCAGTGTCGCTACGCGTGAGAAGGTGCTGGCAGCCGCCGAGCGTCTGGGTTATGTGGCCAATGGCGCCGCGCGCGCGCTCGCGCTGCGCCGATCCCGCACCATCGGCGCCCTGGTGCCGCGCTTCGGGGGCTCCTCCTTCCCCACCCTCGTGCAGTCGATGGAAACGGCACTGGCCGCCGAGGGCTACACGCTGCTGCTCTCGGCCCCAGACCATGCACGCGCACAGGACCCCGCGGTCCTGCGAGCCTTGCTGGAGCGGGGTGTGGACGCTGTCGCGTTGCTGGGCGCCGAGCACCCCGCGCCGGTTTTTTCCATGCTGCAGCAGCACGGCATCCCGTTCGTCCTGCTGTGGGCCATGTCTTGCCCCCAAGGGCCCGGCATCGGCTTTGACGAGTACCAAGCGGCGGCCTTGGTGGTGGATCACCTGGCCGATCAGGGCCACCAATGCATAGGCTTCATTGGCGGCCAGACCCGCGACAACGAGCGCGCGAGGCACCGCTTCAATGGCTTGGTGCAGTCACTGGCTCGTCGCGGGTTGACCCTGTGCGAACAGGCCCACCTGGAGACCGCGTACGGCTTCGCCACCGGTTACGAGGCCATGCAGACTGTGCTGGAGCGGCAGACACCCATCACCGCCATGGTCTGCGGCAACGACTATCTGGCCGCAGGGGCCTTGTCTGCGCTGGATGCCGCTGGTGTTGAGGTGCCAAGCCAGATGTCGGTGATCAGCTTCAACGACAACGACTTCGCGCCCTATCTGCATCCTCCCCTGACCACGGTGCGCTTGCCCATCCGTGAAATGGGCGAAGCAGCGGCGCGTTACCTGCTCGACAGCCTGGCAGGCCAGCAGCCTGCGCAGCCCGGGCCGCTGCCCTTGACGCTGGTGGTGCGCCGCAGCACGGGCCCGGTCACGGCTGCCTGAAGATCCGCTTAGGGTCGGGACCGCCCGCGCAGCCGCCCCGCCTTGGGCAGCGCACAGGTGGCGGCGAGTTGCTCGGCCTGGGTCTGCAGGCGCTCGAGTGAGGACTCCAGCGTACTGATGGCTTCGGGCGACAGCGCGCTCAACAGTTCGCGGTTGAGCGCCGCAATCTCGGGGAACAACTGTGCGTGCAGGCGCCGCCCGCTGTCGGTCAACTCCACATGGGCATAGCGCTGATCGCTGGCTTGCACCGTGCGGCGCAACCAGCCCTTGGCCACCAGCGCTGAAAGCGCCCGCGAGGTGCGGGCCCGGTCGAGCTGGGCCTGCACGGCCAGGGCCGAGGGATGCATCGCCCCGCCTTCGGCCAGCAGGGCCAGCATGCGCCATTCGCGGCGCGTGATCCCGTAGCGCCCCTCACACAGGCGCACCGCGGGCGTGCCGGCTACGCCGGCGAGGCGGCTCAGGCGGTACAGCAACAGGTCACCCAAAACCTGGGGGTCCGCCATGCGGGGGCTGCCAGCCGCACCAGAACGCGCTGGGGGAGGGCGCGTACCCCCGCGCTTGGAAGCAAGCCCCTGAGAAGGTGCAGAAGTCGGTGAAGCGGGTGGAGCCGGCACGTCAGACACTGGCGTAAACCCTCAGGACAGTTGATTTGATCAATCGATTTTGGGCCGCTAGATTGCAACCCACAAGCCCGGTGCAACCCGGGGCAGACCATGACTTGCCGAGGAGACACCCCATGAAGCGCCGCGAATTCACCGCCCTGGCCGCCGCTGCCAGCCTGCTGCCCACCGCCTATGCGCAAAGCGAGAGGACCATCCGCGTGCTGGTGGGCTTTCCGCCGGGAGGCTCGATCGACATCGTGTCGCGGGTGCTGGCGGAGAAGATGAAGGACGACCTCAAGGCCAACCTCATCATCGACAACAAGGCGGGTGCCGGCGGCCGTGTGGCGGCGGACCTGCTGAAGTCAGCGCCGGCCGACGGCAGCGTGGTGATGATCACGCCCGTGGTGGTGCCGGTCCTCGCGCCGCTGGTCTTCTCCAAGCTCAACTACAACCCCGCCACGGACTTCGCGCCTGTGGGCCATGTGTGCAGCTTCAACTTTGCGCTGTCGGTGCCGGCCAACCTGCCGGTGAAGAACATCCCTGAGTTCGTGGCCTGGCTCAAGGCCAATCCGCAGAAGGCCAACTTCGGCTCCCCCGCACCGGGCAGCCTGCCGCACTTCTTCGGCGAGATGCTCTCGCGCGAGGCCAAGGCCGACATGGTGCACGTGCCCTTTGCCGGCGGCGCGGCGATGATGAACGCCATCATGGGCGGGCAGGTCTCGGCGGGCATTGACGTGCTGCTGGAGGCGCTGGAGGCCCACAAGGCCGGCAAGGTGCGCATCCTGGCCACCTCGGGCGACAAGCGAAGCGCCGTGCTCCCTGACGTGCCCACGTTCAAGGAGTCCGGCTTCCCCAACATCGTGGCCTCGGGCTGGTTTGCGATGTACGCCCCCGCCAAGACGCCCGCGCCCGCTATTGAGGCGATGAACCGCGCCCTGAACAAGGCCCTGACGAACCCCGAGGTGCTGGACCGCTTCGGCAAGCTGGCGCTGGAAGCCGGCGGCGGCAGCCCGGCTGACCTCACCAGGCTCGAGCAGGCCTCTACCGCCCGCTGGGCGCCGGTGGTGAAGGCCACAGGGTTCAGGGCGGATTGATCTGATGGTTCGCGCGGTTTATCGGCACCTAGCGAGCTCGCTGGCTCAACGGCCTGTGCTCCGTTCATGTCCTCCGGCGCCGGCCAGGGCCGACGCCTCCCCCTTTACTTCACTGCGCACAGGCCGCTGACCCAGCGAGCGGCAGGCTGAACGAGGGTGCGCGGCGTCCCTCGCAGCGAAGTAAAGGAGGAGGGCGCGACCTCCGGTCGAGCCCGGGGGACATGAGCGGAGAGGGACGCCGCGGGCCCTCGTGACGCGATGCAGTTGACAACCCGACCCAAGATGACCGAACCCTACCTCCCCGACACCTTCATCCAGAACGCCTGGTACGTCGCCGCCTGGGACCATGAAATCGGCCCGGACGCGCTGTTCCCACGCACCCTGCTGGGCAAGCCGCTGCTGTTCTACCGCAAGGCCGACGGCGCGGTGGTGGCCATGGACGACCGTTGCTGCCACCGGGCCGCGCCGCTGTCCATCGGCCGCAAGGAAGGCGACTGCGTGCGCTGCCTGTACCACGGGCTGAAGTTCGACCCGAGCGGCGTGTGCGTCGAGATGCCGGGCCAGGAGCGCATCCCGCCCATGGCGCGGGTGCGCAGCTACCCTGTGGTGGAGCGCGACCGCTTCGTGTGGATCTGGATGGGCGACCCCGAGCAGGCCGACCCGTCCACCATCCTCAGCTTCTTCTGGCACGCCAGTCCGGAGTGGGCCATGAAGCCGGGCTACATCCACTACCAGGCGCATGTGCAACTGGTAGTGGACAACCTGCTGGACTTTGCCCACCTCTCCTACGTGCACCCCACCACGCTGGGCACGGCGCGCAACGCGCAGGTGCGCGCGCACGTGGAGCCCATCGAGGGCGGGCTGCGCATCACGCGCTGGGCGCTGGACGACGAGATGCCGCCCAACCACCAGCGCGTAGCCCGCTTTCAGGGCCGGGTGGACCGCTGGCAGATCTACGAGTGGCACCCGCCCGCCTTCATGCGCATGGACGCGGGTTCGGCCCCGGTGGGCACGGGCGCGCCTGAGGGGCGCATCGCCGAGGTGGCGATGAAGTTCCGCCACACCTCGGTGCAGACGCCCGAGAGCGCGCGCACCACGCACTACTTCTTCTGCCAGGCGCGCAACTTCGAGCTCGCCAACCCGGCCATGACCGAGGCCATCTTCCAGGACGTCAGCACCGCTTTCGCCGAGGACCGCAGCATGATCGAAGCGCAGCAGAAGATCCTCGACGCCTCGCCCGGCTTCCAGCCCGTGGCCACCACGCATGACCAGGCGCTGAACATGGCGCGGCACATCGTGCGCCAGCGCCTGAAGTCTGAAGACTCTGCGGGGGTGACGTCATGAGGCTCCAAGGCAAATCTGCCATCGTCACCGGCGCGGCCTCAGGCTTTGGTGCGGCCATTGCCGAGCGCTTTGCCGCCGAGGGCGCGCACGTGGTGGTGGCGGACTTGAACGAAGCCCAGGGCCAGGCGGTGGCCGGGCGCATCCGCGGCCGCTTCGTGCGCTGTGATGTGTCGTGCGCCGAGGATGTGCAGGCCCTGGTGGACGCTGCGGTGGCGGCCCATGGGCGCCTGGACATCGTGGTCAACAACGCGGGCGTCACCCACGTCAACAAGCCGCACCTGGACGTGACCGAGGACGAGTTCGACCGCCTCTACCGCGTCAACGTCAAGAGCCTGTTCCACATGAACCGCGCGGCCGTGCCGGCCATGCGCGCCAACCCTGGCGGGTCGTCGGGCGTGTTTGTCAACGTGGCCTCCACCACGGGGGTGCGTCCGGGGCCGGGGCTGTGCTGGTATTCCGGCAGCAAGGGCGCGGTCATCACCACCAGCAAGGGCCTGGCGCTGGAACTGGCGCGCGAGAACATCCGCGTGTGCGTGGTCAACCCCATGATCGGCGAGACCGCGATGCTGGAGCAGTTCATGGGCATGCCCGACACGCCCGAGAACCGCCAGCGCTTCCTGGCCCGCATCCCGCTGGGCCGCTTCACGAAGCCCGCGGATGTGGCCGGCGCAGCGGTCTACCTCGCCAGCGACGAGGCGGGCTTCCTGACAGGCGTGTGCCTGGATGTGGACGGCGGGCGCAACATTTGATGGTCTGTATGCCGCCCGTCCCCCCAGCCGCCAAGCCCCAGCAACCGCTCGGGCTGAGCCCGTCGATGCCCGTCGACAAACTCAGCGTGCACGGGGCTCCCTCTATGCTGGCCCTTCGTTCTTCCTGCCGCTTTGTGCTTCCATTCCAGGAGTTCTGAGATGACCCTTCGTCGACGCCTGATCGCCAGCCTGGCCCTGTGCCTGCCCTTGACGGTTGCGCTGGCACCCGCCTCTGCACAGACCTGGCCGGACAAGCCCGTTCGCGTGGTGCTGCCCTTTCCGCCGGGCGGGCCGAGTGACATCGTCATGCGCCTGGCGGCCGAGAAGGTGCAGGCGGCGCTCAAGCAGCCTGTGGTCATCGAGAACAAGCCCGGTGCCGGCGGCAACCTGGGTACCGCCGAGGTGGCGCGCGCTGCACCCGATGGCTACACCTGGCTGTGGATCACCGACACGGTGATGACGGTCAACCCGCACGTCTACAAGAACCTGGGTTTCAGGCCCGAGGCGCTGACGCCTGTGACCGTGGGCACGTCCTTCAGCCAGACCCTGGTGTGCAACCCCGCGGTGGGCGTGAAGACCCTGGCCGAGCTGGTGGCCAAGGCCAAGGCCGACAAGCTGTCCTATGCGTCCGGCGGTGCGGGTGTGCCGGGGCACTTGGCGATGGAGTTGCTGCAGTCCATGGCCGGCTTTGACATGACACACGTGCCCTACAAAGGTCCGGCCCCTGCGATGCAGGACGTCATGGGCGGCCAGGTGGCTTGTGGCTTCCTGGC